>ENA-OSEO01005182-OSEO01005182.1-sediment-metagenome-genome-assembly--contig:-NODE-5182-length-12802-cov-3.669627_pt1 | contig 12802 bp, 13 predicted proteins | sample MGYA00237883_ERZ534232 | MGnify/ENA metagenome assembly ERZ534232
TTGGCGTCGACAATTCCCTGGCTTGCCATAGAAATGGCCTCCAGATAAAGCTCCGGAGTTGTAAAATTGGGTATCGCTACGATATTGAGTGCATCCATTCCCCGGGCAATTGAGCCGCTGTATTTAATATCTCCTTTCTCAAAAATGACCACCCTGAGGCCGGGATTCAGCTCCAGTGCACGGATAGCAGCCATGCAGCCGGCGCTTCCCCCGCCGACAATTAAAAGATCCGCATCGAGGTGTCTGATTGCCATTTCACTCCTTTCGTTTAACCGGTTGTTTCTGATATAAAATTGATGGTTTTAATATTCTCGCCATTGCTGTTAAATTCAAAGCGGATTTCGACCCGGTCCGCCAGAAAGGTCAGCCTGCCGGCCATAATGGGCTTTTTTTGACGGTTGTAATGAGTCATAAACTGAATCAGAACAGGTGAATCCTCCTGTACTTGTAAAACCTCCGCTTCCCTTTCAAGCAATACCGATGAGACGATCCGATAATTGACATGATGGATTTTGGTATCGGGATGGCTGTTCATGAGTTCAACCGCCGGAATCGTCTCGATTTGTTGCTGTGTAAAGTTCTCGGCAATATCCAGAGGGATGTTTCTGACTTCAATACAGACCGGATTTTCACCGAAGCTTTTAAGCCGTCTGATTTTGTAAGTACGGCTTCCCGGCGGCAGATTGAGTTCGTCTAAAAAGATCTGGGTCGGAAATTCGATTGAAGCCTCTAAAAGCCGGTTGGTAACTGCAATCCCCTGTTCTGCAAAGCTGTCTTCCAGGGAACGAACCCCGCGGATAACGCCTCTTATTTTCGGCTCGGCAACGAAGGTCCCTTTCCCTTGAACTTTTTTGATCAGTCCTTCGGTTGCAAGTCGCTGGATTGCCAAACGAACGGTCATCCGGCTGGTACCATAATGTCGAATCAGTTCGGCCTCGGAAGGTATCGGATCGCCCGGTTTCAATTCCCGAACACGGATATAATGCATTAACGCATCGCTTAATTGCGCGTATAAAGGTTTATAATCATCCGGGTTAAGCTTAGGGAGATCCTGCATGTACCACACCTCTTTGGTTTAAAAGTCCTTCAAATAAACGATGTAAAAATGGCTACCGCACAAAAAGGTTATGTCGTTATAACGACCGTACATGCTTTTGTCAAGATTTATTTTTAAAGCCAAGATCACCATTCCAAAGGTTTAATAATTCAACATAGGAATAAGGGGACATTTTTTTATAATTAAATTGAAATTTCCCTTGGTTTGGATTAAAAGAGTGGCATGCCAATAGACCCTATTCGGGCAGGAATCGTGACGAGCCTTTATGAATTGAAAAGCTATCCGTATTGCGGCCATAGCTCCCTGATGGGAAATGTAGACAGGAAGGGGATATCTCTGCCCGGCAGAATATGAAAAACAAAAAGTGAAACTTTGCGATTGACCGTGTCTGCTTTTTTCGGGAAAATCCAACACAATCACAGGGAGGCATCGCCATGATCACACTCGCGCTCGACCGCTACGACCGGCATTTTCCATTCTTTGACGGGACGGTGAACTTGCCGCCGGGGCTTGAGCTCAAAGCTTTGCAAATTGGTCAAGACGCAAGTCTGAGGGACGGGAAACACCGCCATGCACGGATGTTGAAAAAGGGCGAATTCGATGCTGCTGAGACGTCGCTCTCCTCTTACGTTGTGGCGAAAGCGAAAGGCTTGCCGTTCTCGGCAATCCCCGTCTTCCCGCGTCGTCTGTTCAGCCAGGGCCAGATCTACGTCAACGCCGATGCCGGCATCCGCACGCCCGTCGATCTCACCGGGCGGACGATCGGGCTGCAATCTTTCCAAACCACCCTCGCCGTTCTCGCCAAAGGCGATATTGCCGCTGATTACGGCGTTCCGCTCGCTTCGATCAAGTGGCGGCTCCATAAAACCGACACACTTCAAACCGGAAACGCCCGCGGGTTCGACATCGCTACCCTGACAGACGGCGCCGATCTTGGTACCGCGCTCGCCACAGGCAAGATCGACGCACTGTTTTTTTCACGCACGCCTCAAGTCCATTCGACTTTGCAGGGCCGCATCCGACGGCTGTTTGAAAATCCGCGCGCGGCGGAAGAAGAATATGTGCGTTCGCACGGCTACTGGCCGATTATGCACATTGTAGCCGTTAAGGAGGAGTCGATCAGTGCGAATCCCAACTTGCCCGTGCAACTGATGGAAGCGTTTACCAATGCTAGCTGCATCGCCGCCGGCTACCTGAGTGATCCAAACTGGTCGCAAATCATGTGGGCTAAATATGCGCTGGATCAGGAACACCAGGCCTTCAAACAATCGCTCTGGACCTCGGGCGTTGCGGCCAACCGCGCAAACCTGGAACGATTCGTCGGTTATGCCTTCGATCAGGGTTTGATCGACCGCATGCTTTCCGTAGAGGAGCTCTTTCATTCCTCGGTTCGGGAAACCTGACGGCAGGGAGAAGCGGATAAAATGAATAAAACATTTAAAGCTAAAGATATCCAGATAGGTTTTCATGCTGAGGGCTATCGTATCGATAGAACAGCCTCGCCGATCGATTTTTATACAAAATGGGAAATCACACCTGAAGGCAAATGGATAAACCCGAGGCCGGTAGATTTTGATTCAATGCCGCAGGAAGGTTGGTATAAAGAGGTCGGAAAGTGAAAGAAAAAGATCGGTATTTTCTGCCGGCTTCCCCTGCAGCCGTTCTGACCCGGAACGCAGGCCCCATAACCTGGGTGTCTATGCTCAGGAGATCCCTTTGTTGACAGTTTCAGCATTGGCCGGTGGGGAAAACCGTGAAAAACTCGACCTGCGCGCAGGTGCTTTCAGACGCGCAGTCAATGTCCATGTGCCGGCAGGGTTCACCGGCCGAGACCCTCTTCCCCTGGTGGTGGTCATCCACGGCGCTTTTGACACGGCTTCGGGCATGGAAAAAGCTTCAGGTTTCAGCCGTCTCGCAGGTCGAGAGAGGTTTTCCGTGCTTTATCCGGAAGGCATGAGCCTGTTCGGCTTTCTCTCCCACTGGAATGCGGGTCATTGTTGCGGCAAGGCGGCGGCCGCCCATTCAAACTCTACTGGGGATTTATTAGTGTGAGGCATGTGGTGATGGAAGAATTACCCCACACCATGGCTGCGGAATGGACGGCCCGGCATTTCCGTTTAACGATTCGCACAAACGCGCTGATCGATCTGATCTAAAAAGCCGGAAGCGAATTCGAAGCCTTTACGGATCTGAAAATCAACCGGTCCCTGCTATACAGCCAAAAACGTCATAGTTTAGCTTTTTGAAAAAAGAGGATAAGCCTGATTGGGTTTGATCTGCGATCATTATCGGTATCATTCTTTACTTTTGCCAAGACCAACTCCGGTCCATGCCGAATAATATTCTTTTCTTCGCTTTACTTTTTTTTCAAAGATGTGGTATCAAATTTTAATAAAAGCAGGTATCTGATTTAATTTGGAGCTTTATTTTTGAGGGTATTATTATGGTTATAATAAAAAGCTATTTGGTCGCATTTTTGGCATTTCTCGTCATTGATCTCTTGTGGCTGGGCGTCATCGCCAAAAGCTTTTATTTCCGGCACCTCGAACCGTTTTTTGCAGAGAGAATCAATTGGCCGGCTGCATTTATTTTCTATATTCTGTTTGTCGCCGGCGTTCTGATTTTTGCGGTCATGCCGGCCCTTGAAAAACAATCGCTGCAACGGGCTGTAGTTTACGGCGCTCTTTTTGGATTTTTCACCTATGCGACCTACGACCTGACGAACCTGGCAACCCTGCGCAACTGGCCCATCATCATCGTCGTCGTCGATATTCTGTGGGGCACGGTTCTTTGCGCCGCCGTGGCGACAGCCGGTTATCTGGCAGCGCGGTAACCTTTTATCCTTTCAATCATTCATTGCATAACAGGAGTATGGTCATGCGTATCGCCGTCGTGGGAGCAGGAATATCCGGCCTGGTAACCGCGTATCTGCTTTGCCAAGATCATGAGGTTACGGTTTTTGAGCAAAACGATTATATTGGCGGTCATACCCGCACCGTCGATATAGCCTCCGGCGGGAAAAATCTGGCGGTCGATACCGGTTTTATCGTTTTTAATGAAAAAACCTACCCCAACTTCATCCGGCTGCTCAAACGCCTGGACGTTTCCTGGCAGCCGTCGGTCATGAGTTTCAGTGTTCAGTGTGAAAAAACCGGTTTGGAGTTCAGTCCCAGCACCCTGAATTCCATTTTTGCCCAGCGGCGCAATCTGCTGCGGCCCGATTTTTATCGGATGCTCTGGGATGTTTTTCGGTTCAAACGCGAATCAGCCGCGCTGCTTTCTGAATCAGATGACCGCCTGACGCTGGGCGCTTACCTGGAAAACCAGAAATATTCCCGGTTTTTTATCGACAAATTCATCATCCCCATGGGCGGGGCGATCTGGTCGGCCGATTACTTGAAGTTCTTCCAATTTCCGGCCCGATATTTCGTCCAGTTTTTCTCCAACCATGGGTTTTTAAATGTTCGCGATCAGCCCCAGTGGCTGGTCATCCGGGGCGGGTCCCGGCGCTATGTGGAGAAACTGATTCAACCCTTCAGGGACGGCATTCGCCTGAATTGCGCAGTCAAAACCATTTCCCGCAACGACGAGGCCGTTCAGGTAACGCTCCCGGACGGGACATCCGAACGGTTTGACAAGGTGGTGTTGGCGGCTCACAGCGACCAGACGCTGGCCATGCTGGCGGACCCGGACCCGGGCGAGCGGGAGATCCTCGGCGCCATTTCCTACCAGGAAAATCGCGTCATGCTGCATACCGACCGGTCCTTGCTGCCTGCCCGAGGAAGCGTCTGGGCCAGCTGGAATTATCACATCCCCGCTGAGAAAACCGATTGCGGGGCGGTCACTTACAACATGAATATCCTGCAGAGCCTGAAGGCTTCCGAGCAGTATCTGGTCACGCTGAATCGGGAAGATCGGATCGATCCGCAGAAAGTGATCCGGGACCTTTTGGATCACCACCCGGTTTACACTCCGCTGAGCCTGGCGGCCAGAAAGCGGCTTTCCGAAATAAACGGCCGGCGCCGCACCTATTATTGCGGAGCCTACTGGGGTTTCGGCTTTCACGAAGACGGGGTTAAGAGCGCTTTGGAAGTCTGCAGGCACTTCGGCAAGGGGCTGGAGGTATGAAAAGCTGCATCTACGAGGGGACCATCCGGCACCGGCGCTTCCGGCCGGTTCAAAACAGCTTTCAGTATCGGCTCTATCTGATGTACCTGGATCTGGATGAACTGCCGCAAGTACTTGCGATGCACCCGTTTTACGCCAGCGAACGCCTCAATATCGCATCATTTCACCGCCGGGACCATCTGGGCGACCCGGCGATTTCCCTCAAACAGGCCTTACAGGATCTGATCCGGACGACACCCACAGACCCGGCGTCCGGCCCGATCCGGATTTTGACCCATTTGCGATACTTCGGCTACTGCTTTAATCCCGCCAGCTTTTACTATTGCTACAATGCCGACGATACCCAGCTCCAAACGGTTGTGGTGGAAATTCACAACACCCCCTGGGGGGAAGAGTTTCCCTATGTACTGGCGCGTGGAATGAATGAACATCCCCTGACCGACTGGCGGCGATTCCGGTTCGGCAAAAGATTTCATGTGTCTCCTTTTATGGACATGGATTTAAGGTATGACTGGCGGTTTCGGGAGCCGGGGGATACCCTTCAGATTCATATGCTGCTTTCTGACAGCGCCGACAACAAACTGTTTGACGCCAGTCTTTCGCTGAAAAGACATGCTGTAGGCCGACAGGCCTTGACGCGGGTGCTGCTGGCCTATCCGCTCATGACCGTAAAGGTCACGGCCATGATCTACTGGCAGGCCCTGCGGCTTTTCTCCAAGGGCGCCCCTTTTTTCCCGCATCCTCAAAACCGCACCATCCGTATCCGGAAGCAGCTATAAATGGTTGATACGATTATACCGAATGAAGAGACTTTGAAACGAACCGTGTGGCAGCGCCAGTCGGTCCGTTGGGGCAAGCGCCTGCTGTTTCATCAGCTGGTAAGGCTCAGAAACGGCCGGGTCCTGGTCAGCGATTCTTCCGGTGAGCGTTTCTTCGGCAGTAAGCACGAAAATTTTGCCGTTCAGGCACGGATTGACGTCAGCGACGATCGATTTTACAGCAAGGCCTTTTTCGGCGGCAGCATCGGGGCGGCGGAAGCCTATATGGCGGGATTCTGGACGACCGACAACCTGACGGATCTCATCCGGATCATTATCCGGAATCAGGATCTTTTTACAGGCATCGACCGGGGCTGGGCCAGGCTGACCGCACCGGTTTATGCACTCTTTCATCTTTTACGGAAAAACACGCTGCAGGGAAGCCGGCAGAACATCATCGCCCACTACGATCTCGGAAACGAATTTTATCGGCTTTTTCTGGACGACACCCTAACCTACTCCTGCGCTATTTTTGAAAATGAAGCCTCCACCCTGGGGGAAGCCCAGACGGCCAAGTATGATCGCATCTGCCGCAAGCTTCAGCTGACGCCCGCGGATCGCGTGATTGAAATCGGCAGCGGCTGGGGCGGCTTTTCCATTTATGCCGCTCAAACCTTCGGATGTCAGGTAACCACGACGACGATATCCACCGAGCAGCACCGCCTGGTCCGGGAGCGCGTTGCCCAGGCAGGTCTGGCCGACCGGATTCAATTGCTGGACAAGGACTATCGCGACCTCAGCGGAACCTTTGACAAGCTGGTTTCCATCGAAATGATCGAAGCCGTCGGACACCACTATCTGGACACCTTTTTCCGGAGTTGCAGCCGCCTGCTGAAACCCGACGGCATGATGCTGCTGCAGGCCATTACCATCAGCGACCAGGCCTATGAACAGCACAAGCATTCGGTCGATTTTATCAAGCGCTATATTTTTCCCGGCAGCTGCATCCCGTCGGTAACCGCCTTCTGCAACAGCATGACCCGGGCGACCGATCTGCGGCTCTTTCACCTGGAGGACATCACCCCCCATTATGCCCGCACGCTGCGGATTTGGCGCGAAAATTTTTTCGATCATATCGAAGACGTTCGCGCGCTGGGATTTAGCGATGCGTTTGTCCGCATGTGGGAATTTTACCTGTCCTACTGCGAGGCCGGTTTCACGGAGCGATATCTCGGAGACGTTCAGATTCTATTGACCAAGCCCCTTTGCCGGCGGGAGCCGGTTTTAGCGAGAATGGCCGAGTAAAGAAGCGCCGTACTCATTCATTCCGTTTCCGCAGGCGGTAATGAGAAACCAGCCACTCCTCACCGCCGCGAAAACCCCATAATTCGGCACAGGCCATAAAAAATATGCGCCAGCGTCCGAGCCAGAGCCTCGATCGTTCCGTGTCGTAAAATTTCTCCAGGATCGGCAGGATTTCTTTTCGATGTCGGTCCATGTTTTCGAGCCAGGCTTCGGCCGTTTTTTGATAATGGCGCCCGTTTACACGCCAATGATCTTCCAAAATCAGATAATCCTGAAAGTACAGCAGTAGGTCATCCGAGGGCATCATTCCGCCGGTAAAGAAAAAACGGCCCATCCAGTCGTCACGTTTTTCGGTTTCAAAGAGATAGCTCAATCGGCAGTGGGTAAATATGTGGATAAACAATTTCCCCTCGGGGTTCAGCCATGAAGCAACGCGCCCGAGCAGCCGGTCCCAGTTTCGCATGTGTTCGAACATTTCAACGGAAACAATGCGATCGAACTGCCGGCCCGGATCAAATCCGTTCATGTCCGCCGTTGTCACAATAAGATTGGTAATGCCGCATTCGCGGCCAAGCGCTTCGATGAAATGGCGCTGGGATGAAGAATTTGAAACCGTATAAACCATGGAGTGGGGATACTTTTCCGCCAGCCAGAGGGACAATGAACCCCAACCGCATCCCAGTTCTAGAACGGTCATCCCATCAACCATCTGGGCTCTTTCACAAGTCAGGGCCAGCATGGCCTCTTCGGCCGCATCCAGGGTTGAAACGCCATCAGGCCAGAAGCAGCCGCTGTATTTCATCCTTTTACCGAGCACCCGTCTGAAAAACTCGGCGGGCAGATCATAGTGCTGCTCTTTGGGCTTGGCAGGCTCCAAGGCAATCGGACCGCCCCGCATCCCGGCAATGAAACGGCGCCGGGACTCACGGCAGTCTTCCAAGCCCCCGCATTCCTCCATCTGCAGGCGTTTCCGATCCAGCCGGCGAATGCCCCGGCGAATGACGGCATCGGGAATCAGGCCTCTTTCTGCCAGGTCGATAAGGCTCATGCTGATTTTTCCTTTTTGGGAGGCCGGGGGAAAAATGCGCTTGTTCGCGCAATGTATTGACGGTACTCCGGACGGGTTTCAACGATTGTTTTCTCCAGCAGGGTGACGCCGGAAACTTTCAGCAGCAGAAACGTGATGGTGAGCGGGCTGATGATGGTCCAGAGGCTCATGGGATTGGAAAGCGTAACCAGAAACAGCCCCCACCAGATCAGGGTCTCACCGAAATAATTGGGGTGGCGGGTGTATCGCCACAGCCCGGCTTGCATCACCCGGCCCCGGTTTTGAGGATCCGACCGGAACCGCGACAGCTGCCAGTCCCCCACCGCTTCGAAAAAAAATCCGACCAGCCACAGCAGCAGGCCCGTTAAATCCAGCCAGGTCATGCGGCCGGGCGTCCGGGAAAGCTGGCCGGCTTGCGTGGTCAGTGAAATCAGCCAGAGCAGGAAGCCCTGAATGCCGAAAACGGTGAAAAAGCTGACCCACCAGAAATTTTTGCCGTATTCGGCCCGCCAGGCCCGGTAGCGCCGGTCTTCCTCCTGGCCGTAATTGCGCCGGCCGATATAAATCGAGAGTCGCAGCCCCCAGATCGTAACCAGCAGACAGATGAGTAGTTTGCGGCCGATATAGCCGTCGGTAGTGAAAAATGTCAGCCAAGCGATCACAACAAAGCCAAGGCCCCAAAAAATATCGGCGATGCTGGCATTTTGAAGGTATAGGCTTGCCAGCCACAGGGCCGTCATCAATATAAGAATAACCAGCAGGCTGAACCCATACACATGAATGAACGCTTCCATAAGGGTACCCCTCTATACATTGTTCCAGGATAGAATACCAAATCTTCAGGACCGTGTCATAGCTGCGTTGCTCTGCCTTATGAAATTTAAATACGAAGCACGAATACCGTCTCTGTTCAAGGCGAGAGCCGCAAATTCGAAACAATTCCGAATGGTCGAAATTCAAATGACCCAAACGTCCTGTAATTCTAACATCAAATTATTTTTTTTGTCATTCGGACATTTGATATTTGAATTTGTTTCGTATTTGCGGCTGTCGCCTTGAACCGAGGCGATATTCAAATTTTGAATTTCGCCGATGGCTCTTACAGAATTAATACACTCCAGACTTAGACCAAAACAGACCCCTCTGAAGTCGAATATTTACTTATGGTTGAGGTACTATCATCTGCCCGGGCCGCAGAGGATCTTCAACGGAATTTCCGGCCAATCTGACGGCGATCGCCCGTTTGATTTTTTCATGGGTTTTCTGGTCAAGGGGATAGGCCAGGGCGATTAACAGGGCCACGATATTGCAAAGCGACGGCGCCAGGGCATAGAGGACCCTTAACGTTAAAACCACTTCCGGGGGCTGCGGCACATTGGGCCGGTAGCCCGATGCCCCTAAAGCATAAAGGGCGACCCCGACCCCCAGAGCGGCGGCCAGTTTTTTGGAGATGGACCAGAGACCCACATAATGGCCTTCCCGCCGCTGGCCGGAGCGCAGTTGGTCGTAATCGATCACATCCGCCTGCATGGCCGAGGGGATGGCCAGGGTCGCGCCCAGGCCGATGCCGGAAAGACATACCAGGCCCGCATAGATCCCGGCATCCCCGGGGCCGATAAAAAACACGCCGATAAATGCGCCGGTATTGACGCCCATCGACAGGATCCAGGTTGCTTTTTTTCCTAAATGTGCAGACAGGCGGATCCACGCGGGCAGAAACAAGACGCCGGTAACGAAGTAGATCAGCAAGAACAGATCCGCATGGGGTGACAGCAGAACATATTGCACGTAAAACAGGATCAGCGTGGCCGGCAGATTGCTTCCCAGCGCGCTGATGGTGTAAGAAATGAGCAGGATCAAAAAGGCACGATTATAGGCCACCAGGCGGAAACCGTCGATGAAAGAAACCAGGTTTTCCCTGCGGGTTTGAGACCTTTCATGGATTTTTAGGACGCACCATCCGCAGAAAAGAATAATCAGGGGGGCATAAATAGCCGATATCCAGAAAAATTTGCTGCGTTCTCCGGCAGCATCGCCGGAAAGGCCCAAAAGCCAGCTGATCAGAGCGGGGGAACTGGCGGCAACCAGGGTCCCCACGATGAGGGCGCCGTCTCTGTAACCAAAGAGCTTTGAGCGTTCATTGTAGTCAAAGGTGATCTCAGGGCCGAGAGATTCATACGGTACGGCCACCACGGTCCAGAATAGAAAAAGCAAAAAAATCCAGAAGGCAAACCAGTAGGTTTCAAAGACCGGTGAGGCGGCCGGCGGGTTAAACAGCATAAGGATACTGACAGCCAGAAAAATCGAGCCGGTGAAAATATACGGGCGCCTCCGGCCGTATCGCGTCCGGGTGCGATCTGAAAAAAAACCTAAAAGAGGGTCCGTTATGGCGTCGAAAATGCGAACGGCTGAAATAAAAATTCCCATCACGGTAATATTCACGCCGATGACATCGGTATAAAATTTGGGGATATAGACATAAACCGGAATGCCGACGACCGCCAGGGCAAACGCCGGCGCGGCGTAAGCCAGAAATTTTGAAAGCGGGATTCTATTGATTGGCTCAGCGCCCATCATTGCAACCTATGGTTTTACGGAAAAGTGAAGGCCTGTTGCTGTCTAATATGTTCGATTATCAGTTTCCGAACATCGGTCCGGTCGGGCCGAGGTGGCAGGAATAGCAGCCGAATCCCCTGCGGGTAATAATGTTAAAGCTTTTCAGGCCGAGAGCGGCGGCTATTTCAGGAACCAGCCGATTCAGCTTCAGACGGGTGGTATCCGGGTGCTTTTTAAATTCAGGCCCCAGGAGCGCTTCTCCGCTAAGCTTCGGGAGATATACGGTCGGCATTTTAAAGTTTCCGTCATCCACCCCCGGGCCATGACACAGGGTGCAGTCGATTTCGGCATAACGTTCGGGGCGCCAGGTCCTGAAAATCGCGGCCGCCCGGGGCAGAATCTCAGTACGCATATGCAGTTGGCGTTGCTCCAGGTTCATCTCAACCCAGGTCAAGCGGCTCCCCTTAGGTCCGATAGGCCCCACGGGTTTGGGATAACATCCCCATAGCAACAATAGGGTCTGTATTCCAAAGACTGCGGCAATAATGAATTTTTTGTACGAGAGAAACATAATAAGAGCGTTTTTCAGCTGTAGTTTGGACGTTATCTATAAATAGCCCTTTAGGCTTAATGGTTTGAAAATGACGGTAAAAATAAGGTGACTGCAAATAATAATTATTATCAAAAATATCCAAATCGAAGGATATTGTCAATAAGACAAATATTTGATAGAGAGATTTTCTGCCAATTGGTGGGACGCCCAACAGTTGCAGATCGCCACGGCTTAAAGGAGTTCACGATTACATCACATATTCTGCTAACTACCGTTTGCCGCCCCTTCGGCGGAAAAGGCGAGGGGGATTCCGTCGGGGCCGAGCTGTTCCACGCCCAGGTGACCCGCAGCCAGGGCATCTTCAGCTACCGCCAGATCATCCGCTGCTGGGGGCTTGATTATATTGCCGAAAACATTCAGGCGCCGGCAGTGGTGCTGCACTACCCCTCTGAAAAAGAATTTGTGCGTGAGATCTGTAAACGTTATTACGATTATATCGGCATCAATTTTGTCGTTGCAACCTTCCATAAGGTATGCCGGATGGCCGCCGTTATCCGCAAGCATTCCCCAAGGTCTAAAATCATTCTCGGCGGCTATGGAACCGTCCTGGCCGATGAGGTTCTGGGTTCGTACGGCGATTTCATCTGCCGAGAAGAGGGTATCGGCTTCATCCGCAAACTCCTGGGGGCGCCGCCGGGCGCGCCCATCCGCCATCCCTACGCACCCATTGAGTCGCCGCGGATTTATTCCCTGCCGCTTAAAACCAAAGTAGCGCACATCACCGGCGGACTGGGCTGCCCGAACGGCTGCGATTTTTGCTGCACCTCACACTTTTTCAAACGCCAATACATTCCCTTTGTCAAAAGCGGAAAGGAGCTCTTTGACGCCATGCGGTTTATGGAGCAAAAAGCCCGTGAAGCCGGCGATACCCTGAGTGGTTATATTTTCATTGACGAAGATTTTTTCATTCACGAAAAACGTGCCCGGGAGTACCTGGACTGCGTTCGTAAAACGGGCGTTTCCACTACGGTGATGGGGTTCGGGAGCGTACGCGGCTTATCCCAATTCACGGCCGACGAAATCGCCGAAATGGGTTTCGATCTGATCTGGACCGCCTTTGAGGGAACCGAATCGGGCTATAAGAAGCTTCAGGGAAAGAGGCTTGATGAGCTTTATCGGGAGCTCAGATCCCGGGGTGTGGCGGTTTTATCCTCCATGATCATCGGGTTTCCTTACCAGGATCGAGCCAATATTCTAAAGGAGTTTAAACAGTTCACCGAACTGGGCCCTGCGCTCTGGCAGATTCTGATCGGTTTCGCCTTTCCGGGAACCCCCCTTTACAAAAAAGTTATTGAAGAGGGACGATATCTGGACGCGTACCGGGAAGCGCCCGACTA
>ENA-OSEO01005183-OSEO01005183.1-sediment-metagenome-genome-assembly--contig:-NODE-5183-length-12801-cov-5.944436_pt1 | contig 12801 bp, 9 predicted proteins | sample MGYA00237883_ERZ534232 | MGnify/ENA metagenome assembly ERZ534232
TATGGAGAGCTCGGCAGCGGTAGTCACCAGAATCGCAAAGACTTCACTGCCAATCCCCTCAATGCTGTCGTAGTACTGGACGACCCTTTCAAACGCAACAATCCCGACTCCGACACTCTCGTCATCCTCACAAATGGCTCGGTGCAAAAACCAATCAAAGTCTATGACGGTTATGACGCCCGCAGTGAAATAGAAAACGCATTGTTCCGGGAGGCAAAGCAAGCCTGGTTCATACAACGACCGGCTCGAAACAATGTCGACGCCTTCCGATCCCATGTTTACCTTACTGTGCTTATGATGGCACTCACCACCGCCTTTCAAACATGGATGGACCAACAGGACAAGCTCGCACAAAAGGGCCAGGAGACCGGAATACGCAAATTCCGTGAAAAGGTCGGACAGGAAAACGGCAACAAGCTCATTATCTTCGAAGGAGACCGCTACGCCATTTTCGAGGCATACGAGGTCTTCATCCTATGCGGAACAAATGTGCACATGCCAACCGGAGTCCCCAAGGCAATCTCCAAGAAAGACATCCTGCTCAAGTATGGAGCGCTCCGCGAATAGCCGGTTTTTCTCCCTCTCAAGCTGAACCTCTCCTCACACCAATCGGACCCATGATCCAGACCCTCGTCCTTTTGCCGTGCAGATCACTACCCTCCACCAACTCCTCGGTCCTCACTTAACGGCCGACACACCCGACCAGTGGTACGCCACCTCCCGCTTGTGAGCCTCACAACCCCTTTTGACACTCCCACACCCCCTATCTCGACTTGCTCCGCACTCGCGCTAAACTTATGTCGAATATCCAGACCGTACAATTTATGCTTGACAAAATCCGGATTTTTTGTCATTTGACAGCGCAACACGGATTCGGATTTTGAAAAGGGTCGCTATCATGTTTGCTAATGCTGGTTTTGCAGTTCAAATCAACACTCGTCGCCGTTGCCGTCGCAGCCGGTCCAGGGCCGGGTGTTTTTTGTGTCGGACATGATACGAATGGAGCACGTCTTCGCGCAAAAACCCCGGCAATTTGCCGGGGTTTTTTTTTGAAAGAAAGGACAAGACAATGTCGGACGGTAAAGTTCGGAAGGTGGTATTGGCGTACAGTGGCGGACTGGACACTTCGGTAATCGTACCCTGGTTGAAGAACAACTACGGCAATTGTGAGGTCATCTGCTTTACTGCAGACCTGGGGCAGAACGGTGAGCTCAATGGATTGGAGGAAAAGGCCATTCTTTCGGGAGCCAGCAAGCTGATAGTGCAGGACTTGCGTGAGGAGTTTCTGCGGGACTACGTGTTTCCCACCATGCAGGCAGGTGCCATCTATGAGCGGGAATATCTGCTCGGCACATCCATGTCGCGCCCGCTGATTGCCAAGAAAATGGTTGAAGTTGCAGAGGCGGAAGGAGCCGACGCGGTGGCCCATGGGTGCACGGGCAAGGGAAACGATCAGGTTCGTTTCGAGCTGACCGTGATGGCCTTGAACCCGAAGCTCAAAGTCATCGCTCCCTGGCGGGAGTGGGACATTCGCAGTCGGGAAGACGCCATCCGTTATGCATCCAAATACAACATTCCCATCAGCCAGACCGAGAAGGATATTTACAGCCGCGACTGCAATATTTTTCATCTTTCCCATGAAGGCGGGCCGCTGGAAGATCCCTGGAACGAACCTGAAAAAGCGATGTTCCAGTTGACGATAAGCCCGGAGGACGCACCAGACGAAGCTGAATATGTTGAAATTGGTTTTGAAAAAGGCAATCCGATCAGTCTGAACGGTGTCCCGTTGGCGGCGACGGAGCTCTACACCAGATTGAACCAGCTTGCCGGGCGACACGGTATAGGTCGGGTCGATATTGTCGAGAACCGGTTGGTCGGGATGAAGAGTCGCGGTGTTTACGAAACACCTGCGGGCACCGTGTTGCTCAAGGCGCATCAAGCCCTGGAGAGCATGTGTTTGGACAAGCACACCATGCATTACAAGGATTTCGTAGCTGTCAAATATGCCGAGCTCGTTTACAACGGTATGTGGTTCATGCAACTGCGGGAAGCCTTGGACGCCTTTATAAAAGTCACCCAGCAACATGTGCGGGGCACCGTACGCCTGAAATTGTACAAGGGAAACGTGATCATCGCCGGGCGCAAAAGTCCGTCCAGCTTGTACCGTGAAGATTACGCCTCGTTCGGTAAAGAGGATGTCTACAACCAGCACGACGCGCACGGATTCATCCAATTGTTCGGATTGCCGCTCAAAGTCGAAGCCTTGCTGGCCATCGACGGTGAAGGCGAAAGTCGATATCGACAGCCGGACTACAGCAAATTCAAGCGCGATTAGTTAATACACGGGGTATATCAATCATGAGAGCACGTTTGGTTTTGTCGGACGGTACTTGCTTTGAAGGGCTTGCCTTCGGTAGTGCGGGAGCAACGACCGGTGAAGTGGTCTTTAACACGGCCATGACCGGCTATCAGGAGATTCTGACGGATCCGTCCTATCATTTTCAATTGGTGGTGATGACCTATCCGCAGATCGGCAACTACGGAGTAAATCCGAAAGACTTCGAATCCCGGAGCATCTATGCATCCGGCCTGATCATTCGAGAATACAGCCCGGTGGTCAGCCATTGGCAGGCCAATCGAACGCTGGACGATTATATGAAGCACTACCGGGTGGTCGGCATCCACGACCTTGACACGCGGGCTCTCACGCGGCATCTGCGCGATTACGGCGCCCAAATGGGGATGATCACCACCTCCGACGAACCGCTCGAAGCATTGATCGAGAAGGTGCGTAGCGGACGGCAGCTGGTCGGGCGGGATATTGTTCGGGAAATCACCTCTGAGTCTCACTACGACTGGCCGATAGACATTGAAGGGTTGCCGCGGCAGGAGTCCGAGTATCGCGTTGCAGTCTACGATTTCGGGGTGAAATTTTCCATCTTGCGGGCGCTTTACACTCAAAAATGCCAGATAAGGGTGTTTCCGGCCCACACACCGGCCGAACAAGTTTTGGACTGGAACCCGCACGGCATCTTTTTGTCCAATGGTCCCGGCGACCCGGAGCCGGTTGCATACGGGGTTCGGAATGTGCAGTATCTATTGGGGAAGAAGCCGATTTTCGGTATTTGTCTGGGACACCAGATTTTGGGATTGGCTCTTGGCGGCAAGACCGCCAAGCTGAAATTCGGTCATCACGGGGCCAACCATCCCGTGCAGTACCTGCCGACCAACGCGGTGGAAATCACTTCGCAAAACCATGGATTTATAGTGGATGCAGAAAGCTTGCCCAAAGAAGATGTCGAGGTCACTCACATCAACCTGAACGATGGCACGCTGGAAGGGATCAGGCACAGGCGGCTGCCCGCGTTTTCGGTTCAGTATCACCCTGAAGCCGCTCCGGGCCCCCATGACAGCCGGTATCTGTTCGAACAATTTGTGGAGGATATGAAGAGGTTTCATGCCTAAACGAAAAGACATCAAACGCATTCTCGTCATCGGCTCCGGTCCGATCGTCATCGGTCAGGCTTGTGAATTCGACTACTCCGGCACCCAGGCCTGCAAGGCTCTGCGGGAAGAAGGATTCATTGTCATTCTGGTCAACAGCAATCCGGCAACCATTATGACCGATCCCGAGTTTTCCGACAGAACTTACATCGAACCGCTCAATGTGGAGACCATCAAGGCCATCATTGAAAAAGAGCGCCCTGACGCACTGCTGCCGACCCTGGGCGGCCAAACCAGTCTTAACCTGGCGGTCGAGCTGGCAAAGCGCGGCATTCTGGAGGAATATGGAGTCGAGCTGATCGGCGCCCGCCTTGAAACGATTCAGCTGGCGGAAGACCGTGAGCTGTTCCGCAATGCCATGCGCGAGATCGGCATGCAGGTGCCCGAAGGAGGCTGCGTTCGCAATCTGGAGGATGCCGAGGTGCTGGCGGAGGAGGTTGGGTTTCCGCTCATTATCCGACCGGCCTACACTTTGGGCGGAATCGGCGGAAGCGTGGTCTACAACCGGGAAGAGTTCGCACAGGCCGCTCGTTGGGGCCTGAAGGCCAGCCCGGTGACGGAAATCCTGATCGAGCAGTCAGTGTTGGGCTGGAAGGAATATGAGCTCGAAGTTATGCGGGATGCCGCCGACAATTTTGTCATTGTCTGTTCCATTGAAAATTTCGACGCAATGGGAATCCACACCGGAGACAGCATCACTGTAGCGCCGGCTCAAACCTTGACCGATGTCGAGTATCAAAATATGCGGGATGCCGCAAAAAAAATCGTAGCGCGCGTCGGTGTTGAAACGGGCGGTGCGAACATTCAGTTTGCGCTCAATCCGCAAACCGGGGAAATGGTCGTCATCGAAATGAACCCGCGGGTTTCCCGCAGTTCCGCTTTGGCTTCCAAAGCCACCGGATTTCCCATAGCAAAAATCGCCGCCAAGCTGGCAGTAGGGTATCTTCTGTACGAAATCCCCAACGACATCACGCGAAAAACTCCAGCCTCCTTTGAGCCGGCAATCGATTACGTGGTAGTTAAGGTCCCGCGCTGGGATTTCGAAAAGTTTCCCGGAAACGAGACGCGCCTGGGATCGCAGATGAAATCCATCGGGGAAGCCATGGGTATCGGGCGAACGTTCAAGGAAGCGTTGAATAAAACCCTGCGCTCTCTCGAGAACGGCTGGTCCGGTTTTCACGCCAGGGAAAGCGACACTTATCGACGCATGTCCCGGGTTGCGCTGCTGGACGATTTGCGTTGGGGCACGCCGGATCGCATCATGAAGATTTGGTATGCGTTGTCTTCCGGAATATCGCCCGAGGAGATTTATACGACCTCCGGGATCGACCTGTGGTTTCTGGAAAACCTTCACCAGCTTGTCCGGTTCGAATCGATTGTGGCCAACGAATACGCCGAGCGGGGCACGCTCTCAACGGAGACCCTGCGCAAGGCCAAACGGATGGGTTTCTCCGACAAGCACATCGGCCTGCTGACCGGCCAGCAGGAAACCGATGTGCGCAGCTTGCGCAAAAAACGGGGTATTCTGCCTTCCTACAAAATTGTAGACACGTGTGCAGCCGAGTTCGAATCTTTTACGCCGTATTATTACTCCACCTATGACGAAGAAAATGAATCGGTGCCGTCAGAGCGCAAAAAGGTCGTTGTTCTCGGTGGCGGCCCCAATCGAATCGGCCAGGGCATCGAATTCGACTATTGCTGTGTGCACGGCGTCCTGGCTTTGAAGTCGCTCGGCATCGAAGCCATCATGATCAATTGTAATCCGGAAACGGTGAGCACCGATTATGACGTGGCCGACAAACTCTATTTTGAGCCGCTGACTTACGAAGATGTGCTCAATGTCATCGACCTGGAAAAACCGGCCGGCGTCATTGTCCAGTTCGGCGGTCAGACGCCGCTCAAGCTCGCTCTCGCACTGGAGCGAGCCGGCGTACCGATATGGGGATCATCACCGGATTCCATCGATCTGGCTGAGGATCGCGACCGGTTTGGCGCTCTGCTCGATTCCATGGATATCCCGCATCCCCAATACGGTACCGCCACCTCGGTAAGCGAAGCTCTGGAAGTGGGCGCCCGCATCGGATTTCCGCTCATGGTGCGGCCCTCCTATGTGCTGGGGGGCAGGGCGATGGAAATCGTCTACGATGCTTCCTCGTTGGAGCACTACATGCGTTATGCCGTCAGCGCCTCTGAAGAACACCCCGTGTTGCTCGATCGTTTCCTGGAAGACGCCTACGAATTCGACGTGGATGCCATCGCGGACGGAAGCCGGACACAAATCTGCGGAGTCATGCAGCAAATCGAGGAAGCTGGGGTTCATTCGGGCGACAGCATGGCGGTTTTGCCTCCTTATCTGCTCAGCCGCGACCAGCACGAGGACATTAAAGAGTACACCCGGCTGCTTGCGGCAGCTTTGAAAGTCAAGGGCCTGATCAACATTCAGTATGCGATTTTGTTCGACACGCTTTATGTTATAGAAGTGAATCCCAGGGCATCGCGCACCGTGCCCTTCGTCAGCAAAGCAACAGGAGTTCCGATTGCCAAAGCTGCGGTGGAGGTAATGTCTGGAAAATCGCTGGATGAGCTCGATTATCGGTTCAAATATGAACTGCCCTATGTTGCGGTCAAAGAATCCGTTTTTCCGTTCGATCGGTTTGAGCAGGCCGATGTTTACCTGCGGCCGGAGATGCGCTCCACGGGCGAAGTGATGGGAATCGCCGCCACTTTCGGCAAGGCGGTGTTGAAGGCGTTTCAAGCTACGGGCATCACCGTGCCCTTATCCGGGACGGTGTTTTTGAGCGTTAATGACAATGACAAGCCCCGGATCATCCCGATTGCCGAAAGTCTTACGAAATTGGGCTACACGTTGGTGGCCACTCAAAGGACGGCAGAGTACCTCGCCAACCGGGGCATAACGGTAAAATCCGTTTTGAAGGCCAGTGAGGGACGTCCGAATGTCGTCGACGACATCAAAAACGGGAACATCAAGCTGATCATCAATACCCCGCTCGGCCAGCGCGCCCGAACCGATGAATACGCCATCGGCTGGGCGGCCATTAAATACCAGGTGCCCTTCATCACCACCCTTTCTGCCGCAGAAGCCATTGTGCGAGGATTGCGCAGAAACAAGCACCATGTTGTCGAGTGCAACTGCCTGCAGGATTTTTATCGGACCTAGACCTACAAACAGGAGAAGCAAATGAACGTCTTGGATGAAAAATTCGCAGAGTTTCAAACGCTTCCAACAGAGGAAAAGATCAAGTGTTTCCAGAGAGATGGTCATCTTTTTGATTTAATTATCTCGCAGCAATTGAATCGCAAGGTCCTGGACGAAATCTACGACATCACTTATCAGCTACGAACCAAATCAAAGAGCAAGGCGGGCGCTATCCATATGCAAAACCTGCTGCCTCACAAGCGGGCCATGCTCTATTTTTCCCAGCCGTCATCGAGGACTTTCCTCTCCTTTATGGGCGCCTGCCACATTGTGGGCATGAAAACGTCCGAAATCCGCGACACCCGAGTTTCCTCGGAGATTAAAGGCGAGACCTACGACGACAGCTTGAGGACGTTTTCCTCGTACACCGACCTGATCATCATGCGGCATAGTCAGAAGGATATGGCTGAAAGGGCCGCCTGGCTTTTGAATACCTATTCCAATCGTCCGGTCCCGGTCATAAACGGCGGCTCCGGGAGTGATCAACATCCCACCCAGGCCATACTCGACATCTACACGCTGCAGGAATCTTTTAGAAACCGCGGCGGGCTGGATGGAAAAACGGTGCTCATGTGCGGCGATCTCCGTCGGGGAAGGACGGTGAGGTCCCTGAGTTACCTGATGAGAAACTTCGAAGATGTAAAGATCATCTTCGCTGCGCCTGAGTCCTTTCAGATGGAACAGGATCTGTGCGATTTTCTCTCAAGAAACAAGATCCCTTATATCGTTGAAACTGAGGGTCTGGACAACGTGGTTGCTGAGGCCGATGCCATCTACATGACAAGGATTCAAGACGAGCACGATACCGTGGCCGGTGAATCATCAAAGGTGGATAAGACCAAATTCAATCTTGGTCTGAAGCAAATGGCCAAGGTAAAGCCCAATGCCATCATAATGCATCCTTTCCCCAGAAGGGATGAGATTGATGTGGCTCTCGATCCCGACCCGAGGGCCATGTACTGGCGGCAGGAGCGGAATGGAATGTGGACCAGGGCCGCTTTGATCGCCTATGTTTTTCGTGTGCATGACAAGATCCTGGAATATTAGACGGCTTACCGGGGAGGAGCGCGAAATGAGCAAGGTTCTGATTATTGGTGCAGGAGGCGTAGGGGGTGTCGTAACGCACAAATGTGCCCGGGTTCCCGAAGTTTTTTCCGAGATTGTTCTGGCGAGCCGCACCCTGGAAAAGTGTGAGAAGATAAGAAATCAGCTGGCCGGATCCATTGAGATAGCTCAAGTCGACGCAGACAAAACCGAGGAATTGGTGACTCTCATACGCAAAGTTACACCGGATCTCATTATCAATGTAGCATTGCCCTATCAAGATCTCACCATCATGGACGCCTGCCTTGAAACCGGAGTCCACTATCTGGATACGGCCAACTACGAGCCCCCGGATGAGGCAAAGTTTTGCTACAAGTGGCAGTGGGATTACCATGAGCGTTTTAAGGAAAAGGGTATCATGGCACTGTTGGGGTGCGGATTCGATCCCGGTGTTACCAGTGTGTTCTGCGCTCATGCTCTGAAACATCATTTCGATGAAATACATACCATCGAGATGATGGACTGCAATGCCGGAGAACACGGCCATCCTTTCGCCACCAACTTTAATCCCGAGATCAACATCCGCGAAGTGACCGCCCGGGGCAAATACTATGAGAACGGGCAGTGGATCGAAACCGAGCCGTTGTCGGTGCATAAAACATTCGACTTTCCGCAGATCGGCCCGCGAGAGATGTACCTCATGTATCATGAAGAGCTGGAATCGCTGGCCAAGAACATCCCCGCAGTCAAACGAATGAGATTCTGGATGACCTTTTCGCAAGAATACCTCACTCATCTGAGAGTCCTGCAGAATGTGGGCATGACGCGCATCGATCCGGTCTCCTTTCAAGGCTGCGAAATCGTTCCTTTACAATTTTTGAAAGCGCTCTTGCCCGAACCGTCCTCTCTGGCTGAACATTACCGGGGAAAAACCTGCATCGGCTGCATCATCGAAGGAATTAAAGACGGCAAGGCTAAGAAATATTTCATCTACAACGTTTGCGACCATGCCGAAGCGTATAAAGACGTCGAATCGCAAGCCATCTCCTACACAACGGGCGTTCCCGCCATGATTGGCGGCATGATGATGCTCACCGGGCTCTGGACGGGCAAAGGGGTGTTCAACGTTGAAGAATTCGATCCGGACCCGTTTATGCAAAAACTGACCGAACACGGTTTGCCTTGGATTGAAGAGATTCTATGATCTTTACCGAGGTACCTTTAAGTGCCGACCGGAACGAGGCGGTATGATCGGAGAGCTGTATATCGATTGACAAAAAAAAGGGAGCATTGCGCTCCCCGAATCATGTTGAAACCAACTCTGATAATAATAATCGGCCGTTTATTACTTTTTTGCAATAAGCAGAACTACGTATTTTGCGCCGGCAAATTCTGCCTATACCCCGAGGAAGTTACTTGACAAAGTGGTTGCCACCTCGAAACATCGGTACCCAGCAATACGTGACCGTCGGGCGGCTAATATCCGCCGCCGCGCGGTGCTCCTCCGCCTGCCTGCGCGGGCCGCCTGCGTGGCGCCTGCGCCGAATGGCATCCGCAGGCATCCCCGAACAGTCTCCCAGGCGCTGCCCCGTGCAGAAATCCCTGTTGGTATCGTTACCGACGGACGAAACGAACCATGACGCGATAGTTGCCGGATTGAATGTCCTTTGGAACCTTATAGCCTTCGTCGATCAGCAGTAACATAACCCGGCCGCCGGCGGGGTCTTCTCTCGGCGAACCGTTGACCCGCTTATCCTGCCCGTTATAGGGGCCTCTGCGGCCAGTGCGCGGCGGGCGGACGTGCAACACTTTGGCTTCAATCACCCCCGGGGTTATCTGCGTCGTCTTGTCTCTGATGCGTGCAACCTTCGGACTTGCACCAATTACAATTTCCATTAAAATGCTCCTATTCCTTTCAAAAAATCAGCAAAAGAACATCCCCTGCGGCTCACCTGAGTGTTGTCCGGGAATGCCCATTCGGTTGGAGCTCCCGGCTGTTGATCTCAACCGCCCAGGCTTCGGCTTCTTTCGAAATTAATTTTCATTTTCTATTCTTATTATCGACTGATGTGATGTTTGACTTTAATGGCGTTTGTGACAAGCGGAATTTTTTTTGAGCATCTTTGCCTTCCGGTAACCGTTGCTGTTATGCTAGCCGCAATCGTTTTCATGAGTACTGAGAGTTGTCGACGATTTGATCGCTGTTTGATTAAAAGCTTGCAGGAGAGAAGCTTTATGGAAAAGGAACCGAGACTTCTTGTTTGGAACTATACAGTGGAGGAGAAAAGGAATTTAGATGCGCTTCTGGACGAGATCAAAGCTCCCTCGGCAGTAGCCATCGAAACTAATCAAGGGCATCTCTCTCTGAGAGAGATCATCCACACGGATGGTCGATCCGATCGGGAATTTGCGTCGGAAGAAAAGGTCCTTCTTTTTTATAATATTCCTCAAAAGGGCGTCTTGTTTTTGATGGGCATGTTCAAACAAAACAATCTGCCGCGTCCCATATACGCGGTTATAACCGAGCACTCCATCGAATGGCCTTTCAGCGAGCTCCATGAGCACCTGGTGGAAGAGAGAGACAGAATGGAAAAAAGAAGTGCCGGCAAAAGCCGGGATTAGTCACTTCGGCAATTAATGTTGGCGATCGCTCTGCGCCTGTCCATGTGGAGCACAGTGCCTACGGTCGAGGTCCCGGCAGAAAACGCTTCGCATCCTAATCATAGCAACAACCAATCGGTGTTCCTGGGGTGAGAAATGAGTCATTCAGCAGGCGCATTTTTAGAGGGGAACGGCGTTACCTTCGAGGACCCCCGAGACAACGCTTGAAGTCTCCGCAAGAAAACTTACGTTTTATACAATATCAGTATGAATTTATGTTAGCCGCATGGATCGTGCCTCTTGTGATACGGAGGGCGCACACGCGAGTGTCGAGCAGGAACCGTAAACCACTGATGGCGCAGCTGCGAGATGGGGTACTTCAAATCAGGAGGAACAGATGAAGAGAATGGAATTGTTCTACTTTGCAGCCGATGCGCTGTTCAAAGTCGCCACAGAAGATCCTTTTTGCATACCGCTTCGACTGTTTTTCGACCGCGAGGCAAATGTCCTGACGACTCGGCTATGCTACGAGAAGGCATTCGAGGCCTTCGCCCGGGACAGAATCGATCGAGAAAAGGCGCGCATCTCTTTCAATCAGTATTTCGACAAAGTGGAAGTTCTCGATGTCGACTCCAAGGAAACGGACAATTTCGCTTTAAAATACGACTGTGATGAGGCCTGCGCTTCGCTGCTTGCTGCAATAAAGAACAAGCAAGCCTCCCGGGGTGCTCGAAGCGGAAATAGTTTTCTGGTAACGAGCGATAAGGCGCTTATAGAAGCTGCATGCGGTGAAGGTATTAACTTCCATGATTATACCGAGCAGGAGTTTTGCGAAAAGTATAGCTCCTGATGGAAATTTCGACGTTCGAATCCGGTAACGTTGTTTGGCTCATCGCGGAATAGTGGGGAAGGCGCGAGATTGATTGATTTTTTTCGGGACAAGCTGACTACATTAGCATAAATGATCATGGGGAATACTCAAAAAGGAGGATTTCCCATGAAACTTTTGCCCTGTAATCTTTGGTTTGTAAAGGATGCGGCGCAGGCTGTGAAGAGAATTGCCCGGGAAATGTTTACGGCGGTCAACGATGACGTCCTTACTGAACTGCTGGGTCTTCCAAGGCTGATCGTCACGATGTTCACGATACGCAAGGAAGGAGAACAGGAAGCCTTGCATCTGTGGTGTGTGCATAAGGAAGACATCGCTCTATGCCCTCGATGCGGGAAGCTCTCGGATGAAGTTCATGAAGAGGAGCGGCGATGCGTGCGCCATTTGGACATATGGGGGAAGAAGACCTTTCTTCACTTTATGAGCCGACGTTTTGACTGTGAGCAGTGCGGGAAACCTTTCGCGGAGGAGTTGTCGTTTGTGCGGACTCGTCGCAGGCAAACGATAGCTCTTGAATTTCACATCTACCGTTCATGCCTTGCCAGTGACAAGAAAAAGGTGGCAAAACGTGAGAGTTTGAGCCATTCAACCGTATGCGACATCTTTAACTACTTCGCACAACATAAGGGAAAGCCCTCGGCCGATCACGGGGTGCGGATTTTGGGAATTGACGAGATTTCTCTGAAGAAAAGACATAAGCAGTTCGCGTTAGTGATCTCCGATATCGACAGGAAGTGTATTGTGGCGGTGTTGCCCACGAGAGAAAAAGATGCCTTGGAACAGTGGATAGATAGCCTGTCGGAGCAACAGCGCAGAACCATACGTTTCGTTTCTATTGACATGTGGGTACCCTATCGCCAGGCGGTTCAAGGCAAACTACCCCATGCCACATTAGTAGTAGATCGATTTCATGTTATGAAGCAACTTAACAATCGCATAACCCGGCTGCGCACTGCTATTCAATCCAATTCCAGTATCGAGGTCAAATCCACGCTCAAAGGAAGCCGGTGGATCTTGGTCCGCAACCGGTGTGATCTCACCCTCAAACAGGAAGCACATTTGCAGGGAGTCCTTGAGTTGTGCCCGGAACTGCGAACACTATATTTGCTCAAAGAAGAGTTCAGAACCATCTTCGAAAAAATGGTCTGCAAACAGAAAGCCCACAAGTTCTTGTCAGCTTGGATGCTGAAATGCAAGTGGACGGGGAACAAGTATCTGAACAAATTTGCAAACACTCTGAAAAACTGGTGGGACGAAATTCTCAACTACTTCATTGACCATGTCACCAATGGCTTTGTCGAGGGACTCAATGGGGCAATTAGGATCATTATCCGCTCAGCTTTTGGCTACAGGAATTTCGCCAATTTTCGGCTACGCCTCTTAGCTGAGTATGGTTTCCCCACTATTCCGCGATGAGCCATTTTTTCAATATTATTTGGGCGTACTATCAGTTCCGATGCCAGGATATCGGGCGGCAGCGACTTTGTTGACCGAATATTGTCCGAAGCGAAGGAACAGGAAAAAGAGACGTTGCGGTTCGCTTCGG
>ENA-OSEO01005186-OSEO01005186.1-sediment-metagenome-genome-assembly--contig:-NODE-5186-length-12797-cov-3.497563_pt1 | contig 12797 bp, 6 predicted proteins | sample MGYA00237883_ERZ534232 | MGnify/ENA metagenome assembly ERZ534232
GGTCGTTAGCCAGGGACTGCTGTGCCTGGGCGGACCGTGTGCCGGTCTGCACCGTAGTAGATTGGCACAGTCTGCTCCAGTGGGCGTGCTCTCTAGCCCGTTGGTCGTGTCAAAGACGCTACACTTGTCGCCAAAAATCCTGACTGCGCCCCCCCGACGCCGGTTGCTACTCTCCTCGATCGATACGTGCCGAGGGCGGTGGCCCTCGGGGATGGTCATAATGGTGGCTACATGGAACTCGTTGAATAGTCCACTATACTGAAGCATACCCGCCATCACCACCACTCGATTTGAGGATCGCTTCTGTGACCTATCTGATGGCCCTGGGACTGGGCGTAGAATCGAGCTGTCTTGTCATGCTTGACGAGAACGACATGCTTGACTGTCGTCGCGGCTACTCACTGGTTGAGTTTTTGGGGACCTACGATTCAGTCATCCTCGGTCGTTTTTTCGTTATCTGTAAGAATACCTTGCGCCACCAAGTCTCTGTGCAACTCCGCATCTTGATCAGCTAATTCGGCCATCAGGATTCTTGCCTGTCTTTTGTTCCGCTCGCACAGAATCTGAAGAATGTAAAGGAATGACTGGGATCGCTGCAACCCACTCAAAATGAAATGGGAACCGACTTTGCGCAGCTCTATCCGATTCATATCGGCGAGCCTATCGATAAGTGTGCGAAATACAGGACTCTCAACTCTGTTGTTGTCAACAAGGAATTGCGGTATCTTCTTGAATTCTGCCATATTCGTTATGAGTTCACAATTGTATCGGAAAAGAGCAGTCTCCTCCATGCCCAACTGTGCCAAATAGATCCCAATTGCGCGAGACTCAGTCTGGTTCTGCTTCGCGAGATCTTCCAGCATCTCTCGCAGCTGACTAGTCTCTGTATAACCGTGCTCAATCAAAGATCGTGCGACCTTGCCCAAGTGACTAGACGCTCTGATGCATCTTGTCACGATCGCCAAATGGTTCAGGTCCGCAGTTTCAATGAGCTTGACGGCAATGTTTGACTTGACCAAGTCGGTTCGTATTTCTGCGATGAGTTTCTGGAATACGTCGTAATTCCCTTGCTGATAGAAGTACTCGGCAGCTTCCTTCTTGTGAGTGTCGTCATTTGGGAGGTCAGTTAGGCTATCTTGATACTTGTCATAACTATCCGATTTGTTTCTCTGCTGCTGGCGCCATCTTGCCGCGTTTACGGAATCGATGAATTCGTCGGTGAACTCAAACGGAATTACACCATGTCCTGAGTCTCTTGTGAGCGCCCTGAAGAACCCCTGTAGTTGTTCTGGCTCGGACATAACAGTTACCATACGCTCCTGCATTGGCAGTGGCAGGTCAGATATCCGCAAAGTGTTGTCCAAGAGGATGTAGTACTTCTTATCAGCAAGCCAGAAACAACTCCACTCAATGAACAACCACGGGCTTTTCATGGCTTCTGGTGTTAGAATGGAAATGATGGCATCGCAGTTCTTGAGATTCTTCCTGATCTCATGTTTCCAATCGTCTCCGCTCTTGAGCTCCTGGAACGCCAGGTAAGTCCTGATCGTTCCTGAGAAGGCGTTGTTCACGATCCTCTTCACCTCCTCTGCAATCGATTTGTCCGCTGACGTATGGCTGATGAAGACTTGATAGGCCATTCTCTCTCTCCTCTGGTTGTCTGCTCACCCATTCGATTACATGCGGTCGTCATGGCTGGACTCTCAGGCACAAGCCATAATGTAGCGCTCCATCTGCCTTGCTTGCGACTTCTCCTTAGGTTGCCTTGGGCGATTAGTTGCGGCCCGGCGAATCGTGGGCTAGAGTGGCACCCTCTTCATGAGCCACAGACCACAAGGATGCTCGTTGCTTCCCATTTGCTCTCCTGCTCACAGTCCTAACCGGCTGATGCCCGACTGCTGTCACGCTATGCTCTGGAAGAGAAGATCTTTCCGTACAACCTCGCTCCCAATCCTCCAATGCTAGAGTCCCTCGTCGCATGGCTCAACGGGGTTGGCTGAAAGCCCCTCGCGCACAGACCATGTGGCACGAGGCGGATTGGATCTACCCTCTTCTCGTCGTCCAGGTGGGATATCTCTCGCGAAATGCCCTCGGAGGCCGTAGCTAAGTAGGGCTGGATTCTGGGCATTGCCGCAGAAGCCAACCCTAAACCGTGTTCTGAGTCTACGGTAGTCTTGGCATGGGAGGTAGTTGGCTCGTACAGGCTGTTGTTGGTCGCGTTGTTGTTCATGAGACAAGACGTTTCGATTCGCAGCATGCGGCGTCGTGAGATCCACTCCTGGCGCACCTCGGAACGACGCGAAGAGAGTGCTCGATGGGAGTATAGATGACTCAGGTCGCACAAAGAGATTGCCATGTGTGAGGACTCGTTGGAAAAGGGGAAGGGATTGCTGACGTAATGGTTATGCTTGGCAAGCTCGGCGAGGCAGTTCCTGGACCGGGCATGTGCCGCGCCTAGCGCAGCGCGCGAGGGTCTTGCCCAGCTTGCTCCAAAGGCCGTTCTACCCGCGAACATCGGGCGCACAGGGATCTCAGCGGTGTGCGAAATGACCCACACAGCGACACCCGTGGAGATCGACGAGGGGGATGAGTTAGTATCCCGTACATTCTGGGACACTCTGTCCAGCAACGAGGTGCGGATTCGTCGCTTTGCTCGTTCTTCCGGTCCCATTGCCACCGCCTGTGCGTGCAATACACTGTCGGTCAGCGATCCGATGGCATCAGCAGTTCGCGCCGCCCCCTTGAGAATCCCCCCGATTCCACTCAGCGGTACCTGGAATGCCTTGTCATAAGCGTATTGTAATACGGGATGGCTGGAGGCGCAAACGCGGGGTTGCCAGAGTTTGTCCAAATGGGCCCTTCAATCCAATTGGCCTGGCACAACCCATGGCCATACGGTGGAAGGCAGAGACTGGACCAATCTTTGAAGTCACCGGCGCAGTGCCGGAGGGATGCTCCTCGGCGTGTCATGCGCCGGGCAAGACCGGGGCGGATTGGCCCAGTCTGTCGCAGAAGCCACATCCCCAATCGATCGGCCGTACGCACGAAGCCGGAATGTCACGGCAACAGCGCGATCTGCAGCACTCGAAATCCGATCGTCCTCATGATTCGCAAGATAGCGTGCCCCGACTGTGGCATCTCCCAGCCCGCCCCTCCCATCACCGCACGACGTACTCCAGCCAGTCGAAGCCGCGATCGGCCATTTCCAGCAGCGCGACCTTCCACGCCCAGCCGCCGAATTCGGTCATCGCCGGGTCGGGCAGGAAGCCGTCCGGCGCGGGCGCGGCGAAGCGGTAGACCGTGCCCTGGCGCTGCTTCTTGCGCACGGTGATCCCGCAGAGCATGATCCAGCGCGCGAAATCTGCGACGGTCTCGATCCGGTTGCGGCGCAGCTCGCTCGCGTAGCGGTCCGCCCACAGCTCGCGCGCGCCGGTCGCCGCGAAGATGGCGTGCCAGGCTGTCCGGTCCGCCAGGATGGGGTGCGCCGCCGCGGGCGGGGAGTCCGCACGCGATGGTGCGCGGTCGTCCGCGATGCGCACCGCGCGCAGCTCGTCCAGCGCGGAAGCGGGCAGAGCGGAAGCGCCGCCGTGCAGCCGGCGGAACATCGCGACGATGCGCGCCTGCTCGCGCTCCCGCCGGGCGTGATCCGCCCTCACGACGCAGACCGCGATGGCCTGCTCGACCATCATCGCGACGAAGAAGTGCTGCACGTTGCCGGCGATCCGCTCCGCCGTTGCCGCATCCGTGACGCCCTCGCGGGCGACGAGCTCGCGGACGGTCTGCTGCACGTCCCGCTGCGTCCGCAGGCGCGCGAACAGCGCAGGGACGCTGTGCCACCGGGCGCTATCCCCGGCTTCACCGGCGAGACCGGCAGCGGATTCCGGCGCGAATCGGAACACTTCGCCTTCATCGCCCAGCACGTCGAGCTGGAGAACCCGCCCGCGGCGCGCTCCAAGCAGGCCGCTGTACAACGCCTGGAGCCGCTGCCGCCCATCGATCGCCAGGTTGGTCGTGCGCTCCAAGGTCCCCGCGACCGCCGGAGGCTGATCCTCGCCGCTGCGCGCGAAGCGGCGATGGGCGAAGAGCGGCAGGTCCCCCGCCTCTTCGCGCAGCACGACGATGCCGCCGCCCGGGTACCCCTGCAGCAGCGAATCGAACCACAGTGCGATCTGCGCGTCGTCCCAGATCGGCTCCATGTGGATCGCGGGCAGGACGTACGTCCCGTCCGCGCAGCCCACAACGAGCTCCTCTACACGTTTCGTCTCCCATCCGGACATGCGCTATGCCTTCTCTCGTCTCTCTGCCGCGAAATCCAGGCGGTCTCGCGCTCACAATCAGCGGGTCGCAGCGCCCGTACATCGCCTGGTGGAAATGCAGTGCGTTCGCAGATGCCGCTGCTCAGGCCGGCGGGCGGGGATGGCTCGCGCACTGCCGCAACGCCGTCGTGGAAACAGGCGCAAGACTCCGCCGCTCTGCGGTTCTGCGCGATGATGTCGTTCATAACCCTGGCCCGGCAGCACCTGGATTGTATCATTCCCGAACGCATTTGTCCATGCACCCGCCGGCACATTTTCTCTTGACAGTGCAATCGCTCCCATGATATAATATCTACAGACGGGCAGCCCCGGGGGTGGATGGGTTGGACACGTCTCCGCTTGCTCCAGGCAGCACCGACAGTATTGGAGCGCTGTTTAGTGTCGTTACGACACCCCTCTCGAACCGGATCCTTTATCCCAACGTGTCTGCCCTGTGCCGTCTGCAGCCGGAGCATCCGGTTGCCCGCCACCTTTCATTCAAAAGAACCCATACAGATCGAGTTTTTCGGCGTATTCCCTGGTGCATGTCGTTCTGAGCGGTGGTCGCCGGTCCGTGCCGGTGTCTTTCGCAGAAGGAGGCGTTACGATGGGTGTGGTCCCTGCGTCGTTTGCTTCTCGTCACTCCTGGCGTTCCCCGGCACGGACCAGAGCAGGGCGTTCTCGCCTGCGGCTGGTCTGGTTGGCGGTCTTCCTGCTGGCGCTCGTCTGGCCTTTCCCAGCAGCGGCTACCTGGCTCGTTCACGGCGATACGCCGGCCCCGCCGCCGGGTTCCGTGCGCTCCCAGGCGTGCGCGCCCGGCGATAGCTCCGCGCCTGCGGACTGGCCTCTGATCGTGTGCGACAACTTCGATACGGACTCCGGAAGCTGGCCGACGGGCATCAGCTCCGACGAGTTGGCCATCGTCAGCCGCTTCATCGGCGGGACGTACGCCTGGCAGGCGAAGGCGCTGCAGGGAGTCTTTACCTCGGTTCGTTATGGCCTTGATAGCTACCCGGACTTCTACGCGGCCACCACTGCGGCCTGGATGGGTGCTGCGCCAGACGCGCGCTATGGGCTGCAGTTCCGCTGGCAGGACGCGTCCAACTTCTACGTGCTCTTCGTGCACGATGGCACGCAGCAGTTCTCCCTGCAAGCCGTATTCGGGAACAACTGGGAGACGCTGCTCGATTGGACACAAAGCAACGCGATCCGTGCGGGGGGCTCGAACCGGCTCGCTGTGCTGGCGCAGGGTCCGCGCATCGTGCTGTACATCAACGGCGAGCAGGTCGGCGAGGTGAACGACGGGCGCATCCCGGCAGGCCAGGCCGGGTTGGCGATCGATCTGACGGAGGGCCAGGACGCGGCGCTCCAGTTCGATGATTTCGAGCTGCGCGTTCCACCGTCCGCCCCGGCCACACACGCGCCCGAACCGTCACCGCAGCCGGTGCCGACGACCGGTGGGTGGATTGGAGGGACGACTCCGGCATCATCCTGCACACACGGCAAATGGCTGGTCGAGCGCGGCTGGACCCGTGTGTTGTGCGATCCGTTCACCGGCAGCCAGAACGCCTGGTCGCTGGGGGATGTCGCGGATAAGTACGGCGAATTGACGCGGAGCCTGACCGACAACACGTATCGCTGGGATATGCGTGCTCTCGCGGATGTGAACACCTGGGCTGCTCCCCCACAATGGACCTTTACGGACCTTTTCGTTTCGGTGGAGGTCAAACAGCTCGCTGGCTCCGATGCCGGCATCTACAGCCTGGTGTTCCGTAAGGCGGACGACAACAACTACTACCGGCTCGCCATCTCCGAGCTCCAGGGCTTCAGGGTGGATGCGCTCCTGGATGGGGCGTGGAACAATCTGCTGGACTGGAGTCCCGCGCCGGCCATCCGGCCGGGCGACTGGAACCAGTTCGCCGTCTCCGCCAGCGGGCCAGCTTTCACCCTCTATATCAACGACCAGGAGGTGGCGACGTTCTCCGACTGGCGGCTGACGCGCGGTGGCGTCGGCCTCGCTGTGGAAGGTAGCGCCGGGCAACACGTCGCTGTGGTCTTCGATAACTTCGAGGTGGTCGTTCCTGCGCAGATGCCGGGGCCGGATGTGCAGCCCGGTCCGACCGTGCCGGCGGTCGTCACCCTGGCTCCGTCCGAGTGCGCCCGTCCCGCGAGCGCGCCTGCCGGTTGGTCGGTGGCGTTGTGCGAGGAATTCCTCGACAACCGGGGTGGCTGGCCGCTCGGTGTGGAGGTGGATGACTACGCCCGCACGGAACGGACCATCGCCGCCGCGACGTATGGCTGGGATGTCGAATCGTACCGCGATGTCCTGTCGTGGGTGACGTATCACGAGCAGGAATGGTCCGATTTATACCTGGCGGCCGAGGCGATGCGCTTTGTCGGACCGCCCGATTCCACATACGGCCTGATCTTCCGCCGGCAGGAGTCGGGCAATTACTACCTCTTCGACGCCGGCGATGGCTGGTATCAGGTCTCTCTGTACCAAGACGGCCAGTGGGAAACGCTGATCGCGAAGACCCCGCATCCCGCCGTGGCAACGGACGATTGGAACCGTCTGGCGGTACTCGCCGAGGGCGCGCACCTCACGTTCTACGTCAATGACGTACAGGTCGGCGAACTGACCGATTCACGGCTGGCCAGCGGGCGGATCGGCATGGTGGCGTCTGTTGGGGCGGACCAGCAGCTGAACGTGCAGTTCGGTGAGCTGCTGGTGCTCGTGCCGCTGGGTGGCGATGAACCCGTACCCGCCCCTGCGCCCTTGCCGACCGTCGAACCCATCTCCACCCCGCCGCCAACTGACGCACCCGTCCCGCCGCCACCGCCGCCGACGGTCGGTCCATTCGCCTGCGACCGGCCGGCCAGCGTGCCGGCCGGCTGGACACTGGCGATCTGCGAGACCTTCGACGATAACCGGAACAACTGGCCGGAAGGCATGGAGGATGACGATATCGCAATGAGCGACATGTTCATTGCGCTCGGCACCTATGGCTGGGAGGTCGAGGCGTATGACGATGTGTTCATCCCGACGGAGTTGGAGAATGCCGTCTTCTCCGATCTGTATTTGTCGGTGGATCTCCCGTATGTCGATGGTTCCGAGATGGCCTCGCTGGGTCTGCTGTTCCGGCGGCTGGACCGGGACAACTATTACCACCTGGATATCAGTGCCGATGCGTTCATGGTGGGTATCGAGGAGCACGGTGCGTGGTCCGAGTTGATCTCCTGGACAGAGACCGCTGCGCTCAACCGTGGTGCACCCAACCGCCTGGGCGTGAAAGCGGAGGGCTCTCACCTGACCTTCTACATCAATGACCGGCAGGTTGCCGAATGGGACGACGCGATCTTCTCGAGCGGGGCCGTCGGTCTCTCCGTGTCCGTTCCCGCTGGCGATATGCTTTGGGCCGAGTTCGATAACCTCCAGGTGTGGACGCCGGGCGAAGAAACGGTTCCGCCGGCCCCGCTACCTCCTGCCCCTGTCCCACCGCCCACGTCCGCCTTCGTGCCGGAGCCGGTCACCTGGCTCACGCACGATGACCCGTTGGGGTTCACGCTCCGTCACCCGGTGGGCTGGACACCACAGGTGCTGCAGGGCGAGCAGATTCTGGTGCGTAGCGCGGATGGCACGGAGTTCACCGTCGTCCAGCCCTTCTTCGCGCGCGATGGCGCGACTGCGGCAGGATGGGCCGCAGAAGTTCCGGAGAAGCTGGCGCAGCTCTTTCCCGGTGCAACCGTGACCGACGTTCGCCAGCTATCCGCTCAACCCGACCAGGTGATCGCCGAGCTGAGCTTCGCTGACCGGGGAGAAGCGGGCCGCGCCCTGCTGCTGTGCATGCTCGATGGGCGCAGCGGTATGCTCTACGCGGTGGCCGCGCCGGAGCGCAGCTTCGACGCGGTGCGCGAGACGCTCGTCGACATCCTCAGTACGTTTTCGTTCACCACCCCCACCGTTCCCCCGCCGGATTTGGGCGGAGTGACCTACGTCCGGTGGCAGGAACCGAACGAAAATGCGTTTGCCCTCGAAGTGCCCCAGGGTTGGACCGTCTCGGGCGGGCTCGTGAGAGAGAATGCGCTCGACGTCCGCCCCGATGTGCAAATCACCTCGCCGGATGGGCAGATGTTCTTCCGTATCGGTGACCGGAATGTCCCGCCCTATACCGCTCTTCGCTGGGACATGGAGGTGGCCGGTTTCACCGAGGGATCGTGGTATTCGTACATGGGGATGACCTGGATGGTGCGCAGCTACACGAGTGGGCTGGACTACGCGCGGGAGTACCTCACGCAGAACCTGTCCGCTGGCTGCGCGGATGCAACCATCGTGGAGGAACGGGACCGCTCTGACCTCTCGCAGCCGATCAACGCCATCTACGGGCGCTACAACCTCCTGGGCGGGTCCATGACGATCGACATCGGGCAGGTAGTAGCCGAGTGCCACCGGGACGGCCAACCCCTGTACGTGTTCTGTCTTGCCGGCACGAAACGGACACAGATATCGGGCGTCGACATCTGGAATGTCGAGACCCTGATCTCCGCCATCGTGCCGACCGCCATGCGCGATGCGGGAGTGGCGATTCTGGGACACATCGCCAATTCCTACCAACCGAACGCGGACTGGGTGCGACGGCAGGCCGAAGTCGCCGGAGAAGTCGGCGATACCGTCGCCCGAGTCGCCGGCGAGATCCGCGAGATCACCCGCCAGACGTTCGAGGCCGAAAGCGCGGCGCGTGACAATGCCGCCCGCCGCTGGTCCAACATGATCCTCGGACAGACCGACGTGCAGGATCCCGTGACGGGCGAAACGTGGCGCGTCGCCAACGGCCACAACTACTACTGGCGGCGCGGCGATACGGTCGTCGGCACCGACATCGACCGTCCCAACGTCGAGTTCACGCCTCTGGTGGAGTATTGACCCGGTTTCTGCGGAATGGCTTTCGAAATTTCTCCGTGCCTCTGTGTCTCTGCGGTGAGAAAAACGGAACCGCCGAGGCGCGGAGGCACAGAGAAAGAACAGAGAAAGGGACTCTGTGGATTCTGCGCCGCTCGAAAATGGGTCGTCTTCATCCTACGGGGTGCAACTCGTTGCATGAATCACTCTGTGCTGAGAATGAACGGAACCACTGAGGCACGGAGGGCACAGAGATTACATGACATCAAGAAGGAAAGCTCTCCGTGCCTCTGTGTCTCTGCGGTGAGAAAGAACGGAACCGCGGGGAGGCAGAGGCGCAGAGGTCTTCTCCGGTGTCTTTCTCCGCGTCTCTGCGCGAGTCATTCTTCGTTCCTCTCTGTGCTCCGTGGCTCTCTTGAAAGCAGGTCACTTTCGGGTGCAACCCGTTACATGAGCAACTCGGTCGTGAAGATTGAATCTTTCATTTGACTGGTAGGGTCGCAGTGCTATACTGCAAAGTTAGCCGTTGTGGCGTGCTATGCTCAGTCGGGAGGAGTCATCGCGAACGAGCCAACTTAACCCAACAGGCGATGCGTCTTCGTACCACCAGTCTACAGGCGATAGAAAGGAGTCGTGCACTATGTCCAGGGCTCTTTACGCTGTTCTCATCGTCTTGCTGTCCTTCTTCTCAACCGCGGTCTACAGTCAGGCGGCAGCTCCACCTGCCGGCGGCTCTCTGCTGGCCGCCAATACGGGCTACTCATCCGCAGCAGATTTTCGTGCGTTGTCCTCCTTACTTGCCAGCTCACGACACGAACCTACCAGCAGAGTGGTCACCACTGCGGCTGATTCCGGTCCCGGCAGCCTGCGCGATATGCTTTCCGCCGCGCAGGATGGTGATACCATCTCGTTCGATCCGAACGTGTTCCCACCCGGGGCACCGTCCGTCATCCAGTTGGCCAGCCCGTTACCTGCCTTGACACAGAACGATCTGACGCTGGATGCGAGCCAGGCGAACATCGTGTTGGATGGCAGCGCACTCGCCGGCGGACCGGCGGACGGCCTGGATATCACCGGCAGCCGTAACCGTATTCTCGGTCTGCAAATCGTCTCGTTCCCCGGCAATGGCATCGTCCTGCACGGCGGCGCGCGGTCCAACCAGATCGGTGGGGACCCGCAGACCGGCAGCGCTCCGACCGGACAGGGGAATCTCATCAGTAATAACGGTGGCAACGGAATTGCGCTGCTCGACTCCGGGACGAGCGATAACGTCATTAGCGGGAACCGCATCGGCAGTGATCTCAGCGGCACGCAGGCGTGGGGCAACCACGCGCACGGGATCGAGTTCAACGGCGCCAGCGACAACCTGGTCGAGGGCAACCTGATCAGCGGGAACTTCGTGGGCGGCGTCGATCTGTGCTGCACGCCGGAGACCCGCGCCAACGTGATCCGTGCCAATCACATCGGCACCGACCTGAGCGGGTCCGCGCCGCTCCCCAACCAGGCGATGGGCGTCTACGTGCAACACGGCGCGACCGCGAACACGATCGGGCCGGACAACGTGATCGCGTACAATGGTTCGGCCGGCATCGAGGTGTGGGGCAGCCGTTCTCCTGCGAACACGATCACGCGCAACAGCATCCACGATAACCAGGGCAATGGGATCACCCTGTGGGGCGAGAATATCGATCTGTTGCCGGTACCTGTCGTGACATCGTTCGATCGCGACGCCGGCAGCATCTCCGGGCTCTCCTGTCCGGACTGCCTCGTGGAGGTGTTCTCCGACCCGAACAACGAAGGGCAGCTCTTCGAGGGGGAAGTACGCGCCGGTGCGAACGGCACCTTCGCACTCACCAAAGGAGCGGCGTTCGCCGGGCCGCACGTCACGGCCACAACGACGGATGCCTCCGGCACGACGAGCATGTTCTCGACGCCGACTACTGGCGTTCGCTCGCTTGCGCTGCAACTTGACAACCCGAATCCGTTCACGCGCGTGACGTCCCGGACCTCCGCGGAGCTGGCGGATAATTTCATCGCCACGACGATACAGGGACCGTGGGTCATCAAGAACGGGATGGCGGATGCATACATCCTGAACCAGCTCGGCGTCAAACGGGCGAATATCTTGATGAACGATCCCGACTCCAATCTGGTGGTCTGGGAGGAGCCGGAAACGGCCATCCATCCGGTCTTCGATACGTTCGTCAGTGGACTGGTGGAGGCGGGCATCACGCCGACCTACGATCTCACCTTCTGGGATAAGGAGGCGCACGGTGGGGTGGCGCCGTCTCCCGCGCCCCGTTTCAAAACCGAGGAGGAGATCAACCGCTACCTGGACTTCGTACGCCTGATCGTGGGGAGTTTCGGAGATCGCGTGGACTGCTACGAGATCTTCAACGAGCCGTCCTACGCCAACTCGTACCAGTGGATCGAGGTCGAGGACTACATCAATCTGGCGAAACGGGCGATCCCGCTGATCCGCGAGCTGGACCCCGGCGCCAAGATCGCGGTCGGCAGTTTCCACGGCTGGGACGATGGCTACTACCAGCAGTACCTGTACCGCGTCCTGCAGTCGGATTTGATGCCGTTGGTGGATGTGGTGTCCTGGCACCCTTACATCGGCGTGCTGACGAATCCCGAGTGCGGGCAGGATCACTACTATCGCTACGAGCAGATCCTGGAAGAGATCAAGGCGCTGGCGACAGCGAACGGTTTCAGCGGCGAGTTCCGCGCATTGGAGCTGCATTGGAGCACTCCGGACGTGCAGTCGGGCAACCCCTGCACGTGCTATGACCGGACCTGCGCGAAATACTATATGCGCGGCATCACGTTGCACCGCGCGCACGAGGTGGCGACTGGATATGTCCTGAGCGATCCGGCCTCCACACGCGCGCTGCAGATCATCGCCACGCTGATGGCAGAAGCGCACAGCGCAGATCTCGGCGCTCAGGTGGACAGTCCGGCCCCCGCTCTCAAGGTGTTCGGTTTCGCCTACCCGAGCGGGGAGAAGCTGCTCGTGCTGTGGAGCGACCAGCCCGTGACGGACGAGGATCCGGCGTTCACGGCGACCGTCCGGCTGCCTGGTGCGGCCGGCGCACAGGTCAGCGCGCTCGATCCGCTCGGCGGGTTCGAGCAGGCCCTGGTCGCGCACGCGGGCGGGGCGGATCTGGTTGTCGAGAACCTGCAATTGCGCGACTATCCGTTGTTCCTGCGCGTCCAGTAGTCGCAGCCGCAGCAGCGCATCCCGGGTCTTGCGCGACGCAAAGCCCCTCCGGCGTGAGCGGTCCGCCGGACGGGCTGTCCGCGGTACGAGACAGGGCCGCTCTCGGATGCATCCCGCGTGCGCACTGACCCACATGAACGGACTGCCAGGCATCCACACAGCATACGCGGAGATTGGCCCAGTCGTGGGTGTGAGATCTGACTGGGCCAGTCTCCGGCGCCGCCGTCGTTGTCTCGATGTGGTTGCGCCTGGACGGGCCGCGCGCCGGTCTGTACTGTGGTAGATTGGCACCGTCTGGTATAGCGGACGTGTTCTCCAGCGAATCTGTTGCGTCAAGGGCGCTGCACTGGCCACTGAGAATCCTGGATGCACACACCAGCAA
>ENA-OSEO01005187-OSEO01005187.1-sediment-metagenome-genome-assembly--contig:-NODE-5187-length-12796-cov-2.133422_pt1 | contig 12796 bp, 11 predicted proteins | sample MGYA00237883_ERZ534232 | MGnify/ENA metagenome assembly ERZ534232
ACAAACCAAGTAGTGTTTTATAAACGGTAAATCTTCTTGGGGCATGGAAAAGGCTACTGATACCTGGTACGAAGTAGCCTTTTCTGTATTATTTACCGCTTCTATAAATTTGTGTGTTACAGCCCCATTTGCTCTTATAAAATCATGGTGCTGCGCCTATCTCATTAGTCTATTGTTGACAATTGTTTTTACAGCGGTTATCCTATTAACTGATATCGTTATTTTGACTATTAATGCGAGTTATTACTGGAAGTGCAAAAGGTCAACGGCTTAAATTCCCTAAAGGGACAACTACCCGTCCGGCGACCGATTTAGTAAAGGGGGCTATTTTTTCTATCTTAGAAAACCTAACTAATGACTGGGCGCAGGTGCTTGATCTGTATTCCGGGAGTGGCGCACTGGGGATTGAGGCTTTAAGCAGGGGTGCCGGGTGGGTGGATTTTGTTGAACGTGAACCAAGATGTTGTGCTATAATAAAGCAGAATCTGGAACAAACAAAACTGGCGGAGAAAGCGCGCATACATTGTTGTAGCGTAAGCAAAGCGATTTCCTTTCTGGATAAGGAGTACAGTATAATATTGATGGATCCCCCTTATGCTGATTCGTCTATAGGTGATATAATAGGGCAGGTTGCAATATCTAAGCTGGTAGGGATAAGAACAATCGTAGTGGTAACGCACTCTCCTCATCGGACATTATGTCCGACTTACGCCCCATTAAACCTCATAAAAGAGCACCGTCATGGTGATAGCTGTATTGCATTATATGAGAAGGAGGATAGGTCTTGACTGTTGCTGTATATCCTGGTAGTTTCGATCCTATAACCAACGGGCATATTGATATTGCTACGAGAGCTGCCAAGCTTTTTGATAAAATAATCATAGCGATTTACAAGACCCCGGATAAGAATATATTATTCAATGATAAAGAGAGGGTGGATCTGGCCAGACAGGCTGTAGCCCATCTGCCTAATGTTGAGGTGGAATGTTTCAGCGGTCTTGTTGTTGAGTTTGCCAGGCGGGTGAAAGCGCAAACCATGATACGCGGATTGAGGATGAGCGCTGACTTCGAGCGAGAGTTTGAAATGGCGATGATGAACAAGAAATTGAATCCTGATCTGGAGCTCGTCTGCTTTATGGCAAGTCACGAGTACCAGTTCCTTAGTTCCAGTTTGCTCAAAGAGGTGGCCAGGCTGGAAGGTTGCATTAATAGCCTTGTGCCCGTTCATATAGCGGAAGCTTTGATAAGAAAAGGCCGGGGCCAAACATAACGGTTAACCGTAAAAGCAAAATCCATTATTTTTAAAAAAGTCGGGAGGAAAAGCATGGCGTATAAAATTTCAGACGAGTGTATTAGCTGCGGAGCTTGTGAACCGGAGTGTCCAAACCAGGCAATCAGCGAGGGAGAGACAACCTACGTAATTGACCCTGATAAATGCACGGAATGTGTTGGTTTCTTTGAATCTTCCAAGTGTGCTGAAATTTGTCCTGTTGATGCCTGTGTAGCTGACCCGGATCATCCAAAGAAGTAGCTGTTATCTGATATAAGCGGGAAAAGCTCTATCCGGGGGGAGCCCCGGTATTGTTATAGTGTTAATCTGGAACTGGTAAATCGCTCATACGAGGCATAGCAGGGGAAATAGTCATATCGCAAAAGTGACCTGTACTTTTGAAGGTGTCTGAATACTGGGTATCTGACACCTTCAGTCAGGCGCTTTTAACTAAAAGAAAGATCGTATTGAATCGAACTCGCCGGGAAGCAGGGCCAGTATAACCGGGAAATAATCCAGTAGTATAGCAGCAAGGCTTGATTCAGCGAGCAGGCCTTCTGTACCCAGGAACTTGGCCCAGGTGGCCAGTATCGTGCTGCAGAACAGGGCTCCCAGTATAAAACCGAAAGCAGAGCCGCCCAGACGGTTGACCCAGCCCAGCATCACTACTTTGGTAATCCACCGCAGTACCGAGGCGAGCACAGCAGCAGCCAGCATTACTATTACCAGGATGATGGCAAAAGCGACAATATTAGCTAAACTGGCTGATGAGATGAAGCCCAGTTGTTCGCCAAGGGCAGAGTGATATTGACCGGCAAGGATTATGCCGATTATTACCCCGGCCAGGGATAAGACGGCCTTGATAATCCCAATCCTCAGACCAATGAAAACCGGAACTATTATCAGGACTATGATAACTATATCAAGCCAGTTCATCTATTCACGGCACCTCTGGTCTTATAAATTATATTATCCGTAGTGCAGGGCGTCAATAGGGTTTAACCTGGCAGCTCTCATTGCCGGATAAATACCTGAGATCAGGCCGATAAGAATTGAGACGGAAACCGCCAGGATTACGATATCCGCTGAAACTACCGCTGTCAGTGTAAACCCGCCGGCATCTATTTGGGAGAGCAGTATAGAAAGTAACCAGCCGCCAATAATACCGATACCGCCGCCGGTAAAGCTCAGCATAGCCGCCTCCATCAGGAATTGCAGTAATATATCCCGGCGCTTGGCGCCGATTGCCTTACGAATGCCTATTTCCCTTGTGCGCTCGGTTACCGAAACCAGCATGATGTTCATAATGCCGATGCTGCCGACCAGAAGAGAAATGCCGGCGACAGCACCCAGAAAAATGGTCATTACACCGGTTATCTCCTGCATCATGCCGAGTATCTGCTCATTGCTGATAAGGGCGAAATCATCCTTTTCGCCTTCTCTGATGTTGTGACGCTTTCTCAGCAAATCTTCAATCTCTTCAGAGACTATGTTGGCTACCTCGTTGCTGGTTATCTGTACGGAGATTGACTGGACCGCTTCTTCACCACGGGTGGTCTGCCTGGGGAAAAGCCTTGTCTGGTAGGTGGTTATGGGTACTACTATTAATTGGTCCATGCTGATCCCCATCATCTGCCCGCCTTTTTCTTCCAGAACCCCGATGACGGTGAAGGCCCGCCCGCTGATTTTTACCTTCTGTCCCAGGGGGTCATCATCACTATCAAAAAGGTCTTTTACTATCTTGTCACCCAATACTACTACCATCCCTTTGGTAGCTATATCTCTCTGGTTGATGAAACGTCCGGAATCCGGGTGATAATTGTATACTTGCTCGAATTCAGGGGTGGTACCTTCCACGACTCCAATAGTGCTCTCGTTACCGAAAACTACCTCGACATAGTTTTCGGTTACCGGGGCTACTCCGGTTACGTATGGGACGCGGCTGGCTATCGCTTCAGCGTCAGCAAGTGTCAGGCTGGGAGTAGCCGATTGTGTTGCCGCTATTCCGCTTACGCCGGGCGTCTGGGACATTATATTTATCGTATTTGAGCCGAAATCCTCGATAGTGGAGGTAATCTGCGCCTGTACTCCCCTTCCTACAGACATGAGGGTTATGACTGCGCCTACCCCTATGATAATGCCAAGCATGGTTAATGAAGAACGCATCTTGTTGGCTAATAATGACTTTGTGGCAAGGATTATGGAGTCTATAAGCTTCACTTGCAATCCCCCGATAGGCTAAAATTGCTCTAATTTGTCCGGATTACCTTCTCGTCACTGATAACCTGCCCGTCCATGAGGCGAACAATGCGGTGGGTTTCAGCGGCTACATCCGGCTCATGGGTAACCATGATTATGGTGATGCCGTCATGATTGAGCTGATGAAAGATAGAAATAATCTCTTCGGTAGCATGGGTGTCCAGGTTTCCGGTTGGCTCATCAGCTAACAGGAGATCCGGGCTGTTTACCAGTGCCCGGGCGATGGCCACCCTTTGTTGCTCACCGCCGGAAAGCTCGGTCGGTTTGTGGTTGGCTCTGGCTCCCAGGCCTACCCGTTCCAGAGCTTCCATGGCCAGCTTGCGCCTGCCCCGCCTGCCGCTGTAAATGAGGGGAAGCTCTACGTTTGATAATGCGCTGGCGCGGGGTAAAAGGCTGTAATCCTGAAAGATGAAGCCTAATTTCTTGTTTCTCAGTTCGGCCAGCTTGTTATCGCTGAGCTGGCTGATATCTATATCGTCAAGGATGTATCTACCTGAAGTAGGAATATCCAGGCAGCCTATAACATTCATCAGTGTGGACTTGCCGGAGCCTGAGGCGCCAATGATGGCCATCATCTCTCCATGATCAACGGATAGAGTAACCCCTCTCAAGGCGTTAACTTCCACCTTTCCCAGCTGGTATACTTTGGTCACATTTTCAATTTCAATAATAGGCATTTGTCTATTTCCCTATCTAGAGGTTAACAGCTTAAAATAAACCCATTCCGGATGTTGGCCGTACTTTGATCTCCACTATCACCGTCTCTCCCTCGTCAAGCCCGCTGACAACCTCAGTAAACAGATCATCGCTTATTCCGATAGTAACGGGTCTTTCCTGGATTTGCTCACCAAGCTGAACCTTGACTATTGTATTACCTTCGCTGTTCTGAGTGACAGCCCTGCTTGGCACCAGCAGGACATTGCTCTGTTTGTCGATTATAATGTTGGCTGATGCACTCATGCCGACCTTCAAGCCGGCGTCCTCAGGAATATCAATGCCTATCTTCACGTTATACAGCACAACACCGCCTAAAACATTCGGCACCGGGTAGATTGAGGCAACTTCTCCCGGGAACTTTACTCCATACAGTGCGTCTATGCTGACAATCGCTTCCTGCCCCGTCTTTATCCCTGCTATGTCTATCTCGTCAATCTCCACCATCAGGTCCATGCTGCCCGGGTCTATGAGATACACGATCATCTGGGCAGACGAGGCTACAGTATCTCCTTCTTTGGCTCCGAGTGCGGCTACTGCTCCGTCAAATGTAGCGGTGATTGTCGCTTCGTCAAGTTTCTTCCGGGCCTGGTCCAGGGACTTGCGTGACATCTCTACAGATTGCTCTGCAAGCTCTACGGATTGCCCGGCTGAATTTACCTGCAATTCCTTAATGGCTACATCCTCAGACAGGTCATCAAGGTTTTTCTGGGCCTGAGTCTCTGCCATCTGAGCCGCTTCCAGTTGAAGCTTCTTTATGGCTACTGTTGCTGTGTCCAGGCCGGATGTCATTGCCTCTAACCTGTCATTAGCGGTGTTCAGCCTTGACTGGGCATGGATCAGTATATTTTGCCAGACCTCATAACCCGGGTCTTCCGGCGAGTAGTAGCTCAGTTGCAACAGAACATCTTCTACATATCTTTCGGCTTCGTCCGCGTCAGCCTGCGCAATCTTGATATCTGACCAGGTATACATATCCAGAGTCTTTTCCAGGTTATATTGCGCCACCTTGGTATTTGTCTGCGCATTTTTCAAAGCCAGCTCCAGTGCAGCTTTTGTGTTCACGGTGTTTCCCAGATTATATTCGGCTGTTTGCAAGCCGATCTGTGCCTGCGTTAAGGATAGCTGCGCCTGGGTAAAGGCCACTTCCGCCTGAGCCAGTGCCAGTTCCAGGTCACGGGTATCAAGCCTGGCTAGTACATCACCCTCTTTGACAGCGTCCCCCTCTTCAACGTAGATATTGGCTACCTTGCCGCCGCTGCTGAAGCTTAATCTTGCTTCCCGTGAGGTTTCTATGTTGCCACTGCCGGTAACGGAAACTGTCAGGTCTCCTCGCTCAACTTTAGCCAGCTGGCGCTGGATTTCTCCGTTATCACCGCCGCCAGGCGAGCCGCAAGCTGTGACGCCGATTATTGCCAGCAATATAATTATCACTCCTGTGATTTTGGGTATTTTCATTTCAGGGCCTCCGTCTGTAATTGGGTTTACCTGGATTGTGGCTCACGTTTTTTATGCTCATGCTCCCAGCGCTTTAGCAGAAGCGGATATTCTCGTTCGAAGAAGGCATAAAGGTCGCGCATATCCTGTAACCATTGCCGTGTTACAATGTCCTTGTCTCTGACCAGCTTTATTCCGTGTTCGGCGAGTTGCCTGAACATCTTGATTTCATCTTCTAATCCGTGCCTCATCATGTGTTTTGGAGCTTCGGTTTGTAAGCGGAAGTAATCGTGCCTTATTCCGGGGAGGCTAAGGCGCTCAATGAGACCTATCTGGATAAGAAGACGGGTCATGGTGCTGATAGAGCCTTTGCTGGCGATGAGAGCTTCAGCGAGCTGGTCTGTAGATTGATGAGGAGGTTCGGCGATGAGGAGACAGCCAAAAATCCGTCCTGCCATTCGGGGGAGTCCGGTTTGTTCGAAGACAAGACCCACTTCTTCTACAAAGCGCTTCTCTTCATCTTTGCGGTCATTCTTCATATCGAGAGTCTCCGGATAAAGTGCATGTTTATGGGACATATTATAATCATTATTGTATAAATTGTCAATACAGAATATATAGAATATTTAGATATTATTAAATAATAATGCGGTTATTCAGGTGTGGTTGTGGCATAAACAAGCTAAATATAAGGTAGTATGGTGGCTGCCGGAGGTGCCGCCGGTAATGCTGGTTTCGGCTGATGCTATGCTGCCTAACTTCCCAGTTCCTTGGCTTTATTATAGGCAGCGGTGATAGCCTGCTGTACCAGGTTGCTGAAATTGCCTTTTTCAAACTGTCGCAGGGCTTCGGCAGTAGTACCGCCGGGTGAGGTGACCATTCGGCGCAACTCCGCAGGAGATTTTCCTGATTCCCGGATGAGGTGACCGGAGCCAATCATTGTCTCCATTACCAGTTCCTCAGCTATATCCTCTGGGAGTCCAATATTTACTGCGGCCTCAATCAGTGACTCTACAAAGAGAAAGAAGTAGGCTGGCCCGCTGCCGCTTATTGCAGTAGCCTTATCAAGATACTTCTCATCGTCAACATAAATTTCCTTGCCTGTGGCGCCGAGGATAGCGCCTGCCCATCCCTTCTGCTGCCCGGTTACCTCAGCGGTAGTTGTCCATATACTTATGCCCTTACCTATCTGGGCTGGCATGTTGGGCATACTGCGCGCTATGTGCCGGTGGTTTAACCCTTGACATAAAGTATCTATACTTGCCCCGGCGATGATAGATAAAATTAGCTGGTCCGGCTTAAGGCATCCGTTAAGCTCGGCCATTACCTCAGCCAGATGTTGCGGTTTAATTGCCAGGACTACAACATCACCCTTATCAGCGGCTCCACGGTTGCACTCAGCCGCGGCCAAACCGTATTTTTGTTCAAGGTAAAGACGGCGTTCCTCTTTGATGTCGGTGACCCAGATTGTGTCCGGTGTGGCCAGTCCCTTGTTCAGGATGGCGGAGAGCACCGCTTCTCCCATATTGCCTCCGCCAATGAAAGATATCTTCATTCTGACTCGCCTCTTACTTCACCACAAAATTTAGCAGTCTTCCGGGGACGTATATCTCCTTGATGACTTTTTTCCCTTTCAGGTGTGACTGTACCTTCATTGACTCTATGGCTATTTGCCTGGCTTCAGTCTCGGTAGTGGAAACAGGGATCACAATGCGGTCGCGCAGTTTGCCGTTGACCTGAACCACCAGGGTAATCTCCTCATCTTTAACTAGCTTTTCGTCCCACTGCGGCCATTGGTGGTTATGGATGCTGTACTTATACCCCTTTCTCTGCCATAATTCTTCGCACAGGTGCGGCGCCGTCGGCGCCAGTAGCAGGATCAGGGTTTTTATTGATTCATCCCAGTTTGAAGAGGAAACTGCGCCTGTTTCTTTTACTTTGGCAAGATTATTGGTAAACTCCATGAGCGCCGCTATCATGGTATTCAAGCGGAGTTTCTCCATGTCCTCGGTCACTTTCCTTATGGTCTGGTGAGTAAAACGAGCCAGTTCAGCTTCGTCCTGGCTCTGTTCATCGGCAGGTTTATTCGGGGTGTATCCCTCCAGCACCAGATTCCAGAGCCGGTTAAGCCAGCGGCTCATGCCGCTGATGCCGCTGTCATTCCAGTCGCCGCCCTGTTCCCAGGGGGCAACGAACATCAGGTAAGCCCGAACCGTATCTGCGCCCAGTCTAGAAACATACTCATCCGGCGTAACCACATTGCCCCTTGATTTACTCATTTTCTGGTTTCCGGTAATGATTATCCCCTGGTTGAACAGGCGGGTGAATGGCTCACCGAAATCAACCAGCCCTATATCCCGTATTGCCTTGGTAAAGAAGCGGGCGTAGAACAGGTGCATTACCGCGTGCTCGGCACCACCGGTATAGAGGTCAACAGGCATCCAGTATTTCATCATATCAGTATTGAATGCCGCAGTATCATAATGGGGGCTGGTATAGCGCAGGAAATACCAGGATGAGCACATGAAAGTATCCATGGTATCAGTCTCCCTCCTGGCCGGAGAATGGCAGCGCGGACAGGTGGTATTGACGAACTGCTCATTATATTTTAACGGGGATTCGCCGGTGGGTCTGAACTCGGCATTCTCAGGCAGCAATACGGGGAGGTCTTCCTCAGGGACGGGGACTATGCCGCATTTTTCGCAGTAAATCATGGGTATCGGTGCGCCCCAGTAGCGCTGCCGGGAAATGAGCCAGTCGCGTAGCCGGTAGCTAACCGTTCGTTTGCCCCAGCCTTTTTCTTCCAGGAATGCGGAGACTGAATCTTTGCCATGTTCACTGGGGAGTCCGTTGAACTGTCCTGAATTTACCATTGCGCCTGGTTCAGTGAACGCTTCTTCCAGCTCTTCTCCCTGCCACCCCGGCGGCGCTATAACTACCGGTACGGGCAGGTTATATTTCTTGGCGAATGCAAAGTCACGCTCATCATGGGCGGGCACAGCCATTACTGCCCCGGTGCCGTAGCTGAATAGCACATAGTCAGCAATCCAGATGGGCACTTTCTCACCGTTTAGCCGGTTGGTGACATAAGCCCCGGTAAATACGCCGTCTTTCTCCTTCTCCGTAGACAGCCGCTCTATCTCGCTTTGCCGTCTTGACTTGTCGATATAAGCCTCAACCTCGACTCTTTTATCCGCTGAGGTCAGTTTGGCTACCAGGGGATGCTCCGGCGCTATAACCATAAAGGTGACGCCGAAGATGGTGTCAGGCCGGGTGGTGAATACCTTTATCTCCTTTTCTTCCGCGCCGGGATGGTCAAGGGCAAATGAAATCTCGGTGCCCTGGCTCCTGCCTATCCAGTTTCTCTGCATTATCTTTATCCGCTCCGGCCAGTCAATGCCGTTGTATTCCATTAGCTCATCGGCGTATTTGGTTATGCGGAAGAACCATTGCTCCAGGTCCCGCCGGACAACTACGGTATTACAGCGGTCACAGACACCGTCACCAACCACCTGTTCATTGGCCAGTACCGTCTGGCAGTTTGGGCACCAGTTAACCGGCGCCTTGTTTCGGTAAGCCAGACCAGCCTCGTAGAGCTTCAGGAAGAACCACTGTGTCCATTTGTAGTATTCAGGCTGGCATGTCACTACTTCTCTTGTCCAGTCATAGATGGCGCCAATGCTCTTGAGCTGGCGGCGCATATTGTCTACGTTCTGCATCGTCCATGTGTAGGGATGAATGCCCCGTTTGATAGCGGCATTTTCGGCAGGCAGACCGAAGGCGTCAAAGCCCATCGGGTGGAGAACGTTATAGCCCTGCATTCGCTTAAACCGGGCATGAACGTCTGATGGTGTCATCGCATACCAGTGACCAATATGAAGGTCGCCGGAGGTATAGGGGAACATGGTCAGCGCATACCACTTGGTTCTGGAGTCATCCTCTCTGACCTCATATATCCTGTCATCCGCCCATTTCTCTTGCCACTTTCCTTCTATTTCTTGAGGGTCATATTTAGCTGGCATGGTTTTTCTCCCCAAATAAAAGCCCTTCGCATTAAGTCAACAGCGAAGAGCAACAATGCCGAAGTGAATGCGTTACTCATGGTTACTACCGGGTATAATTGTAACAATAAAGCCTGAAGCATGCAATACTGGCGGCAATCTCCGCGGAGCAATATCCGGCAATTGACTTGGGATCTAAATTGAATTAGACTTAGTTAAAGTTTCCAGAGGTGATGTTTCCTTTCAGGAGCTGGAGTGAATTTACATAAAATCACCCCGCAACTTGTTATCGCTGTATTGCTGGCTGTGTTCTTCGGGGTTGCCTTATACTTTCGTGTCTATTTTCCTTATGATAGGGTCTTTGGTGTTGACTGGTTAAAGTTTACCGGTACTGACGCTTATTACCATATGCGCATAGTTGACAATCTGGTGCATAACTTCCCTCACATCATTAACTTTGACCCCTATTTTATTTATCCCGGCGGCAACTGGGTTACCAGCATCCACTTCTTTGACTGGCTGCTGGCGGGTATTACCTGGGTTATTGGGCTTGGTTCGCCTGCACAGACGGTTATAGACGTGGTTGGAGCCTATTATCCGGCATTTCTGGGTGCTCTGACCGTTATCCCGGTTTACTTTATAGGGAAAGAGATATTCAATCGCTGGGCCGGTGTGCTGGCGGCGGCGCTGATAGCCATAATGCCCGGTGAATTTGTCGGGAGGACGATACTCGGTTTTACTGACAATCCTGCCGCCGAGGTGCTGTTTACCAGCCTGGTCATGCTCTTCCTGGTACTCACTGTAAAAACGGCAGGCCAGAGACATCTGGCTTTCGGCCATATCAGAAAACGTGATTGGGCGGTAGCGGGCAAACCTGTTATATATGCCTTGCTGACAGGTATTGCCCTGGGAATCTACCTTATCAGCTGGGCGGGTGGTCTGCTCTTCGTCTTCATCATTTTAGTTTACCTGGTAATCCAGTTTATCACCGACCACCTTAGAAAAAGGCCTACGGACTACCTGGGCATTACCGGCGGTATTTTCTTCTTAATATCACTTTTGATATTCTTGCCTTTTTCGCTTGGAACCGTGTATTCGGTTTCTCTAATCATCGCTCTGCTTATCCCGCTGGTTATGGCCGGCGTTTCACGGCTTATGTCAGGCGGAGGGATAAAGGCGGGCTATTACCCGTTAACACTGATTGTGGGGGGGGTGGTTGTGGCAGTTGTCTTTCATTTCGTAAATCCGTCTTTGCTGAGTGGAATGCTGGGTAAGTTTGATATCTTCTTTCCGGCGGGGGCTACTGCAATTACAACGACTGAGATGCAGTCCCTCTTCTCGTCTCAGCAAGTTTACCTTGCTCCTATCGGCGAAACTTCGAGCCTGATTATTGCCTGGGGTAACTTTAATACAGGTTTTTACTTCAGCCTTATCTCCATGCTTATCCTGCTGTACCTTGTCGTTAAACGGGGCGAGGCTGACAAAACTCTTCTGCTGGTCTGGAGTCTGGTGATACTTTTGCTGGCTATAGGCCAGCGCCGCTTTTGCTACTATTTCGCAGTCAATGTTGCCGTACTGACCGGGTACTTCTCCGTCCTCTGCTATTATATTATCCGCTTTATCATTGATAAATTTAAAGGGAACAGCACAGGCTACATGTCATGGCAAATCTTTGAGTTAGCTGGTTTTAATGAGCTTGCAACTGCGGCTCCGGAATTACCGGCAGGGCCGGCGGAGGTAAAAGCAAGAACCGCCAAAGCGAAAAAGGCTAAGCCTGCAAGGGAGCGGAAATCGCGCTTCCGTCCCACTGTCATCCACATAAGCATGACCCTGTGGATACTGTTTGCTGTTTTCTTCCTTGCTTTCTTCCCTGACGTCGGAGCCGTAGTCAGGGCGATGGATATCGGCAGACAGAACGGCATCACCGTTGGCGAGGTCTGGTGGTACCAGTGCCTTGCCGGATCGGCGATGAATGTCGCCCAGAGAGCAACATATGCTCCTTCGGATGCCTGGCAGGAAACGCTCACCTGGATGAAAAACAACACGCCGGAGCCTTTTGGCAGCGCTGATTATTATTATGAACTCTATGACACCCAGCGGGGTGATGAATACATCTATCCTGAATCCGCCTACGGCGTTACGGCTTGGTGGGACTATGGTTACTGGATTACGCGCATCGCTCATCGCTTGCCAAACACCAATAATTCTCAGGCTGCCGGGCCGATAGCCGACGTGGCTAATTTCTTTTTGTCAACGGGAGATTCCCCTGATGAAGCACTGAGGCAGAAGCTCGATTCCGAGTATATTATACTTCATAATGATACGACCGGTTCCAAGTTCTGGGCGATGTTTAACTGGATAGACGGGGATGAGAGTAGATTCATAGCACCGTTCTATCGTGATGTAGGAGGGGGAAAAATACAGCTGCAGGGGTTCTATTATACCCCGGCGTATTACCGCACGCTGTGTGTCAGGCTGTATAATTTTGACGGCCGGGAGGTAGTTCCGGAGAACATTAAGGTATTTTCCTTTAAGGAAGAAGTAACCCTGGAAGGATGGGTGGCCAGGATTATTACCGGTGAAGAAGACTTCACCAGCTATGAAGATGCATTGGAATATATTGAAAGCCGGGGGGCAGCCAACAGCATGATTGTCGGCACCAACTCGTTTGTCAGCCCGGTACCTCTGAATGCGCTGGAGGATTACAGGCTGGTCTACAGCTCTGATGACAGCGTGGAATATACGGATACAGGGATAGCGGTGCCGGAGGTAAAGGTCTTCGAATATGTCAGGTAAACGGATTTTTATAGTGTTTCTGTATTAGTTCAGCTAACCTTCCTCTGTTTCCGGATATGCTTGTCTTCCGTTATAAATTGGCGGTGCTCTCTATCTTATCCCTGTTTTCCACGATCCAGTCGTATACTTTACGGATTCCTTCATTCATTTTTGTTCTGGACTGGTAGCCCAGTACCCTCCTTGCCTTCTCAATGGAAGCCCTCCGGCGGGTAATCTTGTCCCAGTCTCTCCTGTCGCTCTGCATCCGAGTCGGGTACGGCACGCACTTGTGGCTGAACTTTATCTCGGTGGCCTTGGACATCTCAACCGCGACACCCTC
>ENA-OSEO01005190-OSEO01005190.1-sediment-metagenome-genome-assembly--contig:-NODE-5190-length-12793-cov-4.319597_pt1 | contig 12793 bp, 6 predicted proteins | sample MGYA00237883_ERZ534232 | MGnify/ENA metagenome assembly ERZ534232
CAAGGCCAACGACCGCCGCAATTTCCTTGCCCCCGACCGTTTCAATTACGATGTCCTCAATCATACAGACCTGTCCCGGAATGGGGGGCATTCAGGCGACATTGATCTGGCAAACGTCAACTGGGGCAATTATGACCTTGTCGTCATCGATGAATCCCACAACTTCCGCAATAAGCGGACCCCCAGGCAGGGCGGAGAAACACGGTACGACCGTCTCATGCGAAAGATTATTCAGGAAGGCGTCAAGACCCGGGTGCTCATGCTTTCGGCCACGCCGGTCAACAACCGCATGGCCGACCTGCGCAACCAGATCGCCTTCGCCACCGAGGGAGATGACACGGCCCTGTTCGCCCACGGCATCGCCAGCATCGACAGCACCACCCGGTTTGCCCAAAAACAGTTCAACCGCTGGCTCGACCTAACTGAGGAAGATCGCACCCCCCTGCGCCTGATCGACATGCTCGGGTTCGATTATTTCACGCTCCTCGATCTGCTGACCATTGCCCGCTCCCGAAAGCACATTGAAAAATACTACGGCACTGCCGAAACCGGTCGTTTCCCGGATCGGCTCAAACCCATCAATATCAAGGCCGACGTGGACCGGGCAGGCCAATTCCGTTCGATCCGGGAGATCAATCTCGAGATCCGCCGCCTCAACCTGTCTGCCTATGCGCCCCTCCGTTACGTCCTGCCCAACAAGCAGGAGGCTTATGACAGAAAATACAGCACCGAGATTCGCGGGGGAGAAGGCTTCTTCCGTCAGGTGGACCGTGAGGAAAGCCTGATCCACCTGCTCCGCGTCAACGTGCTCAAGCGGATGGAAAGTGCTGTGCCATCGTTTGCCCTCACGGTGGAACGTCAGTTGCGGGACGTGGAGGCCACGCTGGCGCGCATCGAGAGCCAGAGCCAGGCCCTGGAGGAGATCGACATCGAAGACGTTGATATAGACGATCCCGTCTTTGAGAGCCTTTTGGTGGGACGAAAGGTCAAGGTTCTGCTCAAGGACGTGGACCTCGTTCGCTGGAGACAGGATTTGATCGAGGACCGCAATCGCCTCGCCACCCTCCACGCAGCCGCCGTGCAGGTCGATGCGGCCCGGGACGCCAAACTGGCTGCTCTGCGAGAGATGATCGAGGGCAAGTGTACCCACCCCATCAACACAGGGAACCGCAAGGTCATCGTCTTTACCGCATTTGCAGACACAGCCAGATACCTCTACGCACAGCTCGGACCGTGGGCCAAAACGACCCTCCATATCGAGTCCGCGCTGGTTACTGGATCAGGCGCCAACCAAACCACCCTGACTGGCCTGCGAAAAGATCTCGGCTCGATCCTTACCGCCTTTTCCCCTCGATCAAGGGAAAGGCCAGAGGAACTGGCCCTTGAGGGCGAACTGGATCTCCTCATTGCCACGGACTGCATTTCCGAGGGCCAGAATTTACAGGACTGCGACTGGCTCATCAACTACGATATCCACTGGAACCCGGTGCGCATCATCCAGCGGTTTGGCCGCATTGACCGCATTGGCTCACCCAATGAACGGATTCAGCTCGTCAATTTCTGGCCCAATATGGAGCTGGAGGAATACATCAATCTGGAGCAGCGGGTAAGCGGCCGGATGGTGCTCCTGGATATCTCGGCAACGGGTGAGGAAAACCTGATCGAACAGCAATCCGGCAACCAGATGAACGACCTGGAATACCGCCGCAAACAACTCCTGAAGCTGCAGGAGGTCGTCATAGACCTGGAGGACCTCTCCACCGGCATTTCAATTGCCGACTTAACCCTTACCGACTTCCGCATCGATCTGGCCCAATACCTCAGGGACCATCCGGGCATCTTGGAAAACATGCCCCTGGGCGCCTGCGCGGTCAGCGCCACGCGTGACCCGAGCATTCCGCCAGGCGTCATATTCTGTCTGCGCGCCGAAGGGGAAGCGGCAAGTCGTATTGCGGGGGATGGGTATCCGCTGGCCCCATACTATCTGGTCCATATCGACCAGACAGGGGCGGTCCTGCTTCCTTACACCCAGACCAGACAGGTTCTGGACCGGCTCAAGCGCGTATGCCTCGGCCGGGACCTGCCCGACATGGCTGCCTGGATGGAGTTTGAAAGGGCCACGCGGCAGGGGGAGAACATGAGCAGCGTACAACGACTGCTGGCTGGCGCTGTGGCATCGGTGGCGGGCAAGAATGAGGAACGGGCCGTAGCCAGTCTGTTCAAACCAGGAGGGACCCACGCCCTCCAGGGAGAATTCGCCGGGGTCAGCGACTTCGAGGTACTGGCCTACCTGGTGGTTCTCCCGGAGGCGACTGTATGAACAGTGACACGATCGTCGCAGCCCTTGACCTGCCCTTCAGCAGTCGCGTGGATCAGAGGGTGCCCAAAAAGCTGCTCGTGGAAAATGGCGCAGCCACGTCCGCAGATAAACGTTATATCAACGAAGGGATCCAATCGCTCTTCTGGCTCGCGGCGCTCAAGCCCACGACCATCGGAGTCCCGGAATTCCGGGACGGCATCCGCGAATATCTGGAAATCGCGTTATTGCGACTCACCCTGCGGCCTGGGGCCAAGATGACCCGTCTGGTGGAGCTGGTACATCGGGCTGTGCCCTATCCAGTCTTGCTGCTGACGGACCGCGATGACACCACGGAGATTTCAGCAGCCCACAAACGCTGGTCCCAGGGTGAAGCAGGCAAGACGGTGCTGGAAGGGGAGATCGTCGCTGTGGACTGCGGCGAGAAGGACCATACGGAACATATGACTGAGTTTCTGGCGCTTCTGGGCCTGGGCAGGCAGCCCCGAACCAGCATGTATGCCCTGTATCAGGGTTGGCTCGAAACCCTGCTAACACTCCAGGCCGCCCGGTTGACCGGTCTGTTCAACCCTTCCCCGAATCCTGCATATGCCGCGGCAAGACAGGAGGCCCTTGGTGAGTGTGCACGACTGGAGACCGACATCACCCGCCTGCGCAAGGCTGCTGCCAAAGAAAGACAGGTATCGCGGCAGGTGGAACTGAATTTGGAACTGAAACGGGTGGAAGCTGCTTTAACCGAAGCCCGTGCGAGACTATGAGAGGCAAGACGATGAAAAAGCTGATATTGAACGACCCCGAAACCCTTTCTGCCGACGTGGTGGCGGAAAACATCGAGCAATTGAAGGTCTTGTTCCCCGAGGCCTTCACCGAGGGAAAGATAGACTTCGAGGTCCTCAAGCAACTGCTCGGAGGCACTGTGAAGGAGCGGGAAGAAAAGTACTGCCTCAACTGGCACGGCAAACGCCGCGCCCGGCAGCTTGCCCTCACCCCTTCCACCGGCACCCTGCGTCCCTGCCCAGAAGACAGCGTGGACTGGGACACCACCCAAAACATCATGATCGAAGGCGATAACCTCGAGGTCCTGAAGCTCCTACAGAAAAGCTACGCCGGGAGGGTGAAAGTCATCTCGATTGACCCGCCCTATAACACAGGCAAAGACTTCGTCTATCCTGACAATTTTCAGGACAATATCCGGAACTACCTGGAACTCACCGGCCAGGTGGAAGGCGGCAGGAAGATCACGAGCAACACTGAGGCCAGTGGTCGATTTCATACGGACTGGCTGAATATGATGTATCCAAGGTTGAGATTGGCAAGAAATCTGCTTAGAAACGATGGTGCCATTTTCATTAGCATTGCGGATCATGAATTTCACAATCTACGCTTGACGATGGACGAACTCTTCGGTGCGGAGAACTTCATTGCTACTGTTATCTGGCATAAGATGGATAGCCCTAAGAACACTGCGATGCATTTTAGCGAGGATCACGATTATGTGTTGGTTTATGCAAAGACATCTGAGACATGGCGGCCGAATGGACTTGAACGAACAGAAAAAATGATAGCCCGTTACAAAAACCCCGACAATGACCCACGCGGACCATGGCTTTTGAGCGACTTAGCCGCTCGAAATTTCTATGCACCTGGGCGGTATTCCATCACAACCAAAACTGGACGCGTTATTCCTGGCCCGCCTGCTGGTAGCTATTGGCGAGTTAGCCAATCGAAATTTGACCAACTGGAAAAAGATGGGCGTATATGGTGGGGTGAATCAGGGGACAACCGCCCCGGAATTAAACGGTTCCTGTCAGAGGTTAGACAGAGCGTAGTTCCTCAGACCTACTGGCATTGGAAGGACGTTGGCAGCACCCGAAACGCAAAACAAGAATTGAGCCAGACCATGGAGGCCGAGGCTGGTGACGATCTTTTCATTACTCCAAAGCCTACAAAGTTAATTGAGAGGATTTTACATTTAAGTACCAATGGATCGGATGCTGAAATTGTACTCGACTTTTTTGCTGGATCAGGGACAACAGGTCATGCTTCAATGTTGGCCAACCTCAAGGACAGTGGAAACCGGCGATATATACTCATTCAATTACCTGAACCGACCGGAAATAAGAAAATGAGCACAATTGCTGAACTGACCAAAGAGCGCCTCCGCCGTGCCGGCAGGAAAATCAAGGATGAAAACCACATGTTCGCTGGGGACCTTGGTTTTCGGGTGTTCAAACTGGACTCCACCAATATCCGGGAATGGGAACCGGATCGGGACAACCTTGACCAGACGCTGCTTGACCATATGGAGCATATCAAGGAAGGCCGGACCCAGGAGGACATCCTCTATGAGCTGCTGCTCAAGCTGGGCCTTGATCTGTGTGTGCCCATTGAGAAGCGATGCATTGCCGGGAAAGATGTGTACAGCATTGGGGCTGGCGTGCTGATCGCCTGTCTGACCGAGACCGTCTCCCGGGATGAGGTCGAGCCCCTGGCCCAGGGTATTGTCGAATGGCACAAATCCCTGGCCCCGGCAGGCGATACCACCTGCGTCTTTCGGGACAGCGCCTTTCAGGACGATGTAGCCAAGACCAACCTTGCTGCCATACTCGAACAACACGGCATCGCCAACGTGAGGAGTCTATAAGGAGATTGGTCATGAAACTGCACTTCGAGCCCAACCTCGATTACCAGCTCCAGGCTGTGGAAGCGGTGTGCGATCTTTTTAGAGGTCAGGAGATCTGCCGTACCGAGTTCACCGTCACCCGGGATCCTGCAGATCCCCAATTCCGACTGGCCTTTGCCGAAAATGATCTTGGCATCGGTAACCGGCTCACACTGCTGGACGATGAACTGCTGAAAAACCTGAACGACATCCAGCTTCGCAATGGCCTGGCGCCCTCAACCTCCCTTGCTTCGGGCGATTTTACCGTTGAAATGGAGACGGGAACAGGCAAGACCTATGTCTATTCGCGAACCATGTTTGAGCTGAACAAGCGGTATGGCTTCACCAAGTTTGTGATCGTGGTCCCTTCCGTGGCCATCAAGGAAGGCGTTTACAAGTCGCTCCAGATCACCGAGGATCATTTCAAAGGCCTCTACGCCGGAGTCCCCTTCGACTATTTTATCTACGATTCGGCCAAGCTTGGCCAGGTTCGCAACTTCGCCACCAGCCCGCATATCCAGATCATGGTGGTCACGGTCGGAGCCATCAACAAAAAGGATGTCAACAACCTCTACAAAGACAGCGAAAAGACCGGCGGGGAAAGGCCCATTGATCTGATCCGGGCAACGCGCCCCATCATCATCGTCGATGAACCCCAGAGTGTGGACGGGGGGCTGGAAGGCCGAGGCAAGGAGGCCCTGAGTGCGATGAATCCCCTTTGCACCCTCCGCTATTCGGCGACCCATGTGGACAAACACCACATGGTTTACCGCCTCGACGCTGTGGATGCCTATGAGGCCAAGCTCGTGAAACAGATCGAGGTGGCCTCCGCCACCCTGGAAGACGCCTATAACAAGCCCTATGTGAGGCTGCTCAAGGTCGAAAACAAGGGGGGCCGCATATCCGCCAGAGTGGAACTGGATGTGGAGACAGGCGGAAAAGTGAAGCGCCAGGAAATCACGGTACAGGATGGCGACAACCTGGAGCAGACGGCCCGCCGCGCCATCTACGCCGACTGCCGCGTTGGCGAAATCCGGGTTGAGAAGGGGAATGAATACATGGAGTTGCGCGTCCCCGGTGGGGAGCAGTTCTTGAGGCCCGGCCAGGCCTGGGGCGACGTGGATCACCTATCCGTACAGCGCGAGATGATCCGGCGCACCATCCGCGAACACCTCGACAAGGAAAAACGGCTGCGGCCCCAAGGCATAAAGGTCCTGTCGCTCTTTTTTATTGATCAGGTTGCCAGATATCGGCAATACAACGAGGAAGGTGGGGCCGTGAAGGGCGACTATGCCCGCATTTTCGAAGAGGAGTACCGGCGTGCGGCAGGGTTGCCCGATTACGATACACTCTTCAAAGAGGTGGATCTCACCTGCGCTGCCGAGGAGGTCCACAACGGCTATTTCTCCATCGACAAGAAGGGCGGCTGGGCCGACACCGCGGAAAACAACCAGGCCAACCGCGACAACGCAGAGCGGGCATACAACCTGATTATGAAGGAAAAGGAGCAGTTGCTGAGTTTTGAGACGCCGCTGAAGTTCATTTTTTCGCACTCGGCCTTGCGGGAAGGCTGGGACAACCCCAATGTTTTTCAGATCTGCACGTTGCGCGATATCCAGACCGAACGGGAGCGAAGGCAGACCATTGGCCGAGGCCTTCGGCTGTGCGTCAATCAGGAGGGCCAGCGCCTCCGAGGCTTTGATGTGAACACGCTCACGGTCGTGGCCACCGAACGCTACGAGCAGTTCGCTGAAAACCTACAGAAGGAGATCGAGGCAGATACCGGCATCCGGTTTGGCATAGTGGAGGAGCACCAGTTTGCCGGAGTGACCGTAACCGACTCCGAGGGCAACGTCGCCCCCTTGGGCTTTGATCAGTCCAAGATCATTTGGGAGCACCTGAAGGCCCATGAGTACATCGATGCAAAGGGCAGGGTGCAGGAATCCTTGAAAAAGGCGCTCAAGGAGGGCACATTGAGCGTGCCCGATGAGGTCGCTGCCCAGAGTGATCAGATCACCCAGATCCTCCGCAAGCTGGCCGGAAAACTCGACATCAAGAATGCGGATGATCGCCGCAAGATTACCTCGCGCCGGGCTGTTTTGTACAGCCCCGAGTTCAAGGCCCTCTGGGACCGCATCAAGCACAAGACCACCTACCGGGTGATGTTCGACAACGAGCAACTGGTGGAGGAATGCATGCAGGCCCTGACGGAGGCCCCGGCCATTCCCAAGACCAGACTCCAATGGCGCAAGGCCGATATTGCCATTGGAAGAGGAGGCGTTGAAGCAACCGAACGGGATGGTGCGGCCACAGTGGTTCTGGATGAAGAGGATATCGAACTCCCGGATCTCCTTACGGACCTCCAGGATCGGACCCAACTTACCCGCCGGACTATTCAACGGGTGTTGAGCGGAAGCCGACGGCTCGATGATTTCAAGCGAAATCCCCAGCAGTTTATCGAGCTGGCAGCCGAGGCTATCAACCGATGCAAGAGGCTAGCGGTGGTGGACGGCATCAAGTACCAGCGGCTGGGGGACGATTACTATTACGCGCAGGAGCTTTTTGAGCAGGAGGAACTGACCGGCTACTTGAAGAATCTGATTGACGCCAAAAAGTCCGTTTACGAACAGGTCGTCTACGACTCCGACACCGAAAAGGCCTTTGCAAATGAGCTGGAGAAGAACGAGGCCATCAAGGTATATGCCAAGCTGCCTGGATGGTTCACCGTGCCGACGCCACTCGGCAGCTACAACCCAGACTGGGCAGTTCTGGTGGAGAAGGACGGCGGGGAGCGACTCTATCTGGTGGTCGAGACCAAGAGCGGCCTATTCCCGGATGACCTCCGCCACAAGGAGAGGGCAAAGATCAAATGCGGACAGGCTCACTTCAAGGAAATCCAGGTAGAAGACTTTCCGGCGCAATATGTCGTTGCACGATCTTTGGATGACGTTCTGTCGAGTACCTGATGGTATTAGACGGGACTGATAATTCGATGGTGCGGCATCATGGGTAGGTTCTCTTGAATCAGTGGGGTTCGACAGTTTCAGATGATGAAAGGGTATTTAAAACCTTGTCCACCTCAGATCGAATAGAGGATTGAGGAACGATCTGGAAAAGAAAGTGGTCTAATTATTACTTGTCGAGAATACCAAGCGAAGGGGGAAATGGCTCATGGCTATTTCTAGCTCAAATCTTCGATTATTGGATAATCCCTCGGTAGCCAGAGACTTTGATCTCGCCTCTGAATTATTCCACCGAATCAATCGTATTATACCTCAAGATCAAACCATGTTGACCATACCGCCGGATTGTCGAGTTCGTGAGGCAATTGCACTAATGCGAACTCATGGCTATTCGCAAGTCCCAGTGGTTGAACATGGCGAGGTATTGGGTGTTTTCTCATTCCGATCGTTTGCTTACGAAGCTGCAAGCTCAACTTTGGAGGAGTGGACGAAACAGAGATGCTCTCCCGGAGATCTTCCGGTCGATGAGTTTCTTGAACAGTTTGAATTTGCCCGGGTGACGGAAGAGATGAGCCGCGTTTTTGATGCGATGGATCGAGATAATGGTATCTTGATTGGAACACCCGATAGGCTTATTGGAATCCTCACGCCCATGGATTTTCTGAGATATCTTAACAAAGTAGCGAGTCCGTTCGTAATGGTCTGGGAAATTGAGCTGGCCCTCAGAGCCTTAATAAGTATCGCCATGACTAAGGAGCGGATTGAAGAAGCGTCAAAACGCTGCTTGTCGTCAGCCTATGAGGGAGAAAATAACGTGCCGACATCGCTGGAAGAAATGACCTTTGATAATTACCAGTCCATTATCTCTCATGGGGAATCATGGAAAGAGTTAAAGCGGTTTTTCGGCGGAACAAGAACCCGGGTGAGTGCCAAACTCAAACAAATTGGAGAGATTCGTAATAATCTCTTTCATTTTAGACGTGAGCTAATCATGCCCGATCACGAGATCCTATCCGGACATCGTAACTGGCTTTTAAACAAAATAAAACAGGCGGAGGTTCATCGTAAGGAGGAGGCGCACCTGTGATCCTTGAAGGAAAAGAAAATAAAGATTCTTCCATGACATTGCTGCCCCATCAGAATGCTCTTTTAGATACCTTTTTCAGCCCTTCCAGCAAGCGGATAATCGAATTGGAGGGGAATGTGGGGATTGGAAAAAGCACGGCTCTGGTATTTCTCGCAGCTCGTCTATTAAATGAACGATCATCGTCGCGGATACTCCTCCTTGCTCCAAAGGCCCTTTGCCTCTATTTTGCGGAAATGCTGGGCAGATTGAGTACGCCGGTTGTGATTGTCGACCGCTATCGATTTCGGGAGATGCTCGACTCAGCAAAAGGCGTACAGATCTGGCCCCAAGGCGCAGTCTTCATTTTAAGCCTGGATTTCGCCAAATTGCCTGACATCCGTGACAGTCTATCAGAAACAACCTGGGATGTTGTAATTGTTGATGAAGCACATCAGATCAGCGGAGCTAGGGCGGAAGCCCTTCGAATGATCGAACCACGTGCAAAGAAGATTGTATTGGCTGTCGCAACATCCCAAGGGTTTGACACTTCAAAGATCCTACCGGAGAATGACAAAGCTATCATCAAATGGAGTCGTGAACAGGTCCTCGATCACAATGGCAAACCCTTTAGCGTCGCTCCGCGCACTATATTGCATGAAATATACTTCAGACTTAGTGCGGGTGAGTTGAATCTACGCGAGAATATGGATAGCCTCTGTAAAACCTTTGAAAGTTACGAAGGGAAACAACATTTTGGAGCAAAAAATCTTTTTCTCAGCCTTGAATCAAGTCCTGCTGCTCACGAAGCCGCATTAGAGAAGTTCACAGTCAAACTAGAAGAACTGAGCAAATTGGATGCTTACATGGAATCCACGGATACTGATGAGCTTAAGAAGTTTTTACAAAAGATAGTTGAGATCTCATCACGTGTGCTTCAGGAAATCGATACAACTTTGGAAGATTCAAAGCTGAACGCCTTTAATAAGTTATTAATGGATATTTACAGAGCCAAGACGCCTGAGAGAAAAGTATGCGTTCTCACTCAATATTTGGCCACGCTTTATTATCTGGCGGCCGATTTGGGAGACCATGACATGGCATGCCAGCTCTTGCATGGAGGGATGAGTCTTGAAGACCGTCTTAGATCCCTATCAAATTTTTCGGCAACGGAAAAGATCTTGGTCGCAACCACCTCTATATTAAGCGAAGGATTAGACTTGAACCAAGTCACTGATCTTGTTTTATATGACATGCCCAATAGTGAAGATGAATTTCGACAAATATTGGGCCGATTTGACCGGTTCGGGAGGCGATACAGGCTAAACATTCACGTTCTTATCTGTTCAGATATTTCCGATGCCACTTTGGCATTGCCAATTGCGACTCTTCGCGAACTTGTTTCGCTCTAAATGAAATATATATGGGGATCGAACGAACATAGCCAGCGGCACGGTCTTTTAGAATTCGATTGAAATATTCCAATATTTGAGCTGATCAAAGGGCCTTCGGGATGTCACCTGCATCCTCTCTGGTGTTCCCGACTCGGTCGTCGAACTGTCACGGCTACCACAACAATCAGAAGCTCAATTCCTGTGGTTTTGAGGAAAAATGGGTTTACGGAGGAGCAACTTTTATGAAAGCCACGTTGTTCAAAGAGGTAGGGTATTCCCTTTCCAAACTGATTGAAGACATCGATATGGGTGAAATCGGACTGCCCGATATCCAGAGGCCGTTTGTTTGGAAGCCGGCCAAAGTGAGGGACCTTTTCGATTCTATGTATAAGGGGTTTCCAGTCGGATATCTCCTTTTTTGGGCGAACGGAATGGCTGAGGGTCATCGGCAGATCGGTATGGGCGCAAAACAGAAGGTGCCTCGCCTTCTTATCGTTGATGGACAGCAGCGCTTGACCTCCCTTTATGCAGTCCTTAAGGGAAAACCAGTCATGCGGAGTGATTACACTGACCAATTCATTCAAATTGCCTTCAGGCCAAAGGATTCGCAGTTTGAAGTCTGTGACGCTGCAATCCAAAAAGATCCCGAGTTCATATCCGATATCTCCCAGCTTTGGTCAGGAGATCTATCCCGCAACCGTTTCGTCAAGGATTTCATTAAAAGCCTACGACAACATCGAGAAGTGACAGAGGAGGAAGAGGATTTCCTCATCGAATCGATCGACAGGCTTTACGACCTCCATAGTTACCCTTTTACGGTCCTTGAACTCTCCTCGATCGTTGACGAAGAAAGCGTAGCTGAGGTCTTCGTCCGCATCAACAGCAAGGGCGTCACATTGAACCAAGCAGACTTCATATTGACTTTAATGTCAGTATTCTGGGATGAAGGCCGGACTCAGTTGGAACATTTCTGTCATGAAGCCCGGAAACCATCCACATCGGGTGCCTCTCCTTTCAATCACTTTATTGAACCCAATCCAGACCAGTTACTCAGGGTTGCGGTTGCCCTTGGATTCAGAAGGGCAAGGCTCCAGCACGTCTATTCCATCCTCAGGGGGAAAGACCTTGAAACCGAGAAATTCTCTGATGAACTAAGGGTAAAGCAATTCGAGGTTTTGAAAACGGCCCAGAGTGAAACCCTGAATGTGCAGAACTGGCACGAGTTTTTAAAAACCCTGGTTAGGGCGGGATATCGAGGGTCATCGATGATCAGTTCTCAAGTGGCCCTGCTATACAGTTACGCCATGTTCTTAATTGGCAAATGTGATTTCAATGTACACCCTTATGAACTCCGAAATTTCATTGCCCGTTGGTTTTTCATGACATCCATGACCGCCCGCTACAGCAGTTCCCCTGAAACTTCGATGGAGGCGGACTTGGCCCGCTTGCGAGGTGTTAGAGATGGTAAAGGCTTCGCAGAGACCCTTGAACAAATCATTGGTGATACGCTCACTCAGGACTACTGGAACATTAATCTCCCAAATGACCTCGCAACGGCCTCAGCCCGCAGCCCATCGTTATTCGCCTATTATGCGGCCCTCAACCTGTTGGGCGCGCGGGTACTCTTTTCCAAGATGAAGGTCTCTGAACTCCTCGATCCGGCCCTTCGCGGTAAGAAATCGGCGATTGAGAGACATCATCTCTTTCCAAAGAATTATCTGAGGAAGCAGGAAATCACCGAGGTGCGGGACACCAATCAGATCGCCAATTTCGCCCTGGTAGAATGGGCCGACAACATCGATATCTCTGATGTGTCGCCAGCAGAGTATTTCCCCAAATATGCCAGCCGCCTCGATAGATCTGAGTTGGAGGAGATGTCCTACTGGCACGCTCTGCCAGAGGGTTGGGAAACGATGGGTTACGAGGATTTCCTGGCAGCACGGCGAAAAGCCATGGCAAGCGTGATTCGAGATGGGTTTGGGAAACTGACTCAGAATCCCTAATCATTGCAGGTGGATAGCTGCTTGGGCACGGTAAGGCTGGGAGCCTCTTGGTAGTGAGGAACGTTCCGTACTTTCGTTATGTTTTGGCAGCGCCTTATTCTCCAGGATTGAATTGAAAGCGAAAGGGACTGGGTCAGGGCTAAATAATCTGAGGGAATGAACCCATGAACATCAAGCAGTCAGAGGATCAAATCCCCTTTTCGCCCGGCGACTGGCTTATCGACAAAAACAATCCCGGTCAACCTGGGCAGTATACAGGCAGGTGGCACAAGGCTGGTCCACATATAATGGTTCAATTGGCCTACCCAGGAGGGAGAATGTCTACCCGTCCCCTTGCTTGTCTGGAAGCCCTTGGGGAAAATACCGTAGGTTCAATTGAAGACCGTCTCAG
>ENA-OSEO01005191-OSEO01005191.1-sediment-metagenome-genome-assembly--contig:-NODE-5191-length-12788-cov-3.402643_pt1 | contig 12788 bp, 7 predicted proteins | sample MGYA00237883_ERZ534232 | MGnify/ENA metagenome assembly ERZ534232
ACAGAAGGGGACGCGGCGCAGAGACATGGAAAGGATTCGGCAGCAGCGCTCGTGGCGAGCGCTTCAGTACCGCAGCAGGCAGGCGAACCGTGCTCCGGGCAGATGGGTGCGTTGGGTAAAAACCGGTGGATTGGCGGTCGTGCTGATTTTGACCGTATATCATGTTACCGGCGGCGATGACATTTACCGGGCTGCCATCGGAAAAGACGTTACCCAAACCGGCTCCCCATCCCAAAGCGCCGCTGGGTTTGACAAGCACGAGGTTCAGCAGATGCTTCGCGAAAAGCCTTTGGTGAACCTGAACAGCAAAAGCTTCCATCTGGACTATCGAGGGGGTACCTTCCGCGTGGATACCAGCCTGGATATGTCGCTGCAACGGTTTCTGTGGGACAAGCTGAATCGATCCACTTCCCGCTACATCGGAATTGTGGCCATGGATCCGTCCAGCGGTAAAATCTTATCCATGATCGGTTACGACAAATACGATACCCGCAACAATCCCTGTGTGGACAATCGATTCCCAGCCGCCAGCGTATTCAAGATCGTAACCGCGGCAGCTGCGATCGAAACCCACCAGCTGGAGGCCGATTCTCAGTTTAGTTACAGCGGCAACAAATATACCCTGTACCGGTCCCAGCTCAAGGATCGGAAAACCCGATGGACCCGAAGTATCAGCCTGCAGGATTCATTCGCCCAATCCATCAACCCGGTCTTCGGGAAAATCGGTGCACGGGATCTCGGGAAAACGGTGCTGGAAAAATACGCCGCGGCCTTCGGGTTCAACCAGCAGATCCCATTTGAATTGACGGTGCCCCCGAGCAACCTGTCGATTTCGGACGAGCCGTATCGGTGGGCTGAAATCGCCAGCGGCTTTAATCGAATGACGACCCTTTCCCCGGTTCACGGCGCGCTCATCGCCGCTATTGTTTTAAACGACGGCAAATGGGTGGAACCCACGATTGTCGAAAGGGTGGTCGGCCAAGAGGGGCTGACGGTGTACCGGGGCCGGCCGGCCGTGCCCAATCAGGTCATTTCTCCTGAAGCATCCGAAGTCATCCAGCAGCTGATGCGGGCGACGGTTTTGTCCGGTACTTCCCAAAGGGCCTTTCGAGGGTTTCGCAGGGACAGGGTGTTATCCAAGCTGGTCATCGGGGGAAAGACCGGATCGATCAACAACACGGAACAGGATACGCGGTTTGACTGGTTTGTGGGATTCGCCCAAGAAAAGGACGGCCCGGCAAAGCTTTCGATTGCGGTTCTGGTCGGACACGAAAAATACATCGGCATCCGATCGAGCCAATACGCACGGATGGCCTTTCAACACTATTTTAAAGACTATTTTTCAAGACAGGAAAAAACCCCCGATACGGCGACCCAATCGTAATCGCTCAGCCACAGCGGTGCGAAGACGCCGAGGCCGCCACATCATTTTTTTCGGTGCAAACCGATCCTGCCGAAGGCGGGTCGGAGGCAGGGAACAGGGCTGCAAAGGAGAGGAAGATGCCGGGATTTGAGATATTCGGAGATGAGGAACGCAAGGAGGTTCAAGACGTTCTTGAAACGGGCGTCTTGTTTCGATACGGATTCGACGCGGTTCGCAAAGGGCATTGGAAAGCCAGGAGCTTTGAGACCGAGTTTTCCAGGCGGATCGGTGCCGCGCATTGCCTGCTCTGTTCCAGCGGAACGGCTGCCTTGGCCACCGCATTGGCCGCCTGCGGGGTGGGCGCCGCCCACGAGGTTATCATCCCGCCGTTTACCTTTGTGGCCACCTTCGAGGCCGTGGTGGGTGCGGGCGCGGTCCCCGTCTTTGCCGAAATCGACGAGACCCTGTGCCTGAATGCCGAATCCGTAGCGCGCATGATCACCCCGCGAACCAAAGCGGTCATCCCGGTTCACATGTGCGGCGCCATGGCGCAAATCGACGAGATCAAAACCCTTTGCGACAAGAAGGGATTGATGCTCATCGAGGATGCATGCCAATCGGTGGGCGCGACATTCGGGGGCAAATCGGTGGGAACCTTCGGTCGGATCGGGTGTTTTTCATTCGACCCGGTAAAGGCGATCACCTGCGGGGAAGGGGGGGCCATCGTCACGGACGACGCCTCGATCTACCAGACGGCCGAGTCGTATGCGGATCACGGGCATGATCATATCGGCACCGACCGTGGGCTCGAACAGCATCCGATCATCGGCAACAATTTCCGAATCAGCGAGCTCAACGCGGCGGTGGGGTTGGCCCAGTTGCGCAAACTGGATCACATCCTCGAAAAACAACGGGCCCACAAGAACGCGATTCGGGAGGCGCTGGCACAGTTTCCCGAAATTTCCTTCCGGAAGATTCCGGACAGCGCGGGGGATTCGGCGACGTTTCTAACGTTTTTTGTTCCAGAGGCCCATTTGGCCAAACGGCTCACAGAAGCGCTGGGCAAGGCGGGGGTGGATGGTTGCTTCTACTGGTTCGCCAACAACTGGCATTACATCCACCAGTGGGAGCATTTCAAGCAGATGAAATCGGCCGCACCCCTTTCGATTCAGCTGCTCGACAATCTGCCGAACTATGCGGAACAAAGATTTCCAAACTCCGATCGGGTGATGAGCCGTGCCGTTTCCATGCTCATTAAAATTTCCTGGACCCCGGAGGTGCTCGAAAAGCGGATTGCGGCCATCGTCGCGTCGGTCCGGGACGTTTTGAAAGGGTGATCGGCGCAACCGGATAAAACCATTGAACAATCGGTGAAAAAATGAAGTTTCGTAATTTTAAGGTGGTATCCAATGTCGTCTTCGGCCGGGGCAGTTTCAACCAGACCGACGCGATTCTTTCCGGAAAACGAAAAGACCCAGAGGATTTTATCACGTATCTTGTGGACGATGTGTTCAAAAACAGCCCGTTGAGGCAACGGGTGCCCTTAAAAGGGGGGGACCTGCTGTTGTGGGTCAATGTCGATGAGGAGCCCAAAACCGGCACCGTCGATGCATTGACCGCCAGGGTCAGAGAGCACTCGATCCCTCTGCCGGTGGGAGTGGTGGGCATCGGCGGGGGCAGCACCATGGATCTGGCCAAAGCCGTATCCCTGATGCTGACCAACCCGGGATCGGCAAAGGATTATCAGGGGTGGGACCTGGTCAAACACCCGGCCGTCTATCATGTCGGCATCCCCACGATTTCCGGAACCGGTGCGGAAGTTTCCCGTACCACCGTGCTGACCGGTCCGGAAAAAAAACTCGGAATCAATTCCGATTATACGCTGTTTGATCAAATCATACTGGATCCGGAACTGACATCGGGGGTTGCCCGGGATCAATGGTTCTATACCGGAATGGACTGTTACATCCATTGCGTGGAATCGCTGACCGGCGGATATCTCAACACCTTCAGCCAAGCCTACGGCGAAAAAGCGATGGATCTGTGCAGGGAGGTCTTTTTGACCGACGCGCCCGACAGCCCAGACAAACTGATGATGGCTTCCTATTTCGGTGGGATGAGCATCGCCTATTCGCAGGTCGGGATCTGCCATGCGCTGTCCTATGGGCTTTCATTTGTGCTCGGCATTCACCACGGCATCGGCAACAGCATCGCCTTTGACCGGCTCGAAGAATTCTATCCCGAAGGGGTTTCCGAATTCCGGCGGATGAAGTCGCGGCACGGCATTGAGCTTCCGCAACATATCGTCAGGGGGATCGGTTCGGAAAAGATCGAGAAAATGATCGATGTCGCCTTGATTCTCGAACCTCTCTGGGAAAATGCACTGGGAACCGACTGGAAAAAGCAGATGCCCCGCGACCGGATTCGGGAGCTTTATCTGCAGATGTAACTTGCGGCCTGCCTGACAGCTTGCGAAACCCACTTCCGCGCTCAGCTGACATACACCCGATAGATCGCGGGCAGATAACAAGAGGAGACCCTATGAACCGTTTCCACCGTATGCTTTTCAATTTAAAGGCGCTGGGTCGATATCTGTCTTCTGTCTTTTCCTCAAACCTCTATTGGGGGCGCGCCATCGATCGGGTGCCGGCACCGGCTCTGATCGTTTTTCCCTATCGAAAGACGGTTTTTGGGTGCGGGCTTGCCGGTATGGTGGTGTTTAAACCCAAAAAGACCCTTTTCTCCGAAATTCCCATCGATACCCTAAACACCGGTATTCAGATTCTTGAAACCCGACGGTTTGTCGATTGCCAAAAAAATCGACTTTCGCTGGCCGATCAGTATCTGGGAGGCAAATCCCATATCCGCAGCCTGCTTGGATCGGTGCGGACAATGAAGACAAGCGACCTGTTTATCGAGATATATGCCGACGAAACGATTCAAACGGCGTTGGGCCAGTTTGCGGCCCGGGTCAAAGAGGTCATCGACACGGAAAACAGGTTCCTTGCAGACCGTATGGGGCATTTGACACCTTTGGAAACCGAAGCCATGTCCGAGCGGATCGAAGATCTCAAAGACATCTACTGGTGCCTTACGGTCGAGATCGAAGACAATATTCAGAAAATCCGTGGACTGACCCATCACATGAACCCACCGGTTTCCGCCACCGCGTTGAAGATCTTCAAACAGATCAACACGGTTCTCAACAGTATCGACCGCCTGGAGGTCCGGGGCAGGGATTCGGCCGGAATTTCATTGATGTTCACGATGACACGGGGGGAGTTTGAGAAGTTTGAATCGATCCTTGGGAAAGAAACGCTTCGGGAGCCATTCGAATCCCGCACCGCATTCGATGTCCTTTTGAACCGGGGGATTCATGTTGAACCGGCGCAACCCAGGGACGAAACCCATCAGGTGACGGTCACCTTCACCTATAAAATCGCCGCCGAGATCGGATGCCTGGGCGATAACGTGAATTTCTTAAGAACCCAGATCCGAGAAGACCGGATCCTGCATGCGCTGGTACCGCTGACCCATACGCAGCATTCGGTGCTTTCCCATACGCGATGGGCATCGGTCGGGGCGATTACCGAGGCCAATTGCCATCCCATCGACAACCGTGGGGATTGCAGGGACGGACGGAACGGCTCGATCCACGTCTGTTTGAACGGTGATATCGACAACTATCTGGAACTCAAGGCGGCCTTTGAAAAATCCGGGGGCAGATTCCACAAGGACGTCACCACCGATACGAAGATGATCCCGCTTCAGATCGAGAAATACCTTCAAGAAGGAATCGACATCGTTGAAGCCTTCCGTTTGGCTGTAAACGATTTTAGGGGATCCCATGCGATTGCCATGCACACCGACCTGGCCCCCGGCAGGATCTTTTTGGCCCAGAGGGGCAGCGGGCAGGCCGTCTTTGTGGGTATCGGAGAGGACTTTTACATGCCCACCTCCGAAGTCTACGGCTTTGTGGAAGAAACGGCCCGGTACGTTAAAATGGACGGCGACCGTGTCGTGCACGGAAATAGCGGGAAGACCCAGGGACAGATTTTCATCCTCAGCCGGGAGTCCGGGGGAGCGCTGGAGGGCATTTCGGCCATGTTCTATGACGGGACCCCGATTCAGCTGCAGCCAAGAGACATTCAGCACACCGAGATTACCTCCCGGGACATCGACCGGCAGGGGTATCCTCATTATTTTTTGAAAGAGGTCTCAGAAGCCCCGGGATCCGTCCAAAAGACGATGCAAAATCGATGGAAAGTCGTCGAAACCGACCCGGTGCGATATGATGTGGTGCTCAATGAAGCGGTCTTGCCCGAGAGGCTCGGCACCGCACTGCGAAACCGCCGGATCCGCAGAATCTATTTTATCGGTCAGGGGACCGCCGGTGTCGCGGCCCTGGCCTGCGCCAATATTTTGAACCATTATGTGAATGATCCGTCCATCGTTGTCGCAGCGCTGAAATCTTCGGAACTGAGCGGGTTCAACCTGAACGACCACAACGGCAAAGAGAGTATGTCCGATACGCTGGTTGTGGCCATCAGCCAGTCGGGCACCACCACGGATACCAACCGAACCGTTGATATGGTTCGAGAACTGGGTGCCTGGACCCTTGCCATCGTCAACCGGCGGGATTCGGACCTGACCTTCAAGGTCCAAGGGGTGATGTACACCAGCAGCGGTCGGGATGTCGAGATGTCCGTGGCCTCTACCAAAGCATTCTATTCGCAGATCGTCGCCGGTGCACTGCTGAGCCTTCAATTGGCCCGGCTGATGAATCGAAGGGATGATCGGTTCATTTCCGAGGAGGTCCGTCAACTGTTGCAGCTGCCCTCCTACATGCAGGAGATTCTGTCGAATCGCGGCCGGATAGAGGCGTCTGCAAAGCGGCTGGCCGCGGCCAAAACCTACTGGGCGGCTGTGGGCAGCGGGCCGAATAAGGCTTCGGCCGATGAAATCCGTATCAAGTTGAGCGAGCTCTGCTATAAGACCATTTCGTCGGATTATATTGAGGACAAGAAGCACATCGATCTTTCATCGGAACCGCTCATCATCGTATGTGCCGCCGGGGCCAGAGATTCCGTCATCGGGGATATCATCAAGGATACGGCGATCTTTCGCGCGCATAAAGCCGCCCCTGTGGTCATTGCCGATCAAGGCGAGCACCGCTTTGATGCCTATGCGGAAGATGTCTTCCATGTACCCAGGGTCGGAGAGCATCTGGCGCCCATTGTCAACACGCTCGTCGGGCATATATGGGGGTATTATGCCGCCCTTTCCATCCATGAAGGGTCGCGCCTGCTCTACGGGTTTCAAAACGAGATTCATAAGACCATCGAAGACTATTCCCGACAAGGCCTGGATGTCTACGAAGTGATTCTTGAAAAATCTTTCCGCGAAAAGATCGCCCAATTCTACCAGGAGTTCCGGACCAAAAAGCATTCGAACCCTTTCCCCACAGCGGTTGCATTGGCATCGGACATCACCCTGCTGTTAAAGTATCTTTCCGGAAGGCTTCCCGTGTCGGATTTTGAATTCGATTTCGGCAAGAAGGGGACCGCTCTGAACATGCTCAACACCCTGTTTGAATATTTGGGGGAGTCCATCGATCGAATGGCCCGACCGGTCGATGCGATCAAACACCAGGCCAAGACCGTCACCGTGGGGACCAGCCGTATCAGCGATCGTGTTGAAGGCATCCTGTTCGATGCGATGTTTGAATTCGCATTCGGGATATCGCACCTGACCCCCAACAACATCGTCGTGTTGCGCAATCTGCAAGACATCATCTCCCGAATAAACGGATCGATCCTCTATCGCATTCTGAACCTGAACCTTCTTGGCGAGATCACGGAGCATACCAGCATCGAAATTGTTGAAAAACGGGGGATGCTCATGTCCGTCCCCTCCCGAGTCGAGACCGACCCCGTGCTCAAGGGGACCAAACGGATCATCGTCAAGGAAGGCAATGTGTATATCGGATTGGGAAGAACAGACGGCCGGAGTATTCTTATCATCCCCATCATTTCCGACACCGCTTCAAAAAACGGCATCACCGAGTATTTGCTGCTGCTGAACATCTCCTTTAAGGAAAATGTTCCGCTATCGGTCAAAACAAAGGCACTCGGTGGCAAGTACGAGCGGATCAAAAGCATTGTCCAGGAAAACAGCGTCGCCTGGGAAGACAGGTTTCTAGAACTGGTTGAAATGAAAGAGCTGTTTGGAAGGTCCGCCGAGAAAATCGCGGAGTACATCGTCTCGACCGCTGCTGCTTGAGAATCGCCGGGGGATGGATCCGCCGCCGGCATGTGGTGGCGTTCGCCTCGCCACAAAGACCCGACGCCACCACGGAGCCCCCCTGCACTTCATATTCTTTCCGTGTGCCGTCGTGGCGGTGCGGCAAATTTTTTTCATTGGGTATGCATGCTTCCATTCACCGCCCCGGTGCGTTGCCGTTTGTGGGCGAGTGCGGCTCGGATGAATTCCCTGAACAGCGGGTGCGGGTCCATGGGCCGGGATTTGAATTCCGGGTGGAACTGGCATCCCAAAAACCAGGGATGCTCCGCAAGCTCGATGATTTCCACAAGATCCCGGTAGGGGGAAACCCCGCTGATAACCAATCCGCTTTCTTTCAACGGTGAAAGGTAGGCATTGTTGAATTCATACCGGTGGCGGTGCCGTTCGGATATCTCCGACCTTCCGTATGCATGGTAGGCAAAGGTTGCCTCCTCGAGTTTGCAGGGATAGGCCCCCAGGCGCATGGTGGCGCCCTTGTTTGAATCCGTATCCCGGTGCTGGACGGTATCGGTTTTTTCGTCATACCACTCGGTCATCAGATAGATGACCGGATCCGGGGTGTTTTCTTCGAACTCGATGCTGTGGGCGTTTTTCAAGCCGGCCACGTGCCTGGCATATTCGATAACGGCCACCTGCATTCCCAGGCAGATGCCGAAATAGGGGACCTTGTTTTCTCTGGCGTGCCGGGCCGCGCAGATTTTCCCCTCGATTCCCCTCGGGCCGAATCCACCGGGAACAAGAATCCCGTCGGCATCCTTGAGCATCTTAACGCAGTTGTCGCCGTCGATCTTTTCCGAGTCGACAAACATCAGGTTGACCCGGCATTCGTTGGGCAGCCCGCCGTGGCACAGGGCTTCATTGAGGCTTTTGTAGGATTCGGTAAGATTCACGTATTTGCCGACGATGGCGATGGTTACCGAATCTCTGGGCGAGGTGATCCGGCGAATCAGATCTTCCCAGGGTTCGAGTCGCGGTGCGCGCGTCCAGATATGGAGCATTTCGACGATTTTGTTGTCCAGCCCCTCCTTGTGGAACATCAGCGGAACTTCATAAATGCAGTCCACATCTTTTGCCGAGATGACGGCGTCGACCCCGACATTGCAGAAGAGGGCGATTTTCTGTTTTATCTCTTTGGGCAGATACCGATCCGCCCGGCAGAGAAGAATATCGGGTTGAATCCCGATACTGCGCAGCTCCTTTACACTGTGCTGGGTCGGTTTGGTTTTGACCTCTCCGGCTGTGGCAATGTAGGGAACCAGCGTCAGATGGATATACAGGGCATTGTCCCGCCCCACATCGGCCCTGAATTGGCGGATGGCTTCCAGAAAGGGAAGGCTTTCGATATCCCCGATGGTACCGCCGATTTCCACGATGATGATATCGACCCCGTCGGCCAGTTTATGGATGCTTTCTTTAATCTCATCGGTGATGTGGGGGATGACCTGAACGGTCCCCCCCAAGTAGTCCCCGCGCCGCTCTTTGGTAATGACGGAGTGATAGATTTTGCCGGTTGTAAAATTATTATCCTGGCCGAGTTTCGCATGGGTAAACCGCTCATAGTGGCCCAGATCCAGGTCTGTTTCGGAACCGTCGTCGGTCACGAAAACTTCTCCGTGTTGGAACGGGTTCATCGTGCCGGGGTCCACATTGATGTAGGGATCAAGCTTTTGCAGGGTCACCGAAAGACCGCGACTCTCCAGCAGGGCACCGATGGCGGCCGAAGCCAGCCCCTTTCCCAAGGAGGAGAGTACGCCACCGGTGACGAAAATGTATTTTGTGTTCTGGTATGCCATCTGTAACCTCGAATAGGTATGAATTTCGGTTTACACCACACCGGCGGGTTCATACCCGTGTGGCTATAGATCCATCCGGAATCCGAAACCCCTCTCATTTATTCGTATCGTCGCTTAAATTCTTCGATCGTACGTTTGACCTCCTCCAGCGCTTCGGAGGCATCCGACCCCTCACCCGCTTGGGGGTATTGCGCCCGCAAACCATCCATGTCGAAAAGATTTTTGGAAAAATCCGGATTCACCCTGAGGGTTTCGACATGAATTTCTCTTATCAAAAGGGAATCTTGCAGGCATTCGATCTTCATGGGGTAGGCGATCGTTTCGAATTGCCGCCAGTTTTTATATCGAAACTCCAGCGTTCCCCGGCCGGGGCGCCCCTGCATGGTTTTGAGCATATACCGGATGGGGCGAAAGGTCTCTTTTTCAACCCAGAGTTGAGATCGGGTTTCGTCAGGGTACGCCTCCCCGACGATATAGGCGATGTTTCCTTCGAATCGGCCGAGGCTTGAGATCGACACATCGACGCCGACGGTGGTCATCCAGCCGGAAAGCAGAATCCGCGAGCGATAAATGAAGGGGTCCATATAACGGTCAAAGCCGGCTCCCGGGGTCGCCGATATTTTTCCGTCCACCACCTCCAGCGCCGCTCCGTCTTTGAACACGTAGATCCGTTGCACTGCACCGGAAACGGTATCGGAACGGAAACCGCCCGGGAACTCGTATCGGACGGTTTCCCTGATTTCTGCAGAAGCTTCCGCGGGCGGATGCCCGTGCAGGACCAGACGCTGAGAAATCAGGAGGTTTCTTGCGCTTCCCGTATTCTGGATCATCAGCTCCAGAATATGGGGGCCCTGCAATACGTGGGCTTCAGCGGGTGAACCGAAGAAAACCAGAGTGAAAACAAAACCCAGGCATCTTTTCAGTAAACGGTACATCCTTACCGGGCTACATAGATTCGATCGGAAAATTTAGCCGCTGACCCGAGCGCCTCTTCGATACGAACCAGCTGATTATACTTGGCGACACGATCGGTTCGAGACATAGAGCCGGTTTTGATCTGACCGCCGTTGACACCGACAACCAGGTCGGCAATAAAGGTGTCTTCGGTTTCCCCGGATCGATGGGAGATGATCGTGGCATACCCTGCCTGTTTGGCCATTTCAATGGCATCCAGGGTTTCGGTGACCGTTCCGATCTGATTGAGTTTGATCAGAATGGCGTTGGCGATCCCTTCGGAAATCCCCTTGGAAAGAATCCCTGGATTGGTGACGAAAATATCATCCCCCACCAGTTGAATATAGCCCCCCAGCCGGCTGGTCATCAACTCCCAGTTTCGCCAGTCCTGTTCGGCAAGTCCATCTTCGATGGAAAGAATCGGGTAGGTGTCGATGAGTCGTTCATAGTAATCGATCAGTTCTTCGGCTGAAAGTTTCTTTTTTTCGGATTTGAGATCGTATTTTCCGTTGCTGTAAAATTCGCTTGCAGCAACATCCAATGCGATGCCGATATCTTTTCCGGGTTTGTAGCCGGCCGATTCAATGGCCTCGATGATGTATCGGATGGCCTCTTCGTTGGCATTCAGGTTGGGTGCAAACCCCCCTTCGTCCCCGACACCGGTACCGAGCCCTTTGGCGGAGAGAATTTTTTTTAGGCGATGAAAGGTTTCGGCACCCATTTCCAAGGCTTGCGCCATATTCTTTGCCCCCATGGGGATGATCATAAACTCCTGGATGTCGAGGCTGTTGGACGCGTGCGCTCCGCCGTTGATGATGTTCATCATGGGAACGGGAAGGTACCTGGCGTTGATGCCGCCGAGATATTGAAAAAGCGGCATTCCGTATGCATCCGCGGCCGCCCGGGCTGCCGCCATGGAAACACCGAGCATGGCGTTGGCGCCCAGCTTTGATTTGTTGGCCGTACCGTCCAGATCGATCATGGCCTGGTCCAAAGCGGCCTGGTCCGAAGCATCCATCCCCAGGACCGCCGGTGAAATGAGTCGAAGGACATTTTCGACCGCTTTCCGAACCCCCTTTCCCCCCAGCCGCTTGGATCGTTTGTCTCTCAGTTCCAGGGCCTCCCGTTTTCCGGTGGAAGCCCCCGAGGGGACCGCTGCGCGTCCCATGGCCTCGCATTCTAGAAAGACATCGACTTCGATGGTCGGATTGCCCCTGGAATCGAAAATTTCCCGTGCACGAATGTCTATGATCCTTGTCATCGGCGGCTCCTTTATCGGCTTTCGGATGGAACGAACGCGTTTTAGAATATCTGATGTTGACAAATTCAAGAGAACTGATACTCTGCTTGGCCGTCGATGTCAAGAATCTGAAGCGCAAAGATTCGGTAATTTTGATATCATGCAGAAAACCCGGCCGTTTTACGGATGAAGGATTCGAGTCTCTACAGTCAGGCCCATCTTCTGGTCGCCGCGGTTCGCGTGCTGGAATACCAGCGCGGAAGGCCGCCGACGATCGATGAGGTGTGCCAGATGCTGGCGGTATCCCTTGAGCTGGGGAACCTGATCTGCCGGAAGCTCAAAGAGATGGGAGTGTTGGATATCGTCGAGGGCAGCTACGGCATTCGCCTGTTTATCCAGGACCATTTGAAGCTTGAAGAGATCCCAAAGACCACCCCCGGGGACAGCCTGAGGGCGGCGGTTCAACAATTTCAAAATTCCAGAAAAGGTATGGAAAAAAAGGTGGCCGCCATCAAGGCGGACCAGGATGACAAGAAAAAGAGCCTCTTTGCCGAGCTCGAAAAAAAACTAAAGGCCGGACTGGACAAGAAACCCTGATCTTGTTCGGTCTTTGTATCAGAACAGTGCGATTTCCCAGTTCCACAGCCCCGCTCGTTCCTTTATGACCACCTGCTGGGGCACCGGTTCGTGGAGGCTCACCAGCAGGCTGTATCCGGCCGATGTCAGCTTTTCCTTGTGCGCCTTTAGATCGATCATCCAGTTGGGATACATCCAGTAGTCGGCATCGTAGGGTTGAACCCACGCCAGCTCTCCTTTCGGGCTGGCAAACGGTTCGCCGGTTTTAAACCTGTCGGGGATGCTCCGTGCAATGCACATCGGCCAGCTGCCCGAAATGACGATTCCCAAGGGAAGCGGGCTGTGACGCGGCAGTTGCAGATAATCTTCCTGGCGCAGTTCCGGGCTGACGATGACCCCGGAAAATCCGAGCCCCGACAGGCAATTTAGCGCCAGGGGATTGGCGATGTTGCAAAACGGGCCCGCCCAGAGATCGACATCCTTGGGCGCTTTGAAAAAAGCCGATTGCCACGGCGCATTCAATACAAAGTGGCGACCGCCTATACGGGTGAGCATATCC
>ENA-OSEO01005193-OSEO01005193.1-sediment-metagenome-genome-assembly--contig:-NODE-5193-length-12786-cov-4.161382_pt1 | contig 12786 bp, 16 predicted proteins | sample MGYA00237883_ERZ534232 | MGnify/ENA metagenome assembly ERZ534232
CGACTTGAAAAACAGACCCGCGAACAAGAACTGGGACCGGATCAGATCAGGCAATTGCGCCTGGATAAAGCCGCGCCGGTCTTAAACCAGTTCAAACAGTGGCTGGAGGAAAAGTTCCCGCTGGTGCCTCCCAAGTCCTTGTTGGGAGAAGCGATCGCTTACACGCTGGACAACTGGCCCCGGCTGGTCGTCTATCTTGAAGACGGCCGTTTAAAACCGGACAACAATGCCGCGGAAAACGCGCTGCGTCCCTTTGTGGTGGGACGTAAAAACTGGCTGTTTGCCGGTCACCCACGAGGGGCCGAGGCCAGTGCAACCTTTTTCAGTCTGATTGAAACTGCCAAAGCCAATGGTCTTGAGCCTTATGCCTACCTGAAGTATGTCTTTGAACAACTGCCCCTCACAGACGGAAAAAACTATGGATGCCTGCTGCCCAGCAATATTGATCGAAAAGCCGCCGGCATCCCGTTTTTATAAGAGCGGTTAATAGAACGCTTACGATGGATTTACGCATATCCGTGCGGCCTAATGCTAAATATACCTGTCCTGCTTCTGAAAAAATCATGGCAGGGACCGGAGGGCGGCAATCAGCCGACGTAAAAACTTGGGATCGAAATCCGGCTGGATTTCGATTTGAAGATCCCTGTCAACGATAAGCCGCAGCGAGGATGAATTGATAGCGCAGGCCGAGGACAGGGAACCACGAATTTTAACAGGCACGAACGTAATGCCTTTATCAGTCTGGACAAAGCGCTTTTTCCAGTAGGTAAACTGGTGGGCCTTGAGTTCATGTTGATGACAGTAAGATGTTTGCGTCAGGCCGCTGGATCGCCAGCTCTCAATGTGCTGCTTCCAATAGGTTCGGTTTTGCTCTAACTGCTCTGCGCGGGATGATTGCTCTGACATCAGGTTGCCTCCTATGATCAGGTTTGGCAACCTTTATGGCATGGATCAAACCCCTTGAGAAGATGGGGTTGTTTGGACGTTTACCGAGAAATAAAATTAGAAATCGTGGTAAAGTGTGGACGGGTATCTGCCGACAAAGCCATAAAGATGACGTTCTCCTCGCAGGCCTTTGCAATATCCCTGCTTGAAACAATGCCGCGGGAATAGGCAAATAGAATTATCTTTAACAAAATGGCAGGATCGTACGCAGGAGCGCCGGTTTCATCATTTCTGAAGAGCTCTTCAAAGCATTACAGATCAACCCTGTTGTCTATCAGATACGAGAGCGTGTACTCGAAAGACCCAGGTTGTATCTGTTTATTAAAACTTACTGGAAGAAGCCTTGTCTGATCGTAGCTGAAATTCTTGTATTTGGCCATTTTGTAGTTTTCTTCTTCAGGTGAGGTGTCAGTGATCGGATTTGAAGAAGTATTTAGCTTAAAGATGGCCATTTTGCAAGCCTTTATACGGATTTACTACACTTTTTCTACAGGCTCAACGCCACAAATCAGCCGCGCGGCTTTTTGCGTCGGCTGAATTTGCCTGGTTGTGCTATTGCCTTAATTAGTTTTCATTCTCCCATCTTGGTGGCTTTGGTGGGCTATACGCCACAATATTATGCTCTTGAACAATATCGTGTGAAAGAGAATCCAAATCTGGGAATAATGTAATTCGTGTAATACCCAGTGCTGCAAGGTCAGATAATATTTTCTTTTTGCACCCACTCGGTATGATGTATCTCGCCAATAACTCTTCGTCTGTCATTATTTCAGGAATTGTACATTGGGCCTGTGGTCGCGGATGGATTGTAAAGGCGCTCAACTGCGCTACCATTCTTGGATAATGAAGTGGTGGGTCAATGGCATGTGGATAGTTTGGGATTTCTTTTAAACCAAATTCATCAGATAACTTCTGAGGATTATTGTGGTGTGGTTCAGCTGCGAGATATTTGAGAATGCTGCAACGGGGGAGAGGAAGGCCAAAATAGCCGTTATGTTTATTAAGAGCAGGTGGGTATATTACCCATAATTCTCCGTCTTCTGAACTATGCTGATTAACAACAAAAAATAACCCGACGAGTATACTCTTTGTCCAGTCAAGAAGACGGGTGGGTGCTCCATGGTGTTGCATCAAAAACAACCAATTAACGTACTCGTCAGCTTTTGGTAAATTTGATGTCAATGCTGGTGCTTGTCTTTTAAAGGATTCAATTATCGAAGCCTCTGCATCAGGCCGCAAAGCTCTGTAAATATCGAGTTCATATTTAGGCCTAAAAATTCCAGGCGTTAGTTCACCCACCACTTTTGAATGACCCCTAAACCAGCTTTGTGAGAGCGTAGTCCCCAGTTCAATTGCTTGTTCGATTTTGGTGAGTTTATATGTATTTGTCATGATTCTTTAAGCACAACGAAAAACTCACCAGCGCGCGGAATGAATAGGGCACAGCCACGAAATCTCCGATATAGTGCCACGCTTCTCCGCGTCTGGTGAAGTGTCAGGTTATATTGTTCTTGTTATTTCATTGTTGAAAAGACACTTCTCCAAAACTTTATTACTTCAGGAAAATATTCGGTTAGATTAATTTGGCAATAGTAAGAACCTTTTTCCAATGCCTGGTCTTTATTTTTTATTTCTAAAAATTCAATCAACGCTTTTTCGTCAGAAGGGATAGGCACGTGTAATTTTGCGTTTATTTGATTTGTAATTAATAAGAATTCAATGTTCGACACTCGATTTTTTATTTCATTCCTGAATTTTCTTATATGAAATACATACGTAGAATTGAGTTTGAGAAAAGGTATAATTTCATGCTGTATGTCGTCATATGCACCATTCATTAATGATTTGGCAAAAGGCAAAAACTTTTTGTTGGTCTTCCCTTCTGTCTCTTTGTGTATATAAAATAAGAGAGAATCTAAAAGTTCTCGGCTGTTGAAAAGCAACTCTCTGAAACAAGATATTAATTCGGGATCTGTTCCGTACCCTTTTATAAAAAGGGTCGTAAAGTCATCAACTTTATCTTTAACTTGCTCTTGTTTAACCACAGAAAATTGCTGAAACCTTTTATTAGCATTAATTAACTGGCCAAATCGAACTTCATGATCTTTTAAAAACATTTCTGGTGAGCCAAATTTTACCATGTCTAACTCATAAAAATATAACGTAGAGTTCACTTGACGCAAAAGCGAACTCGGTTTAATATTTTACGAAAAAATGCCATCGCTTTTGCGGTCAACGTGGAACGATTTGTTAGGTGAAACCAAAGCGTAAAACCGACAAAAAACCACCTAAAATCTATTTCAAAATCACGCTCATCACCTGGAAAATATATGACGGCTGGTAGCAAGTGAACTCTGTTTGCTCGGTTGTGTTTATACCACTTAAATTCAATCATGATTCAATCGGGTAGGTCAGGGGTCTCTCAACCCCTTTCCCCCCTAAGAACCGTGCATGACAGTTTCCCGTCACACGGCTCAAGCATCTCAAAGGCAGCCCTTGTTGGGCGGCCCGGCTATATTACCTCCTAAGTCGAGGCCATCGCCCGAAATTCCCGGGCGGACATGGCCGGCAGCAGCTTGCTGTCCTTCTGTTTCCGACGACGCTGGAAGTACCCGGCGTATTCGGGCATATAAGGGTTTGCAGCCGCTTTGATCTTCACATATCTCCGAATCCCCATTGCGCTGACCCGCAAGACCTGATAAAGTTTCTTACCAGTTTTAGCGGTTTTAGCAAATACAGCAAACACATTCTTTCCGGCGGCCGACCAGTAACGTTTGATCAGCCAGTTTACGGATTTCTGAGAATGGCGTCGCCGTAGCATGCGCCGGAGCTGTTCGAAAACATAGGTGTCGATACGACTAAAGGCTTCCGATGCCACCACATGGCGGTGGTAGTTGGCCCAGCCCCGAAGCACTTCGTTCAGCTTCTTGATCAGGCCCGGCATCGGCGCGCTGACGTGTGTTTGGATTAGCGTCCTTAGCTTCCGCCTGAGGGTGTGAACTCCCTCGGTGGATGGCGTGATGTGCAGTATCCGACCATCCTTTCGGAAGGTTTGCCCGAGGAACGTAAATCCGTCTTTTATGTGCGTGATTACGGTTTTCTCCGGAGATAGAACGAGACCACGCTCACGAAGGAAGCCTTCGACCACCGGCTGAATGGAATCTTCCAGGATGGATCTTGATTTTCCTGTAATGATGAAGTCATCGGCGTAGCGGACGAAGTTGATACGGCACCTGCGGGGGACTGCACAACGGACGGTTTCCTCTAACCCGTCAAGCACCATATTCGAGATGGTGGGACTTATAATCCCGCCTTGAGGAACTCCCTTGCGTGTGGGATAGTGGATACCGTTTTCCACGTATCCCGCCTTTAACCACTTATGAAGAACGATTTTGTCCGTTGGGATCTTCTTCAACATCCATTCAAACGAGATGTTGTCGAAACAACCTTGGATGTCCCCTTCGAGTATCCATGGCGCCGAGTTGGGCTTTGACAGTGCGTTGAAAGCACTGGCTACGGCGTCCGCGCAGGATCTGCCTTCCCGAAAGCCGTAGGAGTTCCTGTCGGCTGTCGTTTCGGCTACGGGCGAAAGCCCCAGCTTGTGAAGTGCTTGTTGTGCTCTATCATACATAGTCGGAATCGACAGGGGCCTTAGTTTACCGTTCTTCTTTTCAATGTAAATTCTCCTCAGAGGTTGAGGATGATAGCCACGTCTGCGCAGGCTTCCCACAGCCCGCCATTTGGCTCGGACGCCCCGCCACAGGACGCCGTCAACGCCCGGGGTCTTTTTCCCCTTGTTGGAGGTCACCCGTTTCACAGCCAGTAGCTTGGCGTAGAACGAGCGGGTTAACAGATACTGCAATAATCGAACCTTGTTCCACCTGTTTTCCTTCACAGCCTTTGCGATACGCACTTGCAGCCTTCTGACTTCCCGTTGAGCGCGCTTCCAGTCAATGGAATGCCACTTGTTCGCGTTGTCTCCGAGTGCACCAGCCTTATCGGCCGTCATTTGCTTTCTCATCTTCGAAGGTTCTCCAAGCTCTCTCGCAACGAGACACCAGTTGGACGTCTGCACGCTCTTTCACCGGGGCTGAAACTCCGATTTTGGCGTTGAGCTATGTTTCATGCTTTATCTTTCGGCTTTCCCGAAAGCATTCGCTTCTTCCAACCTCTCTCACCCGCCTCTTCATCGGCGTGCCTTACGGTTCGCTTGCCCGGCATTGCACCAGGCGAAGGACGGGGTTACCACGTTCCACACAGTTGATCCTATGGATGACTTAGGTGCGTCCTCTACGCCGGTGGTACTACGATTCCGTGCAGGCAGTTAGGAGACCTGCAACCTGACCACTTGCCGCAAACACTGGGAAGCGGCCTAAGACCTGTTAATCCTCAGTAGGTCAGCGCTCATTGACGACGCTTACAGACATTCAAATAATTTCACCATATCATCCGACCTTAGCCCTTAACCGGGGAGGATTCCCGGAGGGGTTCGCCTGTCACCATTTGAACCCGATTCGGTGCATTGTCCGCAGGGCTTCGCACCCCGTCATCAGCGCAACGGTAGCACGCCTGCGTAAGGTCCGGCAGGAACATGCCGGGTACTCAATTACTACTATAGTACAATCAACTATGCGACATCGTGTCGCACCCTAACGAAAAGCTGAGTGGGCGCAGTATGGATGGTGCGGACAGACAGATTAAACGCGCAGCCGCGGCTTTCTCGCGCTCCACTCAAGCGAAAGGTTGGGGCATTTCTACTCAAGTTTCTTTCGGCCTTCAATAATTTCTCTGCGCCTAGTGGCATTGAACGGAAAACAAATACCGCAATAAGTACATTGCCTTGAGTCAATTCCTCGAGGGTTGGGATTGCCAAACACTATGTGGCTGCCCTGAAAGCTTGACAACTCCCCAACCCCACAAATTGGACATCGAGGTCCAATTTCCTCAAGAGGAGGATAACCAGCTTCGATGAGGAATCGTACTCTTCTGGCGACCGCCTCGGCTTGGGTAGCGGAGCCCCAGCGGTTACGCCAGTCTCGGCGAATCGTTTTCTCAAATATATGATGAAGGTGCCAAGCCCTTGGATTATCAGGGAACACCTCGGGCATGGATTTAGCGTTGAAGACTGGAGATTCGCGCGAGAATGCCTTTAGACCTGTAATGGCCGACCATAGGATTTTCGCAGCAGAATATAGATCCGCACTCACACCGATTAAATCTTCAGAACCAGATTCACACTCGGGAGCCATATAGTTTACAGTGCCTACACCTTCATCGATTAACGTGATGGCTGCCTGGCCCTGCATCTGGCACAGACCGAAATCAATAATTTTTATTGTAAAGTCCTCTTTGACAAGGATATTGGAAGGACTCAGATCTCTGTGGATGATTTTTGGACTGCAATTCTCACACGCAATAAGCGCTGAGCAAATCTGTTCGAAAAGCCAAATCGATCCGAGCGGATTTGCATAGTAGGGATTGTCAACTTCCTTAATGACTTTCTCTAGAGGGCGTAGGCTTTCGATATACTCCATGACATAGAACTGGAACTTATCGGCTGGCGAAGAACTGTCTATGATCCTTATGATATTTGGGTGGTTGAGCTTCTTAATCGCGGAGACCTCTCGTGAGAATCGCTCATAAGCTTGACCAGGTTTTCCGCGTTTGAGTGCCTTTAACGCCCAAACGCCATCAAACTCCCTGGTATTGTCTTTGACAAGAAAGACTTGCGCTTGACCGCCTTCGCCTAACGTCTTTTCGGTTAGCTCCCATCGAAGCCCCGTAGGAATTTTCATTCGCGTGACCTCTCACCTTTATGCCCCAACGGCCGCGGGATGAGCCGCCGCCCCTTGGGCGCGGAAATTGCTGGAGGCAATTTTCCGTGCCAATGGGGCCGGAGCGAAGCGAAGCCGCCCGAAGGGCGGGGTCGGCTCGATCCCAGGTTCGAGCCGCCTGTGGCGGCGAGGACCGCAGGATCGAGAATCCCGCGGCCGTTCGCGCCGACTGCCCGGCTTTAAAGCTCCAGGCCGTTGCTGTTGATAGAATGCTGTCAAATCCTCCTGCCGATGAGCGCCGCCGCAGGCGGCGCGAACGCGCGGTTTCAGCGGGCGCATGGTCCTTGCGATCCGCTGAAAACCGATGTTATCTTCTTATCCTTTATGATTTTCACAAACATTCCAGATAACGCATAAAACAATAGGTTAAAGAATCCAGTTAAAAGTGATCTACTAAAGGTATTTGTCACCTGAATAGCTCCATCTGGCAGTTGTACCATTGGTGGAGTTACGATCATATTAAAAATTGTTTGAATAGGCATCACTATGAAGCTTAAAAAGCGCATTAAGTCGATTACAATACCTTTTCGGATATCAAAATACAGAAAGAGATTAACATATCCCGCCAAAGAAATTGTCAAAGCAATGTTTATTATGACGCCATACCGAGCATATTTCAGATAGTGATTAAATTTATTGTTACTATCAAGGGGGCGCAATACAAAAAGAAAACCCGCCCAAAAACATAGGACCGTTGGAACATGTGCGTTCAAGAATGTCGGAAAAACCATTCTAAGTATAAAAGGGCAAGCAAATCCTATTATGATCAGAAACAAACCAAGATATCTTAACTTCATTCTATTATTTACCTTTTAAAAGATAACGACAAACTCACCAGCGCGCGGAAAGAATAGGGCGCAGCTTCAAAATTTCCGATTTGGTGCCATGCTTCTTCGCGTCTGGTGAAGTGCAAGGTTATACCATAGATAAATCCTCAAGAATGAGAGCCCAATCATCAATGGAAATATCTGATGGCACGAAGACGGTTGTACCTGTTATGTTCATTGCGGCAGATACTCCGCCAGGCCCTACGCTTTTGAGAATGTCCCATTTTTTCTTTGCTTCATCCATATGCAACTGTTTAGCTGGAGACCCAAGTGGATGAATACGGAATGGCAATCGCCACCTTTTTTCGGGCCATATGTCAGTGACAATTTTTTCTGGATCAGGGGTAGAATAGACGAGGAAGGGTGTTGTGAATGAGTGCGTTTGATTGCAATAGAGAAGACCGAGAGAGCCCACCTTCATCCTTTTTGATTTGGTGATGCGGGCCTTCATGTCAGTCGGCGATGTTTCTGCAACGGCCCACATACGAGCACCAATTCCTGCCCAGATGTTCGTGATGTTTTTGGAGGCAAAACAGAATAGTTCCATAAATGCTCCTTTGGTATAACGGCCGCGGGATGAGCCGCCGCCCCTTGGGCGCGGAAATTGCTGGAGGCAATTTTCCGTGCCAATGGGGCCGGAGCGAAGCGAAGCCGCCCGAAGGGCGGGGTCGGCTCGATCCCAGGTTCGAGCCGCCTGTGGCGGCGAGGACCGCAGGATCGAGTATCCCGCGGCCGTTCGCGCCGACTGCCCGGCTTTAAAGCTCCAGCCCGTTGCTGTTGATAGAATGCTGTCAAATCCTCCTGCCGATGAGCGCCGCCGCAGGCGGCGCGAACGAAAAACTCACCAGCGCGCGAAAAACATAGGGCGCAGCTACGAAATCTCCGATTTAGTGCCACGCTTCTTCGCGTCTGGTGAAGTGGCAGGTTGGGCATTTATTAAGCGTATTTATAGACCGGGGTTTCGATGAATCTATCGGGTTTTTTCCTGCTCTTGATAATCTTTTGGATATGTTCCACTGTTTTAGGTGCAAAAAATTGCTCGCCGGTCTCCTTGCATACTCGTGCTGGCACATGCTCAATGACGTAAAACATCCCGCCGTGCTCCAGTGTGTATGTCACATCGGTTTCAATCATCGTTTCCTTCATGGCTTATCACCTCCTAAATTGGTCCTCCTGATCCTGTAACCAATCCACAACTCGGCATCAGGTTGATACAAAGTAATGATCTTGATAAGTTGTCGACTGGGATAACTGCACTGGATGTGCAACGGCCGCCCCGAATCCGTAAATCCGAGAATCATGCAACTTGGACCGTATTTATCATCTGGGTAATCTTCAATTATCTCACTTGATCTCAATAAGGCCTGTTCTACTTCAGCCACAGTGATGTCGCGAATAATGCTCTGATCGACGGCATGTTTAGAAAACTCGAACTGCCGCTGCTGGATTTTGATTTGTATTTCTTCTATCATTGTCAAAATGATACTCCTTTATCCAAGCGTAGTCAATTTGACCAATGTTTATGCCCAACATAGAGTTAAGCTGCAAACGGGTAAGAAAAAAAATAAAATCAATTTACTTCAAAGTTTCTAAGCCCTGTAATCTTGCCGCCTTATCCAAGGCATCCAGTTTGTCAGCTTCAACGACTTGTTCAAGTACGCCGACCATTTTATATTGGTGAAAAGTACAAGCGCCTCATCAAACAGCTATGAGGTGTTAAAAAGATAGCAGCCATTAAATAATGAAATGCCCGCCCTGATGATCCGGCCGAAACCATCCTTTATCAGCCGCGGGACCATCCAGCCCTTTTTGCATTTTGGGCACGGCATATTATTTTTCTCCAGCTTCTTTGGATCCTCAATAGAAATATCACAGTTTAATAATCTTTTGATATGCAAAATCATCGCCTGGCAACGGCCATTGGCTAAAAACCCGTAATGCCGAATCTTATGAAACCCCTTTGGTAGTACATGTGAAAGAAAGCGGCGGATAAACTCCGTGGCGCTTAACTGCATTTGCTTGCAGGCAAATCTGCCGGCCTTGTAATCCTTGTAGCGGAACTGAACATGACCGTCTTTAACCCCGATAATGCGCTGATTGCTGATGGCCACCCGGTGCGTGTAACGGCCGATGTAGCTAATCACCTCTTCTGGACGCGCAAAAGGCGACTTGCAATATACTACCCAGTTGCGGCCGACCAGCTTGTCGATCCAGCGCTCGAATTGATATTGGTGCTGCAAGTGGCAAAGGTCGTCAGGAAAGATAAGCCGTTTATCCGCGTAGGCCTTTTTTAAACCTTCTACGAATTTGCCCCGAAAGACCTTGGACAATGCCTGCACTGGAAACAAAAACTTGCGCCGATATCTCGGCCTTATCCAGCGCTCGTCATCGCTCAGAGCTCCGCCGGGTACAATAAAATGAACGTGCAAATGCGGCCACAACGTCTGACCCCAGGAATGCAGTATCCCATAGAATCCAATCTCGCCCCCCAGCCACTTCGGGTCCCGCCCGAATGCCAGCAGCGTGTCGGCCGCACTGGAAAACAGCAGCTCATAAATGAAAGCGCGATTGTATGAAATCAGAGCGTTCATAAAGTGCGGCAGGGTAAAAACAGCGTGATAGTAGGGAACCGGCAGAATATCTGCAAGCCTGGCTGCAACCCACTTGCGCCGGTTTATGCCCTGACACTTGGGGCAGTGGCGGTCGCGACAGGAATTAAAATCATCTTCGATATGCCCGCAGGCATTGCATTGATCGACATGATACCCGTAATGGGATGTGCGGCAGCGTTCGATCGCGTACATCACTTCACGCTGCTTTTTGCTCAGACCGTTGTGTAAGCGATATTCTTCTCCATAGCAGCGGAAAATATCAGCCACTTCATGGATGGAGTCCTCGGCAGTAGTAGAAATCTCTTTCATCTTGCCTGAGCAAAACGCTGAAAAGTGCTTTATCTGTTTGATATTATGATATTTCTTTCCTGAATTTATTCTTACTTGAACGTAAAGCTCACTTGCGCCCGCTCAGTTTTCGCTCTGGTCGCGGGCGGGTCGGCGTCAAGTGAAGTGGTTTGTTAGGCTCAAGCCCAACATTGTCTATTAAAAATTTGTCCATACATTCTATGCAAGAATAACAGTAATCCCAAGCCCCATCGACAATAGCTGTTTCGCAAACGGCAAAATCTCCGCGATTGATCGGATGCACATCACTGCCGACAAGAGGACCAAGTAGGCACTTATGCTGTTTTCTTGCCTTGACGAGTCGTTGCGAGCGACACCTAATATCAACATCACGGTCGCCACCAAATGGGTTGTATTGAGTGTAGATTTCACGCTTGAATTTCATAAACACCTCAAGAGCATAACGTGCTGATCACCAGTGCGCGTTCGGTCTATGCTAAAGCCGGAACGGGTCCGCATCTGGTGGAGTGATTTGTTAGGAGTCCGGCCCATCTACCCACCAATAATAGCCGCAGGCCGAACATTTAAATTTTGAGTCTTCATAGCCTCCGCAATCCGATTCCCATGTATTGGCAAAAACGGAAAATTTCCCACATTTTGGGCATTTTGCAATAGGCTTCTTACCTTCTTTTGTAAATTTACCTTCTGATTCTTCCATTGGTTTTGTGTGCATAGTTTTACTCCTAACATATATTATAAGGACTATTTTCCGTAAAATATTGCGGAAAATTAAATAATTTGTTATGGAATTATCATAAATTATAGGATGATATCAAATAAAATGTTTGAATATTGAAAATAAAAATACGGAAACAAAGGTTATGAAATTACTTGATCAAGTTCGTGATTCAATCCGCAAACGGCATTATTCCATTCGCACTGAAGAAGCCTATATCAATTGGATCAAACAATTTATTCTCTTTCACGGCAAGCGTCATCCAAGCGAAATGGGTGAAAAGGAAATAGCCGCCTTTATCTCCTATCTGGCAACCGGGCGAAAGGTTGCTGCCAGCACCCAGAACCAGGCGCTGAATGCCATCGTTTACCTGTATAAACACGTTCTGCGTATTGAAATCGGCGATCTTGGCCAAATGGAACGGGCTAAAAAACCGGTAAAACTTCCGGTTGTCATGTCTAAGGACGAGGTCAAACGGGTACTGGCAGCAATGAGCGGAATATGTCAGTTAATGGCAAAACTTCTTTACGGCTGCGGCTTTCGCTTAATGGAGTGTGTGCGCCTGCGCGTTCATGATATTGATTTTGACAGAAATCAGATTACGGTTCGCGATGGAAAGGGCATGAAAGACCGCGCCGTCATGCTGCCCGCACAATTAAAACCTTTCTTATGGGATCAGCTTGAAAAAGTCAAGATTATCCACGAGGGCGATCTAAAGGAGGGTTTCGGTGAGGTCTACCTCCCGTTTGCACTGGAGAAAAAATACAGAAATGCTGCCAGGGAGTTGGGGTGGCAATATGTATTTCCTTCAGACCGGGTATCGAATGATCCCCGGAGCGGCAAGATGCGGCGCCACCATGTCGATGAAAGCGGTCTTCAGAAAGCGGTCCGGACTGCCGCCCGCAAAGCCGGGATTATGAAAGCGGTGAGTCCCCATACGTTCCGGCACAGCTTTGCCACCCACCTGCTGGAAGCGGGGTACGATATCCGGACCGTGCAGGAACTGCTCGGTCATGCGGATGTGTCCACCACGATGATTTATACCCATGTGCTGCAAAAGGGCGGAATGGGGGTAAAAAGTCCGCTGGATGCGCTTTAAGCTTTTGATCGGCGGATCGGGTGTGGGCTGGGGGTGCGGGCAGGGATAGTCGGCGCTGGGTCTGGGAGAGAGGCCCGCAGCTACATGATTATATTCCCGGTATAGGGGTCAAGGCTGGTTAGCCCTGCAGTTGCATAAAAAACATGACCCCGTGTTTGAAAAAATACGGTTAAAAGCAAGCGCAATAATGATACAGGAGGAAGAAAATGATTGTAGATCAGGAAAAATGTATCGGGTGCGGCGTGTGCGTCCCCTATTGTCCGGCGGCAGCCATCTCCGTGATGGATGAAAAGGCTTCCATAGACCAGGATGCCTGTCTGGAGTGCGGCAACTGCATCCGAAATGATGTAGTCCCTTGTCCGACAGAAGCCTTTTACGAAAAGCCGGGCATTTACGAGGAGCCCCGGGGTATACGCAGATTTTTCAGCGATCCGACCACGACGCA
>ENA-OSEO01005197-OSEO01005197.1-sediment-metagenome-genome-assembly--contig:-NODE-5197-length-12783-cov-3.556351_pt1 | contig 12783 bp, 11 predicted proteins | sample MGYA00237883_ERZ534232 | MGnify/ENA metagenome assembly ERZ534232
TAAAGTACCCGAGGTAGTCACGGCGTTGATAATTACCCGCTCTCCGGCGTTCCCCTCGAAGGTCCAGGTGTCCATGTAGGAAGGGGGGCCGATGGTGCTGGAGCGGGTTTCGCCGCTGTTGATGGAGCCCTGGTCCGCGGCCGGGGCAAAGGAAGAATAACCGCAAGTCAGGAACATCAAAATCAAAAAACATGCTCGCCGTCCCATGTTAGACCCCTTTGCCGGGCTGGAGATAAACAGTCTCGGGCGCTAACCTGCCGTCTTGATGGTCAGCCTTAACGCCGTAAACCTCCGGAGCCCACAGATAATGATTGCAGCTGCAAACCCATTAAAAATCGTCAACTGAGATTATGCGGCATCCAGTCCAAAAATGGTTTTTCGAGCCTTTTGGCTTTGGTGAAAAACGCCAGAATTATAAGGCATTGAAGCCGTTTTCTCCCTTTAAAACCATGATAGCATAATATTTACAAGAATTATCAACCATAAAGTCAGCCAGACGATATTTTTTAAAAAATTTTCGGCAAACCTGCCCATCGTAAGTGGGGTATTTTTTGACATTTGAGATTAAGAATGGATCCCCTTGCTAAAAGTTTTTCCACCCAAGACTGTTCCCAATAAAAAAGGCGGGCAAAGCCCGCCTTTCATTCCTAAAGGCATGGAGTTAGGCGCTCAAGGATCTTAACTGACCACTGACCACTGGCTACTGGCTTCTAACCCCTAACCCCCGCTTTTAGTACATGCCTTCCATGCCGCCCATGCCGCCGCCGCCCATGGGAGGCATCGGCGCTTCTTTCTTGGGCTTTTCCGCCACCATGGCCTCGGTGGTGATGAGCAGGGAGGCCACGGACGCGGCGTTCTGGATGGCGTAGCGGGTGACCTTGGTGGGGTCGATGACGCCCGCTTCCATCAGGTCTTCGTAAACGCTGGACTCAGCGTTGTAGCCCATGGCGCCTTTTTCATTCTTCACGTGTTCGGCCACCACGGAACCTTCAGCGCCGGCGTTGTTGGCGATCTGGCGGATGGGTTCTTCCAGGGCCCGCTTGATGATCTTGACGCCCAGTTCCTCGTCGTGGTTGGCCAGCTTCATGGCTTCCAGGGCCGGGACGCAGCGCATCAGGGCCACGCCGCCGCCGGGCACGATACCTTCTTCCACCGCGGCGCGGGTGGCGTTCAGCGCGTCTTCCACCCGGGCTTTCTTTTCTTTCATTTCGATTTCGGTGGCTGCGCCCACGCGGATGACGGCTACGCCGCCCACCAGTTTGGCCAGCCGCTCCTGGAGCTTTTCCCGGTCATAGTCGGAGGTGGTTTCGTCGATCTGGGCCCGGATCTGCTTCACCCGGCCTTCGATGGCGGAGCGCTCGCCGCCGCCGTCGATGATGGTGGTGTTGTCCCGGTCCAGGTTCACCTTTTTGGCGGTGCCCAGCTCTTTGAGGGTGACGTTTTCCAGCTTCCAGCCCATGTCTTCGGAGATCATCTGGCCGCCGGTGAGGATGGCGATATCTTCCAGCATGGCTTTGCGGCGGTCGCCGAAGCCGGGGGCCTTCACCGCGGCCACCTGCAGGGTGCCCCGGAGTTTGTTCACCACCAGGGTGGCCAGGGCCTCGCCCTCTACGTCTTCAGCGATGATCACCAGGGGTTTGCCCATCTTGGCGATCTGCTCCAGCAAGGGCAGCAGGTCTTTCATGGCGCTGACCTTCTTCTCATGGATCAGGATCAGGGGCTCGTCCAGGGAGGCTTCCATCTTTTCCGGGTTGGTGACGAAGTAGGGGGAGATGTAGCCCCGGTCGAACTGCATGCCTTCCACCACTTCCAGGGTGGTCTCCATGCCTTTCGCCTCTTCCACGGTGATGACCCCTTCTTTGCCCACCTTGCTCATGGCGTCGGCGATAATATTGCCGATGGAAGCGTCATTGTTGGCGGAGATGGTGCCCACCTGGGCGATTTCCTTCTGGTCCTTGGTGGGTTTGGAGATCTTGTGCAACTCGTCCACCACCGCGGCCACAGCCCGGTCGATGCCCCGTTTCAGGGCCATGGGGTTAGTTCCCGCGGCCACCAGCCGGGAGCCTTCCTGGTAAATGCTCTGGGCCAAGATGGTGGCGGTGGTGGTGCCGTCGCCGGCTACGTCCGAGGTCTTGGAGGCCACTTCCCGGACCATCTGGGCGCCCATGTTTTCAAATTTGTCTTCCAGTTCAATCTCTTTGGCCACGGTGACCCCGTCCTTGGTGATGGCCGGGGCGCCGAAGGCCTTCTCCAAAATCACGTTCCGGCCTTTGGGACCCAGGGTGACTTTGACCGCGTCCGCCAGGGTATTGACACCCCGGAGCATGGACTCCCGGGCCTTGATGTCATATTTAATTTCTTTGGCTGACATGTGCTTGTACTCCTCCTTAAAAAATTAGCTGGATAAAAAGGACTTCGATTGCTGAAACGCTGAGATGCGGGAATATTACTCGATGATGGCCAGGATATCTTCTTCCCGCATCATTAAGTACTCTTCGCCTTCCACTTTGATTTCGGTGCCGGAGTATTTACCGAAGAGGACCCGGTCCCCTTCCTTGACCTGCAGGGTCATACGCTGGCCTTGATCGCTCATTTTGCCGGGGCCCACGGCGACGACTTTACCTTCGATGGGCTTTTCCTTGGCGGTATCGGGGATGACGATGCCGCCTTTGGTAACCGTCAGTTCTTCAGTCCGTTTGACCAAGACGCGATCGTTCAAGGGTTTGACTTTCATTGCATAACCTCCTGGTTAAAATGATTGAAACGGATTAACGAAATTAGCACTCGAAGCAAGAGAGTGCTAACAAGATTTTTTAACCATTCATCTCCGGGAAATCAAGGGGGGAATGGGAAAAAATTAGGGAAATTGACCAATTCTTTTAGGGATTGAAGATTTTTCTCAGAAAAATTGTCTGGGGGAGATCATGCCTGGGGCCAGGGCGGCAGCGGAGTTTTGGCTGTGGGAGCCACCTCGTTGGCGGCTCCCAAAACAAAAAACCGCGGGCAGAAACCTGTGGACCCAGGCCCGGGCCTACCGGGCTTTGGAAACGAGTACCGCCTTGCCTTTTTTGGATTTGCCCTTATACCGGGAACGGGCTGATGATTTGCCTTTCTTGGTATTCTTTAAGCTCCCGGAGCTTTTGCCGGTTCGCTTGGACAGATGGATATTGCTCTTTTTGTCGTGGGATTTGGCTCTGGCCAACCCTTTCACCTTGGTTCTGGCCGTTTTTGCGGCAACCTTTCCCCGCTTCTGGGAATGGGACTTGGAAGCCGTAGCCGTAGGTATCATAGAGGCGGTGCGAATGCTGGTCTTAGTCCGGTGATTGCGGCTGGATTTTCCTTTCCGGGTGGAGGCTACCTGGATTTTGCCCTTTTTCCCGGATTTTTTCGCCGTGGCCCTGCTTTTCTTGGACGATTTGGCATGAGCCCGCTCTTGTTTGTGGTTAGCCGGCTTGGCATAAGACCGCTCATGCCTGCTGCTTCCCGACTTGGCGCGGGAAGCCCGGTGGTACTTCGACCAACCGCTCTTCTTGGCCACCCGGCTCGCTTTGGCCACCGCGGGGTGTTCCATGCTGGCCAGCATGATGTTCTTAGCAAAGGCTTCCTTGCTATGGGCCGGCAGATTCAAGGAGTAAGCCGACACTCCCGGGGGAGTTATGCCCCGGAGCAATTCCGGATTGAGATGCTGCACTTCCTCCACCGGCACATTGATGGCCATGGCTGCGGCTTTCAGGGAAATGGTTTCTTTCACCTGGACCCGCTCAATGTTCAAGGGGGGGAGATAGGGAACCTTCTTGAAGCCGAATTTCTCCGGGTTCTTGGCGATAATGGTGGCTGCAATCATCTGGGGCACATAGTTCTTGGTTTCATTGGGCAGACACATGTTGTCGGAGAGTTCCCAGAAGTTCTTGTGATTGCTTTTGTTCAGTTCTTTTTGCACCCGGCCTTCGCCGCAGTTGTAGCTGGCCGCGGCCAGGTACCAGGAGCCGAATTGCTTATAGAGGTCCAGCAGGTATTGGGCGGCGGCCCGGGTGGATTTTCCGGGGTCCCGCCGCTCATCCACGTAGCTGTCCATGGACAGCCCGTATCTTGCTCCGGTGCCTCTGATGAACTGCCACATGCCGCAGGCATGGGCATGGGAATAGGCATGGGGATTGAAGCCGCTCTCGATCATGGCCAGGTAGGCCAGGTCCTCCGGCAGGCCATACTCCCGGAAGACTTCCTTGATCATCGGCAGATAACGGGTGGAGCGGGAAAGGTAGCGGCGGATGGTGCCTTTGCGTTCGGTGGAAAAATAGACCAGGTAGGCCCTGACCTGGCGGTTGGTGTGAATGGGCACATCGAATTTGACCTGATGGTCCCATTTCTTCAGTTCCTCTTCCAGGCCCGGGTCCCAACCGGGAATGCCGCTTTTGGCGTAGAGTTCTTCCAGACGCTTGGCGCTCAACTCTTCGGTCAGCGGTTCATCCGCATCCGTATCCTTATCAACGGACGCGGCCACCTGTTCCGGGGGTGGCGCCGGCGCAACTTTAACCAGATTTCGATTACTGGAGCCGCAACCCGTGAGCAGAAATAAGCAGAGAACTACCCCTATCCCCCAAGAAAACATAGCGGTTCCTCATAAGAGGGGTATGGACCAGATAGGCAGGTCAGGCCTTCTCACTCCGCCTCCCCCATTGAGACGGGCCTGCGCGTAGATTTTGCGATACCTATACCAGATAAGCCACCTTAAAATCAAGAAAAAAAGAGTTTTGACAACTTATTTAAATAATTATCCACCTTTATTAAAGCACCGCTTTATAGATATTTCATTGAACATTCAACCTGTTAAAGGTGACTGTAAGAATATTTTTATTTCTTCAAAAAAATAACGAACACTACTGTTTTGACACCTGGAAATATTAGCCGCATTTACTCTTTTTTTTGTCAGGACCCTGTCAAAATTTGGCTTCCTTCAGTTAAGACGACGGTCACGAGGGATCATCCCCGGAGACGCCGCCTCTCCGACCCTCAACAAATAACTTCCCTAAACCATTACTTAATTCATTCTTACAGCCCCAGTGGTTAGGCAGGCCCGCTCCCGGGCCCCAGGGGATAACCTATTGATTGAACGAAATAATTTCCATAATATCGGCCATGTTATTCCCTAAAGAAGATTTCGTACTCTGCCGATCAACAAAAAAGTGAAAAAAATCATAAAAGAGGAGGCCATAATGAGGAAACTCCCATTGCTTCTCACAGTCATCTTCTTGATCACCGGTTTGCTGGCCCCGGCGCTGCATGCCGCCGGTACCGCCGATCAAGCTAAGGCCCTGGTGGAAAAAGCCGCAGCCTACCATAAGGCCAATGGCAAAGACAAGGCCATCGCTGCTTTCAATAATCCTAAAGGCGAGTTCGTTCAAGGTGACCTCTATATCTTCATGATGGATGAAAATTGCAATACTCTGGCCCACGGCGCCAATGCCAAGTTGGTGGGAAAAAATGTAGCGGAGCTTAAGGATGCCGATGGCAAGCTGTTTATGCAGGCCATGCGCGATACGGCCAAAAAAGGCGGCGGCTGGGTGGACTATAAATGGTCCAATCCCGCCACCAAAAAGGTCCAGGCTAAAAGCTCCTACATCATGCCCTTGGGTGATGGTCTGTTTATAGGTTGCGGGATTTATAAGTAATCGACTGCCGCATGATTTTACCGGGAAGCCGGCCCATCCGCCCGGCTTCCCCCAGACTTTCGAGGTCCGCCATGAAGTGGTTCCAGCATCGCAAAGTTCAAGAGAAAATCGCCCTGCTGCCGGGCCTGGCGATAGCGACCGTCTTATTGCTGGGTGTCATCTCCTATTACGGTTTCTCGGCCCTCCACCGCGCCACTGGCCAGGTCTACCGGAACTTTCAAACCTTCTCCACTTTTGCCGGTCTGAAAGAAAAACTCCTGCTGGTGCATCAAAAAGGTTACCAGGCCATAGTCTGGGTTAACAGCGGGTATAGCCAGGATAAAATCGACAAACTCACCCGGGAGACCCTGGCTAGTTTAAAGGAACTCATCGCCAGCGTGAAAAGCCACGCCCAGCAGGCCGCCACCTCCCTGGAAAAAAAGTCGTATCAGAAGATCGGGGAAGATCTGGTTAAATATGAAAAGTTCACCCTCAACATGCTCGACGTCCTTTCGGTGGACGCCTCCACGGCCTGCATGTACATGGGCACCATCGAACATTCATATAATGCCATCATTCAGGAAATCCAAAAACTGGACGCCCTGGAACTGAAGAAGAGCCAGGACGGCTATCAGGCCTCGGAAACAAATTATCAGACCGTTACCTGGAGATTTAGCCTGATTGCCGTCATCGCTTTGACTTTTCTCATTCTCCTGGCCTATCTGATCATCAAGTCCATCACCCGGCCCATTCACCGGGTAGTGGACGGTCTGCGGGATGCGTCCCAGCAAGTGGCCGCGGCTTCCGGGCAAATAAACAGCGCCAGCCAGGACCTGGCCCAGGGTACGTCCACCCAGGCCGCTTCCCTGGAAAAGACCGCGGTGGTCTTGGAGGAAACCGCGTCCATGGTGCGCACCAATGCCGACAACTCCCGCCAGACCAGCCTGCTTACCGGCGAAGCGGCCCATATTGTCGACGAAGCCAAAGAATCCATGGTGCTGTTATCCTCCTCCATGAAGGAAATTACCGCGGCCAGCGCCGAAATCGTCAAGATCATCAGAACCATTGATGAGATTGCCTTCCAGACCAATTTGCTGGCCTTGAACGCCGCGGTGGAAGCCGCCCGGGCCGGAGAGGCGGGCGCGGGCTTCGCGGTGGTGGCCGATGAAGTGCGGAACCTGGCCCTGCGCGCCGCCGAGGCCTCCAGGAATACTGCCACTCTTCTGGACAGCACCGTTCAGAAAATAGCCGCCGGGTCAGAGACGGTGGAACGTTCCACCGCCGCCTTCGAGAACGTAGCGGACCGGGTTAAAAAAATCGACGACCTGGCCCGGGAGATCGCCGCCGGCTCCCAGGAACAGACCCAGGGGATCGAGCAGGTCCGGAAGGCCGTGGCGGAAATGGACCAGGTGGTGATGCATAATGCCAGTAACGCCGAGGAAACCGCTTCGGCTTCCTCGGAGATGAAATCCCAGGCGGAGCTTTTGGAGAAACTGGTGGGTGAATTAAACGCCATTATCGCCGGGTTTAAGGGAAACGGCCACCATCCCCCCTGGGGAACCCTGGCCGCCCCGGCACCGGATACCGGTCACCAGCTTCCACCTGTAACCAAGCTCCTGCCCGGTTCCACCAAAGCTGCTGCCTGAAGGGCAGTTGCTCCACCATAGCCAGCCCTGAGGTACCGCCGTCCTGCGGCGGGAACCTGCCTTCCTATGCCCGAAGCTGCACCTTAAGATGGTCAAAGTATTTCTTCAGATATCCTCTTTATTATCAAGATAAAGTTTATTACCTTAGTAATACTCCCACCCACCGGAAAGGAAGACCACCCTTGCGCAAGTACCAGGTCTGGCTGCCCCTGGCCGCAGCCCCACTCCTTTGGGCCCTGGCCCTGGGGGGCGCGCTCCGGGGCTGGGAACCCTTCTATTCCTGGCTCTATTTCTTTGCCTGGTGGCCCCTGATCTTTTTCCTGGAAGGACTCCTCTTCCTCAAGCAGGGTGAATATTGGCTCCTGTCCCGCCCCGGCAAGTTTCTGGGCCTGGCTTGCTGGTCGGTGACCTCCTGGCTGGTCTTCGAGGTCTTCAACCTGGTTCTCATGAATTGGCGCTATGCCGGGATGCTGCCCCTATGGTGGCTCCGCTGGCCCGGTTACGCTCTGGCCTTTGCCACCGTGCTGCCGGGGGTGCTCCTTATCTCCCGGGTCCTGGCCGCGTATGGAGCCTGGACCGGCTCCCGGAGCCGGACCCGGACCTGGAACTCCTGGCAGCCCTTATTTCTTATCTTAGGGGTTGTCTCTCTGGTCCTCCCCCTCACCTTCCCCCGCTATGCCTTTGCCCTGGTATGGGGCGCTACTTTTTTCCTCCTGGACCCCATCAATGACCTGCTGACCGGCAATTCCCTTACCCGGCGCTGGCTGGCGGGCGAGCGCCGGGAGACCTACTGCCTGCTCACCGCGGGTCTCCTCTGCGGCCTCTGGTGGGAGATGTGGAACTACCCCGCCGCGGCCAAATGGGTCTATACCCTGCCGGTCTTTAATTTCGGGAAAATCTTCGAGATGCCCGTTCTGGGCTACCTGGGGTTCCTCCCCTTTGCCCTGGAATGCGCGGTCATGTATAATTTTTATCAGGCCCTGGGAGAAAAAGTGCTCACCAGCCCCCGGCGGAGGCTCTGGTTTTGGCTAGGGCAATTTGCCTTTTGGCTCCTGATGTTCGCAGCCATGGACGCCTGGACGGTGATTTCGTATCGGTGAGCAGTGAGCAGTGAGCAGTAAGCAGTAAGCAGTGGTCAGTAGCCAGTGAAAAACAGCGATTTAATCCTCGTTCCCAAGCTCTGCTTGGGAACGTAAAACTTCCGCCCCAGCTCCGCTGGGGCACCTTATTAAAAATTAATGGCGGATCATGCTCGCCTGACTAAAATGAACCCCAAGCCCGCCACACCGAAAACCGAAAACCGAAAACCGAAAACCGTCTTTCCTCCGCATCGGCACCCGGGGGAGCAAACTGGCCCTGGTTCAGGCCAACTGGGTCAAGGACCGGCTGGAGGAACAGCATTCCGGTCTGGCCGTGGAACTGGTGATCATCAAGACCAGCGGCGACAAGTTGAAGAACGTGCCCCTGGCCCAGGTGGGGGGCAAAGGCCTGTTCATCAAAGAGATTGAAGAGGCCCTCTTTGCCGGGCAGGTGGATCTGGCGGTGCACAGCTTGAAGGATATGCCCGCGGAAATCCCGGCCGGATTGATGCTGGCCGCGGTGCCGCGGCGGGAGGATTGCCGGGACGCGTTTATCTCCAATAACTACGCCAACCTGGCCGCCATTCCCCCGGGGGGTAAGGTGGGCACCGGCAGCCTCCGGCGGCGGGTGCAACTGCTGAATTTAAGGCCCGATCTGGAGGTCGTCCCCATGCGGGGCAACGTGGACACCAGGTTGCGGAAGTTGGCGGAAGAGGGTCTGGACGCCATCATCCTGGCGGCCGCAGGGTTGGCCCGTCTGGGTCTGACCCACCTCAGCCGGGACTTCCTCCCCCCCCAGGAAATGCTGCCGGCCATCAGCCAGGGAGCCCTGGGGCTGGAAGTGCGGGTGGAGGACGCCCGGACTCGGGAAATCATCGCTTTTCTGGATGACCCCGTGACCCACGCGGCGGTGGAGGCGGAACGCGGTTTTCTGGCCCGGCTGGAAGGGGGCTGCGTGGTGCCCGTGGCGGGTCTGGCCCAGGTGCAGGACGGCTCCCTTACCTTCGAGGCCCTGATCGGCGACCTGGACGGCCGCAACCTTATCCGCGGCAGCATCACCGGCTCTCCCGGGGAGGCCGAATCCTTAGGCCGCACTCTGGCGGAGCGTCTGCTGGACCAGGGCGGCCGGGAAATCCTGGCCCAGATCTATGGGCGACCCATCTAGGCCTCCATCCGAAAAAAACCGGCCTTATGCCGGCCCGTCCCAAACTCCCACAATATTCTCCCTTTCTTGACTTTGAGCCGATAAAGAATTATAGTAACAGGTAGCAGAAGTGGGGAGAAAAGGTATGCAAGGACGCAGGGGGATGACCTGGCTAGCCTTGATACTAGGGCTGGCCCTGGGTATTTGCCTCCCAGGCGAGGTAAAGGCAACCGGCGCGAGCGGTTGGGGCCTGGCAAGTGTGCCGCCGCCGAGCGTGGTGCTCACGGCCTCGTCCTCCTTGGATGCCCAGACTCTGGGTGAAAAACCTGTTCCCGCCCCTTCTAATAAGCTGGGAATTCTGACCAATCCCCAGGGACTGGCAACCGCTGGTGATAGCAGCACCTCTTTGAGGCTACCCTATAACCTGGAACTTAACGTATCCTTCCTTTATAACCAGATTAATCCCGCCCTGACCCCCGGGCGGCCCGGCGGCTCTCTGCCTCTCTTCAATTACTCCATGGATTATCACCTCCTCCCTAATTTAAAGGTGGGATTGAGCGGTTATCTCTATTACCCCGACCCGGGCTTATCTTTGCACCGGCCCTTCGGAGAACGGGTGATGGGCCTGGGGCCGGGACTTAAATATGACCTGGGCAGTTGGAGTTTTGTGGTGAAAAGCCAGGTGGAAACCGGCCATTGGGACCGGGGCGAGGATCTGCAAAACTGGCTACGGGTGTGGTACGTCTTTTAATGCGATTTTCTGTTTTCAGTTTTCGGTTTTCAGTTAAGTCCAAATAATACCAACACCCTCCTGACCTCCTGCAAATTGCGCTATTCTTTCCCACTGATTCCCGGCCGTTTTCTGCGCCGCAAGCAACGTTTCCTGGCGGAAGTGGAACTGGCCGGGGGCGCACGGGTTTGGGCCCACGTGCCCAATACCGGGGCCCTCCGAGGCTGCTCTTCACCGGGCCAGGAGGTCTTGCTGACCCACGACGGCCGCCCGGGACGCAAGACTGAGTACACTTGGCGCTTCGTCAAGGGGCCTCAAGGGTGGATCTGTCTCGACACCCTGGCTCCCAACCGGCTGGTGGCCGAAGCCCTGGCCGGGCCCGGTCTTCCGGGTATTTTCAAGCCCTTGCAGGTGCGGCCGGAAGTGACTCTCCCCCAGGGGGGCCGCCTGGATTTTGCCCTGGATTTTGGGGAAAAAACGGCTTTCGTGGAAGTGAAAAGCGTCACCTGGGTGGAAGACGGGGTGGCCCTGTTCCCGGATGGGATCACCTCCCGGGGCCGCCGCCATTTGCAGGATTTGGCGGATTTAGTGCGCCAGGGCCACCTGGCCTGGCAGGTCTTTGTGGTGCAGCGGGAAGATGCCCGTCTCTTGCGGGCTGCGGCCGGGTTAGACCCGGATTACGCCCGGGAACTGGCCCGGGCCGCGAAAAACGGGGTAAAAATTTTGGTTATCCAAGAAAAAGTAACGCCCCCGGAAATTAATCTTGCTTCCACCCTCCCCTATGATTTAACATAATCTTCCGGTAAGCCACGCCACTATGTATTGCTTCTAGGCACCACATCCCCTTAGAGTCGAAGAGATGAATGCAGCCGCTTTAAACAACAATATTCGGATATTTACGGGCAATGCCAATCCGGACTTGGCCAAAAAGATTTGTGATGAACTCTCCATGCCTCTGGGTGAAGCCCTGGTCACCACCTTCAGCGACGGCGAGATCCGGGTGGAGATCGGCGAAAACGTCCGGGGCCGGGACGTCTTCCTGATCCAGCCCACCTGCCCGCCGGCCAATCACAACCTGATGGAACTGCTGATCATGATCGACGCGGTGAAAAGGGCCTCCGCCCGGCGCATCACCGCAGTCATCCCCTACTTCGGCTACGCCCGCCAGGACCGGAAGGTGGCGCCCCGGGTACCCATCAGCGCCAAGCTGGTGGCAGATCTGATTTCCACCGCCGGCGCCCACCGGGTCCTCACCATGGATCTGCACGTGGGCCAGATCCAGGGTTTTTTTGACATTCCCGTGGACAACCTCTACGGCTCCCCCATCATGATCCCCTATATCAAGGAAAACTTTGAGGACGACCTGGCCATCGTCTCTCCGGACGCCGGGGGCGTGGCCCGGGCCCGGGCCTATGCCAAGCGCCTGGCCGCCTCCTTGGGTCTCATCGACAAACGCCGGGACGCGCCGGGGAAAGCCAAGGCCCTGAACCTCATCGGTGAGGTTTTGGGCAAGGAAGTGGTCATCATGGATGACATCATCGACACCGGCGGCACCCTGTCCCAGGCCGCGGGAGTGATCATGAGCCGGGGCGCTTTGAGCGTCAACGCCTGCTGCACCCACGCGGTGCTTTCCGGCCCGGCGGTGGACCGGGTCACGGAAGCACCCCTCAAAAGCCTGGTGGTCACCGACACTATTCCTTTGAGCGACCGGGCCAAGGAGTGCCCCAAGATCGTGCAACTCTCCGTGGCGAACCTCTTTGCCCGGGCCATCCTCAGCATCCACCGGGAAGACTCCATCAGTTCGCTCTTTGAGATTCATTTTTAATGGATTTTTAAAGATTTGAGACAGGACCGCAGCAATTAGGGGAGGATTGTGGGGCCGAAAAAATTTAAGGCCCCATAATTATTTCTGGGAAAAAGAAGGTAAAACTCCGCCCTCCCCCTTCTGTTCCCAGGCCCGCTTAATCACCCGGGCCGTGAATTCAGGCAGGTCAAATTGCTCTAATTCCGTCAGGGGCACAAAACGGGCCGCGGTGATGTCCGAAGCGGGACGCGCTTCTCCGTCCTCATAATCGCAGAGGAAATCCACCAACACATAGTGGTAGGGAATGCCCGCGCTGGAATCCTGGTAAATTCTCTCCAGGACCGCGTTGATCCCCAAAATTTTGACGGTAATCCCCACCTCTTCCGCCAATTCCCGCTTGATGGCATCTTCCAGGGTCTCACCCAACTCCACCAGACCGCCGGGCAGACTCCAGGAGCCCAAAGCCGGCTCCTGCCCCCGCAGCACCAGGAGGACTTCCTCACCCCGGAAGACCACGGCGCCCACGCCCACTAAAGGCTGATCGGGATAGTGGCGTTTGATAGCGGTTTCCTTTGATAGATTTAGGTAAGAGTTAGGAAGACCATAGCTGTCAGCTTTCAGCTATCAGCGATCAGCTTTTTGTTCTTTGGCTGAAAGCTGACAGCTGATGGCTGATAGCTTGCTACTCCAATAATCTCACATCTCTACTCTCAATGACCGTTTCACCCGTAT
>ENA-OSEO01005198-OSEO01005198.1-sediment-metagenome-genome-assembly--contig:-NODE-5198-length-12782-cov-4.607477_pt1 | contig 12782 bp, 8 predicted proteins | sample MGYA00237883_ERZ534232 | MGnify/ENA metagenome assembly ERZ534232
GTCGTCGAGACCGAGTGGAACTCCAGGTAGAGGATCAGGAAGATGATGAACAGGGTCAGGGGAACCACTACGGCAAGCGTCTTCTGCGCCCGGATCTGGTTCTCATAGCTCCCGGCGAAGCTGTAATTCACACCCGGCGGAATGTGAAACGCCCCGGAATCGATCTTGGCCTGCAGGTATCCCTGCGCCTGTTCGACGACATCGACTTCCGCATAGCCGGGCTTCTTGTCGAAGACGACGTAGCCGGTCAGGAAGGTATCCTCGCTCTTGATCGCCTGCGGCCCGCGCACGTACCGGATATCGGCAAGCTGGATCAGCGGGATCTGTACGCCGCCCGCCCCCGGAACGAGGATCTTCTCGAGGCCTTCGATGTCGTCGCGCAGCTCGCGCAGGTAGCGGATTCGGACGGGATACCGCTCGCGTCCTTCGACGGTCGTCGTAATGCGCTTGCCCCCGACGGCGACCTCGATCACGTCCTGCACCTGCTGAATGCTGATGCCATAGCGGGCGATGGCGTCACGATTGATGTCGATTTCGAGGTACGGCTTGCCCACGATCCGGTCGGCGATGACCGCGCCGGGCTCGACGCCGGGCACGTCCTTCAGGAATCGCTCGATCTGCAGGCCGACCGTCTCAATCGTTTCCAGGTCGGGTCCGCGCACCTTGACCCCCATAGGGGCCCTCATGCCGCTTTGGAGCATGACCATGCGAGCAGCGATCGGCTGGAGCTTGGGGGCGCTCGTCGTGCCGGGAATCTCGGCGGCCTTGACGATTTCATCCCAGATATCTTCGGGGCTGTGGATATGATCGCGCCACTGCCGGTAGGGACGGCCGTCGGGATCGGGAATCAGCTTGCCCTGGTCATCGCGGACGAATTGGTCCTTGGCCTTGTTGTAGCGGAAGCGAATCGAATGGCCCGCCTCATCGGTGATGTATTCGGACTTGTACGTGATCACGGTCTCGATCATGGAGATGGGGGCCGGGTCCAGGGCCGAGTCCACGCGTCCGATCTTGCCCACCGCCGACTCGATTTCCGGGATCGCCTGGAAGGCCATGTCCTGCTTCTGGAGCACGTCCATCGCCTCACCGATTGAGGCGTGCGGCATCGTCGTGGGCATGTAGAGGAACGAGCCCTCATCCAGCGGCGGCATGAACTCGCGGCCCAGGCCCGGGAACGTCCGCACGCCAGCCGCCCAGACGCGGTTGGCTCTCAGCGTCGCCGGGACGAAGGAGAAGACGCGTGCGAACCCCAGCCAGATCATCGCCCCCAGTATGATCAACACGACGGGAAACGAGAGGAACGCGATCTTGTGCGAGAGACACCATCGCAGGATGCGAGGATAGAAGTACTGAAAGACCCGGAAGAAGACCAGCAGTCCTCCGATCAGCAGGACCACAAAGATGAGACTGCGGGTGAAGCCTTTGACCGGCCCCAGGGGCAGCCAGTGCCCGGTCAGGATGAGGCCGACAAAGACTATCGCCAGTCCATTCGCCAGCATCGGCAGCCAGCCGCGAGCCCGCTCGGGGATGTAGTCGTAGGCAAGATGGTACGCCGCAATGAGGCCGACGATCACGCCGATCCACCAAGCCGCAAGTACCCCGGCAGCTACGGCCAGGGCGAGAAGTATGCCTCCCAGCACGTATCGCTTGATCTTGCCGAGGGCGACTCTCCTCGTGAACAGGACATGGGCGGCCGGTGGGATGATCGTCAACGCCACAATGATCGACGCAAGCAGTGCGAACGTCTTGGTGAACGCCAGTGGTTTGAAGAGCTTGCCCTCCGCCCCGGTCATCGTGAATACCGGCAAAAAGCTCACGATGGTCGTCGAAACGGCGGTCAGGATCGCGCTGCCAACCTCGGAGGACGCGCGGAACACCACCTCCAGTTTGTTCTCCCGCTCGTCGGCTTCGCCGAGATGCCGCAGGATGTTCTCGCAGATGACGATCCCCATGTCCACCATCGTGCCGATCGCGATGGCGATGCCGGACAGAGCCACGATGTTGGCGCTGACGCCGAAGGTCCTCATCGCGATGAAGCACATCAGGATCGCCAGCGGCAGCAGCGCGCTGATCAACACGGAGCTGCGCAGGTGCAGGACCATCACGATCACCACGATGATCGTGACGAGCACCTCTTCCGTCAGGGCGGTGCTCAGCGTGCCGAGGGTCTCATGGATCAGACCCGTACGGTCATAGAACGGCACGATGGTCACCTTGGACACGGTCCCATCGGCGAGGGTCTTCTCGGGCAGCCCGGGCGAGATCTCCTCGATCTTGTCCTTCACGTTCTGGATGGCCGCCAAGGGATTGTAGCCGTAGCGAACGACCACGACGCCGCCCACCGCCTCGGCGCCGCTCTTGTCGAGCGCCCCGCGCCGCAGTGCCGGACCCTGCGAGACCTTCGCGACATCCTTCACCATGATGGGGACGTTCTCATTGACTTTGATGACGGTCTTTTCGATGTCCTCGATGTGCTTGATGAAGCCCAGTCCCCGGATCACGTACTCGACCTTGTTGATCTCGATGGTCCTGGCGCCGACATCGACGTTGGATGCCTTGACAGCCTTGACGATCTCATCGAGACCGACATGATAGGCCCGCATCGCGTCCGGATCGACGTCGATCTGGTACTCGCGCCCAAAACCGCCAATCGAAGCCGCTTCACTAATCCCCTCGGCGCTATTCAAGGCATAGCGAACATACCAGTCCTGGATGCTTCGCAATTCATGGGGGGCCCATCCACCGGCGGGATTGCCATTGGGGTCCCGGCCTTCGAGTGTATACCAGAAGACCTGGCCCAGCCCCGTCGCGTCCGGTCCGAGGGTGGGCTGAACGCCTTCCGGCAGCATCCCGGCGGGCAGGCCGTTGAGCTTCTCGAGCACCCGGCTCCGCGACCAGTAGAAATCTGTTCTGTCATCGAAAATAATGTAGATGCTCGAGAAGCCGAAAAAGGAATAGCTGCGGATCGTCTTAACGCGCGGGACCCCCAGCAGGGATACGGTCAGCGGATAGGTGATCTGGTCGTCCACGTCCTGGGGAGAGCGTCCCATCCATTCAGTGAAGACGATCTGCTGGACCTCCCCGATGTCCGGGATGGCGTCCACCGCCACGGGAGATCGGGGCAGGCCGGGAACCTCCCAATCAAATGGGGCAACCATAATGCCCCAGACCAGGACGGCGATCACCACCAAGGTGACGACCAGCTTGTTCTCAAGGCAGAAGCGGATGATCCTGTCTACCATTCCCGCATCCCCATCGACCTGTCCATTCCACGTATCCGCCTACGGCGTCCTCTGGTCATTCCACCTCTACGGCTTGAACTGCGGCAGCTTGGAGACGTACTTCTCCGGGTTCGCGAGGAACTTCTCGGGGCAGGCTTTGCAGCAGAAATAGACTTTCTTGCCCTTGTACTCGACAAAGATGTTCTTATCGATCGGATTGCCGTCCATGACCGGACAGGTCGTCTGCTCCACCGCGACGGTAGCAGCGGCAGGCTGATCGGCCGACGTCTGTGATGCATGCATGCTGTCCTGTTTCACCTGCGGTGATGGCTGTTGAGCCGCCGGTTGCTCTCTCTTGCAGCCCGAGAACAGCGACAGGACCACCAATGTTGCCACGGGTATGCTCGCAACGGCGAAGACTTTTTTGAATAGGCTTGGCTTCCAATTCATCACGTTGTCCTTTCAGAACAAGGTTCTGTGAAATCATTCTCTGTTTCAGCGTTTGTGCGTTTCATTGTCGGTGGCCGAGCTTGTGCTCTCCTGGCCGTGCTGATGTCCTGATGGCGTGGCCCCGCCTTGGGGGTTCATCATGCTGGGCTTGGCCTGGATCTGCAGGGCCGAATCGATCTTGAAGCTGCCGTTCGTCACCACTTGTTCGCCCTCCTGCAGGCCGGATACGACGAGGTAGTAGTCGCCCGCCCTGGACCCGAGCACGACCTCTCGGCCCTCGAAGGTTAGCGTCTGGGCATCGGGCTTCTTCACGTAGACGACCGCCCGCTTGCCCGTGATCAGCGGCGCCGTCTTCGGGATCACCAGGGGCGGCTGCTCAGGAGCATCGGCCGCCACATAGCCAAGCGACTCGGTCGTAACGAGGTCCATGCCGCAGATGTCGCAATCACCCTCCTGCGACCTGACGATCGAGGGATGCATCGGGCAGACCCATTTTCCCGCTAGGTTGGCGTCCATCACCCGGCCACCCTGCGCGACTCGTGACGCCACGATGGCACGAACAAACATCTCGGGTTTCAGCTTCCCATCAAGATTGGGCACATCCACCCGCACTTTCACCGTGCGCGTCATCGGGTCCAGCACGGGATCGATGAAACTGATCGATCCGGTGAATGTCTGCCCCGGGTAGGCCTCCGTAGTGAACTGCACCGGCTGGCCGTAGCGAATCCAGGCCAGGTCCGACTCGTAGGCATCGAGTTTGACCCAGACCTGCGAAAGATCCGCCACGGTGTAGATCTGTGTCCCCGTGGTAACGTACATCCCCTCGCTGGCCATTTTGCGAATGACGATTCCCCCCATGGGAGAGTAGATCGTCAGATGGGTCACGGGCTCGCCTGCCCGCTCGATCTCCGCAATCTGCGCAGGGGTCAGGCCGAGGAGTCGGAGCTTCTCGCGAGTCGCATCGAGCGTGGCGGCCGTGGATTCGGTCAGATAATCGGACGTGGTTTCGCTGATATTTTCCGCTGCCTTTGCAGCCTGGAGCAACTCGGCCTGGGCGCTAATCAACTCGGGACTATAAAGATACACCAGGTGGTCGCCCTTGCGGACAGTCGTGCCCGTGAAATCGACATACAGCCGGTCCAGTCTTCCGGGGACCCACGCGGTGATATGCTTGACACGGGTCTCATCATACTGGACCTTCCCGACCATCCGTACATCATTGGCGACGAATCGCCTCTCGACGGGCGAGGTTTGAATGTCCATGAGCTTGGCGGCCGCCTCCGACACGGCCAATTCACGCGGTGCGGCATCGGCCGTCATGCCCTGAGGCATGGGAATCAATTCCATCTCGCAGATAGGGCACAACCCCGGCTGCTCCCGGATGATCTGTGGGTGCATTGAGCAGTACCACAACTGCTTCTCCTGCGCTTGGGCAGGTGCATGCTCCGCGTGGACGTCGCCGACCGCCATCCCACCGGTAGACGAGATCGCATAGCCAACAGCAAACCCCGCCGCCGCCAGGAGAGCTCCAACAATCATCCGCCTGGGAAGATGCCTCAGTTGCATCGTAGACTCCTTGGCACATAATAAATATTCATACTATTCCCATAGGTTTTATGTTCGCAGAATTGCGGTTTTTCTCCTCTCAGAGGGAGGACGCGATCTACTGCTGCCGCCGCGTCGGCGCGGTTTCGGATAGATCCGCACCAACAAGCATTTCGAGTTCGGCCAGTCTCTGCTGATGATTGGTTCCGGCGCGAGCAAGCTGGAGTTGGTACTGCAGCAATGTCCGCTGGGCATCGATCAGACTGAGAAAATCGATCCGTCCGGCAGTATAGGCCGTCTCGGACGCTCCCACGAGTTCGCCGGCCTTGGGGACCAGAATATCGCCGTAGAGTCTCACCTTGCGACCGCTGTCCTCGAAATCGTAGAGCACCCGCTCGACCTGCGCAGCCAGGCTGTTCTCAAGATCCTGTCGTTCATGGCGGACACGCCGGGCCTGTGCCCGGGCCTGCAACTCCGCTGCCCGGTAGCTCTGGCGCCAGATCGGGAGATTCATACTGAACATCAGAATGACCGGATCCTTGCCGCTGTCCGGCACGCCGGACATCAGCGCCTCGTCCGTATCGATCCAATCCACTCCCACCCCCAGTTCGGGATAGAACTTCTTCTTCGCCAGTTCAATCCGGCTCATCGCGCCGGTCAACTCGAACTCCTTCGCCTCCAACCGCGGATTCTGACGCTTGAGAACCTCGAACAGTCTCGCCCGCTCGACGCTTATCGGACGCATCTCCACCCCCTGCGGCCATGGCAACAGGGAATCCCCCGGCATGTTCAGGACGGCGCGTAGCTGCGCGACAATCGGTTTCCTCAACTCCTCCAGCTCTTTGAGCCTGTCCTCCAACATCGCCAGCTCGATTTGCGCCCGGATGATGTCGGGGTGCTGGGCGGCTGCCGTGATGTACTTGGCCCGCGCGACCTCCTCGAAATGGCGGATCAACTCCAGATTCTCCTGAGCAACCTCCAGGGCGCGACGCAGGTAGATGTACTCCCAGAAGGCGTCCTTAACCCGGTAGAACAGTTGCAGTTTTGCGGCCTCGTAACGCTGTTGCGCCGCCTTGGCCTCTGCCGTCGCTACCGCCGTGCGGGCCGCGATCGTGCCGAACCAGGGGAAAACCTGTACGAGGCTAAGCCGTTGCTCCTGCGGACCAACTCGGGTTTCCACCTCCTTGATGAAGTAACCGTAGGTGAAACGAGGGTCCGGCAGGGCCTTGGCCTGCGCGATCTGCTCCAAGGCGGCTTTCCATTCCTCGAATGTCGCTTTCAAACCGGCGTTGTGAAGCGCTGCCTGCTGCAGGTACTGAGGCAGTGTCCGCAGGACATTCGCGTCCGCGCCGAACTCAGCCGCCCCGAAAACGGAAGCGGCCGTAATCCCTGTGATAGCGATTACGGCCGCAAGTACGGTTGATCTGACCATGCCTATTCTTCCCTTTGCGTTGCCATGGCCTCAGAAATAGTCCGGCTCGCTGCCGGCTTTCCACTTGATGTTACAGCCCATGCTCGGCTTTTGTTCGTCCGGGACCGCCCCGCCTGCCAGAACCGCGTCCAGCGCCGCTCGCAGATCGCCCCCGGTGACGGGTTCGCTCCGGCCGGGCCGGCTGTCGTCCATCTGTCCGCGGTAGACCAGCCTGCGGTCTTCGTCAAACACGAAGAAGTCCGGCGTGCAGGCGGCGCGATAGCTCTTGGCCACTTCCTGGGTCGCGTCAAACAGATAGGCGAACGTGAAGCCCTTGTCCCCGGCAAAGCGGGACATGTTTTCCGGGCGGTCCTCCGGATAGCTTTCCACGTCGTTGGCGTTGATCCCTACAAACGCCACACCCTTCGCCTGATACTCCTTCACGAGTCTGACGAGGCCATCGATGACGTGTTTCACGAAGGGACAGTGATTGCACATGAACACGACCACAAGAGCCTGGGCGTCTGCGAAATCGGCGAGCGATACGGACCGGCCGGTCGTGTCGGGCAGCGTGAAATCCGGCGCTTCGGTTCCCAGGGGCAGCATCGTCGAAGCCGTCATAACCATGACGTATCCCTTCCCGTGCTTACTGCGATACCCTCAGTGCGATCTTGCCGAACTGGCCGGCGGTCTCCATTCTCTCCATCGCCGCGCGAGCTTCGTCCAGGGGCAGGACCGTATCGACCACCGGCTTGAGTTGGTTGACAGTCACCGCCCGGACCATCTGTCGGAAATCCTCATCCGAACCCATCGTGGAACCCATGATATTGAGCTGGTTCCAATAGAGAATCTGCAGGTTTGTCTCGGCCTTGGCACCGGTCGTGATGCCGCAAAGAACGATCCGGCCGCCCTTGCGAATGCAGGCAAAATCCAGCGGCCACGTGGCTGCGCCGACCGCATCGACAGCCACGTCCACCCCGCGCCCGCCGGTCTCCGACTCGATCCACTTCGTCACGCTCTCTTTCTCGTAGTTGAGCGTGTGATCGGCACCCAGACGCTTCGCATGCGACAGCTTGTCGTTGGACGAGGACGTGACGAAGACGTCGACGCCGATCATCTTGGCGAATTGCAGCGCTGCGACGGCCACGCCGCCCCCGATGCCATGAATCAGCACCCTCTCGCCAGGCTTGACCTGTGCCCGTGTCATGAGCATGCGCCAAGCGGTCACGTGGGCCAGCGCCAGGACTCCGGCTTCCTCATCACTCAGGTGCCCGGGCCGCGGGAAGCAGTTGCCAGCCGGCACGACGACTTGTTCGGCAAACGTTCCGGGACGCACGAGCCCCACGATTCCGAAGTCCGCACATACGCTCTGCTGGCCCTGGCGGCAGAACTCGCAATGCCCACAACTCAGGGCGGGATTGATGATGACCTGCTCGCCGGCCTTCGGGCTCTGTACCCCTTCTCCGACCGCGGCCACCACCCCGACGGCGTCGGAGCCGAGCACATGGGGCATCTGCAATCTCGAACCCGGCCGGCCCTTGCGGACCCAGATATCGAGATGGTTCAGACCCGCACAGAGCACCTTCACTACGACCTCACCCGGCTTGGGCTTCGGCGCCTCGACATCCTGGATCTGCACTACGTCCAGTTCCCCATGCTCGCGAATCACCGCTGCTCTCATGACTGCAATCCCCAAAGGTATATCACGGTCGTTTCGTCGGCAGCACGCACGTTGAGTATCCGCCTGTCCCGTCGGACAACCGGATAGGCAAACTGCTCACTCGGCGAGCAGAAATTGCCCAGAAACCAAGCCCCAGCGGTGGCAGGCTCTGTCACGGAGCCTTCACGTCGTAACAAAACAGCACGTCCGCCCACCGCAGGTAGAGCCGGCTGTCGGAGATCACCGGATGGGCCCAGACAGGGCCCTTGGCCCCGGGACGACTCGGCAGCTTGAACGTACCCTTGAGGTTGTACCTCTCGGGCGTCGCCTCCACCAAGGCCGCGACACCGTTCTCATACAGGAAGTAAAGGTGCCCGTCGGCGTACAGGACGCAGCCGGAGCCTCGGCCGGGCTGATCCGCGTGCCACATGATCTTGCCGGTCTTCATCTCGACGCAGGTGGGCTCGCCCTTGTTGTGGTTGTGACCACCGTAGATGTAGTCGCCCACCTTGAGGAAGCCACCGTGATGATTCTGGAATTGGTCCTTGTCGAGCCAGTAGATCTCCTCGGCTTTGACGCCGTCGCCGTCGCGAGACAGCTTCAACAGGGCCGAGCCGGTCTGATAGGCCGTCGAAGTGAAGACGTAGTCGCCCTCGATCACAGGCATGGAGATGTTGGCGACGCGGTTGGCGACACGGTTGTAGCCCCAAAGGAATTTGCCGTCCCCGGAGACGCCCACCATGCCTTCATTGGTCAGTTGCACGTACTGCTTCACGCCGGCGGCCTGGCTGATCTGAATCGAGGAGTACCCGGCTTGGTCCCTCCCGTTGGGCCCGATGTCCGGCATGGAGCACGTCCAGAGGACGGCGCCGGTCTTCTTGTCGAGGGCCGCGATCACCGCTTTGTGCCCGCCGGGCGTGCACAGGAGCCTGTCCCCGTCGATCAGGGGGGATTCGCTGAACTTCCACTGCGGATTGCCCGCGCCCCCGAGATCGCGCAGAAGGTTCTTCGTCCAGACCACTTCGGCGCTGTCGGCAGCGATACAGACCACGTCCCCCTCGGTACCGATGGCATACACGAAGCCCCCTTCCACCGTGGGCGTGCAGCGGGGACCATCATCGTGACCCGGTCCCACTCGAACCGCCCAGAGTTCCTTCCGCGTGCCCAGATCGTAGGCATAGACATACTGGGCCTTCTGCCGGTCGCCCATGGTGTAAAGTCTGCCGTCCTTGATGGAAACCGCTGAATAGCCCGGTCCCAGACCGGAGATTTCCCACAGCAGCTTGGGCCCGGCTTCGGGCCACTGCCGGAGTAGGCCCGTCTCCGTGCATACGCTGTCACGGTTCGGTCCTCGCCATTGCGGCCAATCCGCCGCGGACAGGCCGCTCGCAAAGATCGTAAGGATCGCACCCAGAACCAGGATCGACTTGACTGCTTTGGACATCACCAATTCCTTTCATGCCATGAAACGCGCACACTCGGTGGTCGGCGCCCGTATCTACAGGGACTCTCCGTCCTGTGCAAACCCATCGTAGTGTACTATACTCGCGGGGGCAACCAGGGTTCGTCAGAACTACGCAGAACCAATCGGGAGGCAATTATGAAGGACATTACCCGGCGTGATTTCGTTCGCAACTCGGTGGCGGCCGGCGCCGCCGTGACCGCGGCGGCCTCATCTGCCACCGGATCCGAGCCCGGCATCTCGCCGGACCGCCGGATCAGAATCGTCGCACTCTCGTGCAGTCCCCGCAAGGGCAAATCGACCGCCGCGGCGCTGGGCGTGTGCCTGGAGGCCGCCCGGGAGGTCAGTGACAGAGTCGAGACGGAGTTGATCGAGCTGGCCGACTACAAGATCAATGGCAGTCTCGCCGCGGGTGTCGCGGGTCCTGGGGGTGACCAGGACGACTTCCCGAAACTCGTCCCCAGGCTCACCGATCCCAAGGTCCGCGGCATCATCCTGGGCACGCCGGTCTACTTCGCGGGCATGAGTTCCCTGTGTCGGGCCTTCCTTGACCGCGCGATTGTCCTGTGGCAGGACGATTTCGCGTTGAGCAACAAAGTCGCGGGCGTCCTGGCCTGCGGCGGCACCCGCAACGGCGGTCAGGAAGTCACCATCCAGATGGTGCAGACCTCGCTGTTCTGTCACGAGATGATCCTCGTCGGCAACGGCCGGCCGGGTCCCCGGATGGGCGCGACCGTCTGGAGCGGCGCCGAGGGTGGCGTTCTGAAAGACGAGTTCGGCCTGACCACCGCCAAGGCCCTGGGCCGTCGCGTCGCGGAGGTCGCCCTGCGCCTCGCCACAGCATAGCAGTCCCATAGGTCTTATAGGCCCCATGGGGCTGCCGAGACCGATAGGCCCGCTCCCGCTACGGCTTGAAGGCCAGCGCCCCGGTGGGACAGGCCTTGACGCATTCGGCCGCCGCGATCCGCAGCCCTTCGGCCAAGGACTCCCCGAAGGGAACGGCGACGCGGACGTCGAAACCCCGCCCGACAAACGTCAGGCCGAGCTTCTCTCCATGCGCCGAGGCGATCTGGATACAGATGCCGCAGTCGATACACTTGCCCGGCTCGTAGATGACCTCCGGATGCTGCGTGTTCTGCACGAACGGAGCGCGGTCGGCCTTGTATCGAGCCTGGCGGACGTCGTACGCTTGGGCGTATCGTCGCAGGAGACAGTCGTCCGCCTTCCCGCAATCACAATGCAGGCAGCGCAGCGCCTCCGCACGTGCCTCATCCATCGTGAATCCGTCGAGGGGATGAGAAGGCGCGGAACGTGCCTGATAACTGGCGGAACGCAGGAACACTTCCATGTCCGTTTCGTCGAGCTTGCCCATCCGGCTGTTGAAGAACTTGCCGGGTCCGACGACCTGCGCGCCGGCGAGGTATTGCCGAATCGACTCGGCGGCCTCCTTGCCATCCGCAACCGCGCGGACCGCCAGACGGCGCTTTCGCACCACGTCGCCGCCGGCAAAGACACCCGGGATACTCGTGGCGCCGGTCCGGACATCAATCTTGACGCCGTCGGGGGAGGCTTCAATGCCGAGAGCGTCCGCGTCGCCGGGCTTGAACTCGCCGGTGGCGAGGAACACCGCGCCGAATTGCTCGCGGATCTCCTGCAGGAGGATATCAATTCCCACACGCGTGCGGAGTTTGAACGTCGCACCAAGCTTCTGGACCTGCGCGATTTCCGCATTGAGCACATGGCGCGGCAGGTTCCGCTCCGTCACGCCGCGGCGCAGCATACCGCCGGGCTCGTCGTGCTCGTCGAAGACCGTGCAGTCGAAGCCGTCCTGCTGGAGGTAATAGGCCGCCGCCAATCCTGCGGGACCGGCGCCAATGATCGCCACTCGCTTGTCCCGCGTCGGTGACACTGTGGGACTGTAAGGCCGACTGGATTGCAGGTCCATGTCGGCGACGTGACGCTTGAGCAGGCAGATCGATACCGCTTCGTCGTGCTGCTTGCGCCGGCACACCTTCTCGCACGGGGCCGGACAGATCCGCCCCAGCACCGCCGGCAGTGCGATGTCGCGCTTGACCGTCGCAATGGCGTCCTCCAATTGCCCCGCCGCGATCTGGCGGATCATCTGCGGGATGTTCATCCGCGCCGGGCAGCCCATCTGGCACGGCCCGACACAATCGCCGACGTGATCGCTCAGTAGAAGCTCCAGTGCCGCCTTCCTGGCCTCGTGGACCTGCTCGGAATCGCTTTCGACCTGCATGCCGTCGCGAACAAGCGTGCCGCACGCCGGGACAAGTCCATTGACGCCGGTCACCTTAACCACGCAGACCATGCAACTCGTGGTCGCCTCATGCCCACGCAAATGGCACATCGTGGGAATGGAGATCCCCAGTGTCTCGGCAGCATCGAGGATCGTTGCGCCGGCGTCCACCTGGACTTCGTGACCATCGATCGTAATCTTCGGCATGGCTATTCCACTCGCACGGCGTTGGCGGGGCAGACGCTCTTGCACATCCCGCACCGGACGCATTTCTCAGGATCGATTTCGTGTTTCTCGTACGGCTTCATCGCGATGGCCTCGGTCGGACAATGCTGGGCGCAGATCGTGCAACCGATGCAATCGTCCGTGATCGAGTACCGGATGAGAGCCTTGCACTTGCCCGCCGGGCAGCGGCCCTGCACGTGCGCCTCGTACTCCTCGCGGAAGTACCGCATGGTCGAGAGGACCGGGTTGGGGGCGGTCTTGCCGAGACCACAAAGGCTACCCTGTTTGACCATTTTCGCCAGGTACTCGAGCTCGTCCAGGTCCGCGGCCTCGCCTTTGCCGGCGCAGAGCCGGTCGAGGATGTCGAGCATGCGCCGGGTCCCGATCCGACAGAACGTGCACTTGCCACACGACTGGTTCTGCGTGAACTGCAGGAAGTAGCGGGAGATATCGACCATGCAGTCGGTCTCGTCGAGCACGACGAGTCCGCCGGAGCCCATCATGGCGCCCGCTTTTGTTAGGGATTCATAGACCACCGAGAGGTTGTCCCG
>ENA-OSEO01005199-OSEO01005199.1-sediment-metagenome-genome-assembly--contig:-NODE-5199-length-12781-cov-12.637122_pt1 | contig 12781 bp, 20 predicted proteins | sample MGYA00237883_ERZ534232 | MGnify/ENA metagenome assembly ERZ534232
ATTTCATAGAACTCCTCACTGTGGATGCTGATAAAGTGGATGATGCCCTCTCGATCCACCAGAATCTGGGATTCATGGGGGTTTTCCAGGAGAGCGTCCAACAATTCGGGGGGGATTTTCTTATATGGGTACGACATTGATTCTTGTCCATATGCTTGCAGGGCCGTATGAACCGACACCCGGTTCCTCCGGCCCGGCCAGGATGATCTCCCTTTGGGACCGCCAATAACCGGCATTTACACGCGAATGGTTCAATCCCGGGCAAGGCGTTCCACGGCATGGGGGACGCTATCTGATGGCAATCGTTCTAACTAATGTCTGACCGGAAACCCGGAAAATCAAGAAAAATTGAAATATGAAAATAGGTTCTGTTAATGTAAATTTTGTTCCATCAATTTTCAATTCTCAATTCTTGAATATTCAATTGTGCCTGAACGGGGTTTTCGTTCAGGCACTGACTATACCCAAGATACGCGGGATAGGCAACAGGTCGTTTCAAGTCTGGTGAAAAGGCCCCTTCGCAATGACGGTAAACGAGGCTTTCCGGCAGGACAAGCCGCTGTCAAGACAAGGGACGAAGGGTGATTTGGATGGATTGTTTTGACGACCGGGGACGGGCCTTAAGGAAAAGAAAAGGCAGGGCCTGGAGGAAGGCCCTGCCTTGGGTGAGGGGTTTTGGTTATGGAAAGAGATTTGGGTTTCGTTAAGGGTTGGTCTGTGTGTTCCCAGGCCGCCATCATGATTAAATGGATTCCCGAAATGCCGTTATTTTCACTGATGCAACCGCTTCATTTCTGAACTTGTGGATTGCGAACGGAAAAGATGCACGCACATTCGAGGATCCCGTGGTTCAAGCGCCTTGTCAACTTTCTTTTTTTAAATATAACCTTTGGAGGCCATCGGCCGTCTCGTGGTTTATTATCGTGTGTTAAAGTTGTCTGTTGGCGCTTCCCACACGCGATCATTTACTCTTAACTTAATTCATATATCGGCAAAATCAACGAGCCGCTTTAGGAATATTTTATATGCAAAAGTCGTGCGCAAAATAGCACACAATCGCTCACAATTTAAAAAAACCCGTAAATCCATATGGTTGTACTGAAACATCCCTGATGGGGGCATCCGCCTGTGATGCCTAACCGCCAGGAAATGATATATGGGTCGGCATTTTTGACACATCAGCATCCTTCATCTTCCACAATCTGGAAGCCGGATGATGCGGGTTTTTCCGCTTTCGGGGCTTTGGTCTCCATCGGCTCGCTTTTTTTGACCGGTCCGACCGGCCCTGCCGTGGCCCGTTGAGCAGCCATCCGGTCCGGATTGACAATGACCAGGATGAGCCCCAGAAGAATGAGGACCGCCGCGGCCGTCCTCTTGATCCGGCCGGAACCGCCTGGGAGGGTTTCCCTGTCTCCGAACCGCTGCTCCACCTTTTCAACGACCCAGTATGCCCCTACGGCCATCAGGCATACCAACAGGGCGACCAGGCCGGAATGGATGTGAAGGACATCTGAAAGGCGGACAGGCCCCATGGAACCGGCTTCGTAGAAACCTTTGAGCAGGGGAAAGAGTTCCGCAAAGATGAATGCGCCCAGGATCATTCCCCCGGTAAAGACGAGACCGTCAAGCTTTCCCGAGACCGTGGCCACCACCGAAGTGGTGGGGCAGTACCCACCCATGACAAACCCGATGCCCAGGACAAGACCACCCACGATCTGCGGCCAGATGTATGTGGGGAGGATATAAACCCGGCTGAGATCAATCCATCCGAAAACTGAAAAATAGAGGAGCCCCACCATACACACCACAATGGCGGTAAACATAACCTTCAGGACCGCAAAGTCCCTCAGATAAAAGATGGCGGTGAGTTTTCTGGCGTTTCCAAATCCGGCCCTTTCCAGGACAAACCCAAAGCAAAACCCAATGAGGCCGGCGATCTGGAGACTGTAGGCAAAGTCAAACCACCCGAATTTGTATAGCGGTCCCATCACAGCCACTCCTTCCTAAAAAAGTATGCCGTTGCATAAGCGCCGGCAAAGATGGAGAACATAAAGACCCAGCTCCCAAAGGCCATCTCGGACGCCCCGGTCAGGGCCTGGCCGCTGGTGCACCCATTGGCCATTCTGGCGGCAAACCCGGAGAGGATGCCGCCGGCCAGGGAAAGCCACAGCCGGGCGGCGACCCCGATGGATGGACCTCGCACCACCTCTCCAATTATTCTATGGGAGATAAAGGCAGAAAACAGGCCTCCGAGCCCGGCGCCCAAGGTCAGAAAAACCAGCCAGGCCATGAGGGGAGAGCGATCTGTGGAAAGGTATTTTGAGAAATACGGCATCTCCTTTGCGTGATCGGAGGCCGCCAGGTCGACCCCGGCGGCCGCAATCCTGGCGAAGGTGGCGGAGGACCCGACCCCCCTCCCCATGGTGTAAAAGGAAAACAGCAGGATAAGCCCCAGCAGCACGCCGATAAGGTAGGGGTTGGCATACCGTTCATTCATAACAAACCTCCTTTCCTGTTTAACCGGTTACTCTCTGAAACCGACAGCCTCTTGAGGGCCTCCTTCGCCATTTCGCCGACTTCCCTGCTCTGGAACCTGTTATTCTCCCAGGTTTGAAATACGGCATCGTCCTTCCTTAAAAGATCGAGAGCCCTTCGGGCCTCCCGGGCTTCAAGGAGTCCCAAAATGTACGCAGCCATCCCCCTGACTGCCGGGTCCTTCGATTCGAGGTAGGGAATCAGGTGTAACAGCGCACCCTGAACCAGGCGGGGTCTCGCCTGGGCCAGCCGTGCAATCCCCCAGAGGAGGCCCCGCTGCAGCATCTCGTATTCCAGGTAATTGCCGTCCGCCCTGGCGTAGGAGATGAGTATGGAGGCAAATTCCTCGGCAAGACCCTCGTGGCAGGCCAGGATTTCCCCCATGGCCTCCGGCGACCCCCATCCGATCCCCCCGGATTCGTCATTGAGGTTCCACATGAGCCGTCGCATGACGACCCTGGCCGCCTCCCTATCCTCATCGGCAAGCCGCGCCACGACACGGCCCATGGCGGTGATTGCCCTCCACCGGAGTCGATCGTCCCCCGCGTAGAGAAACGAGAACAGAGGATTGATCAACCGACGGGCGGGCATCTGATAGAGCGCATCCAAGGCCTGTTCCATATCCATGGAGGTCAGGATGTCCCGGACCCAGGTCTTCAGTCGACGTCCCCCGATTCTTGGAGAATCTGCCCCAGTCCTATTCAATTCTTCTCCCCAGGGACCCCGTTTCACGGCCTGCACGGCGGCCTTTCGGCGTTAAAGCGCGTTCTCATCCTCTTCGACCAGGACCATCCCCTCGCCGGGGTAGACCCTCCGGTCTTCAACAGGTGGCGCCTCCGCGCCTTCAGGCCAAATCCCGGACTGGGGATCAGGCCCTTCCCGGGACACGGTCGTCGGTCCTCTGTCCTTCATTTTTGGATGGTTCCGGATGTCCACGCCCGGTACCGGGGCGCTGAACTCAATGGGAATATGGTTGGGATCAAAGGTATATATGGAATGGATGAAACCGTGGTCCATCACCTCGGAAACCCAGATGTCGGCGGCCTCCAGCTTTGCCTTCAATCCCCACAGGTCCTCATCCGTCTGCACCTCAAACGAGACATGGTCGAATGCAAAAGGGCCTTTGACAGGGACCCCATGATCCTTTTCAGGGATCTTTTCGACATCGGGCCATTCGAAGAAGGCGATCATATCATGGGCCGATATCTCAAAGAAGTAATGCCGGTATCCCGGCCGTCCCAGCCCTGCCACCAGCCGCATTCCCAGCAGGTCACGCCAGAAACGGATCGTGGCATCCATGTCTCTGGTGGCCAGGGCCAGATGATTGATGCCGGTATAGGTTGTCATCAGACCTTCTCTTCCATGAGGCGGCCCAGACGGGTCAGGTGGTCCTTTTCTTCTTCCGCAAGGTCATAGAGAACGCCCTTGCCCGGATCATCCAGGATTTTTTCGGAATATCGCATGTAGAGGTCCAGGGCCTGCGTCTCCAGCATCATGGCAATATTGAGGAGATCGGGCGCTGTGGTCATGGCATCCCTGTTCTGATCCAGAAACTCCGATGTTGTAAAACCGCCTTCCATGATCCCGGCCACGATATCGGCTTCAAATGCTTCCCGGTCGGCAAGTCCTGGGTCCAGGGTGAGATAAAGATCGAAGAGCCGCTCCTTGTGGCGATCTTCTATCTTCGAGAGCCTGGCGGCCAGCCCGGCCACATCCGGGTCCTCTGTCTCCCCACTGACTTCGGCGTAAAACCCTCTCAGGCCTTCTTCCATGCCGTAGGCGAGGACAATAATCTCCCGGGTTGTCTCGTCGCCTCTCATGAAGGACATCCCCATCTCGGCAGGGCCGGCCGCTGTCAGACCGTTCCAGGCCCTGATGCCCCCCTTGAGGTTATAGACATCCCTGAAACCCTGGCCGGCCAGGAGCTGCGCAGCGGCACGGCTGCGCCCACCGGCCGCTCAATAGGCGATTAAAGGCCGGGCCGGGTCTAATTCTCCGAGCCGATCCGCCAGTTCGGGGAGAGGCACCAGCTTGGCACCGGGGATCCTCGCCTTCTCGTATTCCGCGGGTTGCCGGACGTCGAGAAGGGTATAGGTCCCTTCCTTATGATCGCGCATGAAGACCCTCGCCGCATCCGCATCCAGATTCTCCACCGGCGTCAGGAACTGCTTCCACTGCATAACTGCTTACCTCCTAATGCGGACCACCCCCGCAACCCAAGGGTGCCCAGGTTTCGGGTTCAAAGGTTCAGAGATTTAGGGTTTAACTCGGAACCCGGAACCCTTGAGCGCTTACCAATTTCTTGTTTTTTGTGACGGAAAACCAGGGACTAAGGGATAATTATGGTTTTTCCGCGACGATGCCGGCAACGGCCCTGCCTGTCTCCATCAGCCCCTCGTGATACCGGAGACACCGGAAATCATGAAACAGATCGAGCAGTTCATTGTGCTCCAGCAGGTGATCCCGATTCCGGGGCCTTCCGAATCGGGCCTGATCCACGATAAAGGTTTCGTACACCACCATCCCGCCGCTGCGAAGGCCGTTTCTTATTTCAGGAATCAAGGGACGATGGAGATAATTAAAACAGACAATGACGTCATAGGCCCCCGGCGCAATGGCATAGTCTCCGGTCTCCAGATCGGCCGCATGAACGGTCAGGGCTACCCCGGCCCTCCCTGCGGCCTTCAAGGCCCCGGCCGTGGCCTCCGGCGAGATATCGACCCCTTCCACCTCAAACCCGATCCGGGCCAGAAAAACCGCATTGCGGCCGTATCCCATGGCCACGTCCAGGGCCCGCCCCCTTGGCAACAGGTCCACATTCTCCACCAGGAATCGGGAAGGGCCCAGCGCATGTTCGTGCGGGTCGGTCATATGGGTTCAATGCCTACGGCTGACAGGTAGGGAGCTGGTGAGCGGTTAAGCTGATAAGCCGGTCAGCCCATCCGCTCTCAGCTCTCAGCCATCAGCGACCTTCCATCCGGCCCCGGTTCAATTGCTCCACACCATCGATGTCCAGGGTCCCGGATTCGTAGAACAGGAGCATCTCCGACCGGTCGCCGCATGTCTCGCAGGCGTTCAGGATCGGCGTCAGGAACGACCAGCACAGTTCCACACTGTCCTGGCGCAAAAAGAGCATCTGATCGCCGAGCATGCAGTCCAGCAGGAGTTTCTCGTACGCCTCCATCAGGGCGTCCTCCCGGCCCTGGGCATATGGAAAATCCATGGCGACCGGCGTGAGAGCGACCCGGGGACCGGGATGTTTGGTTTGAAACATGAGAGAGATCCGTTCGTCCGGATAGATCCCCAGGCTCAGCCGGTTGGCGCTGATATGCTCTCCCAAAACATTTCGGAACACGGAGTGGGGGACCTCCTTGAACTGGATGGTGATATCCGTGACCTTTTCTCCCATGCGCTTCCCTGAAATGAGGTAGAAAGGCGTGCCTTGCCAGCGCCAGTTATCAATAAAGATTCTCATGGATGCGAAGGTAGGGACCAGTGAATCAGGCTTTACCCCAGGCTCGTCGCGATAACCGGGGACCTGTTTCCCGCGGACCACGCCCGGCCCGTATTGGCCGAGAATCAGATATTGGTTGAGCCGCCCCACCGGAAAGGGCCTCAGGCTCCGGTACACCCTGACCTTCTCGTCGCGGACCCTGTCCGCCTCGAACGCCGAGGGCGGGTCCATGGCCATCAGGGCCAGAAGCTGCATCATATGATTCTGGAACATATCTCTCAGGACGCCGGCCTGCTCATAGTACCCGGCCCTGTGTTCTACTCCCAGGGTCTCCAGGGCACGGACCGTAACGCTGTCCACATATCGTCGATTCCATATGGGCTCAAAGATGGCATTGGCAAAACGAAACATCAGGATATTCTGAACGGTCTCTTTCGCCAGATAGTGGTCCATCCTGAAGATCTGATGCTCTTCAAAATGCTCATGAAGGGTCCTGTCCAGATCCGCGGCGCTTTTCAGGTCACGGCCGAACGGCTTTTCAATCACGATTCTGGAGCAGCCACATGCCTCTGTCCCCTCGGCTGCAAGGCCGGCCCGGCCGATCATCCCGACGGTCAGCTCACAGAGGGAAGGAGGGATGGCCAGATAAAATATCCGATTCCGGGGCATGCCGGTTTCCCGGGCCCCATGATCCAAATAATCCCTCAATGCCGCAAAGGAGACCTCGTCTGAATAATCAATGGTCCGGTAGTGGAGCCGCTCCGAAAAGGCCTTCCATTCCGGATCGCCCGAACCGGCCTTCTCGTGCAGACCCTCCCGCATCTTTTGTCTGAATCCCTGGTCGGTCAGGTCTGTGCGAGCGCATCCCACCACCCGGAACCGGGTCGGCATCTCCCCCCTGCGAAAGAGATCAAAAAGGGCTGGAATAATTTTCCGTTCGGTGAGGTCCCCTGATGCCCCGATGATAACAAGGGTGCAGGGGTCGGGGCGGTCCGCCGGCCCACGGTAGGTCGTCGCCGGGACGCCGGTGACGGTGGTGAGAGTCCCTGGCGTGGGTGAATCGGCGCCGACCCTTTGATCTTTTAAGTTATGCAGGCCCTGGGACACCAACGGATTGCCTCCAGAATCTCATCCTCAGGGTATTCGGGAAGATCTCGGATCTCAATGAACCCGGAGGCGTCATTTCTCCTGAAAACAGAGGGGCAGAGTTCCAGGCACGTCCCGCAATCCGAGCACTCGCGGATGTCTATGACCGGAACCTGTCTCATCCTTGATCCCCTCTTTCTCCTCACGCCTTGCGCCTTGCGCCTGACGCCTCACTCAGGCAGCGCCGCCGCGATCTTCTTCCCGAATTCACGGCAAGAATCCAGGGCCTTTTCGTCCGGGACATACTGGACCCTTAGGCCCGGATCAATCATGTCGAAGCCGATCTCTTCCAGTTCTTTGGTAACCAGCTTGACCGCCTCGCCGCTCCAGCCGTAGGAACCGAAGGCCGCCCCCACCTTGTTCTTCGGTTTAAGGCCCTTCATATAGGTCAGAAAATCGCTGACCGTGGGGAAGAGCCCATTATTCAGCGTGGGAGAACCTACCACCACGGCCCCTGCATCCAGGACCTCGGTGATGACGTCGCTTCGATGGTTGGCCCTCAGATGAAGGGGTCGGGCATCCACGCCCTCTTCCCCTAACGCATTGACAATGGCCTCGGCCATGGCCTCGGTGCTGTGCCACATGGTGTCGTAGATGACCACGGCCTTTCTCTTCGGCTTCTGCTCGCTCCATTCCACATAGGTCTTGATGATCTTTGAAGGATCCGTTCGCCAGAGGATCCCATGATCAGGACAGATCATATCAATGGCGAGTCCCATCTCGGTCACCTTATCGACCAACTTGAGGATGAGGGGCGCATAGAGGAGGAGGATATTGGCAAAGTACTTCTTGGCATGGGGCATAATGGCATCCCCAACCTGGTCGTCAAACCGCTCCAGCCCTGCATAGTGCTGGCCGAACCCGTCGCTGGAGAAAAGTATCTTGTCCCCATTCACGTAGGTAAACATGCTGTCCGGCCAGTGGACCATCCGGGTCTCCATGAAGGTCAGGGTTCTCTTGCCCAGGTTCAGTTCCCCGCCGTCTTCCACCGGCTGATAATTCCATGCCTGAGAGAAATGCTTCGAGAGGTTCTTGTGCCCCATCTTGGAACAGTAGAGGGGCTTATCCTCCCCAACCTTGTGCATGACCCTGGGGAGGCCCCCGGAATGATCCATTTCCGTATGGTTGCTGATGACATAATCGATCTTCTTCGGGTCAACGATCTGGCCGATATTGGCCAGCAGCTCATCGGCGAACGGCTTCTTGACCGTATCGATCAGGGTGATCTTGTCATCCATGATCAGAAATGCGTTATACGTACTTCCCTGATAGGTTGAATATCCGTGAAAGTCCCGAATATTCCAGTCAATGACGCCCACCCAGTAAATCCCTTCAGCGATCTCGATCGGTTTCATCGTTTACTCCTTTCCGAACAAATCCTTTGTTGCACCGCAGACCGGACAGGTCCAGTCATCCGGAAGGTCGTCAAAAGAGGTCCCCGGCGCTACACCGTTATCCGGATCCCCGTCAGCAGGATCATACACATAGCCGCATACGGAACACACCCATTTATCCATGATAATATTATTCTCCTTTCAAGTCGCTATCGGTTTGATAAGGTTTTCAGCAGCTTCAACACCCGCTCTTCGATCTCGTCCCGGGTCTCCCGCATAAAGGAGATCGGTTGGCCGGCCGGGTCTTTCAAATCCCATTCTTCCACGGGGAGGCCGGGGAACAGGGGGCAGGCATCTTCACACCCCATGGAGATCACCAGGTCGGCCTTGCCATTCAGGGGTACATCGGCTATGGCCACAGGCCTCCGATAGGCCATATCCACCCCTTTTTCCGCCATGGCCGTGACCATGAGCGGATTGACTTCCACTGCCGGCGCCGACCCTGCGCTGAAGCATTCCACCCGGTCTCCGGCATGCATCTGGGCAAAGGCTGCGGCCATCTGACTGCGGCAGGCGTTTTCCGTGCATACAAAGAGAATCTTCTTTCTCATGAGCCGGGGAGTTATCAATTCCCTGGCCTTTTGGGCCGCATCCTTCAGGGCCGTGGGATGGGTTTGTATGTCTCCCAAATGCTCAATCTGCCGGTATCCAAGGCTTCCCTCAAAGGTCGCGCCAACCGCATCAAAGAAGTACTTGGCCGTGAGAATGGTGCCCTCGAAAAGATTCTTTCCCCTTGTAGCGCCCACGGCGAGCAGATAGCCCTGCCGCCACTTTCTGCCGGGATCCTCCAGCCCGAGGGCATATTTTCTCGACCATAGGGCCTGGGACCGATCGATCACCGCCTTCATCTGGGCCGTCGGGCCATAAAAAAAGATGGGCGTTGCCATGGCAACGATGTCGGCCTGTCTCAGGAGCGGGTAAAGCTCCTGCATGTCATCATCCATGGGGCAGAACCCCTTTTTTTCACAGGTGCCGCATTCCTGACACGGGGTGATGTTTTTCTTGGCGACGTTCACCAACTCCGTACGGGCGCCGAGTCTTGCCGCCTCATCCAGAAAGGCCGTAAGCAACAGGGCGGAATTCCCCTTGATCCTGGGGCTTCCCTGCAATCCGAGTACAAACATCTATGTAGTCCTTTCAACGCCGGCGACGGACGCCGGCAGGTTTGAGAGTTGATCGGGCGACGCCATTCATCTACCGGCCCCCATGTTCAAGCAATGACAGGGTGGGCGTCAACACAACCGACAGAAGTAATTTTTTAACCCTTCGCGTCTCGGCGTCTTTGCGCGAGTCCCTCCGCGTTAGAACGGGGACGGCCTCCTCTCGGGGACATAGACATGGGAGATCGTCCCATCGTTCCATTGTTTCGAGACATAGAGGTTGCAGTAGCAGCTCCCGTACTCCTTTACATCGTCTTCCCTGTAAATGCATGGGCAGAGGATATCCCGATCTTTTTCCCGATCGCCTGAGGCCAGCCGACAGGGGCAGCACATATACCCGTATCGCTTTTTATTGACGATAAGTCCATCGAGGAGTTCATGCACCTTTTTCTTGTCTTTGTTGAACAGGTACCCCTTGGGCTCTTGCGTCTTTTTTAACGTCTCATAGAGCGTTTCCACGTCATTCATAGCCCCAGCGCCTCCCTGATTTCATTCTCCTTGTATCCGACAATGACCTTTTCTCCGATGATGATGGTCGGAAAAGAGCAATTCGGATTCCATTTCTTGACATCTTCCAGTATGGCTGCCCGCTCTTCTCCTTCGAGCAGATCCACATCTGTAAACTCATACTGGACCTGGCATTCATTCAAGAACTTTTTGGTTGCCTTGCAATGACCGCAGGTACTCAGTGAATACATTTTTACCGGATAATCCATTCAAAACCCCCATTTTCCATTCTGACCATTTTTACTCCTCTGAGTCGGACCGTCGTGCATCCTGTTCCCTTTTCCATTCAAGATACGCCCCGTGGGTAAAGCCGACCCCCGGTTGCGGAGATCCGGCTGCATGATCGCCTTTTCGGCAGATGCGGCACCGGGTCCTGCTGCACATCTGGCATTGGACACAGTCCGGACACGGTGCCCTTCCGGGAGGGCTCGGAGTTTCCATGTTCAAACGTCCTGCCCCCTTCAAAGGATCGACCGGAGCTGCCGTTCGATCTCTTGTTTTGGAAGCGCGCCGACCATGGTGTTCGCCAGTTCACCTCTGTTGAACAGGAGCATGGTCGGAATGCTCCGGATAGAATAGCGCGATGCGGTTCGCGGATTTTCATCCACATTCAACTTGGCTATCTTGATCCGGCCTGCATATTCCCGGGCCAGTTGTTCGAGCACCGGCCCCACCATGCGGCACGGCCCGCACCAGGGGGCCCAACAATCCACAAGGACCGGCATGGAACTGGACAGGACCTCTGAATCAAACGTGTTGTCTGTGATGTCAACAGGCTTGTCGAGGTCCTGCCCGATGGACAGCGACGATTTACATCTGCCGCACACCGGTCTGTCTTGCATTCGGCCCCTGGGGATTCTATTCTTGGCGCCGCAGTGACCGCACCTTACAATGACGCTGTCCTGATCCATAATTTTTTCCTTACCGATATTTATGCTTCTTTCTCAAACAGCTCTTTGTCAGCCCCGCAGACCGGACAGACCCAGTCATCCGGGAGGTCATCGAATGTTGTCCCCGCGGCGATGCCGTTATCCGGGTCGCCTTCGGCCGGGTCATATACATACCCGCATACTGAACAGACATATTTATCCATTATTTTTTCTCCTATGTCTCTGATTCCAGAGTGCACTGGGTAAAATCAATCTCTTTTCCGCATCCGGAACAGATGTGGGGCTTGTTGAACTCATCTGAAAAGATCTCTTTCTCTTTTCCACAATTGGGGCATTTACAGGAAAATGCCTTCAGATTCTTGAATTGCTCCCATCCGGGGCAGTGCTGCGGTGTCGTCGCCATGGTGAATCTCCTTCCTGATGATGTCCATCCAATTTAGCGGCCTAAGATGTTGCCATCTTCTTATTAATATCGCGGCCGTAATCCTGGGCCATTTGAATCCCGCCTCCCAGTGAGGCGGATTTGAGCCTCAAGGGCCCTCCTACCATTTCCATTTTAAGGACGTTCTTCATGGTGTCGAAGATGCGTCCCGGAGCCTCGCCGCTCCATCCAAAGGCGCCGAAAGAACCCCCCCCCTTTCCTTCCAGCCCGGTCTTCTCGGCCAGAAAGAGCATGGTTTTCATCCCCTGCATCATCTCCCCGTGGTAGGTCGCAGACCCGAAAACGTAAGCGTCATACCCTTGCAGATCTTCCACCTTCTTTACACCGGTGACGTTAACCACCGTTGCCTCTGATCCGCTCACGCGGATGCCTTCGGCAATCAGGTCGGCAATCTTCTGGGTAGCGCCGGTCCTTGACGCATAGACAACCAATGCCTTTGCCATTACAACCTCCTATCTTTCCTTGACCTCTTCCACGATTCCTTTATGTTTGGTTCCACAGAGGGGACAAAGGATTTCAATCTCCTTTTCATCTCCGATGAACTTCTCCCGCAGTTTCTCGGGTCCCAGAAAGCTGACATCTCCACAGGCGCACTGGGGGCATTCAGCCCTCACACGGTATTTTTTCTGTGACATGACGGTACCTCCTCCACGTTTGGGTGCTGCTAAAGTCTTGGATCCGGACCCGTCTTGCCACAGTCCGGGATATAACAGGTTGTATCCACAAATTCACATTTCTTTTTGCACATGGGACATGTTTCAGGCGGTATGTCCTCTTTGACGATATAACCGCATTCCTTGCACTTCCATTCTGCCATGGTGATCTACCTCCTTTTCGATCTGGTTAGGGAGGCCTGCCTGCCGGATTCCTGAATCGCCTCCTGGAAATCCAATCCAGAGCATCGAGACGGGTCGACCCGCCTTCATCCAAACCCGAACAGGCTAACGTATGCCTCGCGAATAATTGACCATCATCACCCGATGCTTCTGGGTCTCTGAATCGACCCGGTTGAGCCTTTTCGTAATTTCGGGATCATTGGCCTTGATCTTCTTCAAAAAATTTGCCTCATCGATTTCAACCTCTATGGTTGCGCCAAACGAATAGGCCTGGCTCTCAGAGACAGCCGACTTCTTTATATTATCAAGAAGCGTGTTTAATTTCTGAACAATTCCCTTCAGTTCATCCAGATCCGTGTCGATCTCGATCTGAAATGAGTCATCGACCCTGGCCCTCTCACGGATATCCTTGAAGAT
>ENA-OSEO01005200-OSEO01005200.1-sediment-metagenome-genome-assembly--contig:-NODE-5200-length-12781-cov-4.222607_pt1 | contig 12781 bp, 11 predicted proteins | sample MGYA00237883_ERZ534232 | MGnify/ENA metagenome assembly ERZ534232
CTTCAGAGAGCTAAAGCAGGCTGGACGCATTGCTGGCGGAATCGTGATCTCAGATAACGCACGCCCCTCCATGCAGCCTAAGTGCCTGGACTGGCCGCAGACGAGCCCCTCCCTTTTGGTTCGCCTCTCGCCCATAGGCTCCAAGGGTCGACGGGGTCATCCGAGAACCGCCCTGCAACTTGACGTATGACGCATGCTTGAAGCGCGGGACTGGGTCCTGCCGTGATTACAGCTTCGACTAATTGCCCGCGGCTGAGCCAGGCTCGGCGTCGATGGGACGCGCTGCTTCATCAGCTGGCTCTGTCGAGGAAGCGGAAGGAGACGTCGTTTCGGGATGGCGATCGTCAACTGACGGTTCGCCGGCAGCGGTGGTTCCCGTAGTGACCTCCGACTTCTCCTTCGGCTTGCGCTTCTTCGGCTGATGCTTTCGATCGGGTATGGAGATCCTGACGCTTTCCAGCTCCGACAGCGCCGTCTCGTTCAGAAGCCGCCGCACGCCCGCTACGATCTCCTCCGGCGAGAGGAGCACTCCCGAGTCCCTGCGCAATTCGCGCCGGACAGCGCTGAGCGAAGGCTCTGAAAGGATTGCCTGCAGGAGCTTCCGGGGATGGAGGACGTTCGTCTTCTGCCAGAGGTCATCCAGGCCGCCCTTCTTCACGTTCTTGTACGAGATCAACTCAAAGCGCTTCGCCAAGAGCGAGACATCGTCCGTGAGGAGATTCCACCCATGGACGAGCTTTGTCACCGGAGGCTGCCCGAACGAGACGTGGTACAGACGCCACTCCTTCGAGTTTGTGAGGAGAATCCACTCACAGCCGGCGTTGATGGCATAAGAGGAGACTTGCTTGAGATGCTTCGGGGCGAGGTCGACGCATACGCGCTTGATCTCAACCATGATCTCGGGCTTGGCCGAATCGCCTTCGTCCAGCTGGACCGCGAAGTCCACGTGCTCCGTCTCTCCCGCTCCCCGCACAGCGCGCTCGCGCGACAGATGCTTGAACGCGTCGTATCCCATCAACGATTCGAAGATGCGCTCTATGCGGCGCCGGGTCTCTGCCTCATTGCAGTCAGCCTTCTCGGCTGCGAGAATCACGGACCGCGCATCCAGGATTGCCATCTTCGTTTCCTTGTCGAGAGCTGCACGCGGCATCCTTCCTCCTCCTCTCCCTGCTGCTTGACAGACTGCGGGTTCACGAGCGGTTCGACCGACACACCTCCGGACGCGAAGCTCGCAAGAACCCTAGCATTCCTATCTCTCGCTGTCAAAGCCATCCAGAAGGGCATGGCCGGGGTGCAGCTTCCTGTAGGTTCTGTCCGCCCTCGCAAGCGCCCGGCGCGCCCTGTCGCGGCCGCCAGGGGTGTCGGGGAAGGCGTCGGCTTTCACTCCGTGCTCCTTGGCCTTGGCTCGGTAGCGTCGAAGGACAGCATCCAGGAATCCGGGGCTTGCTCTTCCGATGCCGTCGATCTCCTGTACGTCAAGCGCGGCCATGCAGAGGATCTCAGATTCCGGCTCAGGAGTCCGGCCCGCCATGCTGAGCTTCGCGCCGTTCCTGAGGCTCTGGTACGCGCGGCTGACCACGTCGGCCGGCGTGTCGACTCCGTCCACTCGGATCAGCATGTAGGGGACCTGAGGACGTGGATGTTCTTCGCTGGGAACGAGTGCCCACCCTCTTCGAGGGTAGATTGTGGCGTCCACAGAGACCCGCGGCCAAATACCGGCGAGAATCAACCACACTGCGGCGCCAAGCGCCTCTGGGTAGTCGGAGGTGTGTTCAGATGAAGCGCCTCCGACGCACCTACCGGCAAGGCGCTGCGCCCACCGTAGCAACGCATCAAGCTTCTCGGAGTCTCCACTGAGGAGGTCAATCTCGATCCGCTCATTATCCAGTCCGACTCGTAAGGTCAGTGACGTTTCAGTTGGACGCGCCGCAGGTTGCTCGGCTCCCAGTGCGATCGCTTTGTGCACCGCCACTTCATCCAGTGCGGCCAGCAACTCCGGCCCGCGGAGGTCGCCGTGGAGACTCCAGAGGACAGGCGCATACTTGGGCACCAAGAACCGGAATCTCACCTCGACCAACGACCGCTCCTCCAGACTCTGGGTCTCTCGTCTAAGCCAGTCGAGTGCGCCAGCATGCGACAGCGGTTCGCGCGTGCCAAGCACCGCCTCTCGCGCCTTCAGCACCGCCGGCAGCGCCTCGGCGTACGCGCCGACCCGCGCCAGCGAACCTGCCCCCTTGATGACGATTCTGGAGGAAGCTCGTTTCGGATCCGGTTCGAAGTCGTACCGATGGTGAGCGAGGAAGCTGTCCGCAGCATCTTCAACCTGCTCTGCGTAGTCCAAGGCAACGTCTTCTTTCGTGAGCCAGTAGTCGAGGCGTTTCCGCAGCCGCATGCCTCCCGCTACCCGTTTGAACGCCTCCATACCATATGCATCAATGGCCTTCCGCTTCACGCGCTTCCAAGCATCTGACGCCGTGGGCGGACACATATCGGTCGCAATCTACCCTCGATTCCGTCCACCGTACAACTAAGACGTCATGAAGAAGACGTCGGTTAGCGAGAGAGCGCAGAACAAGCATGACCTGAGGATGAACACCTCCTCGCCTCTCTCACTGCCCACGGCGCAGGGAGAACCGAGCACAGCAGCGCGCGATGGTGCTGATCCGGAGGCGATGGAGAACCTCCGTGCTTTCTTCGGGATTCTGGCGGAGTGGGACGAAGCAGACCAGTCGGACACAGGGCTGGGCAGTGCAACGAATCCAGGCGTGGCGAGTGATGCTGTTGGCGGCAGCCTCCCTGATGGCTTAGAGTAGCAACAAGGAACATCATGCGGAAATTCATAGCGTACTATCGAGTCTCATCTGAAGAACAGCGCAAGGGCAAGATGTCGCTTCCGACACAGGCGGAGGACGTCCACGCTTACGCGAGGCAACACGGGATCAGCCTTGTCCGGGAGTTCGAAGAAACACACTCCGGACGGTGGCCTGGGAAGCGCCCGGTCTTCGAGAGTGCGCTTGACTACCTGCGGAGCCATCCAGAGGTCGAGGGTGTCATCGCATTCGATGTCAACCGTCTCGCCAGAAACCTGACCGATGGAGCTTATCTGCTTGAGGTCCTCCGAAAGAGCGTGATCTGTCTTGGACAGAGCGAGATCACTCCAGATGATCCGACAGCCACGTTCACATTCGGCGTCCTGCTCTCAGTTAGCGCGCACTACAGCTCTCATCTCAGCGCCCGGGTGAAGCGCGGAATGAAGGGGCGGATGGAGCGGGGGCACTTCCCTGGCTCTCGGCCCCTTGGCTATGTCGTTGACGACTCGGTCGCGCCTCACTCAACCAAACAAGACCCTGAACGTGCCTCAATGATCCGCGAGCTGTTCGAGGTTGTATCCGAGAGGGGCCTTAGCCTGTCCGAAGCGCGCGAGTGGTCCAAGGCTCGGGGATTGCGCTCCAAAGGTGGCCGCGTCCTATCGAAGAGCGAGGTCCATTTCATTCTCACGAACCCGGCATACTTCGGAATGGTGCGCACGACGCATGGCCTGATCCGAGGAGTCCACCCTCCCATTGTCTCGAAGGTGCTGTTCGACAGAACGCGGGAGGTGCTCGCGCGGCCGGGAGGCAAGGGGCAACGAAACTGGTTCCCCTTCCGCGGGATGCTGCGCTGCGGGCACTGCGGGCGGCAGATCCAGATCACGCCGGCCGAGAGCGGGGGGAAGATCTACCGCTACTGCCACTGCTACGGTCCCAAGACCGAGTGCTCACGCCCGTCCTTCCGCGAGGACGCCTTGTCGGATCGGCTGGCATGCGTCGTGAAGGCAATCAGGCTAACTCCTGACATGGAAGCCGGGATCCGACAGCTCGTTGAAGAGGGGGAGGCTCGGCAGGAGGAGCTGGCAAGAGAGGCAGCTGGCGAGATACGAAGGCTTCAGGGGGAAATCGAACAGAAGGCGCAACACCGCGTGGCCGCCGGGCGCAAGCATGTCGAGGGCACGATCGACGCAGCAAGCTACACGACGATCGTGGGCGAGATCGACAACGAGATCGAGATGATCAAGGAGAGGATCGGCGAACTCCGCTCGCTGAAGCCGCTTGCCGTCGAGGGCTACGAGGACTTCTTCAAACTCCTAGAACGCGCTCCTGAACTGTATATGCGACGAGACATCGAAGAACGGGCGAAGATGCTTCGGGCGGTGACTTCAAACATCGAGGTCACCGAGGAAAAGATAGTCCCTGTCTACAGAAAACCATTCGGTGCAGTGGCGAAATCTGCGGTAACCGGAAAGATGTGGGCCTGATGGGATTCAAGCACGCCCACTTCAGCGGGCCATCCAAGATCTATCACGCTAGCCAGCTGTCGCTCGGTTGGATGAACGACATCATCTCGTCCCTCATTGTCTTCCCGAGAGCGCTCGGCCATCCCCCGGGCGGATTCCTCCGCGAGGACTCCGGCTACGGGGACGAGGAATGCCAGTTCTTCCCCATCTCCGAGCTCCAGGCGGAGAGTGTGCCCCTCTATCCGACGATCGCGGGCAACGTCAGCAACGAAGCCCAAGATCCGCTCGTCTCCGGGGAACTCACGAACGTGGGCGTTTACGAGCACGCCGGCTCTCGCGGGAACTCGGCCCAATTCCCTGGCCCCGGGGGGATCAGGCATGCCAATCTCGAGGACTACCAGGTTCGCGAGAAGGTCTCATCCGTCCCTGTCGCCTGGACCGGTCCGTGGCGATACGAACAGCGCGCCGTCGCCCCGATGGTGGCGATCTCCTTCGCGCACGATCTGCGCGGGACGTGGCGGGGCGAGTTCGGGGATCTGACCTATCCGATCGTTCAGGAGGTGAATCGGGTTGGCTGGTACGCCGAACGCAATCACGAGCGCGCGACGCGGACGATCAATGGGTTGCACGTCTCGGTCTCCTGGGCGGGAGACTGGGGATCGGGGAGCGATACGGGACGCTCGTCTCTGACGCCTCCGAGCGCATCGTCCGGATTGACTGGCACAACGGGAATGTCTTCTCCCGACTCGACTGACCGGCGACGTCCCGGCGTCTGCCTCCGCCACGTGCGCTGGATCGTCGCCGCTCCCTGGAAGCACCGTCGAAATCGGGATCCGTGGACCTCGGGCGAGCGCCGGCCCGATCCCCGGATCGACCCCCGCTCATGCCAGTTCGGACAGCGCGCTGCGATCGGGATCATGCGCCGTCTGGTGGGCGTTGGCGGCGGCGCGTTGTCGCTTGGAGTTGAGGCCGCCGGCCCGCGGGCAGTATCGTAGAGGAAACAGGAGGGTGTGAATGGCTGAGCAGGGCAAGGTTGAAGAACTGAAGAAACTCATCCGATCGCTTCATGCCGGCGGGGATCCTGATGACGTGAAGGACCGGTTCGACCAGCTGATCCAGAACGTGTCCCCAGAGGAACTTGCAGCGATGGAGCAGCAACTCATCCAAGAGGGGCTCCCGGTCGAAGAGATTCAGCGGCTCTGCGATCTTCACGTGGGAGTCGTCCGTGGCGGGCTCGCGGGACAGGATTCGCCGGACGTTCCTGTAGGGCATCCACTCCACATCTACATGGCGGAGAACCGCGAGTTCGAGAGGCTGGCCAACCGCGTTCTTCGCGCTGCACAAGCCCAAGAGGGCGTGGATGCTGCGGAGCTCGCCACGGACCTCACATCGCTATCGAAGATCGACACCCACTATCTCCGCAAGGAGAACCAGCTGTTCCCGTACCTCGAGAAGCACGGCGTCACGGGTCCGACGCAAGTCATGTGGGGCACTCACGATGAGATCCGCGATCAGCTCCGGCAGCTCAAACAACGGATCGCTGAGAGAGAGATCGCCGGAATCGCCGCCGATATTGCGAAAGCAGCACGGGCGATCACCGAGATGATCTACAAGGAGGAGAAGATCCTCTTCCCGATGGCGTTGGGCAAGCTCTCGGACGAGGAGTGGATCGAGATGCGCCGCGGCGAGGCCGAGATCGGCTACGTATTCGGCGAGCCGCCCGAATGGCCTGGTGAGCACGAACCCGATCGCGCTCGACCGACCGCGGGCAGAGCGGGGATGATCCCGCTGTCGACCGGGCAGCTCACCGTCAACCAGCTCGACAGAATGCTCACGTGCCTGCCGGTCGACGTCAGCTTCGTCGACGCCGATGATCGCGTTCAGTTCTACTCTGACAATCCCGATCGCATCTTTCCTCGATCGCCTGCGGTCATCGGGCGGAGCGTCGCCAGCTGCCACCCGCCCGGCAGCGTCGACAAGGTGCTCCGGATCCTCGGAGCCTTCAAGGACGGCTCGAGAGATGAGACGAGGTTCTGGATCCAGCTTGACGGCAAGTTCATTCTCATTCAGTACTTCGCCGTTCGAGATCCCGATGGGACATATCTTGGGTGCCTCGAGGTCTCCCAAGATGTGACCGGGATCCGAAGACTGGAGGGAGAGCAGAGACTCCTCGATTGGAGCTGATTCGAGGGTTCTGCCAATCCCGGCGGAAACGGAAAGGCGCTGGTGCTCCGAGGGACCTTCCCGCTCGCGGCTCCGGCCCGACGCCCCAGATCGGGAAGTGCCCTCATCAGGCGCAGTAGAAGCCTCAGATGCCGGGCCGCGCCGAACGCTGTCGCCGGCCCCGCGGTGGATCAGCGGAAGGGGAACGTACGGCGACGCAGCGACGGCGCTCATTCTGGCGCCGGAAGCGAGCGACATCGTGCGCGCATCAAAGCAGTTCGTCGAGGAGGCTCCTTGTCTCCTCATCCACCGGCGGCGGCGGAGACCAATCAACGTGAACGGCTTTCCTGTCTTGAGCCCGGATGCTCTCGGCGAACTCTCGAATGCCGAGGTTGATCGCAATCGGACCGTCGTCCATCAAGGTTCGCAACGTTGCCATCTCTAACTCGGCACCTCCATTCGGCGAAGCAGAATGTCGCGCGCGAATGAGCTCGCCTGCGTGCTGGTCGCGAAGACAATCGCGCCGATCTCTCGGAGGATCTGCTCCTGCTTTTCGAGCTGCTGTGGATCGCGATCGGTTCCACAGACCGACGCGGCGACGGATAGGTGTCTCCCTCCCTGTTCGGCCGAGCGCTTGGCCTCGACGAGCGCCTCAACAAGGTCGCCGGCCGGATCGGAGGAGGCGTTGTACCCAAGGATGATATCGAGGAGAAGGACGGCCACGTCTGCGTCTCGCGCTTCGGCCCGAATCCGATTGCACCGTTGGTGCGCATCGATCATCGGGTGCGGCGTCGCCACGGTGAACTCGTCCGCCCCCATATCGAGCAGCGTATTCTCGACGCTGCGGTGCGGATCCCGGAGCACGCGCATGCCGGGCAGCGGAGCGTTGGAGTACGCGATGATGCCGCTCTCCCGCATCACTTGCTGAGATTGATAGCAGAAGGTACCGCCCGCGAACAGGCCGCGGACGAATCGCTGTCCGGCGGCCATTCTGTCGACTTCGGCAGTCGCAAGCACAGCGAGTTGATCCGCGGAGAGTGAGGGCCCTCCTCCCGAGCCCCCGCCCGCGAGGCGAAGCGACGCCGCTGCAAGATCGTCCAATGTCGAGCAGATCTCGAAGCGCGCGCCGTCCGGCTTTGAGTCCGGCGCCAGACCGAGGAAGCAGGCGGCGACCGGCTTGCGGCAGCTGTTCAGGCGCTCGACGATGCGCCGCAGCGTGGTCTTCCCTGGAGGCTTTGAAATGACTGCGATGACGCTTGTCGCGGGATCCTCCTCGAGCGCGGCGACTGCCGTGAGCGTCGAAAGGCCGCCCACGGGATCCGCGAGGTCTCGAGTCCCGGTTCCGAACGCGTGCGAAATCCCCGATCCTGCGCGATGGACAAGGCAGGTGAACTCCTGCAGTCCCGTTCCGGAAGCCGACACAGCCCCGACGGACCCGCTGCGCACGGCATTGGCGAAGCCGATGCCGACTCCTCCGATGATCGCGGTCCCGCAGTCCGGCCCCATCACGATCAGACCCGCATCTAAGGCCTTGCGCTTGAGTGCCACCTCGTCCTCAGCAGCGACGTGATCGCTGAATAGGAACACGTTCATGCCGCGATCGAGGGCAGTGTCGGCCTCACGCGCTGCGTACTCGCCCGGGACTGAGATCACGGCGAGGTTTGAGTCGGTCTGTCGCGACAATGCATCGTCGAACGAGATCGCCGTTGTGCCGGCAAGCTCGCCCTTCGGACGGACGAGCCACTCCTCGATGCTCTCCGTGAGTTCCCTGACGGCTTCGCTCTCCCCCTGCAATGCGACGACGAGATCGTTCGGGCCGGCCTCCTCCAGGTCCTTCTCGGCGACCCCCATCCGAGCAAGGATCTCCTTGTTGGCCGGCGATCCCATGACAGCGGCAGCGTCCTCGATCCCCGGCTGGTCGCTGAGCCGCCTCGCGACGGCCATCAAGAAGACCGAATCAAAGTACCTGTTCTTCCTAATTGCGACCCCACAGGCGCTCATCCTTCCCCCTCCGTTCGTACGTCACTCCGAGGAGCCACGGCTACTGCGACACCTCATACTTCTCGGCGAATCGCTTGATCGCTTTCTGGAAACACTCCATCGGAGGCCGCACAAGCCCGGCGCCGACGATCGGATGGCCCGGGTCCTTGTGCGCCATCGCCGTGTCGATGATCGGCAAGATCCCGGTCTGCAAGACCTTTCGAATGTCGATGCCCACAGCCGTCCCCGCAAACCCTAGCGCCGGGATCAGGTAGTCCGGGCTCTGCCCGATCGTGATCTGACGCATCTGCCGGCTGTAGGCCAGCGCCTCGTCGGGAGTTCCGCCCACGAAGCTCAGGATCCCGGGGGCGCCACCGAGCACGAACCCTCCCCAGCCGACCGTCTCGGCGATCGCGGAGTCCCCGATGTCGCGCCCTTCGTCCCCCTCGCCGTAGCCGGGGAGGAAGAGCCCCTTCACCTCAGGCGCCGGCGCAGTGAACCACTCGCCCTCCAGGCCGCTCACCTGGATTCCGAAATCCGTCCCATTGCGGGCCATCGCCGTCACCCCTGTGGAGAACGGGATGCCGCGCGCCGCATCAGCGATCGACTTGGCCGCCGCCATCGTAAGCCCAAGGAAGACTAGCTCGTGGCCGCCCAGGTACCCGAGCGTTGCTGCGATTTGCTCCTCCGGGAGCCCGCTCTTCAGAAGCGGGATGGACATGGCGTTGGCAAAGAGGCTCGATGCCGCCACTGGCCGATTGTGCAGTTCATCCCCCATCTGCAATGCCTTCGTAATGATCGACTTGAGCGGCACCCCGCCCATCGAGCGGACTGCTACCTGCAATGCGGGGGCCCAGACGGCGCGCCACTTCTCCAGCCCGCTCAGAGCTTCGTCGGTGTACTGCCCGAACTGCTGCCGGCTCTCCACCTGTCGACAACTTGCGCGATTGCCAAACTCTTTGTTCTCAACCACCCAGACCCACATCGAAGGAGTGATCGTCCCCGCCATCGGTCCAACCATCCGGTAGTGATGGTTGGGCTCAAGGCGAATCGTTCCCGCCTCCAGCAGACAGCTTGCCTCATCAGCGTCCGATGCCCATCCTTCGAGCAGCGTGATCCCAATGCACGCGCCGCGTTGTGCTCCGCTCATCCGCTGCCATTCGATTGGGGGGCCGGCATGAAGAATCGTCCGCTCCGGAAAATCCGGACATACGTCCCCCGCGGGCGCGACATCGACCAGAACGGGATCTCCCGAGGTCATGCGCTTCAGGAATTCCTCGTTGGCTCCTTCGATCCTACGTTTCACATCACTAGACACGTGAAAACTCCTTCCGACACCGAACCTAGGAGACCGCTCCCTGTCGGTTCTCACCGCTGTACGAACTGATGACCGGCTCGGATGAGGATGCCGCCGTGCGTCTTGCGCCAGAACTGGCGCAGTAGACGCCCGCCAACATGTCCCATCCGGAGGAATGGCCAATCTCCGCAACCTGACCGGCGAGCCGAACTAGATGAGTCCGATGCGAGCCGGTCAGCGCCGCATGGAGAAGAGCTGAGAGGGGCGCGACGGTCTCTCCGCGCGTGTGATCCGCGAGCACGGCGTAGCTGATCTTGTTCGTCCAAGGCCTGACTCGTCGCACCCACGCCTCGACGCAGCGCCAGTCGATTCTGGCAGGAGGCTGAGACACTGCATGCAGAACACGAAGCGTGCATAGGAATGCTCCAAGGTAATCATCCCCGGAGGGGGTCAGTCCTTCGCCGAGACCGACGAGTCCCACTGCCTGCTCAAGGCTCTCCGGGAGATCACTCCCCGATGCCGCCCGATCCAGCGCAGCAATCGCACGTCGAGTCGTCTCGGCGAGCGCCGCGCCCGTCTCCTGAGTCCGCAGACGGCCATCCGACGAAACGGGGATAACAAGGGGGGCGAAGCCTCCTCGCGGCGACGACTGGAGGGCAAGCTCGTGAATCGCGTCGGCGAGTCGCCCGCTCCACTCGACAACGCGCCCCTCACTCCTCGTGGCCCGTCCCAGGGGCCAGACCGGCGCACGGGCCAGGTCGATTGCGAGCTTGTCCCCGATGCGCAGGCAACCGCCAGCAAGATCGCACGGAGCCCCGCAGGAAGGTCGGTCAGAAGGCATGTCGAGAATCAAGATGGCTCGCCCATGCAACGCCGAACGACTCCCCACAATCCAGAGAACCTCCTCCCGTTCGCTCTCGATGTAGATCGCGCCGCTCACTGAGGCGAGCACAGACCATCGTCGATCTTGGGTCCCCAGTAGTTCGTGGGCCTTCGCCCCGATCTCCGTTGCGCGCCGTCTTCGCGTCATCCTCTTGACCTTAGCACTCGCTCGTTCGCATCTCTCAGTCTTGGACTCCGAATCGGTCCACACGGAAGGGTCACCGCCGTGCGCCGTGCACAGCGGTGACCCGGGTACCAGGCTACTGCGGTTGACCGACAATCCCCTCGACCAACCAGTCGAAGTCCCCCATCTTCTCATTGCCCCAGAACTCACCTTCGGGAATGCGGACGACCCCGTTCTGATCCTTGACCGGTCCGATGAACGTGTCAATGAGACCGGCCCGGTAGCCCTGCGCTACCGCCAGCACGAATTGCCTGACGCGATCCGGTACCGCATCGCCGAACGGCGCGATCTCCAGAAAGCCTTCGGCAAGGCCTCTTCGAATGAAGCCCGCCCGCCAAGTCCCATCGATCACGGCCTGAGCGCTCTCCGTGAAGTAGCCACCCCATTCGAGACCGAGACCGGTGATCCATCCATTCGGGGCATACTGCTGAGCATCGAGTGACATGAAGCCGATCGTGTAGGCGCCTGCCGCCTCCACCGTCTGGATCACGGCGATCGGCGAGTCCAGGTGCATGGTGATCACGTCGCATCCTTGGTCAAGCAGCGCCTGCGCCGCCGCCGCTTCCTTCGTCGTGTCGCCCCAGCTGAACGTGTAGAGCATGTAGGTCTCTACCTGGGGATTGACCACTCTCGCCCCGAGATGGAAGCCGTTCACATTGCCCAGCGTGTACCCAAGAGGCATGCCGGCCACGAAGCCGATCCTGTTGGTCTCGGTCATCATGCCAGCCGCCACGCCCATCAAGTAGAAATGCAGCTGCGTCGTGGCGAAGAAGTTGCTGAAGTTCGCCGTGACTTCCCAGCCACCGGGGTGCATGAAGACGACATCCGGATGTCGACGAGAGACCTCGAGCGCGGGGTACTGGAACGCAAAAGCACAAGGCAGGATCATCTTCGCGCCCTGTTGGATCATTGTCTCCATCGTGCTGACGGCCTCGGCGTCGGACACGTATTCGGCAACGATGACCTTGACGTTCGGGATATTCTCCTGAACCTCCAGTACGGCATCGTAGAACGTCTGGTTGTAGCCGGCGTCGTTCTTCGGCCCCGGAAGAAGAAGGCCGATGATCAGATTCGGTTCTTGTGCGACACCAATCCCGCCCATTAGCACGGTCACGCCGAGCGCGACCGTCATTGCCAGGAGTACAGCGTATCTCACTCTCATGGGTCCCCTCCTCGTGGAAGACTCCTCACAGCGCAGATCGATCGAGTCGTTAGCCCTCCTTGGTTTGCTCGCCTTGACCACCTCCTCCGAGTGATCTCTCCGGGACACACGGCCTCTCTGAGACCGCGCAAGTCTGTCATGACTCCTCACCGCGGTAGACCCGCCCCAGCGCCGCCGGAGCGGCAAACCGGCGGGCTCCGCCCCAGACCAGCAGGACGCCCAACGTCAACGCATAGGGAATCATGTTGAGGACGAACGGGGAGACCGATGAGCCTTGTGCCTGCAACTGAAGCTGGAGCGTCACCGCTCCTCCGAACAGCAACGCGCCGACGATCGCGCGCAGCGGGTGCCATTTGGAGAAGATCACCAGCGCCACAGCGATGAATCCTCTCCCGCCGGTCATCCCTTCCGTCCAGGTGCGCGCCAGAGCGACCGACAGATGCGCCCCCGCGATGCCTCCCAGGAATCCGCACAGGATCGCCGCTTGGTACTTCAGCCAGGCTACACGCCGCCCGGCCGCGTATGCGGCAGACGGGCTCTCGCCGACTGCCCTCAAGCTCAAGCCCCACCTCGTCCTGAACACCAGCCACCAGACGGCGACCGCGATCGGCACCGCGATGTAGACCAGGAGGTCGTAGCTGAACAGCGTCTTGGTTGCCCACGGGAAGGCAGAGATTCCGGGGAGCTGATACCGAGCAAGGCCCGGAATCCCTCTTCCCACAAACGCTCTACCCAGCATCGCACTGACGCCCATGCCGAAGAACATCAGAGCAAGGCCGCTAGCCAATTGGTTCGCCCGGCGATTCACGACCAAGTACGCATAGGCGAGATTGAACAGGC
>ENA-OSEO01005201-OSEO01005201.1-sediment-metagenome-genome-assembly--contig:-NODE-5201-length-12781-cov-3.180416_pt1 | contig 12781 bp, 12 predicted proteins | sample MGYA00237883_ERZ534232 | MGnify/ENA metagenome assembly ERZ534232
CCAGGGCCACCACCCCGCCTACCACGATCAAGGCCATAACCAACAGGATGCCCAGAAGCCAAAACAGAACCTTGAACAGTTTCCCCAGTCCGCCCGCCCCCCTGGCCGCCGCCTCCTCTTCTTCGGGGACTTCCAGGAGGCCAAGATCTTCCATCAGGGCCTGGTCGCTCATCTCCTCGGCCCGGGGTGCTGGCCTGGGGGCGGAGGAGGCTTCCACGTCCAGGGGGATCTTGCCTTCCGTAGGCGGTTCCGGCGCCACGGCCTGCGGTGCCGTTTCCGGCAAGACCTGGAAAACGTCCTGACATTTGCTGCAACGAACCCAGGCTCCCTCAGGGGCGAGTTTGGCCTGGTCCAGATTGAACTTGGTCTTACACTTTTCGCATTGGACGATCATAATTCTGTCCGGCTGCCGTATGCTGAGGCCTCTACAGGTTCACCTCATAGATACCCGGCAGACAACGGTAGCACTCATTGTAGTCCAGCCCGTAGCCTACCAAGAAACCGCGCGGGATTTGAAAGCCCACATAGTCCACCTCGATTTGGGCCTCGCGTCGCTCGGGTTTATCTATTAGGGCGCATATTTTAAGGTCCTGGGGAGCTTGGCGGCGCAGGTGGTCCATGAGCCAGTTGAGGGTGAGGCCGGTGTCCACTATGTCCTCCACCACCACCACCGTCCGCCCGGCCAGGTCGAGTTCGTGGGCCTTGGTCATCACTATCTGCCCTGAGCTCTGACTGGAGTCGCCATAGGAGGCCAGGCGCACAAAATCCACTTTGACCGGCACCTCCATGCGGCGGGCCAGATCGCTCATAAAGATGAAGGCCCCCTTTAGGATGCCCAAAAGAACCACTTCGCGGCCCTGAAAGTCCCTGGAGATTTCCGCGGCTAGTTCCGCCACTCTGGCTTGAATCTGCTCCGGCGCAAGCACCGGCGTAAGGTTATGCTCTAAGGCCTGCATCTTCTTTAGCCTTTTGGTATCCTGGCCCTGCCTCTCGGCATCCCTTGCCCGCCCCGTGCTGGCCCGAGCCAATAAACGCCTGGATTCAAATGCCTACCCGAGGTTAAAGCCGTCCGTGGCCTTGATTGCTGTCAGCGGGGCAAAAGCGTAGTTTTATACCGCCTCCCGGACACTTGCGTGCCCGGGAAACCGCCCTGGCCCGCATACCAATTTGCGCCCAAACCATATATGTTTGAACGCAAAGAGGTATATGCTCAATCCCATTCAAAATATCCCAGGGACGGCGAAAATGTCAAATATTATCAAAGCAAAATGGGCTTACCTTACGACGAATGCCGCGCCATTACGAGGTGGAAAAACACCTAAACGACTCGGCGGGGTCTCAGTCGCCGCTTGTCCTTGCGGGCAGGTGACGCCGCAGCTTGTCCACCAGTTCCTTGTCCACTCCCTGGGGGATGGGGCGGCGGCCGCAGATCATCTCCCAGAGGTCAAGGTCTTCCATCGCCAGCAGGCGCTCGAAATCCTCCACCTGAGCGGAGGTCATGCGGTCGAGTTCCTTGCGGGCAAAGTCGCAAAGCAATATCTCCGCCTCCAAGAGCCCCCGGCGGCAGGCATTCAGGCGCAGCTTTTTCTTCTTGAGTTCCAGGTCAGTCAAATCTATTTTGCGATCAAAGCCGTCCATGGCTTTGACCGCCTATCGGCTGGGCAAAAGCGTGGTTTTGCCCAGCCTCCCGAGCGCGTACGCGCTCGGCGGGCCGTCCTGGCCCGCATGCCAATTTAAGTTCAGACATGTAATTCGACTTGCTTTTTAAGCCAACGCCCCGCCGGCTTGCTCGGCGGGGCGTGGAATTTGCGCTTTTGGCGGCCTAGAATTTGCGGGCCACCAGGGCCTTTTTAATGCCGGCGATGGCCTGGGTGGGGTTCAGCCCCTTGGGGCAGGCCTCTATGCAGTTCAAGATGGTATGGCAGCGCCAGACGCCGTGGCTGTTCTCCAGGATGTCCAGGCGGTCCTCGGCCCCTTCGTCCCGCGAGTCGGCGATGAAGCGCCAGACGTTGAGCAGGGCGCTGGGGCCCAGGTAATCCGGGTCGGCCCAGTAGGAGGGGCAGGAACTGGAGCAGCAGGCGCAGAGTATGCACTCGTAAAGCCCATCCAGCTTCTTGCGCTCCGCCGGCGACTGCCGGCGCTCCTTGGCCGGCGCCGGGGTCTTGGTGATTAGATAGGGCTTGACCAAAAAGTACTTGTCCAGAAAGTCGGTGAGGTCCACCACCAGGTCCTTGACCAGCGGCAAGGCGGGCAGGGGCTGGATGACCAGCTTGCCTTTTTTGACCACGTCCTCGATGTGGGTGATGCAGCTTAGCATGTTCACCCCGTTTATGTTGAGGCCGTCGGAGCCGCAGACGCCCTCGCGGCAGGAGCGCCGGTAAGACAGGGTTCCGTCCTGCTCCCAGCGTATCTGGTTCAGGCCGTCTAGGATCATCATGCCCGGCCTGGTGAGGTTTACCTCAAAGTCCTGGTAATAGGGCTTTTTCCCGTTGGAAGGATCGTAGCGCAGGATGGTGAAAATGACTTTATCCATGGCAGACTCCTAATAGACCCGCTCGGCCAGGGGGATGGTCTCCACGGTGAGCGGCTGCATGCGCACCGGCTTGTAGTCCAGGCGGATGCTCCCGTCCGGCTCGAAAAAGATCAAGGTGTGTTTGTGCCAGTGTTCGTCGTCCCGGTTGGGGTAATCATCGCGGTAGTGGCCGCCGCGGCTTTCATTGCGGGCCAGGGCGGCCGCGCACAGGGCCCGGGCGACGTCCAGCATGCTGCCCAGCTCCAGGGCCTCGATGAGATCAAGATTGTAGGAAAGCCCCTTGTCCTGCACTGCGGCCTTTTTATACTGCTGCCGGCACCCCTCGATCTTGTCCTTGAGCAGAAGCAGGTCTTTTTCCGTGCGGAAGACGCCGCAGTGATCTTCCATGGCGCCCCGAAGCTCCTCCATCACAGGGCCCAGCCGGGTTGGGTTGTTGCCTTCCAGAAGGCGCTTGACCTCGGCCACGCCGTTTCGGCCCGCCTCCGGCGGCAGCTCGGGCCAGGCCTCGTGGGCCTTGACGTATTCGGCCATGCGCCGGCCGCCTTCCTTGCCGAAGACCATGATGTCCAAAAGGGAGTTGGTGCCCAACCGGTTGGAGCCATGCACGCTGGCGCAGGCCGCCTCGCCGGCAGCAAAGAAGCCTGGCACCACCGTCTCCGGGCCGTCCGGGCCGGGGGTGACCACTTCCGCGTGGTAGTTGGTGGGTATGCCGCCCATGGAGTAGTGGGCGGTGGGCACCACCGGAATGGGCTCTTTGGTGCAGTCCACCCCGGCAAAGACCATGGCCAGCTCCCAGATGCCCGGCAGCCTTTCCATTATCTTATCCTTGCCGATATGGTCCACCTTGAGCAGCAGATAGTCTTTTTTGGGTCCGCAGCCCCGGCCGTGCCGCAGCTCCTCGGCCATGCCCCGGCTCACCACGTCCCGGCAGGCCAGGTCTTTTTCCGTGGGCGCGCAGATGGCCATGAAGCGGTCGTCCTTGCAGTTGACCAGATAGCCGCCCTCGCCGCGGACGCCTTCGGTTATGAGGTTGCCCGCCCCGTAGATGCCGGTGGGGTGGAACTGGAGAAATTCCACGTCCTCGCCGGCCAGCCCCGCCCGCAGGGTCAGGGCCAGGCCGTCGCCCGTGCAGATGTGGGCGTTGCTGGTGGTCCTAAAGATGCGGGCATAGCCGCCGGTGGCAAACAGGGTGGCCTTGGCGTGGAAGAGATGAAAGCCCCCCTTCACCATGTCCCAGGCCAATACGCCGCAGACCGCACCCTGGTTAACGATAAGCTCCAACATGTAGAACTCGTTGTAAAAGCGTACGCCCTGATGCAGGCACTCCTCGAAAAGGGTGTGCAGCATGGCGTGTCCGGTGCGATCGGCCGCCGCGCAGGAGCGGTGCACCTCGGCCTTGCCGAACTTGCTGGTATGCCCGCCGAAGGCCCTTTGATAGATGCGACCGTCGTCCAGGCGGGAAAAGGGCAGCCCCAGGTGCTCCAACTCAATCACTATCCGGGGCGCCTCCCGGCACATGAACTCGATAGCATCCTGGTCGCCCAGCCAGTCGCTGCCCTTGACCGAATCAAACATGTGATAGTGCCAGTTGTCTTCTTCCACATTGCCCAGGCTGGCCCCGATGCCGCCCTGGGCGCTCACCGTGTGGCCCCTGGTGGGGAAGACCTCGCTGATCACCGCGGTGTCCACCCGGCGGCCGGCCTCCAAGGCGGCGCGCAGCCCCGCCCCGCCGGCCCCCACCACCAAGGCCCCCACCTGGTGAACTTCTATCTTTGTGTCAATGGCCATGTCGCATGCTCCTAAGAGGCTACGTACTTGAAGGTAAGTATCGTTATGGCGCCGAAGAGGAAAAAGGCGATGGTCGCCACCCAGTTTAAGCTGGTCAGGATCACGCGAAAGCCCGGTTTGTGCACATAGTCGTCAATGACCAGCTTTATCCCGTTCATGGCGTGGTAAAGGGCCAGCACCAAAAACAAGAGCTGCAAGCCCTTGTAATAGGGGCTGGCTAGGCGGGGAGCCACCTTTTCGTAGGTCACGTTACCCGTGCCCGCATAATGCAAGAGGATGAAATGCACGCCCAGGAGGATGACCAAGGCCACCCCCGTAACCCTCTGAAAGAGCCATTCAAAGGCGCCGGTGCGCCCGGAACCCATATACCGCACGGCTAAACTCCTTTACAGCTGGTTAGTGAAAGGCCAAACGGAGCATGGGAATGCCGCCCACGGCCACCAAAAAGGCAGTGACGGCCAAGGTGGCCCAGACCCACTTCAGGTGAGGCCCCTTGTCGGCGGCTCGGCCGTAGTCCAGAAGAATCACGCGCAGGCCGTTGAGGGCGTGATAGGCCACGCAACCCAATAGGCCGATTTCCATGATATGGAAAAAGGGCGATTGCACCACGGCCATGACTTCATCGAACTGCGCTTTGCCCTGGCTTATGTGGTGGATCACCCAGATATGCAGGAATAGGTAAAAGGCCAGTCCCAGTCCGGACAAGCGATGCAGGATCCATGTGATGTAGCCGGCGTGCAGCCGGTAATGGACCTTGGGCGGATAGGCTTTCATTGGCTGATCCCCGACCCCGGCCCCTGCTTAAAGGGGCGGATGATGGTGTTAACGCCTATATGCTAAGCGGCCATCCTGATAAAGGTCGCCTCCCTTCACGTCGTTTACGCAGATCAAGGGCATCTCGGCCACCACCAGGCGCCGGACCGCCTCCGGCCCCAAATCGGGATAGGCGATGACCTCGGCCTCTTTGATGCAGCCGGCCATAAGCGCCCCGGCCCCGCCGATGCCGGCCAGGTATACGGTCTTGTACTGCTGCATGGCCTTTTTGACCTCTTCATTGCGCTTGCCCTTGCCGATCATGGCCTTGAGGCCGTGGGACATCAGAAAGGGGGAAAAGGCGTCCATGCGGTAGCTGGTGGTGGGCCCGGCCGCGCCGATGACCCTGCCCGGAGGGGTGGGGGAGGGCCCCACGTAGAAAATGACCGCACCCTCCAGGGGAAAGGGCGGTTTTTCCCCTCTTTGCATGGCCTCCACTATGCGTTTGTGGGCCGCGTCCCGGCCGGTGTAGATGGTCCCGGAGACCAGCACGCGGTCCCCGGCGGTCAATTGGCTTACGTCACTATCGCCAAGGGGCGGCCTGAGATGGATGGTTTTACTCAAAGTACGGCCTCCTTGTGGCGCGCGGCATGGCACTGGATGTTTACCGCCAAGGGCAAGCTGGCTATATGGCAGGCTTTTATGTCAACAAATACGCCCAGGCAGGTCATGCGGCCCCCCAGTCCGGCCGGCCCGATGCCCAGGTTGTTGACCGACTCCAGAAGCTCCTTTTCCAGCTCTGCGGCCACCGGGTCGGGGTTCGGCGAGCCCAACTCGCGCAAAAGCGCGCGCTTGGCCCGGATGGCGGCCTCGTCAAACGTGCCGCCCACGGCCACGCCCAAAATGATGGGTGGACAAGGGTTGGGGCCGGCCTGCTCCACGGTTTCCAGGACCGCTTTTTTGACCCCTTCCCGGCCCACGGCCGGGGTGAGCAGAAAGACCTTGGACATGTTCTCGCTGCCCCCGCCCTTGGGCACCAAAAAGACGCGGACCTTGTCCCCGGCCACCATCCGCATGTGGACTACGGCCGGGGTATTGTCGCCGGTGTTGGCCCGGGTGAAGGGGTGGCAGGCGCTCTTGCGCAGGTACCCCTCCTGGTAGCCCTGGCGCACGCCCTGGTTAACCGCCTCCAGCACGTCCCCGCCCGTTAGGTGCACATCTTGGCCGATATCCAAAAAAACCACGGCCAAGCCGCAGTCCTGGCAGATGGGAAGCGACTGTTTTTCCGCGATTTCCGCGTTCTCCAGCAGGCGGTCCAAAACCTCCCGGCCCACCGGGGATTCTTCCTGCCCCTTGGCCTTGACCAGGGCTTCTTTTATGTCCGCGGGCAGGAATACGCAGGTCTCCCGGCATAGCCGGGCCACCGCATCGGCGATCTGGTTCACTTCGACCGTACGGATCTTAGACAAAATATTCGCCCCTTTTTCCGAGGTTGCAGGCTATTCTTTAGCTCCAATCAGTTTGTGATGTCAAGTAAAGGATACCCGGCGGTTAAAATTTCAGCCGGGAAACGGGTAATTGGGGCGGGCCGTCCCCGTTGCCCGGTTTGGTAAAAGCCACTCCGCCCCGGCCCCGGCGGGCGCTAGACGCCCCGCGGCCTTGAAGTTCGCCGGTTCCTCAATTGTCCCAGCTCGAATCCAGGAGAATGGGCTGCACGGTGCTGTGCACGCCCACTTGGAACTCAAAAAGTATGGGATGTTGGCCTTTGAGGAATTCCAGGTACTCCAGCCACAAACCAAGAAGCAGAACCAGGGCCTTGCCCCCATCCTCGGCCAGATGCTTAAGCGCCGCCGCCGGCATGCCCTCAACCTCCCCGCGGAAGCGGTTTTCCTCCAATAAATGGAACAGCGCCACCACACAGCGGTACAAGTTTTCGAATTCCCATAGGTTGGGGTTGCGGGTCATTTTAAGTATTTCATCTTCGCGCGCCCGCAGGACGAAAAACACTTCCTTGAGCAGGGGACCCGACTCGGTCCTGGTTTGCAGGTTAAAGGCGGCCAGGGCACGCCTGGCCGCCCTGAAATCATGACGGCGCCAATGGGGATGCACGGTGATGATGTCCACCAGTTGGTCACGGTTTTCCACCAGCTCAACCAATTTGGTATAGAACTCGACCCCCATCTGGCGGAAAAAGATGCCCAGGAACATGTTCAGTTTTTTATGATGGGCTTTCTTTTCGCGGTAGGTGAGGATCTCCTCTAGGATGATCCCCAGGATCAGGGCGTGGATGGGCAGAAAAGCGACGTGATATAAAACATATTTTTGAATATAGACGAAATCGCCATAGGCCAGATAAAGGCTGAAATACAAGGCAGTGGAAAGAGCTATCAGTCCGGCGGCCAAGGCCGTCTTTTCCCAGATGGTCCGCTTGCGGGTCACGATCACCTCCGCCGGCTGATCCCGGTCAGCCGCTGCTGAACCTGCTTGGTCGCGGGTCCCAAAATCCGATGTTCGTTTCGGTAAATTTTTGATCCCCGCCGATACCCTGCGGCTGGCCGCGGGGCGGGTCATTTTTTAGGATATAATATAAATTTAAGGAATTAAGCCTGGTTTTGCAAGAGAAGGGGATGATGCTTCCCCATCTCGAAAGTGGCAGAGAGCCGGGCGTCAGGACTTACAATAATGATAATTTAGTGATAGTTTAAGTGCTCACCCTAAAGACAGTTTAAGTGCTTACCCCAAACCGGAGGGAAAACCGTGCAGGTCCAGATCATTTTCTACAGCATGTACGGTCATGTCTACCGCATGGCCGAGGCGGTGGCCGAGGGCGCCCGTCAGGTGGACGAGGCCAAGGTCGGACTTTGGCAGGTGGAGGAGTTGGTGCCTTTGGAGGTCCTAAAGCGTACCGGCGCGGACCAGGCCCGCCGGGTGTTCGCCCATGTGCCCACCGCCCAGCCCGAGCAGATGGTGGAAGCCGATGCCCTCATATTCGGGACCCCCACCCGCTTCGGCATGATGTGCGCCCAGATGAGGAATTTTTTGGACCGCACCGGCCAGCTTTGGGCCCAGGGTTCCCTGATAGGCAAGGTGGGCAGCGTCTTCACCAGCACCGCCACCCAGCACGGCGGCCAGGAGGCCACTATCTTGAGCTTTCACACCACCCTTTTGCACCACGGCCTGATCCTGGTGGGGGTGCCTTATAGCGAATCCGGCCTCATGGTTACAAACCAGGTGAGCGGCGGCACCCCTTACGGGGCCTCCACTCTGGCCGGCCCGCACGGCAAGCGCAACCCCTCGGAAAACGAGCTGGCCATCGCCCGCGCCCAGGGCCAGCGGGTGGCCCAGATCGCCTTGGACCTCAAGCGGGGTAGGGAAAAATAGGGCGGCGAAAATCAGCCTGGGCCCTTGTGCGGGCGCCAACCGTGCGGGGTTACACAGGGAAAAGCCCTATGCGTCGGTAGGTTGGGCCAATCCCTTGGCCTCGGCCTCCAGGCGGCGGCGCTTGGCGGAATGCCGGCAAAGCTCCCAGATTATGCATTGGGGCCGGAATTTGCAGTATGTGCAGGGGTCTGTGCAAGCCTCGCAGTTGTCCAGACATTCCTGGCAATAGCCGATACTCATTTTCTGGCAGGAAACCCGGGCCTCGCGCTCCGGATGAAATTTGCAATTCACTTGGGCCTCCTTAGCCTTGGGAAGGCTTACCCCGCGGAAATAAGATAATTTTATTAAATATTAGCATTAAGTGCTAAAATGCAACCAACGTCCCCAGGCATAAAATGGAGTCCAAGACAAAAGGTCTTGACAATATGCCGGTTGCGGGCTTAACCCTTTTTTAGGGTGCCGTGTTTTAAACACGGCAATTTAAGGTGCTTATAGTCCCAAGCAGGTGTTCAGCAATGGTAATTGCCTTTCTCATGGATCCGCCGCAGAATATAGACCCCCTAGGCGAAACCACCAGCTCTTTGATGTATGAGTGCAATCAGCGCGGGCATACCGTGTTTTTCCTGGAGCCCCATGACCTTTATGTCCGGGAGAGCCGGCTGGTGGCCAGGATGCGCAACGTCACGGTCACGCGCAACATGAGCATGATCGACTACTGGGCCAGCGTGATCCAATGCCTGCAAAAAGAATCGCTGATATTCGAGACCATAACCGACGTGGACGCCATGTTCTTGCGCAAGGACCCGCCCTTGCAATACCAGACCATGGTTTATCTCACCCCGGTCAGCGACAAGATATTCATAATCAACAGCACCACCGGCCAGATGGTGGCCAACAGCAAACTGTATCTTCTGAACTTTCCCGATTTGATACCGCAGACCCATATCTCGCGCGACCCCGTGCGGCTAAAGAAGGTCATCGAGGAGTTCGGCGGGGATATGGTGGTCAAGCCCCTGCAGCGCTCCCGGGGCGAGGGGGTTATCAAAGTCAGCCTGCGCGACCGGGACAACCTGAACTCCCTGATCAATTATTACGTGCAGTCCAACGAGCCCTATCCCCGGCGCCAGGCCATTTTGGTCCAGCATTACCTGGAGCAAGTCAAGTCCGAGGGAGATGTGCGCATCCTGCTTTTGAACGGCGAGATTTTGGGGGCCATGAAGAGAATCCCCGCCGAGGGGGACTTCCGCACCAATATCCATGCCGGTGCCAAGCCGGCTAAGCACGAGATCACCGAAAGCGACCGCAGGATATGCAACGCCATTGCCGGCCGGCTGGTTAAAGACGGGCTTTATTTCGTGGGGATTGACATCATCGGCGACAAGCTGGTGGAGATCAACGTGGTAAGCCCCGGCGGCATCCCCCGCATCAACCGGCTGGACGGCGTCAAGCTGGAGGCCAAGGTGATCGATTTCGTGGAGCAGAAGGTCAAGGAACTGAAGTCAGCCCGCTAGCCCCCAGGTTGTTCCCTCCGAGGGCCGGCCTTACGATAGCCGTGGCGGACCTCGCCGGACCGGAAGGATGCAGATAGTTCCTCCGGCCGCCTCGCCTAGGAAATGGGCGGGTGGGCGTCATCCAAATCACAGACCGGGAAGCTCTGGATCTTTTGGTGCAGGTGGCGTATGCGCCGGCTCAGCTCCTGGCAGATCTGCAGGGCTATCTGGGGGTATTCCTGCACGGCCTCGGCGAATTCCCGCTTGTGCAGCGACAAAAGGCGCGTCTCTCCCTCCGCCCTGCAGGTGGCCGAGCGGGGCTGATCTTCGAACAAGGCCATCTCGCCGAAGTAATCACCTTTGGACATGGAATCTATCTGCAACTCGCAGCCGTCGTCCGCGTTTTTATGCACCGAAACCTTGCCCGCGACGATCAGGTAAAGGGTATCCCCCATTTCCCCCTCTTGGATGATCTTCCGGCCGTCGGCGAACTCTTCTTCGTTGGTGAGAGAGGCTATGGCGGCCAAGGCGCCCACTGGCAGGTCCTTGAAAAGTTCCATGCCCCTAAGGAGCAGGATTTTTTCCGAAAGGCTGATCTCTTCTTTCATGACAGAAGGCTCCGTTTGGGGTGTTTTGGTGAAATCGGGCAAAAGCTGCTTGGCCAGGGCAGTGATGAACCGGTTGTCCGAGCCGCTAAGGGTGCGCAGGAGCCCTTGGTCCAAGTCGGGTTTTTCTGAGTTTTGCAGGCAGCTTAAGCTCAAAACCACGGTTACCCAATCCCGCCGGGCCAATAGATGCTCCCACAGGGCCTTTTGGTCGGGGAATTTCTTGGGTAGGTCAAACAGCTTGTGGCCCAGGTTCACGGATTCTTCCAAGTCCATGCCTTCCAGCAAGGGCACCATGGCCTTGGCCAGTTTGCTTCCCACCAACGCCTCTAGGGCCTCGATGGCATTGGAGCGCAGGCGGGTATCTGCAGAGTCAAGCCCCCTCAGGATAATGCGCATCTGGCCGGAGCCGTCCTGGGTGGACAATACCTTGAGCAGGGTCTCCAAGCGGTTGGCCTCTTTTTGCCTGAGGTGGTCACGCAGAAGGTCCCTCGCCGGGCAGGGGGCGGAGTCCTCCAGACTGTGGGCCTCCACCAGATGACCGTAGGCCTTTTTGAGGTTTTGTTGGGCGAACTCCACGATCTCCCGGTCGCTTATGCGTAGATCTTCCAGCAGGGAATAAAGGCCCTCGCGGATTCTGCGATTGGGTATAGCCAGCGATTCGATGAGGATTTGGGCGTTGGAGTCGGCCGCCTCTTGCAGCCTGCGGCGGGCCAGGTCCCTTAAGTTTTCGGCAGGATGGCCTAAAAGGTGGATATAGGCATCAAGGGACTCACGGTCCTGGAGCGGAAAATCCCTTAATATTTCCAGGGGCACCGAGTTGGGATCAGACGCCAGCCTGGCCAGCAACTCTTCTTTCAGTTCGGAGAAGCCCAGCCGGTGCAAGGCCAACAAGATGCGCCGTTCCAAGTCGGCATCTTCTTTTCGCGCGAGCATTTCCTGGAGGCGGGGTATGAATTCTTGATTGCCCGAACCTCCCGCGGCGATGACGCCGGCCTTTTTTTCCTCAAATCTGGAGGAGTTGAGCCAAGTGAGGATGGTTTGATGATAGGCTTGGGGGTCCCGGGAGTATAGGCCGATGACCGCATGAGCCTGGACTTCCGGGGTCTGGTCCTCCTGGATGAGTTGCAGCAAAAATTCCTCGGAGACCTCGGGGGGGAGTTGGGCCGCGGCCTGGGCCAGGGCCCGGTTCAAGGCTGGCTTGTCCGGATCGGTCAGCTCGCGGTACACCTCGATGGCCTTGGAGCCGGCCTCCGGCGGGACCATGGGTAAAAGCTCGATGACCGTGCGGGTGTCCTTGTTGCGCAGCAGGGTCAAAAGATGCTCGTCTATATCCCTTATGCCTTGGGTCCGCATTATTTCCGCGTACCATACGCAGGCCTGGCCGTCCGCGGCCAGACAGGCCTCCACCAGTTGCTTCTGAGACTGTTTATCCTGAAACATTTGGGATATGTCGTCTTGTTCCAAAGACTTAAGGTCGATGATATTACGGGAGACCAGATCGAGCAGGATGTTGGAATAGGCCTTTTTTAGCCAGATGCTGGTGGCCACCCAGGTCAGGCTCGTAAGGGCCCCGATGATGGCGAGGTAACGGGGGTGGAACAGCCCTTGGGAGGCGATGGTGCAGCCCGAGCCCACCAGGATGCCAATGCGCACCACCGTGCCCCGCAAAAATGGCCGTACCACCGCGCGCAACTCCATGGGAAACAGCCCCAGCAGGATGTCCCGGGCCGGGTTGTTTACGGTGCGGAGCACATTGGTGGAGATTCTGGAATAAATTGCTGAATATACATCGAATTTTAGCAGTAAGGCCAGGAAGGCGAAGACATAGTTGCAAGGATGGAACATCAGCGCCACGGGCAGGCCCCAGCGCGTGTACATCTTGCCCGTGAACATAAGCAGCACGAAGCTGATGATATTAAGGGCGCCGCGGAAGAAACCGAAAAAGGCCACCAACCCACCCTCGGTCTTGAAGGCCTCGTTCACCGCGAAGTTGAATTGGTAATTCAATATGGGAATCAATATGTTAGGCACGAGGGTTAGGAGCATGACAATCTTCAGGAGAGTGGACTCCCTCATCATGGGTCCGATATTCTTAATCTCCTGCAGAAATGACTCTCTTTTTTTCTTGGCTTTGCGTTCTTTTCGTTCCGACATGGGCAGGGTGGGGAACAGGGTGTCCATGCGCCAGACCACCGCCGCCGCCGCCGCCGAGACTATCCAGTAAACCA
>ENA-OSEO01005205-OSEO01005205.1-sediment-metagenome-genome-assembly--contig:-NODE-5205-length-12773-cov-3.715265_pt1 | contig 12773 bp, 11 predicted proteins | sample MGYA00237883_ERZ534232 | MGnify/ENA metagenome assembly ERZ534232
GAGGTTGCGTTGCCGCGTGGCGCGCAGCGTGGGGAGCAACAATTGGACAAAAGCGAGCAAACTGTTGTATTGTAGAGGCATCGGCATTCTCCGCATTTTATTGGATGGTCCGGCAGATCACCAATCTAACGCGAGAGTGCCGATTCTCCAAATTACTCGGCATTTACAAAGTGGGTAGGAGCCAGGAGGTTGTGGAAGAAGTCGGAACATGAAGGTGGACGACCTGGGATATTTGCGCTACACCATGCAAATCCATCGGACGGCGATGACTATTAACCTGATACGGACAGTGAAACTCCTGATCGGAGCACACTCCAGAGGCCAAGCGAGTGTGTTAGGAACCAGTGCACCAAGGAATTGAGAACGGGCACGGAAAGGACACTGCGAACTCTACGATGTGGAGATTGGTCCGCAAATGTCCTCAACTCATCCCCCAGACTCTCACCCAAGCATCAAGCTTGCTTTTTGGCTTCCTTCCTCCACACCCTTCCAATGTTGTGTTGACTAACAACACAACATATGCTATAATGGAACCTGGAGGCTGGACATGGCGGATCTGTTTGGTCAGAGATTGCGTGAATTCAGACGTGCTGCTGGAATAAGCCAGCGAGAGTTGGCGGCACAGATTGATGTGGATTTCTCCTACATCAGCAAAATAGAAAATGGGCGACTTCCGCCACCGGCGGCTGACACGATTGTAAGAATGTGTCAAGTACTAAGAGTTAGGGCAGAAGACCTGCTCGCTCTAACGGGTAAGCTCCCTACCAAGGTACGAGAATCACTAAGTGGCAGTAGAGCTGCTCAACAGTTCCTCAGTGAGGCTCAGCGTCTGGATCTTACCGATGACGAATGGCGGGAAATGGTCAAGTCATTGCACGACCTGAGAAAGAGACTTCCATGAGTCAGCATGTTATTTCAGGAATTACTTGGTCATACAGTCGCAGGTCAACTCTGGAGCAGTGTTGCCGACGCTATTATTATGACTACTTCGGGGCTAACAAACAGACTGCAAGACGAGAGCAATTCAAGGAGAGATTGCACTTTCTCAAGAATCGAGTGCAAAACCGGTATCTTCTTTCCGGGTCAGTGCTTCACACCGTGATTAGAAGCTACTTCAAGTATGCACAACGAGGGGAAGTATGGGATACAGATCGTCTGGTCGGTTTTGCCCGTAAAGTCTACGGAGAAAGTTGGGCATACTCTGAGAAACATCCTGACGGGAAATTCATCCCCAGTGGCCCCTATCCACCGAAGCTGCTTCTGGAGTATTATGACCAGCAACCGGGCGCGAATCACCTATGTGCTGAAGAGGAGACGCGGCTTGTGGATGCAGTCCGTTCCTTTGCAGAGGAAAGCGTTTTTGAGGAATTTCTAGCTGTAGGCTCGAGGAAGGATGCCTCAATAGAGTTGACAATGAGTCTGGGTCATTTTCCCTGCAAGGTGACTGGCAAGGTGGACTTGGCCTGCAAGACGGGATCCCATGTCACTATTGTGGACTGGAAGCTAGGAACCAATGATGGAACTGGCGACAACAGTCTGCAATTGGCTGTCTACGCACTCTGGGGGGTTGATTACTTCAGATGTGAGCCGGAGAACCTAAGGGCATGCAAAGCTCATCTGTCATCACATGATATTGCCCAGTTCAGAATTGACGATCAGACCCTTGCTGCTGCGCGCGCTCGTATTATTCAAGACGCGACCAGAATGGACTTCCTCAAGAGCTACGGCCAGAACGCGGACGTTGATGCCTTTACAAGATGCGATAAATCGGCTATATGTGGTATGTGTCCCTATAGGAGTGTTTGTAGTGATTGAAACCAATATCCAGGTCGTGTGTCCAGATCGGGGTTTCCAGATGAGGGTCAAGTACGCAGAGGTCAAAGGCTCAAGTCTTTCCCTTGATCTGGTGGAACGGGCGTGTGGAATGTTGCGTTATCGACACGGACTTGCGGCGATCCCCGTATCTGGTGATTTGAGACGTCTGCTAGTGTCGACTTCCAGTTTGATTCCAAGTATTCATATGCAAGATGAGGAATGGGAGCTGGATGTATCGGATTCTGGTGAGAAGACGATGACACTGACCCTAACCGATCCAAATGGGGAAAGGTATCTGTCTCAGCTACTTGAACGCGCGTTGATGGGAAATTTGGCTCGCAATTCCCAGCTTTGGTCGCTCGACAGCCCCCGCATCTGGTACGAGCGCAGTCCATTTCGCGTCAAGGATGGAATCGCTGCTTATCGAAGATATCAGATTGCTGCTGTGCTGTTGGATGAAGAAGGCATCGGTATAGCTGTCGACGTCGGGACAGCATTTTTCACCACAGAGTCACTCGCGTATTTTTGCGACCCAAACACGTCAACCGAGGAGCGATCAAGGCGTGAGCGGCTTTTTGCGAAGTTGACAAACCGACAAGCCGGCCAGAAAGGAACCCTGCTGTATGATAATGGGGTATCGAAAATGAAATGCTACTTCGAATCAGCCCCACAAGGCATCACGTGCGCAACTACGGGAAGACTCCGCGTAAAAGGACAGACATATCAATCACTTCATGAGTATTACAAAAAGGAAAACCCAAGGCTTGCAGTTGAACCCGATGCTCCGGCTGTTCAAGTGTCGTTCAGAAATATCAAAAAGCCTCAGTGGGTCGCCGCTGAGCAAGTAGTCATTCGCGTCATGAACGATTCGGTTCCAAGACGCCTTAGCTCAGTTGACAAGATAGATCCAAAAGAACGTCGTGAACTTATTGAGGGATTCTGGGCAGGCTTGGGCGACTCACCATTTGGACCTGGATTGCCAAGACCACGCTACGGTTTCTGGCGGCCACAACAGGATCGTGTGAGTCAGTTCGCATTACCCAAGCTCAGTTTTGGGCGACAGGGAACACTCGATCAGCCATCAGCTTCGGCGAAAGCTTATCAAGAAAACTATCGCAGTCGCTTGGAGTATATGGAGGAATTCGGCTGTTATCACGTACCACCTGACATGCCACGAACCATTCATTTTGCGTATCCTAGTACTCTCGATAGAAAAGCCTGTGAGCAACTGGCGAAGGACCTAACCCAAACGATTCAGAATTGGGCATCCTGCTCCGTTGAAGCCATCCGTCCGATCAGTTACGCTACAGTATCCGAGGCAATTGACAGCCTCAGAAGAGCCCAAGAGAGTGGCCTGGTAGTGTTTGTGCTCAACAAGGAACCAGTTGCCTACCATGAAGTGTCTTTTCAACTTGAAGGATGGCGTGTCAAGCGGATAACTGACGGTGAGTTAACCAAGCATTATGGATACCTGCAAGAGGGTGCTTATAACAGCAGAAGCAAGCAGCTTGACTTAGCACGAGGGAAGAAGCGTTGGAGAGACTTTGTTAGTCTCAATGCGCTTGGGGTTTTGCAACTGCTCGAGGTCGTTCCATTTCGATTTGATCAGGCAGGTGATTACGAGGCTCAGCTGTTCGTTGACGTAGGCCACGATCGTCGTCATTTTGCGCTTTCATTGCTGATTGCTCGAAGTGAGGATAAGAAACCGAACTTCCACATTGTCTCAGATGTTCAGGTGAAAACAGACCTTCAGCATGAGGCCATCAATCCGAGGATACTGGCCGATGAGATCGTCAAGCTCCTTGACAGAGCAATTCCACATCGTGGTGATCCTCTGGAATCCCTATTGATCCTTCGCGATGGCAGGTTCTGTGGAAATGAGCTACAAGGAATCGATGATGCAGTCTCAAGACTGATCGCTGCAGGAACATTCGAGGAAGATGGGCAGGTCGACCGCGTGGATTTTCGTAAGGATACTCAGAAGTCAGTGCGTTTCTGGGACGTGGATGATGGTTCAAATTCGGTATCTAACCCCTTGGACGGTACAGCGGTGAGGTTAAATAGAAACGCGGTAGTCGTAGCGGCAACAGGAGCCACAACACTACATCAGGGAACAGCTCAGCCTTTCGCGGTAACTGGGAATGCAGAGGGCTCTGATCCGGTAGAAGCCGCCAGAGCAGCTTTCCTAGCGTCTCAATTGAATTGGTCAAGTCCTTCCGTGGCACAGAGGTTGCCGCTGTACGCCAAACGAGCGGACGATGAGCTCAGAGCCAGAGCTGATCAAGAGATCAAGAGGTTCGATTAGTCAAACATAAGGTCCCAAGAGAGGAAACCCCATGAACCATGAATGGTTGTCCACTTCGAGCTTCGAGCAAATGAATGAAGTAATTTCCGCCATTAACACCATATCGATTGACGCGAAGCTGACTTTAGCTGGAGTTAGCAATCCGATCAGCAGTGGCGCTGTTGAGGAAGCAAAGGAAAGACTCAACCATTTCATTGATCTTTTTCAGAGCACGATTCAGAGATGCAGACACGAGGGTGATGGCACTATCCTTGGTGCCGATCCACGATTGGGTAGGTTGGCACTGAGGTATTTGTCTGCACGAAATCGCCTATCGTCTCAATCAGCCTTCTATACAGCTTCATTAGACAATCTGAAGAGACTCATCGAGTCAGACAAGCGGGAAGACCTGCCAGAGCTCATACAGTACCTGAGCGCTATGCGCTCTTTGGTTGAGCAGCATTCCTACACCGATGTGACCGACCTACTCGGAGAGATTTAGTGATGCGAGAGATCTTGAGACGACGGAACCTCGAATTGAGGAACGTCGTTGAAGTGTTGATAGAGTCAATCGAATTGGCGCAAGTCCCATCAGAACTCATACCATACAAGGAGCGTATCCTGAATGTCTGCAAACATTGTCTTCGTGAGATCGATCTCCAAATCTCCTTCCTGCTCTTGGACCAACAGGACATACTGGAGGATATTCTGAGCAATACGAACCAAATCACGGAGATGGTTCGCATTGTCAGTGCCGTCCTCGCCATCCCCATTTTGCGCGCATCACCGAGTGACCGCCTGAGTTTGCATACAATTTGCTGGCTTCACCAGGAACACTCCATTACGAGTCAGTATCCTCCAGCCTTCTCGAGTGGCTCTTTCGCCATCTACCCGTTTGAATTTGCACCGATCTATGTGATTCCGACCGTCGAACAAAATGGATTGTTATACCAACCGCTCCTTTTCCACGAGTTTGGGCATCTGCTCTACAAATGCCACAGACCTGAAATGGAGGACCTGGTAAGCGACCTTAGGCAAGATGTGATTGATCTATTGAGACCTGTATCTCAACGAAATGATCGCTTCGCTGAGCGGCAGGCTAAAAGACGACAGCGTATTGCGGACACATGGTACAACTGGGCTCAGGAGTTGTTCTGTGACGCGGTGGGATTTGAGATAGGCGGCCCTTGTTTCATCTACGCCTTCTCATCCTATCTCTGTAGCCTAAGCGAAACAGATTTTCGTCGCCAACCCCCTGATCTCTCGAATAGTAGCCATCCAGTGAGTTGGTTACGTGTCCGTTTCTTGACCGAACGGGCACGAAGAAGGGGGTTTTCAGAGCTTGCAGCGATCATTTGGAATGAATGGAGTATGACAGCCACAACCATGGGTCTCACCGAGGATTACTATGGTTTCTATCATGAGTCCCTCTCGGAACCGGTGATAGAGACTCTGGATCGTATGCTAGTGGAAGTCCATCCTCGCGAGTTCATAGAATCAGAGGTAACGGGCATTACTTGGGGAGCAGCGAATGAATCACCAATCAAACTGTTAAACTGGGTTTGGCAGGTCTACACGAAGCACCCGGAGAAGTACATTGCTTGGGAATCGAAGCAATTGAAACAATCGCTTGAAGCCTTCGATAATGGCAATTCAGGGAATGAACCTGAGTCAAACCGGTTCTTTCAAAGTGTGTTAGAACACATGCGCAATACGACGGACCTGGAAATGTCGAGCTAGCGGGTCAAATCCGGCACTTCCTCGACATCCTCTCGCTTTGCGCCCATCCGGTGATAGATGAATGCATACAGCGGGTCGGCATAGCACGGGTAAACTGAGTTCAACGCTCCTTCATCGCCCGCGACTATGCGGCGTACGACGGCCAAATCGTCCGAGACACTCTCAACCATGAATCGAGATCGGTCCCTCCTGTGTGTTCTGCAATATTAGTCGGGTACGTACGGAGAATCCTTCGGCTATGGACGCTGAATCGCGCGTATGGCGGGCGAACGCGCGCAGCCCGGATGATGTGCGCTGTCCGCGGAGAAACCCTCCGAAGGCAGAGGGCTTGTGCGTGCGGATGGGCGCGTGTACGGGACTTCGAGTCCATCGCGGGGCCAGTGGGTGCGGCGTTACAGTTCAGATGGCTCGAGCTGCGACGTGCAGTACGGGCAGCGCGTCGCCTGGTCCGGCACCTTCGACAGACAGAAGGGGCAATCTTTCGTGGCGGGCGGTGGTGGCGGAGGCTCGATGCGGTTGAGGGCTTTGATGAGGAAGAAAATGACGATGCCCACGATGAGGAAATTGATCAGCGCGTTGATGAACAGCCCTACGTTCATCGTCGCCGCTCCTGCATCCTGCGCAGCTCGCAGCGTCGCGAAGTGCTCTCCGGACAGGCTGATGAATAGCTGGGAGAAACCCACCTGGCCGACGAGCACACCGATGGGCGGCATGATGATATCGTCGACCAGTGACTTGACAACTGTGGTGAAGGCAACGCCGACACTGAGACCGACTGCCATATCGACGACGTTGCCGCGCATGATGAACGTTTTGAATTCATTCAGAACCTTGCTCATCTTCTCCTCCTCTTTTTTGCTTCGTCTGGTCCTCGACGCTACACTCCGCGTACCATCCGGTGCGATACTCCGCGTCCTTGATGTCAAGCCCCACCACATACGGTTTGATGTCGAGAAGCGGCGTACCGTCCAACATATCGACGCCTTCGATCACCAGTACATTCTCCGAACGGGACAATAGCTTCACCGTGGACATGCCGATAGGGTTGGGACGGCACGGGTGGCGTGTAGCAAAAAGGCCACGCAATTGCGTGTCGAGAAACGGTTTGACCTGCAAGTCGTAACCCGCAGAACGATGCTATTTGACTTTCATATTCTTTTCTCCTATAGTCGGTGGGATGAGTATTGGATATTCTCGATTGGGTTCGGATTGGGAAGAGGCGTTACCCACTATCCCATGATACTTCTCCCGTATCAATCCTGCAAACTGAGGTGGGTGAGGGTTTGCTTCCCTCAAGACAGCGACATACGCGAACAGACATGAAACCTGCCAGCACAAGAGATCGCAATGCCAGCAGCCTCACCAGCGTCGATCTGGGAATGAACAGGTTTACACCACAGGCAATCGCGGACCTGGGACAACAACTGGTCGACGCGGTAGTTAGACCGGTTACAATCGAGGTTGTGACGGTCATGGGGAGCAAATCGCGACTCAATCAGAACTGAGCGCCGCGAACCAGGCAGAGGGCGTGTGCGCTAGCCACCGTCTCGTTCTGCGCGCTTGTGATGAGCGAACACACCGGCATTTCACGAAAAGCACCGAAAAGGAGAAACCTCCATGACACCTACGAGAGGCCAACGGCCACATAACTCCCTGGTTGCAGCAACCAGGGGAGACTTCAAGCGGCTCTTTTCACGCCTCCTGACCTACGACGTTCTGTTCAAGATCCTCTACGCGGCCACCTTCGGTCCGTTGACCACCTGGCTGCTGACTATGCTGATCACGTCGACAGGTGCGCCGGTCATCGGCAACACGGCGCTCATCGGTTTCGTCCTCTCGCCAATCGGCATCTTGACGATTGTCGTGATCGGGACGCTGGCCACGATAGCCGGCTTCATCGAAAAGGCCGGTTTGATGGTCATCGGCGCCAGCCGAATCACAACCCAGAAGATGACTTTCCTCCGAACCATCTGGTTTGTCACTAAGAAAATACCGGACCTGCTGGGCCTGGCACTTCTGCAGACGCTTATCACGCTCATCGTCATGGTCCCCTTTGGCGTGCTGGGTGGTGTCGGCTACAAGGTTTTGCTCTCACAGTACAACATCAACTACTATCTGACGTATGCTCCGCCCGAATTCCAGTTAATGATAGCGCTCGGCGTCATACTCGTGATCGGGCTGGGAATTGCGGTCGCGTATCTCTATCTCCGCTGGCTGTTCACTGTGCCAGTAGTCGTTTTCGAGGGCCGGCGCTTTCATACCGCTCTCGGACGCAGCCGTGAACTGATGAAAGGCAACTACCGCCGTTCCGCGATTGTCGTCTTTGCCTGGACGGTGATCATGGTCGCCCTCACTTTGACAGTTGCAGTGGCTATGAGCGGCCTCAGCAGTGCGCTGTTCGCAGTCGTTGGACAAACGCTCAACGCCACGATCATTGTGTCGGGCTTCATGCTCGCGATCAGCATGTTGCTGACTGCGGGCGTGTCTTTTCTGGGTACCACGATCAATTGTTTGCTCATCACCCGTCTGTATTTCGAACGCCGCGCCACAGAAAGACTACCATTGCCCGATTTGACGGAATCCGAATTGCCGGAGACAATGACAATCAACAAACGGCATGTCCTGTCGCGCCCAGTTGTGTGGCTCGCTGCAGTGGCCTTGCTGCTCCTGACCGGACTGCTATCCCTGGCTATGATCGAGAGCCTCGACCTGAACACGGAGGTGTTGGTCACCGCCCACCGTGGGTATTCCTCCGTCGCACCCGAAAACACGATCAGTGCCATCAACAGGGCCATCGCAGCCGGAGCGGATATGGCGGAGATCGATGTCCAGGAGACAGCCGACGGCGTCGTGGTCGTGCTCCACGACAACGATCTGATGAGAATTGCAGGGGTCAACAAGAATATCTGGGAAGCCCACTACGACGAGATCAAGGATCTCGATGTGGGTAGTTGGTTTGCGCCTGAGTTTGCAGGGGAACGCTTACCAACTCTTGCAGAAGCCATCGACGCAGCCCAGGGGAAGATCAAACTGATGGTTGAATTGAAATACAACGGTCACGATCAGAAGCTGGCTGAACGAACCGTCGAGATCATCGAGGCGAAAGACTTCACGTCACAAGCCGTCATCCACACGCTGAACTACGCTGGAGGCATTGAGGCCAAGACCCTCAATCCCAAGCTCCCAATCGGCTACATTGCCGCTGCTGTGCTGGGTGACGTCGCCAGGATAGACTATGACTTCCTCAGTCTGGAACAAACGATGGCTACGCCCGACCTGATCGACTCTGCGCATGACCAGGGCAAGACAGTGGCCGTCTGGACCGTCGATGATCGCGATGACATGGTCACCATGATCAACCGCGGTGTCGACAATATCATCACCGATCAACCAGAGATCTTGAAACAAGTCCGTCAGGAAATCTCTGAATTGTCTGATGTCGAACGGGTCTTGCTCGTGTTCGGCGATTGGATCCACGACTAACCGTCGGGATCATCGCCCAGAATCGACCCAGAACCACCGCTCGAGAACAAGTAGGAGGAAACTACAATGACCGGGAAATTCCCCTTCGTGCTCGTTCTGTTGCTCCTGATGTCTGTCTCACTCAGTACGCCGTTGCTGGCACAAGAACCGGGTGTCTGCTGGATGGACTACACCGTTCAGCCGGGCGATAGCCTGCTGAAGATCGCTGAGAAGTATTACGGAGAGCGTACTGTATACCGTGACATCGTGGACACGACCAATGCCAAAGCGGCTGCCGACAGCAGCTATGCGACGATCGCGGACCCCGCTGTCATTCAGCCGGGCTGGAAGCTCTGCTTGCCGGAAATCGCTGGCACGTCGCCTCAGGTCGCCGCGGAAACCAGCGAAGCGGCAGACGTCCTGTCCCCAGACGCGATCAAGAACATGTCCTTCCAGTCCGAATGGATTGAATTGGGTTCGGCCAAGCTCAGCGACGGGGAATATCGAGAACCCACCGCGCCAGGCTCTGCCATTGAGACCGTGATCAAGCTCACTGATTTCATCGCGTTCGGGGAGCTCAACGATCAGCCAGTGGCGGCCGTCGTTCTGGTGACAGAGCCCGGCGGCTCGGGCACGTTTTACGACCTGGCGCTCGTCGCGGTGGTCGACGGAAACCCGGTGAACGTCACCAGCACGAGCCTCGGCGACCGGGTCATCGTCAATTCCATCACGGTCGAGGACAACGAAATCGTCGTCGACCTGGTCACGCACGGACCCGACGATCCGATGTGCTGTCCAACGCAAAAGGCCATCCAGCGGTATGCACTGGACGATGGCAGGTTGAAACAGACTTCGGCCTTGACCAACATGCCCAGTGCGGCAGACTCGCAGCCGGATGCGCAAACCAGTGTCGATTTCGGCCCCGAACACGTCGCCTTCGACATGGTGGGCATCGGACGGGAACTGAGTGGTTCATCCGTACCCGCGCAAGCATACGACGGGTCGCAACCGCCCGGTCCGACGGGTGCACCGGCTCACGTCCTGTTTACATCCGAAGGCGCGGGAGAACTGCGCATTTATCCCACTACGGACTACGAGGCCATGTGGAATGCAGCCGGCGACGCAACGGTCTCCAACAACATCGCCCAAATGCGCACGGTCCTGGCGAAGCGGCCTCGACTGCCCCAGGCCCCGTTGCCATATCTCCCGCCCAACTTCGCCTACAACGACCTGGCCGTCCAAATCAAATTCTTGGACTTCGCCAACGGAAGCGGGATTCGGTTTGTTGGGCGTTTCGCGCAGGATGCCAGCCCGGTCCTCAATCAACAGCTCCGATATGTCTTCCAGGGGCTGACCGAAGACGGCCAATACTACGTATCCTGCGCATATCCCATCTCTGCCGCCAATCTCGTGGACAACCTGGAAGACATGTCGCCGGAACAGGTTCAGCACATGTACGATGATTTCCAGGGCTATCTGACCGGTGTGCGAGACACTCTGGACGCCTTGTCGCCAGCCGATTTCGTTCCTACGCTGAGCCAACTGGACGCTCTGATTCAGTCGCTCGAGATCACTCCACCAACCGTGCAGGCACAGGCTCAAGAAAACACGCTCACCGGCGTGACCTGGAAACTGACGGAGATCCAGAAGACGAACGACAGCACGACCACGATCGAGAATCCTGACCGATACACCTTATTGCTTGAGTCAAATGGACAGGTCGCGATTCGGGCAGATTGCAACTATGGCAAGGGCACTTACACGACCAACGGCAGCCAGTTAGCGATGGGTATCGATACGCTCACCCGGGCGTTGTGCCCTCTGGATTCACGCTCCGACGATTACATCCGGATGCTCAACGAGTCGAGGTCGTACGTTCTGCAAGGTACGGTTCTGTTCATTTCCTATGGAATCGACAGCGGCACCCTGAAATTCGTGCAGTGAGAGTGCGTATCCAAGAGCCGGGCCAGCGTTGGACGGGAAGAGTGGGCGACGCTACACAGCACCGCAGCGCACAAGACAGCCGGGAATAGCAGGCACAGGTGATCACCCATAACGCCATCACCATCGAAAGCACAGAGACACCGCATAAGGCAGCAGCTCACACTTCGAGGTGACGGAAGCAGGTCACCAGGTGATCGTTGACCATACCGGTTGCCTGCATGTGAGCATAACAGATGGTAGGGCCGACGAAGCTGAATCCTCGCTTGCGCAAGTCCCTGCTCATCGCCTCGGCCTCGGGTGAGATCACCGGTATGTCGGAAAGCTGCGTGAAGGTGTTGCGAATCGGCTCGCTGCCCACGAACCGCCAGACGTAGGCATCGAAAGAGCCGAATTCCTCCTGCACTGCGAGGAAACAGCGCGCATTGGTGATCGCCGATAGGACTTTCCGTCGATTGCGCACAATCCCAGGGTTTGCCAACAGCCGCTCCACGTCTTGGTCGGTGTACCGGGCAACCAGAGCGGGATCGAAATTATCGAAGGCCTGGCGATAATTCTCCCGTTTACGCAATATCGTCTCCCAGCTTAGACCGGCCTGTGCGCCTTCCAGTACGAGAAACTCGAATAGCTTTTGGTCGTCGTGCAGCGGCACGCCCCATTCGCTATCATGGTAGGCACACATCAGCGGGCTGCTTTCCGCCCAGCTACAACGGGGCTCTGACATAAGACATCCTCCTTGGAATTGACCGCGGCAGACTTCGTTATTGCCGGGATCGTTGGGTAGCATCCAACTCACTGCGCCAGGTTGTCCAAACGCGCCACATCTTCTTCAGAGAACTGCACCGAGAGCGCAGCCATATTATCTTTGAGGTGCGACTCGCTCACCGCCTTGGCAATAGTGATCACGTTGGGCTTGTCGATCAACCACTTCAACGCAACTTGGGCTGGTGTCACGCCGTGCTTTCCGGCTATTTCGCGAACGACAGGATGCGCCAGCACAGCTCCCCGCTCCAGCGGACGATATGCGGTCAACAGAATATTGTTGTCCCGGCAAAAGCGCAACACGCCATTTTGTTCCGGTTCACGGAACAAGAGGCTGTAGTGCACCTGGTTTGTAGACAGCGGCGTTTTGGACAGGGTCATTGCCTGTGCCAGCTGCTCTTTGTCGAAGTTGGATACACCCACGTGGCGCACCTTTCCCTGTTCCACCAGCTCGTTCAACGCAGCAAAGGTTTCTTCAAGAGGGATCTTGTGATTGGGCCAATGGATGAGATACATATCCAGGTAGGGCGTATCCAGTCTGCGTAGGCTGCCTTCAAGAGCCTGCAAGGTAGCGCGATATCCCAGATTCGCAGACCACACTTTGCTGGTAATGAACAGGTTCGTCCTGAAGAACCCGTTGATCCCCAGACGGACCAGCTCTTCGGCATGCCCACCTCCGTAAATCTCGGCAGTATCGATGTGCGTATATCCCAATTCGACGGCGGTCCGTATGCCCTCGATCTCTTGTTTGTCATTTGCGTGGTCGGCC
>ENA-OSEO01005206-OSEO01005206.1-sediment-metagenome-genome-assembly--contig:-NODE-5206-length-12771-cov-7.241216_pt1 | contig 12771 bp, 14 predicted proteins | sample MGYA00237883_ERZ534232 | MGnify/ENA metagenome assembly ERZ534232
TGCTGGCTCAGCATTTTCTTGAGAAATTTTCGCGTGAAATGGGTAAGGACATCAAGAAGATATCGACCTATGCCATGGACATTCTGAGCCAGTACCCATTCCCAGGCAATGTGCGAGAGCTGGAGAATATTGTGGAGCGAAGCGTGGCCCTGGAGACCTCCAACATCGTCCTGCCGGAGAGCCTGACGCTGTCAACCCTTCGAAAGGGCGCTGAGAGGGAAAGGCGACGGAAGGGCGACCTGGGGCCGGGAGGGATTCACCTGGACGAGGTGATGGACGCCATTGAAAGGGACTATCTGATCCGGGCCGTGGATATCGCCCGCGGATCGAAACAGCGGGCCGCCGAGCTTCTGGGCATCACCCTGAGGTCGTTGCGCTACCGCCTGGAAAAGCAGGGAATCCCTGCAGAAGATGGGCCGTAGCCCCTGTTCATCCCAATCATCCATCCAGCCCCCGACCTCTGATCTCCGACGTCTGACCTCACCCCCGCACCCGAATCCTGTCCCCTGCCCGCCGACTCCTGACCCCCGTCCCCTGGGTCTCACACAGCGCCACGGAGGCACAGAGGTTTTCTATCAGTTCTTCCGATCCCCGAATTTCCCCATCCATTCATCCACCCATCCCGGTCATCCCCCAATCCCCCGCAACACAGCATCCATCTTCAGCCCGTTGAATGACACCGAAGCGACACCCCGAGGAGAATGGTTGTTGACGAATGGATTTTGCACGGTTATATTGTCATTTATCCGGAAAATCAGCGATAGGATTGTCAAATGGAAATTGAACGCATCATCGATTTAAATCACTTGTTGCAGAGAAAGTCATTCTTCCTGTTTGGACCCAGGGCTACGGGGAAGTCAACGCTGGTCAGACGGCAATTGTCTTCCACCGCAACCAGTATCGATCTTCTCGACTCCCGCTTTTTTTTAAGGCTGTCTGCGGCGCCACACGATCTGGCAGCGATCATCGATGCCGGCGATTCCCGGCTCATTGTCATCGACGAGATACAGCGCATTCCCGAGTTGCTCAATGAGGTCCACCGGCTCATCGAGGAACGGAAAATCACATTCCTTTTAACGGGGAGCAGTGCCAGAAAGCTGAGACGGGGACAGGCAAATCTTCTGGCTGGCCGGGTTTGGGAGGCAAGGTTGTTCCCCTTGACATGGCGGGAGATCCCGCATTTCAATCTGGAAAAATACCTCCGTTACGGGGGATTGCCGCCTGTGTATCTCAGCAAATTCCCGGAAGAAGAGCTGGATGCATATGTGAACACCTATTTGAAAGAAGAAATAATGGCCGAAGGTCTGATCCGCAACCTACCGCCCTTTGCCCGTTTCCTCCGATCCATTGCCCTGGCCAACGGGGAAATCATCAATTTCACCAAGCTTGCCAACGATTGTCAGGTGGCCCCCTCCACCGTAAGGGAGCATGTGAGCCTCCTTGAGGATACGTTGGTTGGCTTTCTCCTGCCCGCCTGGACCGAATCCAAAAAGAGGAAGGCCATCAAATCAGGGAAGTTCTATTTCTTTGACCCTGGCGTGACGCACACCCTTGCGGATACCCACGTTATCGATCGAAATTCGGATTTGTACGGCAGAAGTTTCGAGCAATTCATCGGCATGGAGCTTCGAGCTTATTTGAGTTATCGGAGGATGAAATATCCCCTGACCTACTGGCGGTCCACTCATGGGCACGAGGTCGATTTTCTGGTTGGAGAAAAGATCGCTGTGGAGGTCAAGGCCACCACCCATGTGGTGCCGGGAGATTTCAAAGGACTCAAGTCCCTTTCTGAGGAGGGGATATTCAAGGATTTGTTTCTGGTGAGCCAGGATGCCATTTCAACCGGTCAGGGTAACATCCATGCAATCCACTGGGAGGGATTTCTGAGACAATTATGGCAGGACGAGATTGTTGCGCAGTAAGGGAGCCCGTCTCAATCCGTCCAATCATCCCCCAATTCTCTGAGCCCCGACATCAGACCTCTTGTATGAAACTTGAATTATGTAAACCTATAAATTCAGTTTTATGGTTGATCAAACTGGGCGCTTCGGCCGCCAGCGGCCGGGCTGAACTCTGACATCCTTGCCTTCGTCCCTCCGTCCTCCTACATCTTTACCTCTGCCCTCCGTAATCTGTCCTCCGCTTACCGTTGATTCAATGCGCTTGTGAATCTCTGGATACAGTCATCAACAACCCTAAGAATCACCAGCTCTCCTCCCGAGCCAGTAATCCAGAAACGTAACGACCCGATCCTGCTGCTCCGGCTCAAAAAAAAAGGGCGCCACCTCCCGTGCCAGCACTTGCAGGTTCAGTTCTCCAAGCCGTTCATCAAATCGGCGGAGAAATTGCTCCTGATCCAGGCCGACCATCTTTTGGATATACGCAAAATCGGGTTTCCCAAGGCCCATCAGGAAAGAAACATCGTAAATATCTCGTCCCTTTTCTCGGTTTCGATACACGACGGCCATCAGCTTCTGGGCCAGAAGGACCCTTACCGGGGCTGCGAGGATTCGACGATACACCGCGAACTTGTTCAGAAAAACCTGTTCCGGTTCGTATGCCTTCTGCTTTGTTTCGCTGTCGATGCGGATCAGAATTTTCTGGCCCATATCCGGGCTCAGGCCGGATTCATGAAGGATTTTCGGGAACCGGATATAACAATGGTACGAGCCCCTCTCGATCGTCCGATATTCGATCAGGAAACCCTTGTATTCCATGTCACGGCACGCTGTTTTCAATAATGCCTCAAACTGCGCAAAAGAGAGGCCGAAATTGTCAAAATCCAGATCCTCCGAAAAGCGATGGCTGTTGTGGAGAATCCGGATCGCAGTGCCGCCGATGAAGCTAAGGTCCGCGGCAGCGGCATTCTTGAACAGCGAATCCAGCAGCTCGTATTGAAGATATTCCACCAACATCCCGCGTGGATTTCTCTGCTGCAGAGCCAGTGGGAATTGCCCGGAAATTTGGTCTAAGGTAAGCATCGAAGCGCCCAGGCCTCCATCTTCTTTACGCCAAACGCCTGCAAGTACGTCAGGAATTTCTCTCGCACAAGGGTCTTACTCATCTCCTCTTGGTTGAGCCGAATATTTTCAAAGTCTGACACGTCGTTAATGCGGCCGAGGTTGAGATAGAAATAATCCAAGAGGGCCTTTTCCGGTTCGGCCAAGAGATACAGGCCCTGCTCAGTCTTCATCTCAACATAGCCCCAGAGGAGTTCGCTCTTCACGTGGCGGTAGATGAAACGGCCAAACGGGTTCATAAAAGTGCGGGTGACCCGGGAAGTAACGCTGGTAAAGGCGTACACGATCTCCGGGATAAATCCGTACCAGGCCAGGGCGCTCTCCAGGCTGAGGTAGCTCGGCTGACAGAGGAGAAAGGCAATCTCCTCGCCCTGCAGCCTCTCCATTCCCCGGCGGAAGGCGTAGAGGCCGTTCTTCAGACGGATCAGATATCCCTTTTTCACCCACAGACTGAGTTGATAGTCGTGAACCTTATGGCCGGCCAATGCCAGGTCATTGCGGGAGAACACGGGGCCGTTGATAACGGATGTCAGATCCTGATATTTCATAAACTTATTATAAACAATAAATTAATGAAATATCAATAGAGAATGTCACCGTTGAGGTGAGCGTTCCTTCATTTTCTTTTATCCACGCATTCCACCATTTCCGCATCCAATCATCCCAATCATCTCCCCAACCCCTGATTCCCGACCCCTGGTTCCTGACTCCCGACTCCCATCAATTTATCCATCCATCCAAATCATCCCGCAATGCTCCGCCCCCCAATCTCCAACATCGGCCCTCCGACATCCGATCTCCGCCCTCTGGCCCCTGTCCCTTCGTGCCTCAACCCGTCGATGTGAATTGCATATTTCTGAGCACATGATGAAAGTAGGCTTTAGACCATACATCGAGATCTTGAGGTCGTTGAACAAAAGCAATGACATCGCTCTTGGCCGTTTCAAAGTCCACGGATTCGATGCGCTGCTCAATCATCTGAATACACAGGCCCTCATCCAATGCTCCATCCATCCTATAGAATCCTTTTTGCCGGAGCCGTGCCTCCAAATGTGACAGTGAAAGCGGAACCTTTTTTCGCACCAGAAAGGCGAAATCGTACCAGTCCCTCCCTTTAACTCTGTTCTTCCATCCTCGAGACAAAACCGCATCCATTTTTCCTGCAAAAAGCGACGGCCCGGAATATGCCTGGATCGAGAAGGGGACCGGCTCGTCAATATAAGCAACTTCGAAAGCAGCATCAGGGGGTGGATCAGTGTCCACCTCCAGTTTTACCTTGCAGAGCGCGTTTCGGTGTATCCTTTCCGCAATGGCCCGGGGAATGCCTGCCCGGATGACATGAATCCGAGTGTTGGCCTTGATGAAAGCCGACTCAATAGGCGAGTCGAATCCTTTTTGACGTTTCTCAATGTCAACGGAAAACCCAAAGGCTTCCATCTCATCCCGGAGAGAGCCGAGATAAGGGGTAAACTGAAACTCCTTTACGGGCGTAAGGAGTGAAAAATCGAGATCCTCTGAAAATCTGTCCAGATTGTACAGCAGCCTCAGAGCGGTCCCGCCATAAAATGCGGCATGTGAGAAAAAATCCGTCCGGGCTAATCCCAGCAGGGCGACGGCCTGAATTGTTTCTGCCAAAGCCCTGTTTACAGAACCGCCGTGCCTTTTTTGATAGGCTTCAAATAACTGCACGCTCGCTTCATGCATGATTTGCCAATTTCGTTATAAACCTTGAAAATGTATTTAATGTTACGGTTCGATATTTTTTGGCTAATGAAATTAGCATGTTATGATCTATCCCCTTGAACCATGCCTGATCCAAACGCAAGTCTTCAAAGAGGAGGGTTTCCATTTTCCCTATGGAACGAATTCCGGATGCACGGTACAATTCATCACAAAGGGCCTTTTCCGCGGAAGCGATAAGGAAACGGGTTTGTCCCTCGCCAACAAACGTTATCCCATAGGGGAAGGCCCGTGCGGGGATGTCCCGATAGAAAAATGAGCCCACAGGGGTATCGTATCGCTTTGTTTTTCCTTTTTTGAAGGTTGCGGAGGTGATGTGGGCGACGTGTTCCGGAATCATCCCGTACCAACGCATGGCGTAAAGGAAAGATACGTAAGATGGGCCATAGAGCCGGTTGGCGGCTCTGCCTATAACATACTCGTCATTGGCTGCCTCAGGCCTAATGTAAAGGCCCCTCTTAAGGCGGAATAGAAGCCCCTGACGAACGAGACGCTCAATCCTTGCTTTGGGGTTCGCATAGTGCGCAAAATAGTTCTGAAGCCAGAGGGCATCCGGCAGATCAACGGGTATATCCTGCATATTTCCTCCAACAAGCGCATTTATGATATACCTGCTGGAGCAAATAAGCAATCCTAAAAATCAACCAATCATCACACCCACCCTCCTTCCTCTGACAGCCTCTCTCCGACATCCGACCTCCGCCTCATGCTTCTCACACAAAGCCACGAAGGCACAGAGATTTTCTATCAGTTCTTCCGACCCCCGCATTCCAGCATTTCCGCATCCATTCATCCAATCATCCCACAATCTTCCGACCCCCGACCTCCGATCTCCGACCCCTTTCCCTCATCCATCCATTCATCAAACCACCATCTCCAATCACCATTCCATTTTTTTCAGCCCGTCCACATGCGTGAAGTGTTCATCTCGTGTCACTAATGCCAGGCCATGTTCCATTGCCATCGTCGGCAACCTGATGTCCCCTATGCCCGGCGAAATCATCAAAATGCGTGGAGAGTGGACCAACCACCCGAGGTACGGAGAACAGTTTAAGATCATCCACTACAAGACCAGTGTGCCTGCATCAGTTTTCGGAATCCAGAAGTACCTGGGCTCGGGCCTCATCAAGGGAATCGGGCCGGTCATGGCCAAAAGGATCACCAAACAGTTCGGGAAGAAGACCCTCGATATCATCGAAGAAGAGATCGAAAAACTGGTAGAGGTCGAAGGTATCGGTGAAAAACGAATCCGAATGATAGCACAGGCCTGGGAAGCCCAGAAGGAAATCCGGGAGGTCATGCTCTTCCTGCAGAGCCATGGGGTAAGTTCGGGCTATGCCACCAAGATTTTCAAACAGTACGGGGACCGGTCCATTGGGGTGGTCAAAGAAAATCCATACCGGCTGGCTACAGATATCTTTGGCATAGGCTTTGTCACAGCGGATCGAATTGCCGAGAAACTGGGATTTGACAAGCATTCGGAGCTGAACCAGTTTTGGAAATCGTCCAGGTTGTTTCCATTCCGCCTTCGGGCATCCACCAGATGATAGAATATGCTCCCCAGAGAAATACCGGACAGAATGGCGGGGAGGTCTTCGGTGTATTGGCGGCCAGCTGTGTATCAAAGACGACGATTTGGTGCCGTATGAATTCGAACTGGTCGTCTCTCTTGGCCCAAATGGGGAATTCGGTTTCATCCAGAGTTTCCTCAATGATTTCGATTAGTTCGTTTCTCACGGCTTCCAAAGATTCGTAGACCACCGGATCGATGACCGCCAGACGTTCTGCAAGGGCCTTGTTGTGAAGACTGTGCGCCACCCATATGGCAAAGTCGTTGTGATATTCCGGATCGTCAAAGCGTGGCCTTAATAATCCCCCCCAGAAGTGATAATAGATGCTTCCCAGATCGATGGTGCGCAAATGCTCCCTCAGTTCGCGGAGATTCTGGGCCCGTTTGCCCGTGGCAATGGCCAGCAAGGCGCAGTCCTTGATAGCGAACGGAGATGTCTCTAAATCACCTGCCATGGAATCCTTTACCAATGTTAAAACTTCTGTTTTCGATCCTGTTGGCCATACGACCTTTCATTTACCACGACATCAATAATATACCCAGACAGGGTACGGGGTATATGGGGTCGATCCCGTATTCCCCCGGAATTTAGGCGTGAGCCTTTTATAAAATCCTGACGGATAAATTCCGGAGTAGCCCGCTTGGGCGGGATCAGCCTTTTATCCCGAGTTTTGGTCCGATTGGCGATCCTGCTCCGGCTTACTGAGATGAACCGTTTTCCCTTCATCAGACAGAGTCGGGTACGGCCCACGGGTGATTCCTGCTGTGTCCCGATGCCGCCACTCTGACGGTTGACAATGCCTCAGCATCCATGTGGAGCGCCGCGAAGATCAGCTCATAGGTATGCTGATCCAGGACCGGTTCATCCCAGCCCAGGGATTGCATGTGGGCCTGTAGTCGGTTCAGGGAAATAAAGGGATCGTCAGCGATGATCTGGAGTGCATTTCGGGTCCATGCCGGGACCGCGTTGAGAGACAGTCCTTTGGCCGACAGGCGGTCGATCAATGCACGTATGATGGGATCCATTTTTTCCTCCGGTTTTTCCCCAACCCCGGAGTTTAGGCGTAAGCCTTTTATAAAATCCTGACGGATAAATTCCGGAGTTTTCACGGATAAATTCCGTTGGGGGCTCCTCGTTCGGAGTTTAGGCGTGAGCCTTTTATAAAATCCCAAACCGTTGAACAGGTTGGGGGAGGATCTCTATCCTCTGATTTGTTTCACGATCTGGCCGATCACGAGCGGGATCAGGCTCATACCCAGGATCAGGCCCCATCCGGTAATGCCCGGGGGGACCATGCTGAGTGCTGTGGAGATGCTCGGCAGATAGACTGCGGCTATAAGGAGCGCGGTGCAGAGCCCGAGGGGATTGCGGGTGACGTCGTTTTTTACGCGGGCGGAGACATCGGTATACCCAACCCGCTCGCGACCAGCACGGCCAGGGTTCCCCAAACGGTCCAATGGCTTAACCGGGCATTTATAGATGGCTACTGTAATGAACGGCAACGGCTCTACACAAGGCTGGTCACAGCGCGATCCCTCAGCTCGCGGCCATTGACTTTCAGTTAAATTTACAGTATTTCTTTTCGGGTTCGTTTTCAATCTCTTGCCTGGAGATGGAAATTGCCCGACACAGCCCCTGTCTACCGGCCCCGAAAGCCGCAAGAGTCGCAATATTATCAGTGCGTTGAGGACAACTTTGAGGCGCTGGAGCAGGTCTATGACGAGCGGTTCGCTACCCGGTACGGGTTTTTCCGGTCCTATGTGAAACAGGTGATCTACCGTTTCCTGGACTGCGGCGTCCTCCATAACGGCTTCGCCAGGGTGAAATGTGAAGAATGCGGTCATGAATATTTATTGGGATTTTCATGTAAACGCCGCCACTTTTGTCCATCCTGCCATCAGAAACGCGTGGTGGAATTTGGCGAATGGCTGTGTGAGGAAGTCCTCAAGGCCATACCGCACCGGCATTTCGTTTTCAGCATACCCAAAATCCTCCGTAGGTATTTCCTGTACGACAGAAAGCTGCTTTCGGATCTCAGCCGGTGCGCATGGGAAACCTTGAAAGAATTTTTCCAGGAAGTTGTTCCTGAGGAGGGCGCCGTTCCGGGTGCAGTCATCGCCATACATACTTTCGGTGATTTCTTGGGCTGGCATCCTCACCTGCATATTCTTTGCACGGACGGCTGTTTTTATGGAAACGGCATGTTCCGCGTGGCCCCGTTGTTTGAGCTGAAGCACCTGGAGGCCATATTCCGGCATAAGGTCTTCAAAATGATGTTATCAAAGGGGAAAATCACCCAAGACCTCGTCGACCCGCCTGCCTCGTGTTGAACTGGACAGAAGCAGACTTAATGTCAGCCTTCTATAACCAGGATTCCTTTACTGAGTTGAAGAGAGCGGCAATTCGGGCAGGTATGCTCATGAACTGGCGGCATTCGGGCTTCAACGTCTTCTGCGGGTCCCGAATTCAGCCCGGCGATGAAAATGCCATGGAAAACCTCGCCCGGTACATCATCCGCGCGTCTTTCTCCCAAGAGAGGATGACCTACATTCCCGAAGAGTCAGAGGTCATTTACCGGTCAAAGGATGGGACAGAAGAGAAGGTCTTCGATGCGCTGGAATGGTTGGCTGGTATGTGCTCCCATGTTCCCAACAAAGGGGAACAGATGGTGCGTTATTATGGTTATTACAGTAACGTATCCCGGGGCAAGCGGAAAAAAGAGGACAGCGATGAACTCATCCCATCGATCCTGGAACCGGAGGGTTCATCTAAGGAATTCAGGCGAAACTGGGCACGGTTGATCCAGAAGATATATGAAACTGACCCCCTTTGCTGCCCCAGATGTCAGGGACGGATGAGGATCATCGCCTTTATTGAGGATGACGAGGTGATCAAAAAGATACTCAAGCACCTGGGTCTACCTGCCTGTGCGTCCCACGCAGACAGGTGGGACATCAAACAAAGGCCGCCCCCAAAGGCAACCGGGCTGCCGAAGCCCCCCGAATACAGCATCGACTATTCCGTATCTCAACTCCCCAGCTCCGATAAGTGGCTCTATGCGGAACCGATCTATCCCGACGCGTCCCTTTCCTGATTTTTGAAAAATGGATCGGGGTCAACGGGTTCCTTTACCCAAATTTCCACTATTTTCCAGCTTTCCCGGCGGGATAGGAGCACCTGACACGATTACCGCATTTAAGCCCGTCCTGCACTCAGATAGCGCCTTGCCCCAACCACCATATCCTGCGGACACATTTCCCTTGACCCACAAGTCCGTTTCCGTTATATCTCTTCCCCGAAAAAGGGACTTCTTATCACTCCAACATCCCGACATTCCTAAATTTCTCAATCCCTGAATTTGATCCAACTTGTCGCAATTCATCGGAGGTTATAGCCACGTAAGTTCTGCGAATCAGAACTTTATTCTTGACACATTGAGACTCAGAGTGTATTGAAATTCTATGCACATCATCGCTCGGAGCATACTAATTGAATTTGTGGCGAGATACCCGGATGCCAGGCCGGCAGTTGAGAGGTGGTGGACCATATGCAGGAAAAATACATTTAATTCCTTTTCTGACCTCAAAAAGACATTCGGCGCAGCAGATATGGTAAACAGATGTGTTATTTTCAACATCGGCGGCGGAAAATACAGATTGGTCGCAAGGGTCAATTTTATCGGTCAGAGAATGTGGATAAAGTATGTGCTGCCCCATAATGAATATGAAAGACTCAATTTGAAGGAGGACTCAAAATGCCTGTCGTAGATCCCATAGATTCAATGGAGCTATATCCGCTGAGGGTTATCAGAACCTCGGATGATTACCAGAAGGCGCTTGCTTCCATGGAGGCTGTTTTTGATGAAGAGACAGGTCCCCTGGCAGATTATGCAGAAACACTTGCCATTCTGATTGTGCACTATGAGGAACAGAAGTTTCCATTGGAGAAAAAACAGGGAGTGGAAACCCTAAAGTTTCTGATGGAGCAGAATGGTCTCAAACAAAAGGACCTGGTGGGCATCCTTGGAGGGAAGTCGACTGTTTCGGAAATACTCAATGAGAAAAGGCCGTTGAATCTGCAACACATCAGGGCCTTGGCAGACAGATTCCATGTTGTGCCCGGAACCTTTGTGTAGCCTGGACGCCATCCTCCGCCCACCGACCCCCGATCCCTGACCTCCACCTCCTGGTTTTCACACAAAGCCACGAAGGCACGGAGGTTTTCTATCGGTTCTTCCGACCCCCGCCCTCTGGCCCTTCCCGCGAACGGGACCGCGGTCCTTCGCTTCGCGTCCTGTGATCGGTTCAAGAAAAACGAGGCCCGGTTATGAGATTGACAAACGTCATTACCATTTGATATTTATAAAATAATTGATTTAGCTTCTGGTGTCCTAACAAAAAGGCATACGATCCTCTGATCTATTTGTAATCAAATCGGATTTAATATGGGGGAATTGGAGATGGAAACTGAACTCGCACGCTCCCTGCCCAGGCTTCGTAGCCTGCCGGGCTCTTTGCCATTGGAAGGTGCAGTACGCATTGAATTGGAGGAAGGGGTGCCCATCCTGCGGGCCTCTTCGACGGTGCAGAAACGGGTGGATGCACTGTTGATGAAAGAAAGAGATCAAGGGTTGACCTCCGAGGAGATGGAAGAGTTTGATGGCTATGAGGAAGTTGATGATTATTTGAGCCTCGTTAATCGCCTGATACGGAACCTTCTAAAGAGACAACCCAACGAAAATTGAAATTTGAGCCACCGTACAAAAATATCTGCCCAGTTGCAGGAAAAAATCCGTGTGCGGGCGAATTTTCTCTGTGAATACTGTCATACACCCGAACAATGGCAGTATGTACGTTTCACTGTGGACCATATTGTCCCCATCAAGTACGGCGGGTCAAACGAAGAGGAGAATCTTGCCCTCGCCTGCTTCCATTGCAATAGGAGAAAAGGGGTTCAGGTCACTGGCCGGGATCCGGATTCAGGTGAAGAGGTCCCCCTCTTCCATCCCCGCCGCCACACCTGGAATGATCATTTCATTTGGTCCAACAGTAGATTGACAGTAACGGGGCGTACACCCATCGGAAGGCAACTGTCGAAACATTGGGCCTGAATCGTGAACGGGCCGTCCGAATTCGGGCTGTGGATTTATTGGAAGGTCGGCATCCACCTGCCCAAGACCCTGTTGAAAATGATTTCTGAATCTTGATCCGATTTTCCCCCTCAAGTCGGTTCACCCCAGATCCAACCGCCCACTCCGCTCCCTGCTAAAGATGGGATCTTCGACAAGACGCAACGAACGCCAAGGAAGAACAAACCATTATCCCCCGAATAGACAATCTCGCACCAGCGATTGGTGTCGTGATTCTGGTCCTTCTTCCAGAATCAGAACAAACCAACCAAAAAATTCTTCGCGTCCTTCGCGCCTTTGCGGTTCAACCCAGATCCAACCCCAAAAATTCGCCCTCCGCCCTCCAACCTCCACCCATCCCAATCATTTTATTCATCCCCAATTCTCTGACCTCCTCTCTCCGACCTCCGATATCGGACATCGGACCCCTGACCTCTGGCCCTTCATGCGGTTCAAATCCCTGCCAAAAATCGTCACCATCCTTACAAATCCCGTCACATTTCCGCCCATTCCCATCCTGGAAGTTTTGACGTATCACAAAAATGACCGCTGAAGCTTGATATAACTATCTTCAATAATTGAGTTATTCCAACGTAAGGGCCTGTAGCCCATAATGTGGCATCATACTTGCTGTTGGTGGCATAACCGGCATTTTTATCTGTCGTCAAAATCATCATGCCGCACCAACCAAGATGTGAATGGCAGGTGACACATGAGCAAAGACCGATGGTCCCAAGGGTTCACCCTCATCGAATTGATGATCGTCATCGCCATCATTGGCATCCTGGCGGCCATCGCCATACCGCAGTTTGATACCTACCGGAAAAAAGGGTATGAATCAGGGGCCGTGTGGGATATCAAAAACGCTGCTGCCGCACAGGAGTCCTACTATGTTGATTATCAGACATACGCCACAAGCGGCAATCTCCTGGACGGCTATGGTCTCAGTTCTACGGAAGGGGTCACCGTGACCATCGCCTCCAACAATAACGGATACACGCTTGTGTCTTATCATGCGAAGGGAGAAAAAACCTATACCCTGACAGGTCCAGGCGGTTCATTAACAAGCAATTAAAGTTTATTTCTTTGGTTCAATGGCATAAAGTTGATGGAGATTTTGTAAGTCATAAAGGGAAAGGAGGTGCATTATTTACCGTATTTAAATGATGTCCATTGATGTTTTTTAATTCAATAAAAGATGAAAGGAGATTGCACCATGTTGACCAAATTGAATGTGAAGAGAGGCGAAAAGGGTTTTACACTGATCGAATTGATGATCGTCATCGCCATTATCGGTATTCTTGCCGCGATC
>ENA-OSEO01005207-OSEO01005207.1-sediment-metagenome-genome-assembly--contig:-NODE-5207-length-12767-cov-3.036485_pt1 | contig 12767 bp, 7 predicted proteins | sample MGYA00237883_ERZ534232 | MGnify/ENA metagenome assembly ERZ534232
GTATTACCTTTAGGAAATTCGAGTACACCGGTAGGCAGCGCAGTGGCGTGGGCACAGCTTTCTACGTCGAGGAAAAGGCCGGCGGTCCTCTTATGAAACTTAATTTCATAGTTAAAGAATGGGAGGAGAATAAGAAACTTGCCTTCAACATGACATCTGGTAGCTTTGTAAAAGGCTATGAACAGACATGGACGGTAGACGTCACTCTATCTGGTAGCAGATTTACCTTTATGGAGCAGGTTCAATTGCCTTACGGGCTCATCGGTAAGATCATGGAGTTGTTTGCCCGACATAGTTCTGAAGCTGCATTGAGGGAAATGTTAGCCAAGCTGAAAGGCTTGGTGGAAAAGAGAGTCTAGCGTCTCAAGATGAACCCGAAGCATAGACAACCACAAATAGATATCAACGAACAGTTCAGGCATGCTCTCGATATCATGGAAAATAGCGATAAGAGCATCTTCATTACCGGCCGGGCGGGCACGGGTAAATCAACGCTGCTGGACTATTTCCGTCACATCACAAAAAAGAAAGTGGCTGTGCTGGCTCCCACCGGTGTAGCCGCCCTCAATGTTAAAGGGCAGACCATTCATTCCTTTTTCAGGTTCAAGCCCGGTATCACCCCTGAACGGGTCAGACGGGCTCGCTCTGGTGACGATAAAGAGACTATCTATCACAAGCTAGACACCATTGTCATTGATGAGATTTCAATGGTAAGGGCCGACCTGCTGGACTGCGTGGACCGGTTCCTGCGACTGAACGGCCCAGAGGCCAGCAAGCCCTTCGGCGGCATCCAGATGGCCTTCATCGGCGACCTCTACCAGCTGCCGCCGGTGGTTACCGGCGGTGAGAAGGAGGTCTTTCAATCTCTTTACGAGACACCCTACTTCTACGGCGCCAGGGTGTTCGACTCCTTCGAGATGGAATTCGTGGAACTGGAGAAGATTTATCGCCAGCACGATGAGCAGTTCATCACCCTGCTCAACGCCATTCGCAACAACTCCATCACCGAGGCTGGGCTGGAGCTTCTTAACCAGAGGTATCAGCCGGAATTTGAGTCATCACCGGACGATTTCTACGTTTACCTGACCACTACCAACAGGCTCGCCGAAGAGATCAACGACAAGCGTCTGGCGTGGTTGGAAGGCAGTCTTTACACCTTCACCGGAAGCATCGAAGGAGACTTCGGTAAGGAGTATCTGCCCACGGCTGTTGACCTCCAGTGCAAGGTGGGGGCACAGGTCATGATGCTCAACAATGATACCGATGGCCGCTGGGTTAACGGCAGCATCGGGAAAATAACCGATATAGCTCAGAACAGGAAAGGCGAACATATCATCATCGCCGAGCTGGCTGATGATGAGGAGGTGGAGATTACGCCCTTTACCTGGGAGATATTCCGGTTCTTTGTCGAGGCAGGACAACTACAGTCAGAAGTCATCGGTACATTTACGCAGTACCCGCTAATGCTAGCCTGGGCGGTAACCATTCACAAAGGCCAGGGGAAAACATTTGACAGGGTGATTATAGATATCGGGAAAGGCACCTTTGCCCACGGCCAGATGTACGTGGCACTCAGCCGGTGTACCACGCTGGGTGGCATTGTCCTCAAGAAGCTGGCGCTAAAGAAACATATCTGGACGAATTACCAGGTGATGGGTTTCCTGACCAGATACCAATACAAGAAGGCCGAGCAGTCCTGCCCGGTGGACGACAAAATAGAGGCAATCAGGAAAGCCATTGAGAACGAGGCATTGCTGGAAATAGCGTACCTCAAACCCAATGACGAAAAGACAACGAGGGTTGTCATGCCGGAGGCTGTGGGGGAAATGGAGTACCGTGGTAAGAAGTACCTCGGTATGCGGGCATTCTGCCTTAAGCGGAATGAAAACAGGGTCTTCCGGATTGACCGGATACTGGAGATGAAAGAGGCCTGATACGGTTCTGGTACACCAACGGCTATCTCCTTTTCTTTCTGAGGTAGTTAACCATCCGCAAAGTATCAATTACCCCGGCCATTTGGCTAAACTTCTCAAGGCTGTAGCGGGCCTTGCGTCGCCAGTTCGGATACTCCTCCTGTGTGGTCGGTACGTTTTGCGGCTTCGTCTCTAACCAGAGGTCCTCAAGATTGACAAGCACTACCCTGGCACGGCTAGCGCTCAGGAATGCCAGGCAGGCCGACAGCAAAGTCCGGGCATCAACAGCATCGCTCCTGATCCACCCTTTCTCTCGCAAGAAAGCAATGAGGCGTCGCTGGAGGCTGCGGCGTTTTTCGCACGCAATTCGGGCGGCGCTTTTATCCAGCAAGCCCAGCTTGAGCCGCTCCGGGATATCCAAAGCCCTCCAGAATGCGGCGAAGGGAGGCATATCGTGGGTATTGAGGCTCGCAATGTGGCTTGGTGTAATCCTGGGTAGCAATTGTGGACGGTCAGATTCAAGCTCGTAGTGGATAATATACATCCGGTGCAAACCGTGACGGCTCATGTCAGGCCTGACTTCCGGGGAGACTGTTCCGAGGTCCTCGCCGACCACGATTGTCTTGTTCCGATGCGATTCAAGCGCAGCGATGGCGTACATCTCCTCAGACGGATAACGAACGTATGCTCCCTGGCTGGCTTCCAGACCTTTCGGGATCCAGAAGAGACGGTGAAAGCTCATCATATGGTCAATCCGAAGAATGCCGGCATGCTGCATATGGTGACGGATGTACGCAACAAAATACCGGTAGCCTTCTTCCCTGATTCTCTCCGGGTGCAAAGGCGGGAATGACCAGTTTTGTCCTTTTGTGAAAACTATGTCTGGAGGAGACCCAGCCTCAGCATCTGCGACGAAAACGCTGCCTTCGCGCCAGGCATCATAACCATCGGGATGGACCCCAACGGGCAAATCAAGATACAGCCATACACCTCTCTCACGGGCCCTGCGTGAAAGAGTATCAACCTGTTGATGCGTGAGCCATTGCACATACAGATAGTAGCGCCTGAGCGCCTCATCGTAGTCACCATCGCCCAATACCCCGCCTCGAAGCGGCTGGGGCCACAGCCGCCACCGGGCTCCGTGTTTTTCTATGGCAGCCCGAAAACGAGCATAGTCGTCCACCACAGGGCGTTCTTGGGCGAAACGTTCAAGGGCTTCAAGATTCGAAGCTTCGTTACACCAGGGCCGGCAGAGCTTTTCCAGAACACGGCGCTTCAATGTCATCAAGCGGCGGTAGTCAACTAGAGGCATGCTGCGCACCATCTTAAGCTCCTTCTGAAACTCTGGTGAGGCCAGCATGCTATCCGTCGAGTTGTTTCCTGACGGACCTTCTATAGCTGCCATGTCCAGATAAAGCTCGTTCCACAGTAGCCTGCTAGATGGCATATATGGACTGGGATTAGCGGCTCCCTCTGAGGAAGTCAAAAGAGGCAAGGTGCCCACAACCCGACCTTCCGATTTAGCCACCCATGCCACGAGCGCATCCAGGTCCCCGAAATCACCAATTCCCCAGCTTTTGCGACTGTGAAGGGCGTGAAGTGGCAGGAAGAGCCCCCAAACCCGCTCTTCCGTCTCCGTTACCGGTATATAGGCTTTTGGTGGCGCGACGATGACCAGCGTTTCGGGACATGCCTCCGGCAGTTGCAACACAAACCGGTGATATCCGATGGGAAGCTCGCTTGACAGAGTGAGCCGCTTGACGGCATATCGGATACCTTCGACTTCTGCAGTCTCCATGATTGGAAGGTCAAATCCTTTCCATTTCCGGCTGAGCAGCTGGCCATTTTCCAGGAAAAGATGCCCCACGACGTCGGAATCGGCAATGCCGTGCGGGAGTCGCAGGTCTATCACCGGCGGTTCTCCATCCCGGGCTACCACTACGGGCGGCATCGTCTGGCGCCACATCTGCTGCTGGCGTTCGCGCCATGCAGAGCTGACATCGTTAAGTGTTATTACCGGGGCGCCCAGTGATTGCAATACCGCCAGTAACGTACGGGTAGACGCTGAGCGCCGGCGCTGCAATACGTCGTAGTAGGCAATCTGCACACCGTATAGATGGGCTAACTTACGCAGCACCTGCTTTGAAGATAAGACTGGCCTACTCATATCCCGCAGTTTCGAAGAAGTCTCAGGTCATTTGCCAGGCTTCTTCTCTTTTTGAGACAGAGCACTGATGGCGATTGAAGCAGCCTCTTCGAAGCTAAGACGCTCTGTGTTGATGACCAGGTCGTAGCATACCGGGTCTTCTAACTCGGCATGAAAATACCGTTTGGTAAACTCACGGCGGCTGCTATCAAAGCGCTCTATCTCTTTCTTAGCGTTCCCTTCGTCCAGCTTTAAGCTCTCCATGACGCGCTTCACTCTCAAATCCAGCGGTGCTATCACGAGAAGATGAATGGCCCCCGGATGGTCTTTGAGGATGAATTGACTTCCCCGACCACGAATAACCATCGCCTGGTTTTTGACCAGTTCCTTGATGACAGACTCTAATCCGGTCAAATAGTGAGCATCGCCCAGAGGTATTTCCCATGTGGGTAAATACGCACCAGGATAGCCAGCGCCAATTGGATAGGTATTTCCCAATGCCTCCCCGATGCGGCCCAGCAGAGTGCCGGGAGGCATTTCTTTGTCCGCTACGCCTCCCTTCGACCATTTAAGTCTTTTAGCCACGTCGGCGATTATTTCCCGGTCGATGTAATCAAGATGGAGTCTGTCAGCGATTTGTTTTCCTATTTCAGGCGCCCCACTTCCCAACTGGCCTCGAATCGTTACCACAGACATTCATTGCCTCCCTATCCGCATTTACATGATTGATATAAGTAGCTAATTAGTCCATATGTTCCAACTCAAGTACAGCTACAGGGAAAGTTTTGAATATATCGGCCAGAAGAAGGACCCCCTTATTTCCCTCACGCACGTTTACGACCTCACCTGTAAAAATGTTCCGGTAGCTCTTCCCTCCTGGCTTTGGGGGTAGCAGCAGGCTTGTGTTGCCCCAGACCCCGGTACCCGTAGGGGCTTTCTCGGCATTGCCTGTCAGTCTCGCCACCAGGCGGGGTGCGACAACTACCAGTTGTTGTTCTTCTTTTTGCCACGCAAAGGCGCAAAGGTGAGTTTTTTTCGCTCCTCCGGCATTTAAGGGGACATATTCGCCTTTGCGAAACAGTGTTGAATTATCGCGCCGGTAGTTTAAAGATCGCCATACTACGTATAGTTTTGCTCGTCCATCATGACTATCCCTCAATAGCGTTTCCGTAAACCTGGCCAGGTCGTGGCTCGCCGCCACTTCTTTCTTCAATCCATTGAGCAGCCTATTGCAACGCTCAAAATCAACTGGCCTTCGGTTATCGGGGTCCGTAAGGTTGAAAGCCCACACCTCATTACCCTGGTATATGTCCGGCACTCCCGGAGAGAACATCTTCAAGACTGTCTGAGACAGCGAGTTATACATCCCGCAAGAAGCGATCAAACTATTTAGTACCCTGAAGTCAACCAGAAACTGGTTGGAAGGCGATGGTCCCAATATAGTTGCCACAAACTTGCTGACAGCCTCCTCGTATGAGGTATTAGGATTAATCCAGCTGGTGTGGGCTTTTGCTTCTCTAAGGGCTTTCAACATATAGTCTTGAATCCTGCCGCTGTATCCGGCAAGCCCTGCATTGCTCATCTTTTCCACAGGGTAAGTGCCCAGAATGGTCTGATAAATCAGATATTCTTCATTACTGTCAGGGATATACTCGCTGTTGACAGTTGTTTTCTTGCTCCTGTTCAGACGCCGCCAGCGTGTCAGAGCTGATTTCCATTCCTCTGGAATCTCCGACAGCACGTTGATGCGGGCTCGGACATCTTCACCCCTTTTTGAGTCATGGGTAGAGGTAGTAATAAAAGAATGGGGCTTGTCTTGGTTGCGCTGTATATTCTCGCGGTGAAATTCTTCAACCGAAGCCCCAAATCGTTGTGGGTGTCCTCCTACCTCATTTAACGAGATCAGCGGATTGTAGATGTAGAAGGCGGTATCTTCCACTCCTTTCGCCATGACAGGACCGGTAAACTGCTGGAAATGCATTACAAAAAGGCGTTGCTCGTTACGGCCAGTTTCATCCATGCCGGTAGGATATTGCAGAAGCAAGGTATTCCTGACAAAGTCGAATATCGCAGAACTTATGGCCGGGTTCCGTCTCCCGGCATCCAGGATCGCCGTGTTGATAATGGCTTCGTCACGTTCGTCTATTGAGTCTTGATAAGCGTTTATGTAGGTACGATAGACCGGGAAGCAGGCGATAACTTCCCGTATAGCATCTCTCAGGCTGTTCAGAGTGAAATCACGGTACTGCCAGCTTCTTTCTGACACCCGGTTCAGCCGGTGAGCCAGCACATTGCCTTCTGCGGCCATGGAAGTCATCATCACCAGATTCTTGCTCCGGTAGGCTATATCTTGAAAGCTGTCATCTGAACGGGTGAACCACCGGTAAATATCCAATAGTGCCCGGCTATGCCTCTGATTCACGAAAATCTGGTTAAGGGCTATCGTGAATTCGTATCCGGTAGTCCCATCAACCGGCCAGTTCTCACGCAGCGTCTCTTTCTCACCCAGTATCTTCTCCACGATGAGAAAAAGTGGCCGGATACCCTCCGCCTCCGGATTTTTCTCGCGCTCACTTTCAAACCTTACCTGCAATTCTTTTCTAAAGATACCGTTGTCTATTTTTGATAAGCGGGGAGCCTGTTTTGGCTGCACTGACGCCAGGTCCAACCAGCGGGCTTCATGAAGCCGCCATAGATAACCGGCAGGATCGAAGAGCCCGTCAACATGGTCAACCCTGAGCCCGGTCAGCATGCCTTTGCCAAGAAGGTCTCGAACCAGGCGATGAGTTTCTTCAAAGACCACTGGGTCTTCCATCCGCAAGGCTACCAGTTCGTTTACATCAAAGAAGCGCCGGTAGTTAATTTCCTCAGCGGCTACACGCCAGTAGCTGAGGCGGTACGCCTGCTTTTCAAGCAGGTCGTGAAGCTTGCTGAAACTTCCACTGCCACCCGCGACTCCGTTGAAGGATTTCGCTACGTCATCAACAGTCGTCTTGATTGTCTCGTCCTTGGCGCAGAGTTCCGCCAGTCGCCTCTTGATGATTTCCTTCTCACGGTGCCTCTCGGCCACTCGCTCAGGACCTATTTCACTCCTCTCCGGCAGATTGCGGCATGCCGTTATAATGCTCTGCAGTTCCAGGAAGTTCTGGTGCGTGTCGGTCAAATGTTCTCGCAAGCGACCGAGACATGGCTCAAGTATAATCACCGCCGTCTTCGGACCAACGGGCAGCCTGTGGCTACGATATTCTATGACAAAAGCGCCATGCTTAAAGCTAAGGGTAATTTGCCCGTTCTCGAGCACGTTACCATAGAGGTCTTCCAGGATAGGCAACAGTACCTTCTGGTACATTTCCGGCTTAACTGGTTCCCAGTCTATATCGAAGAATCTGGCATAAATCGAGCTGGGTCCATTCTCCAGGACATCCTGCCATTTCGGATTGTCAAATATAGACATATGGTTCGGCACAATATCAAGAATCTGTCCCATACCATGCTTCTGGAGTTGGTGTACGAAGTCATGGTATTCTTTTTCAGAGCCGATTTCAGGATTCAGGGCGTTATGGTCAGAGACATCGTATCCGTGCACACTACCTGCTCTAGCCTTAAAATAAGGCGAGGCATAGCAGTCGGTGATGCCAAGCTCGTGGAGATATGGTACCAGTCTGGCCGCGTCGCGAAATGTGAAAGAGCTATTGAAATGGAGACGATAAACCGAGACAGGATATCGCTTAGAATGAGATACCGCCTTCGTTACAGATTCAAACACTTTGGTAACGAGATTATCGGTTACCATGAAACCCACAAGCCTCCCGGAGTCTATTACCACGCTGGCGGAACCGGCCGGAGGAGTTTTTGCCGGACCCGGGTCAGACAGTCCCGTATATGTTACGCAACACGTATCGACAGTGCGTCTCCCAGCGAGACGAACCGCGTGACCCAGTCTTTTGCCGCCTGGTCTTCTCCATTCGCCTTATTCTGAAAATCAGGATACACCGCCTTCAGCATATGGTAATACAGGTTCTGTACTCCTCGCAGCTCTACCTCAAAAGGCAGAGATTTAGCCAGTCCTACTGAAGCCAACACTTGGTCCAGGAGCATGCTATCTTGTGGTTTAGTAGCCAGGTCAGCCATTTTCTGCTCCAGCGTCTGTCTGAAAACGTGTCCTAGCCCCTCAGTGTCAAGTCCAACATTCCATTTTCGAGCATCGCTGAGAATCTTGTTGACTATTTCCTGGTCCGGACTTTCCGCGATGAGAGCGCTATGCAAATCCTTGTTAAGGATTAATTCAGCAGCCGATTTCAAAGCCCCGGGCAGGGGAGTACCGAGGTCTGTGATGAAGCGCATCAGGGGATAGTGAGACTGGTATATCTTTCGATAATCAGCTTCTATCTCACCCAGGGTGGACTTCAGAATATTGCCCAGGACCTTGTGCTGCTCATCGAGGAACAAGGACTTAAGCGAGTAGGTTGATGTGCCGAAATGCTTATCCAGAAGCCGGATAGCGGCCGGGAAATCCGCCGCCGAACAGGTACGGGTTAGCTCCTGGAGCATTTCCTCATAAGCCTCCTTGCCACGGTAATCGCGGACTCCGGCGCTCAAGTTGTGGTCGCCGAAGTGTACCACCCCGAAGCTCATGGCCTTAGATTCGTGAGTAATCTCAGAAGTCACCGTAGCATGGCCAATCGCTACTCTCTCCTTGCCACAATCCTCCCGTTTGTAGTCACGGGCCTCAACGTCGTAGCAGTATATCTTGTTCTTTTGCTCACCGTACTCCTCAAATATAGAGCTGACCGCGTAGTGGGCGGCGACCTTGGTCAGGTCAATCATGGCCGATTTGGCAAATTTATCGTAGATAAGATGTCCATCCTTGTGCTCGGGGATATTGCTCTTGGCTTCCTCAAGTAGCTTGAGGAACTGCTGCTCGGTAGCATCACCAAAGAGTCCCTCAGCCAGTTGAACCACCCGTCCGGCATACTGGATTACTTGCACCGTCTCGATACCAGATAGCTCATCGAAGAACCACCCGCAACTGGTGTACATAAGCATAGCGTGGCGCTGGAGCTCGAGCAGCTTCAGTACCTCTATTCTTTCAGCCTTGTGGAGTTTGTGAGTTGCATGGTTATTCAGAAACTCTGCAACGCTTTTCGGAGAGCGATCAAGCACTACCGAGATGTAATCATCGCGGGCAGCCCACGGGTCTTTTAGCAGCTGTCTGGCTTTCTCCTCGTATCTGGGAGCCAGAGTATCGCGAAGCCAATCCAAAGCCTGTCGCAGTGGAGTCCGCCATGCCTGGTTCCATCCCGGATGTCCACCGCTGTTACATCCACAGTCTCTCCACCATCTATCGACTCCGTGACAGCAACTCCAAGAGGTCTTTTCGACAATCTCCACTTCATGGGTCGGCGGATGTTTCGCCAGGTATTCGCCGTAGTTGGTTATCTTCGTCTCTGGATCAATGTCAATCTTGTGCAGGGCATAGGCCAGCGCCATATCTCCATTGCTATGATGATGTCCGTAGCTTTCTCCATCCGTGGCGATGTGAACCATCTGAGGCCAATCACGCTGGTCGGAGAAGGCGCTCATCAGACGGTTGGCGAAGTTCTCACCATCCGCCAGCAAGCCCTCAAAGGCAATCGCACGTGAAATCGGGCCATCGTAGAAAAATAGATTTATCTTACGTCCAGAAGCAAGATGCAGTTCGTATGCCCTGGTTGGGTCAATATGGCCTCCGTTTATATCATCCCAGCTATCCGCACCGATCTGGCGTATCCTGGCTGCCTGGTGAGGGGCGAGCAGGGTAAACTTTAGTCCTAACTCTGCCACTACATCCAGGGTCTCCAGGTCTACCGCGGTCTCCGGGAGCCAGATTCCCTCTGGCTCACGACCGAAGCGGTACTTAAAATCACGCAGTCCCCAAAGAACTTGTGTGTACTTGTCCCGGCGGTTAGCCAGAGGCATAATCACATGGTTATGGACCTGGGCCAGGGCTGACCCGTGCCCGGAGAATAGATTTTGGCTTTCCTTATCAGCCTCGATAATGGCACGGTAAACCTCCGGGGCAGCATACTGCATCCAGGCCAGCAAAGTCGGCCCGAAGTTGAAACTGATTCTGGCGTAATTATTTACAATTTCGGTAATCCGTTTTTCACTGTCCAGAATGCGGGAGACCGAGTTTGGCTCATAGCACTCGGCTGTAATTCGCTCATTCCAGTCATGGTAGGGGTAGGCTGAGTATTGGAGTTCAATGTCCTCCAGCCATGGGTTTTCCCGTGGCGGCTGGTAGAAATGACCATGGATACAGATGTAACGGTCCATTTAGGCCTCCTCCAAACGGATAAATAGAACAAACGATTCTGGCTCCACGGACAGCGTGATCTCGCCATCTGAAACAAATTCTGTTGGAACGCGGCTTCCGTTTCCGAGCCATTGTGACTCTGCCGAATCGAGCTGTTTCTGCCAGCACCCCTCTGGAACGGGAAGGGTGACAGATGGCCGGGCATTACTGAAGCTAAATACGGCTATGGTCTCGCTGTTTTCACTCCAGCGCCGGACATACAGCAGCCCACTTTTCTCATAGCCCAGCACTTCCGTAGTATCCTTACTGAGGCAAGACAGGGCGGGTATTTTTCTGCGTAGCCCTATTAGCTTTTTGTAGAATTCCCGGAGAGCACGATGTCGGTCTTCATTACACAAATTGTGGTTGAGTTTGCTGCGGAGAAAGGTCGCCTCATCTTGAGGGTCAGGAAAGTCTCCCTTCCATTGGAAGGCAACAAACTCCTGGCGGCGCCCTTTTCTCACTGCCTCGATAAGTACCGGTTCCGAGTGGCTGGTAAAGTACTGAAACGGGGCAATCTCTCCGTACTCTTCGCCCATAAAGATGAGAGGTATGAATGGAGAGAGCAAAACAACCCCGGCTGCCAGTTTTAGATTCTCAAAGGAAATAAGCTGGCTCAAACGTTCACCCAGTATGCGGTTTCCCACCTGGTCGTGATTCTGAGCAAAGACCACGAACCGATGCGCCGGAATATCCCTGGAGGAAGAACCGTGTCGACGCATACGGTACGGAGAATACTCACCGGAATAGACAAAGCCCTCCCGAAAAGCCTTGACCAGATGCTGTAACCGGCCGAAGTCCTGGTAGTACCCAATCCGCTCGTTTGTAAGCAGTACATGAAGGGCGTGGTGGAAACCTTCGTTCCACTGGGCATCCAGACCGTAGCCCCCCAGTTCGCAAGGAAGTATCAGCCTGCGGTCATTAGCATCACTCTCACCGATGAGATATATCCGGCGATTGAGTTGGTTTCTCAGCTTATCCACAGAGACCGCAAGCTCCCCCAGAAATGTATGTGGCGAGAAATCCAGTATAGCGTGGAGAGCATCCAGCCTCAGAGCATCAACATGGAACTCCGAGAGCCAGTGCAGGGCATTCTCTATGAAAAAGCGCCGCACATGATCACTCATCGGGCCGTCGAAATTGAGCGCCGCTCCCCACGGAGTGCGGTAGCGGTCTGTAAAATAGGGGGCAAACTGCCCGAGGTAGTTGCCTTCGGGGCCGATATGGTTATAGACTACGTCCAGAATTACGGCCATCTCTTTCCGATGACAGGCGTTGATAAGCCGTTTAAGCCCCTCCGGACCGCCGTAGGAGTTTTGTACGGCAAAAGGATAGGCACCATCGTATCCCCAGTTGCGGCTGCCCGGAAACTGGGCAACAGGCATGAGTTCAAGTGCGGTAACGCCTAGCTCCTTGAGATTATCCAGGAGAGGAATCACCGACTCAAAAGTGCCCTCTGGGGTAAAGCTGCCCACGTGAAGTTCATATATGACGTAATGCTGAAGAGGCAAACCGGGCCAGGCGTGGTCCTCCCACGTAAAAGTTGAATCAACGACCTGGGACGGACCATGAACCCCTTCGGGTTGGTACCTGGAGGCCGGGTCAGGGTAATCTTTTTGGCCATCCAGTTGGTAAAAATAGAGGCTTCCGGACTTAATATCATCAATGAGTGCAGAGTGATAACCTTGAGCATCTCTTTCCAACGGCAGCAACCGCTCATGAGGGGTAACGATGTGGACGTCCACTTTTTGGACAAAGGGCGCCCATACTACGAATCGGCTATGTCTGTTTCCCACATATGTGGCACCAAGCCTTGCTTCTATATCCATATCTGTCCTGTTGCCTGTTGAGGAGATTTACATCTACAGGTTGCTGTCAAAGATTCAGAACTTCTTGCCCGTCAACAGCATTGTTGGTAAAGTAGAGGGGGATGCAAACAGACACAGTGATAGTGTAACATTCGTTACCAGTTAACTCAAGGTAGCTCATGTGTCCGAGATAAGGCAAGACCCGACAACAAAAGAGTGGGTTATAATCGCCAGTGAAAGGCGAAAGCGGCCTTCTGATTTCGTACATAAGGTGTCCAGACCTGAAAAGCCTCCTTTTGTCAGCTCCTGCCCGTTCTGTCCTGGTAACGAGAGCATGACGCCACCTGCCGTTCTTTCCTATGCAGATTCAAATACCGGTCCCTGGCAGGTAAGGGTGTTTCCCAACAGGTTCCCGGCGGTCACGCCAGATAGCAGCGCCTTGAGACAAACAAAGCATGGGGGCTTTCTAATTCGCTATTGCAGTCAAGATGATAGTTAATGTATAATACTGCCATGGAGGAGTTCCATGGCAAGAAAAGCTCGTTTTTCGGATGAGGACATAGCGA
>ENA-OSEO01005208-OSEO01005208.1-sediment-metagenome-genome-assembly--contig:-NODE-5208-length-12766-cov-13.173536_pt1 | contig 12766 bp, 9 predicted proteins | sample MGYA00237883_ERZ534232 | MGnify/ENA metagenome assembly ERZ534232
ACCCTTTCACCCTTACCCTTCGGCACATCCAAGACATGCCGGGGGCGGTTTCCTTTCTGTGGCACTTTCCTTCCCGTTGCCGGGACTGGGCGTTACCCAGCGCTCTGTCCTGTGGAGCCCGGACTTTCCTCCCTTCCGCCAGAAGCGGAACAGCGGTCATTCGTCCTGCTCTAACAACCTAAAGGATACCCGGAATAATGGAAAATTGAAATAGTGGAAAGATGGGGCGTATTCCATCATCCCAACATTACATTATCCTCCTTTGTCTCCGCCTGAAACTCCTGATCCTCTCCCCAGTAAATGAGCCGGTTGCAGTGTGGACACGTCAGGATCGCATCACCCTTGAGCAGATTATTGAAATCCTGGGGAGGAAGTCCGATATGGCACGCCTGGCAAACACCGCGAACCACGGCGGCGACTGCCTGTCCTCCTTTTCGTTCCATCAGCAGGGAATACGTTTTTAAAAGACTCTTCTCGACTCTTTCGATCAGATGAGGCCGTTGCTGCTGGAGCGCTTCAAGCTGCTTGTCCAGCTCTTTCATCTCCTCCTGCACCACGTTGGTCATCCTTTCCGCCTCAGCAGCCGCCTCCTGCCTCTTCTTCATTCGTGACTGGAGATCCTTTTCCAGGTTATCAGTATCTTCCATGTATTTGAGAATCTTGTCTTCCAATGAGAATTGCATGGCTTTCAGGTCTTCAATCTCTTTCAGCGCAGCAGCATACTCCTTGTTGGATTTGACATTGGAAAGCTTGATGCTGCTCTTTTCTATCCTGCCTACCAATTCCTGCACTTCGCTTTCAAACCCCCGTCTCTCTTTCTTGATGGCCTCAAGCTTATCCTGCGCTTCCTTGCTCTGTCGGTCGATTTCCTCCAGCTCCCCTCTGAGTACTTTAATCCTTAACGGTGCTTCCGCTTTCCTTCGAAGGATTCCAGTGATTTGGTTATCGCAGGTCTGAAGTTCCAAAAGGAGTTTAAGTCTTTTTTTCAATGGCATACCTCGCATGTAAATGGTTCCAAAGTTCAGGGTTCAAAAGCTTGGGCTTTCACCAGCATGAGCCCGTCTTCTAAAGTTCTCATCTTCTGACTTATAGTTTGCGGCATGCCTCGCACACCGACTTCCCGGTCTTACTTGTACAAAAAGGGATCTCTTTCCCCTCGATATACCTCCACCTCTACTGCAAACCGGGCTTGCTGAAAAAGATGTTTCAATTTGTCAGCAAAGTGAATGAATGCTGTTCTTTCCGTGCAGAAATGTCCAGCATCAATGACGATTAAACCGAGGGCTTTCGCCTCCAGAGCCTGGTGGTAGGTTACGTCTCCTGTGATGAATACATCCGCACCCATCTCAGATGCCTTCCAAATCATTGAACCGCCGGCTCCTCCCATGACAGCAATGCGGCGGGCTGGAGAATCAATGCTTCCTATGATCCGCACCTTTTCGGCAGAGAGCATGGTCTTCAATTTTTCCGCAAGCACGCCCACAGCCATATGCTCGTCAAGAAAACCGATCCTCCCCAATCCTCCAGCAGGATATTGTGGAATTCTCTGAAGTGGTTCAGTATCCCCGAGGCTCAGAAGCTCTGCAAGAATGTGATTAATGCCGTCGGCTGCGCCATCCAGATTCGTGTGGACCGCAATAATGGAGACACCTCCGCTCAGGGACTCATGAATGACGTTTCCGGGATACTTGTCCAGGTCCAAACATGATACAGGCTTGAACAGAAGCGGATGATGAGCTAAAAGAACCTGGGCCTTTTTCCGAGCCGCTTCTCTGACAGCCTCAATGGTTGGATCCAGGGAAAGCATTACCTTGTCGATTTCCCGGGTAAGGCTTCCTACCTGTAAGCCGGGATTATCCCATTCCTCCGAGATATTGGAAGGGGCAATCGTCTCCAGCAAACTCATCAAATCTTTTATCGTGGGTTTCACCAGAAATTACGCTCCCCAAAAATTGAAAGGGCGCACCGTAAACCGGTGCGCCCTTTCAGCTGTCAAGTACTTTGCTTCGCAGTCAATGGACTTGTTCGTTCCTGCCTCATCGCTATATAAAAGGTCTATTTGATGGGCCCACCTGGATTCGAACCAGGGACCAACCGGTTATGAGCCGGTGGCTCTACCAGCTGAGCTATAGGCCCTCCATTCCCATGCCTTTCACGAATAAAATGCTAGCAAATACCTAAGGTGTCAAGGAAAATAACAGGATACAGGATACAAGAGTCACGATCCAGACCGCATATCTCTGTTTTCCGCAAGCCGGGCATGACTTTGATTGTCCCGCAGACACTGTCGAGGCGTACCTGCGGCACCATCAATTTTGGGTTTCTCATCCTGGATCCTGCATCTTGCATCTTGGATCATCTTTCCAGAAAGCTCCTCAACTGCCTGCTCCTGCTGGGGTGCCTGAGCTTCCTCAATGCCTTCGCCTCAATCTGCCTGATCCTCTCCCTGGTGACGCTGAAATCCCGGCCAACCTCCTCCAGGGTGTGATCGGATTTTTCGCCTATCCCGAATCTCATTCTGAGGACTTTTTCCTCTCTTGGGGTGAGGGTGGTCAGAACCTTTCTCGTCTGCTCTCCCAGATTATGGCTGATCACTGCCTCGCCCGGAGAAATCACCTTTTTGTCCTCAATAAAATCCCCGAGATGACTGTCTTCTTCCTCGCCTATAGGTGTTTCAAGCGATATCGGCTCCTTGGCAATCTTGAGAACCTTTCTCACTTTTTCCAGGGGAAACTCCATTTTCTCTGCGATTTCCTCCGGAGTCGGCTCTCTGCCATGTTCCTGGACAAGATACCTGGAAGTTCGTATGAGCTTGTTGATCGTTTCGATCATGTGTACAGGTATACGGATGGTCCTGGCCTGGTCCGCAATGGCTCTGGTAATTGCCTGCCGGATCCACCACGTGGCATACGTGCTGAACTTATATCCTCTCTGGTACTCGAATTTATCCACGGCCTTCATCAGCCCGATGTTCCCCTCCTGAATAAGGTCGAGAAACTGGAGGCCTCTATTCGTGTACTTTTTCGCAATGCTTACGACCAATCTCAGGTTTGCTTCAATAAGCTCGCTTTTCGCATCCTTAGACTGCGTCAACCGGTTCTCGACCATCTGCAGGGTTTTTTCCAGCTCGCTCTTTTCCATGCTTGTCCGTTCCTGGATATCCCTGATGCATTTCTCCGCCTTCTCGATCCTGGCTTTCAGGGCAAGGATATCCCTTTTCTTCATCCTCAAGGGGCTCACCACTTCGGTGTCTCTCACGGATTTCGGGATTTGGCTGAGACACTTTTTCAGATTGGGCAAGGTCCTGCCGCCGGCGGCCTTCAAACACTCCTGGATCTCTCTTTCCGCCTGATCCATGTGGATTGAAGTCTCTTTGAGTCTATTGACCATGTGATCGAGCTGGCTTTTTTCCAGCTTGAACGACGCTATCAATTCAACGATCCTTGCGTAGTCTTTCTCTATCCTTTCGCAAATTTTCTTTTTCCTGGTCCCGGATACGCCTCTCTTCTGGATCTCGCGTCTAAGTTCACACCGCCCCTTATAGAGTCCGCTTATCTCTTCAATGAGATTGATGATAGAATCTCTTTTTTCCCCTATCTGAGCATGGCTGTCCTCATCTTCCAGGTCGTTGATCACATCCTTCAGCTTGATCTCTCCATTTCTTAGTTTCTGGCCCAGCTCGATGATGTATTCAATACCGACACAGCATTTCAAGAGCGCGGTCAAAGCCTCTTCCTCTCCGGACTCGATCCTCTTTGCGATCTCCACCTCGCCTTCTCTCGTGAGGAGGGAAATGCATCCCATCTCCTTGAGATACATCTTGACAGGATCCGATACTCTGGCCATCCCATCGGAGATCTCGGCCCGGAAACTCTCCTTTTCGGGTGCTTTCTCCTGTTTCTTCTTCAGCAGCTTCCTGGATTTCTCAATCTCTTCCTTCGTAGCTTCATCGATGACCAGGATGTCCATCTCTTCAAACATCACCATGAGATCATCAATGTATTCAGAAGATACGACTTCATCGGGAAGATCGTCATTGAGTTCCTCATAAGTGATGTACCCTTTGTCTTTCCCGATATCGATCAATCGTTTGAGATTCACAGAGTCGGAATTATTGGCCATGAATATCTCCTCCTGAAAATGTTTCCAACGCCAAGACAATATATCTTTTTCGCGTTTGTGTCGGCGGTACTGAGGGCTTTTCTCTTACAAACACGCTTCTTGCTCACGGGTTGGGAATTCAACCCCACTTTTCTTGCATGGTCTTGGAAATTTTGCTCAGTTCCTGGAGATCCTGTTGCTTGCAGGCCTTTTTTTTAGACTCTGCCAGTTTGATCTTCAGGACTTTGTTTCCGTAATCCTTCAGAGCTTGTACTACCTCCTCTTCGCTGCACATGGATCTGCTGATCATCGCCTCCCTTAGCACTTCTTTGCTTCTTTCTCCGTTCAGATTATCCACTAACTCGGCGGGGCTTACGGAGACACCGTTCCTGTAACCCTCCATCATGCGATCGAAGATCTCTTTGACAGGTTCATCAGAGAGAAGAACCCGGAAATCCTCGTTCAACATTCCTGGCCTGGCCGAGGGATGATGGACCAGAATATTCAGAAAGAGAGAATCGTCCTTATGTACCGGCTCTTTACCGAGGGGCCGATCCTCCTTTGGAGCCTCCTTGCCATCTTTTCCGGGGCCGTAAGAGGCCCATTTCTTCATCTCCTCAATGACGCTCGACTCTTTGAGGTCGAGCTTCTCTGTGACCCGTTTTACATATAAGGATTGCTGCGCCGCGTTTTTCAAATCGCACAGAAGAGGAATCGTCTGCTTCAGAATGGAGAGCCTCCCTTCGATGGATGGGCCGGTTTGAGCCATCTGCAAATCAAGGAAAAAATCGAAGATGGGGGAGGCATGGGCGAGGAGATCTTGAAAGGCCGAAAGACCTCGCTTGTTTACAAAATTGTCGGGATCCTCATTCTCAGGCAGGAGGACTGCCTTTGCAGGGAACTCCTCGTCCAGAAAAATGGAAAAGGCCTTGGAAGCGGCCGCCCTGCCCGCATTGTCCGAATCGAAGACAACCACCGCTTCTTTGGCGTATCCCCTCAAGAGTCTGACATGCTCTTTGGTCAAGGCGGTTCCGAGAGTGGCGACAGCCTCGTTGAATCCGTGTCTTTTCAGGGCCAGAAGATCCATGTATCCTTCCACAATGACAGCCCGGCCACTCTGCCGGATCGCCTCGTGCGACAAATGAAAACCATAGAGGACATGGCCCTTGTGAAAAAGAACGGATTCCGGGGTGTTCATGTATTTGGGGGTTGAATCGTCAAGCACTCTGCCGCCAAAGCCAAGAACGCGGCCCCTGATATCGGAGATGGGAAACATAATCCTGCCCCGAAACCGATCGTAGTAGCCCCCGGTCTTCCTGGGAATCACCAGTCCTGCTTTGCATGCCCATTCCAAGTCCCCCCCCTTGATGACCCTGCACAGCCCTTCCCACTTTTCAGGCGCATAACCAAGCTTGAAACCGGAAACGATTTCTTTGGTAATTCCTCTCGATGCCAGATACTTTCTTGCATTCCTCGACTCTTCCGATCGAAGGAGGTTTTCTTGAAAAAAGGAGCAAGCCTTTTCATTCACCTTCAAAAGGGAAGCTCTCTCCGTCAATCTCTCATTTTCAGAAGGATTCCACGGAGTGCTTGGGAGAGAAATGTGATAGCGTTCGGCCAGATCTCGCAATGCCTCGGGGAAAGATACCTTGTGGTACTCCATCCAGAAGGTGAAGACATCTCCCCCTTTGCGGCAGCCAAAACAATGGAAGATCTGTTTTGAGGGGCTGACTGTAAAGGAAGGGGTTTTCTCAGGATGAAAGGGACAAAGGCCAAGATAATTCTGTCCCGCTTTCTTGAGGTGTATGGCCTTTCCTATGACCTCCACGATATCCGCCACCCGTTTGACTTCCTCTTTCACGGATTGATGCTGATCCACCATTCTACTTCCATCTCAGCGAATTTACAGGCAGAATGCGGAAGCTCGATAGGAAAACCCCGTACCGAACGCTGAAGATTATCGTGCTCTTGTACGGTTCCATTCGTGGCATTTCCTTGTCCCCAGCGATCAAGATCAACTCGATATCCTTTTGCTATCTAGTGTCTATCCAGAGAATTCCGGATGAAGCTTAACCCTTCAGGAAAATTCATCCTGGTTTTGCTGGCCGCGACAGTTGATCGCGCGATCCGAATCCCCCTTTCGAATGAGCACTCTCTGGGACAAGGACAACATGACATATTACCTTAGAGTCTCGAAAAATCAAGCACCCTTTTCCTGCATTTCTTCCTTAGCGATTCGGATGGCCTCCTCAAGATCCAGTCCGCCCTCATAAAGAGCCCTTCCCGTGATCATGCCGATGACCCCATTTTCAGAAAGTGTCAGGACTTTTTTCACGTCTTCGACATCAGCAATGCCCCCTGAGGCTATTACCGGCACATTCACCCCCTTCGCGAGCATCCTTGTCGCCTCGATGTTTGGACCTGTCCCCATGCCGTCTTTCTGGATATCCGTGTAAATAATGGCTTCTAAACCATCATTTGCAAAGCGATTGCCAAGTTCTATGGGGGTGACTTCGGTAGCCTGTGTCCACCCCTCCACGGCAATTTTGCCTTCGCTTGCATCCAGCCCGAGTATGATACGGCCGGGGTATTCTTTGCAGGATTGATACAACAGATCAGGATCCCTGAATGCAGCGGTCCCGAGAATAACGGCATGCACACCTGAGTCAAGATAGCTCCTGACGGTATCGATGTTCCTTATCCCGCCTCCCACCTCGACCGGTATAGGTACGGCTTTCACGATGTGCCGGACAACTTCTCGATGGACCGGGGTCTTACGGATAGCCCCATCCAGATCGACTACATGCAGCCTTTCGGCACCTTTTTCAAACCACTTTAGAGCAATCTCTTCCGGCTTTGTCGAATATACGGTTTCTTCAGACATCCTGCCTTGTTTCAGTCTGACACAGCGTCCGTCTTTAAGATCAATGGCCGGTATTACAATCAAGGGATTACTCCTTCTCCATCTTTTCGATATTTTTAGGAAATTTCTGCAGGAGTTCGCTCAAACCCATCTCGGCAAGTCTTTCTGCCTTGACCCATTTCCCTTTGCTTTTAAAAAAAGTACCGGCGTCCAACAGATTTTCAAAAAAAGACTGCTGTGTCTTGTCAAATTTTCCTCGCCAGGCTACTTCGCCGTTCTCGCTTCTCAGCAGGTAAAGGTCGAAGCCAACGGAGGCCGGGCGGTCAACACCAAAATCTTTTCCTTCCCTTTCCCACCACCGAAAGATATAGCCAACAAGGACCCCATCAGCCGAAAGGGTTTTTCCAATTTCACTGTAAAGCTCCACCCCTTCCATTTTCGGTTTTGAGAAGTGGAGACTGGCAAGAACACCTTTCGCCTGTTCGGGCGGGATGAGTTCATATCCCTTTCCTGCCATTTTCGAATAAACACTTTCACTCATCTTTTCAACAATGTCTTGAGGCACAGGGTGGGCCATGTATACGGCACCTTGAAGAGGACCTCTAATAATTCCAGGTTCTTCACCGGGTGTGAGAACCGGGAAGAACCCTGCGACAACGATGGAGCTCATTTCATGTGATTTGTCTTCGAGAACGGTTGCTCCCTGAAAAGCACAGCCGGTAAAAAGTAACAGAAGGATTGAGTGTAGAACAGAATGACAGAAGCGGCTTTGCGGCATAGGCTCCTCATGGGTCTCTTGTCGCGCGAGGCGCAGATTCAGGGTTACTCGTCATGAAGGCTGACGCAATACTTTCTTATTAATCATTCTTTGCGTCTTTACGTCGCCGCGTGAGACTCTTTTATAAGATGCCCTTTGTAGAGGGTACCTTCTCTCCCAACCGACCTTCCATACAGGTCGCCTGGTCCAAAGCCCTCCCAAAAGCCTTGAAGATCGACTCTGCAACATGGTGAGGATCTTCACCTGAAAGGAGATCCACGTGCAAGGTCAGGCCGGCCCCGCGAGCAACAGCCCGAAAAAATTCTCTTACCAGGTGCACATCGAAATTTCCTGTTTTGCTCTCGGATAGATTGACGCGGTATGCGAGAAAGGCACGGTTGGAGAAATCGATGACTACACGGGCCAACGCTTCATCCATGGGAACTACGGCATGCCCGTACCTCCTGATTCCCTCCTTGTTCCCAATGGCCTGGCGTAAAGCTTCCCCAAAGCAGATTCCGATGTCCTCGATCGTATGATGATCATCCACCTCGGTATCCCCCTTGGCGCTCACCTGGAGATCCATGAATCCGTGGGCGGCCATCAGAACCAGCATATGGTCCATGAAGGGAATTCCTGTACCGATTTCGGCTGTCCCGGCGCCGTCCAGATTCAGGACGAACTTCACATCCGTTTCTCTGGTTTTTCTCTCTACGGTTGCAGTTCTCGCCACGGCTTTGACTCCGAATGTAATGGATGCAATGGCACGTTGACCCGAGAAAAAGAAAGGTAACGAAGCTTACTCAGAAAACCTGAATCGTTACCTTCTCGAAAAAATCGTTATCTCTTCGCAAAGGCGCAAAAATCCAAGGATTTCTCCCCGTACATTTCCCTGCAACTTTGTCCGAGGCCGATTGATATTTCTGGTGGAGATGATGGGATTCGAACCCACGGCCTGTGCGTTGCGAACGCACCGCTCTCCCATCTGAGCTACATCCCCACTCTTCAAAACTTATTTTATATATACCTTTTCACCTTTTTTTTCAACGGGAATCTGTCCGGGTGAGAAAACTTCCGCGGGGATTAGCAGAAGTCGAAATACGTTATAAATCAAAGTCTTCCGAGAAGAGAGGTTTCTAGAATGAGAACACTAGTGGGAGGGGACATAAGAGCCCCCGGGTTCCCCGCATAGTTGTTTCTATTGGGCGTATAGTCCATACGATTTTGCAAAAAAGCTATAACCTGCCAGATCCTTTACTGATCCGTCACAAATAATAGCATGACCACCGTCTACGCCGGTTATGCCAAACAACACCGGGTAGCCGGCATCCAGATTGGGGTTGACCATCTCATTTCTTTGGGTGCCGGGCAAATTGTAGCCTTCATTAAAACCCTTCCGGGCATTCCTATACATGAAAGTGTAACGAAAGGCATCACCGCACAACAGGGTATCAGCGGCATACTGCTCCAGATATACGGTCCCCCTGCACCGTCACCGTCGCGCAGGTTTTCGCTTCGGGGTACATTGTCAACGTTGATCGTGAAGTTGATCTCTCCAAAGCAGTCATCCATTGAAAGGCTTGTGCTTACGAATTGACTCGTGGTAAGGCCGACGAGGAGTCAATTCTCGAACGCTCAGGAACTCAGGGGAAAAACTGCGGTGGTCGTTTCGTTGGCATGAACGAGTCAGGGTGATAAATGGCAGATATGAAATCAGCACTTTATATTATCCGACAGGAATCATCTCCTAGACCTGAGTGACTCTCAATATTTCCTCGGTCGTGCTGATTCCACGCATAACCTTGTCCGCACCATCTTGCCTCAACGTTCTCATCCCTTCCCCGATGGCCACACGTTTGATTGTGTCCGCATCGGATGTGGTCAGAATCGTCTTCTTTATACCTTCCGAGATCTTCATGATCTCGTAGATGCCGGTCCTTCCATAGTACCCGGTTCCCATGCACTTTTCGCACCCTTTGCCGATGCAGATTGAGGCGTGCTTGAGGTCTTCTCCGTTCACGTTCAGCTCCCTCATGTATTCGCCGTTGATTTCAGAAGCGCATTTGCAGTAAGGACAAACAGTCCTGACAAGTCTTTGTGCAATAATGGAAAGCACCGATGAACTGATCAGAAACGGCTCAATACCCATGTCTATCAGCCTGGTCACTGCAGAGGCTGCATCATTCGTATGAAGAGTCGATAAGACCAGATGCCCGGTCAATGCGGCCTGAATGGCGATCTCCGCTGTTTCCAGATCTCGGATTTCGCCCACAAGTATGACGTCCGGGTCCTGCCTCACAATGGTTCTTAAACCAGTTGCAAACGTAAGACCCACTTTGCGGTTGACATGGACCTGTCCTATGCCGTCGATCTGATACTCCACCGGATCTTCTATAGTGATGATGTTCTTGTCCGGTGTATTAATCTCGCAGAGAGCGGCGTAAAGGGATGTCGTTTTGCCGCTGCCTGTGGGGCCGGTCACAAGAATGATGCCGTGAGACAGGGTAATCAGCCGGCGGATCTCGACCAGGTGCGCTTCCGGTATCCCCAGTTCGTTTAGCTTGAACATTTCCGCGCTCTTGTTGAGGAGGCGCAGGACCAGTCGTTCTCCATACACAGTGGGTAAGCTGGAAACGCGGATATCTATGTTCTTATCTGCGACCCTGATCTCAATTCTTCCGTCCTGGGGCACGCGTTTCTCGGCAATGTTCAGGCCGGCCATGACTTTGATTCTGGAGGTGATTGCAGGATGGAGTTTTTTCGGCGGATCGAATGTATTGTACAAAAGGCCGTCTATCCTGAACCGGATATTCAGGTTTGACTGGTAGGGCTCAATGTGAATGTCGCTCGCGCGGTTTTTCACCGCCTTGGACAGCATCAGGTTCACGAACTGGATGACCGGGGCCTCTGAAGTGTCTTCCAGCAGGTCCGTTGTCTCCTGGATCTCTGCAAAGATCCGGGCGCTGTCATCTTCATCGATGTCCTTCAGGATCTGTTCTGCTGTGTGTACCCCTTCTTCAAAGGCTTTGTTGATCGACCTGCCGATTTCCTCTTCAGGAACAAGAACCGTTTCAAGGAAGCCGAGCCCGAGGCTCTTGGTGATCGTATCGATTGTCTCAGTATCAAAGGGATCATTGATTCCGATGACTACCTCTTTCTCCCCCTTCCTTAATGGAATGGCCTTTTTCTGCTTCAAATAGGACACGGAGAAAGGTAAAGCCAGCTTGGTATCGATAAAGTACGCAGGGATCCTGTCCATGATGTCGAGGCCAAGGAGGATTGAAAAGGCTTTCAGTAGGACAGACTCCTCCAGTACCCCCTTTGTCCGAAGAAGACCGGCAAACCCGGACTCATCTCCTGAATCGAGGGACTTTATCTTCGCGAGTCTTTCCTCATCGATGAGAAACTCACGACTCAGGATGTCTAAGAGTGCTGTTTTCATTGAGCAGGGAGGTCATTCCGCTGATCAGGTTTCGGCTCTTGCGAAGGACCCATGAAAAACGGCTTCCCCCGATCCATTTGCTGCATCTGGTTTATGCTTTCATTGTCCAGAATTTCCCTCTTTTTTCCGGTCAGGTCTTCCGCATCCCCTGACGAGTCGAAAACGCGAGGACTGATGAAGACCAAGAGGTTGGTCTTCTCGGATGAGATACCGACATTCTTGAACGCCCAGCCGAAGAAGGGGACACCCCCTAGACAGGGAACGGCACCGGTATGGAAATCCTTTTTGTCCTTGATTAGGCCGCCGATCACGATTGTCCCGCCGTCATTCACCTCTACAACAGTATCGATGGCCCTCTTGAGGGTCGTCGGCTTGTCATCTGTAACCGCTCCTGCGAAATCACTCACTTCCTGCTTGATCTCCAGGGTGACCTTTCTCTTGTTGTTTATCCTGGGGGTGATCTCCAGCTTGATCCCTACGTCGCGGTATTCGAGATTTTCAGTCTGTGCATTGATATTTTCAACATACGTGGTGCTGCTCGTCTTGAAAGGCGTGTTGGTCGAGATATTGATCATCGCCTTTTCATTGTTGAGAGTCATCAATTGGGGTTTGGACAGGATATTTACGGTTTTCAGTGTTTCCATCGCCTTGATCAAAACTCCTAGACTCGGAAAAACCAAATCGCCGATTCTTATACTGTCACTTATGACTCCAAGGGAAAGCCCCTGCCCAAGCGAAATACTTCCCGTGTTGGTGGTTGAGTCCTTACTGATCAGATTTTTCAGGTCGGTACCGCTGAAGCTTCCTCCAAAAATGCCGGCATCCCCCCCTTCCCTGAGCGGGTTGTCGACTTTCTTTCCAGCAAACCAATCTGTTCCAAAACTGAAGTCCTCTTCAGGCGATACCTCCATGATCAAAGCCTCGATAAAAACCTGTTTTCTCGGTATATCCAGTTTCTGAATCATCTCCTTGATCGGAAGGTAATCCTCGGGTTCGGCATAGACGACGATGCTGTTGGTGCTTTTGTCTGCAAGGATGGTTGTCTCTTTCCCTAAAGCTTTGAACTTCCCGCTGATGATGGAGCCTCCTCCTTCTGTCCTCGATATGGATTCCGTTGCAGACCTTTGCGCAGTCCCCCGTAATCCTGTTGAGGTAGTTGGCGTGTAGTATTTGGCTTCACTCGATGTCTTTGATTTATGAGTTTCCGTAAGGACCCCAACCATGTCCTCTGCCTTTGCATGTTCGAGATAGTAAACGTTGACAAGGCTTCTCCCCTCCGGGGTAGGCGCATCCATCTGGGGTATGAGGTTTCGCATGTCCTTAAGAACGATCGCGGAACCCACTCCTATGATTGCATTGACCCTTCCCAATGGAACCACCCTGAAGGGAACGGCCCTCGCCCCCTTTATTCCTTTTCCATATTTTGTGTCCAGGATGTCGGTAAGCTTGGCGCTTACTAGATCAGCCGTGGAGTACTTGAGATCCACTCGCTCCACTTTGGCGCCGGTGATATCGATGTCGATCTCTTCGAGGAGTTGGCCCACTTTCCTGATGTTGCTTTTGTGATCCGTGACAACCAGGATGTCTAAAGAAGGTGGAGCGA
>ENA-OSEO01005209-OSEO01005209.1-sediment-metagenome-genome-assembly--contig:-NODE-5209-length-12765-cov-4.854272_pt1 | contig 12765 bp, 8 predicted proteins | sample MGYA00237883_ERZ534232 | MGnify/ENA metagenome assembly ERZ534232
TCCGGAGTTTCTCATCTTAGTGCCCTGAAAACAGCTCCCCAACGAGAGAATATTCAAAAAATATCGAAAAATGAGAAGCTCAGGTCCTATGATCCCCAAGTATCTGGGGGTTTGATGTAGGGAACGGTCTTGCGCCGTTCCAGTTTGCATTCGATGTTTTGTTAAATGATGAAAGACAGATCGCCACACTGCGCTCGCGATGACGAAAACTCTGTACATGGTGCGCAATACACATTGCGCACATTGTCCAAACTAAAAAAAGACACTAAAAGGGGAGAGCACCTTAGCCGCTTTAACAAGAATTTTGATAAGTAAATCCCATTCTCGGATTTAACATCAACCAAAATTTTTATCCCCTCTCCGTAAAAAGCCGAATCTACGCGCAAAGAAAAGCCTTCTCTTAAAATCTTGAAAGTTTTAAGATTGTTAACCTGTTTTTTCTTGTCTTATCCAGGAGCCCGTGCTAAAATCCTTGTACTACCTGTAGGGGTGACAAATATAATTTCCCCCATATTTAGGGGTTTATACTTTAGGAGTAATTGATGAAGTGCCCGTATTGCCAAAACACTGAATCGCGCGTTGTGGATACCACCAAGGATGTCAACCATGGGGTTATCCGCCGCCGCCGTGAGTGTGAAAACTGCCATCAACGTTTCAGCACCTATGAACGCACCATCATGACCACTCCCCTGCTGATCAAACGAGACGGCACACGGGAGGAATTTGACCGCGAGAAATTGCTGGCCGGCTTGCGTACGGCATGTGCGAAGCGCCCTGTTCCGGCTGCTGCTCTTGATAATTTGGTCAATGAGATCGAATCTGAGTTGTTAAAACGAGGTCGTTCTGAAATAAATTCACGCGTAATCGGAGATTTGGCGATCAAAGGTCTTCTCAAACTCGACCACATCGCTTACATCCGCTATGCTTCGGTTTATTTGCGCATGGATGACCTCCATGCCATTAGGGACGAAATCGACCACCTGCTGTCTGAAGAAGAAAAATAAATTACAGAGGACTACCATGCCAGAACCGACAGATAATCATTCGGGATTATTCCAAACACCCCCCCTTCCGGAAGGTCTACCTAAGATCGAGTTGACCGAAAACTCACGCCAGGTGCTCGCCAAACGATACCTGCGCCGTGGAAATGACGGTAAACCCGTTGAAAGCATCGACGAACTGTTCTGGCGCGTTGCCTGGCATGTTGCGGACGTTCCTGAGCGTGAGCACGATCAGGAAGCTCTCGCTGAAGCCTTCTACAATATGATGGTTTCAAAGTCATTTTTTCCCAACTCGCCGACCTTCACTGGTGCTGGTACACCTTTGGGACAATTGGCAGCTTGCTTTGTGTTGCCCATTTCGGATGACATGGGACGTGCGCCAGACGGCATTTTCAGCACGCTGCGCAATGCTGCCCTGATCCAACAAACCGGCGGCGGCAATGGTTTCAACTTCTCCCGCCTCCGTCCTCAGGGTTCAATTGTCAATACCTCTGCTGGGCAGGCCACAGGCCCGGTTGGCTTTCTGAAAGTCTACGACGATGCCTTTGGTGAAATTGCCCAGGGCGGCACGCGTCGGGGCGCTAATATGGGAGTGCTGCGGGTCGATCACCCGGATGTGGAAGCCTTCATTCGTTGCAAAACCAGTGAAATGGCCATCACCAATTTCAACATCTCGCTGGGTATCACCGACAAATTCATGCAGGCCGTCGAGGATGATGCTGATTGGGAGCTGCGTTTCCCGGATGTTCATCATCCAGCCTACAAAAAATATCACGGCACAATCGACGCAGCCGAACGCGCTGGTGTGCCTGTCAAGATATTCAAAACCATCAAAGCGCGCAAGCTCTTCAACCTTTTCGTAACCCAGGCGCACCACAACGGCGAACCGGGTGCACTTTTCCTGGACGCTGCAAATCGATATAACCCGGTGCCTCACCTTTACGAATTGGAAGCCACCAACCCCTGCGGTGAACAGTGGCTTGGTCCTTATGAAAATTGCTGCCTTGGGTCCATCAATTTGGCTCAGATGCTGGGGGAAAACGGCACTGTGGACTGGGAAAAACTTCGCCAGATGACGAAGACCGCCACGCACTTCCTTGATCATGTCGTGGACAAGAATGCTTATGTACCTGCCGTACCCGAGCTCAAAGAAGCCGCGCTCAAAGCCCGCCGCATCGGCCTGGGAATTATGGGCCTGGCAGATCTGATGTATCACTGCGGTGTGCGCTACGGTTCGGAAGAATCATTGGAGTTCTGTGGTCAGGTGATGGAATTTATCCGCTACTTTTCCATGGAGACCAGCATTGAAATGGCACAGGATATTGGTGCTTTCCCTGCCATCAAAGGCAGCATTTATGATCCCAAAAACCTCACATGGGAAGCCCCTACGCCACTCTTCCCCTACAAACGCGACTGGCAGCGGCCTGAATTAGACTGGCAGCGGATCGTTGAGGGCATCCAAACCCACGGCATCCGTAACGCTGCCCAGACCACCATCGCCCCCACGGGAACCATTGGCACGGTGGCTGGCTGCGAAGGCTATGGTTGTGAACCGGTTTTTGCGCTTGCCTACGTGCGCCATGTCAACGACAACGGAGAAGATCTGCTGCTGAACTATGTCAGCCCCTTCTTCCAGAACGCTCTCAATGCGGCCAATTTACCTGAAGAAACTAAAGATTTGGTCATCAAAAAGGTCATTGAACAAGGTAGCTGCCAGCATATTGAACAGCTTCCACAGCACATTCGCAACGTCTTTGTGGTTTCTTCCGACATCACTGCCGACGAACACATCCACATTCAAGCTGCCCTGCAGCGTTTCGTGGATAACAGCCTCAGCAAGACCATCAACTTCCCGGAGGGTACAACGGAAGAAGATGTCAGTAAAGCTTTCATCAGTGCCTGGAAACTGGGATGTAAGGGCATCACAGTCTACATCACGGGTTCCCGCGACAAAGTCGTATTGGAAACCAAAGCGACCATGGAAAAGAAAGAGAATATGTCTCTGCCGAGCCTGATGCTCTTCGAGGGTGGAGAGGAAACACAACTTTCGTTCTGGAAGGACACAAAAAAGCCCCGTCCACGCACGCTCCATGGCTACACCTACTCAATCGAGACGCCCCTTGGAAAAGCTTTTGTCACCATCAATGAAAATGGCGGCTCCCAGCCTTTTGAGGTCTTTGTCAACACTGCCAAGGCGGGCTCTGAAACTGCCGCGCATTCAGAAGCTCTGGGTCGCCTGATCTCCTACATCCTGCGCCTGGCTTCGCCGGTTGAACCGCGCCAGCGTTTGAAACTGGTCATGGAACAGCTTGCTGGCATCGGCGGCGGCAGATCGCTCGGTTTTGGACCTAACCGCGTGCGCTCGCTGCCGGATGGAATTGCGAAAGCCCTGGATGAATACCTCTTCCAGCAACATTGGGAGAAAGAAGAAGTGCTTGAAAAACCAACCGGCCAAATTCCCATGCCCGGCATTGATTCTCCCATCCACAAAATCGGTGAGTTATGCCCGGAATGCGGTCAGGCGACCATGATCAACGAAGAAGGCTGTCGTAAGTGCTACACCTGCGGCTACAGTGAATGTTAAATGATTGTTTGTGGGGCTGCAGATTCTCTGCACTAATTTGTTAAAAATTTACATCAATTAACATTGACATTTAGGGATAACGGTGTGATAATCAATAAGCGCACGGCTTGGGTGCCCCCCTCACCCAAGTCGTGCGCATTTAAGTTCAGGCTAATCCTGCCACTCCAATTCATAATCGCTGATGATGACGTTGTCACCTTCCTGGATTCCCGCAGCGCGTAAAGCCTTTTCAACTCCAAGACCAGCCATCAACTTCTGGAAGCGCCTGACCGAACCTGGTTGGTCGAAATAGGTCATTGCAGCGGCCTTCTCAATGCGTGCCCCGGAGACGACATAGCCATCTTCAGTTTTCTCGATTTCAAAGGCATTCGGGTCAACCTCTGCGCGGTACACCGGCATTTCGGTTTTCTTTTCCTCTTCAGGAAGTTCGCTCAGAGTCTGGAAAACCTTCCACATCAGCTCCCTCAGATTGTACTGGCTGACGGCTGAGATGGGCATCAGCTCGACTCCCAGACTCTTAAATTGCACGCGCAGAGATTCAAATTTCTCAGCTACATCCGGCAAATCCATCTTGTTGAGAACAACGATCTGAGGGCGTTCTCCGAGCAGATCATCGAAGAGTTCGAGCTCAGCATTGATGGTATGGTAGTCTTCCAGCGGATCCTCAGAGAGACCATCCAATACATGCACCAGCAGACGGGTGCGTTGAATATGCCGCAGGAAGTCAAAACCCAAACCGACCCCCATGGAAGCCCCTTCTATGAGACCCGGAATGTCCGCCATCACGAAGCTGCTGTCCAGGTCAAGCTGTACCACCCCCAGGTTTGGCTCCAGAGTGGTGAATGGATAATCTGCCACCTTGGGTCTGGAGTTCGTTGTTGCGGCTAAAATGGACGATTTTCCAGCATTAGGCAGCCCAACCAGCCCAACGTCCGCGATCAGCTTCAATTCAAGCCTGAGGTTGAATTCTTCGCCGGGTTCGCCCTTTTCTGCCGTGAGCGGCATCTGGTTGCGGCTGGTCGCGAAATGTTGATTGCCCCTGCCTCCTCGTCCTCCTTTGGCAACGATCAGCCGCTGCCCAGGCGAAACGAGATCTCCGATCAACTCAGCCTTATCGTCATCATAAACCACCGTACCCGGTGGAACGCCTACAATCAGGTCCTTTGCAGAGCGACCACTGCGGTTTGAGGGTCCGCCATTCTTGCCCGAATCGGCAAAAAAATGCTCGTTTTGGTGAAAATGACTGAGGGTGTTCAGGGTTGGGATCACCTCAAAGATTACATCCCCACCTTTGCCCCCATCCCCACCATCAGGACCGCCACGCGGACGGTATTTTTCGCGGTGCATGTGCACAATACCATCCCCGCCTTTTCCAGACGCGACTTTAATTTGAACAGAATCAATAAACATAGTTACTCTTTCGATTTGAATTAGAGTGAGTTTATCATAATCTCAAATTGCTTCGCAGAGAGGAGACTGCCCCAATCCAGGTTAAACCTCGATAAAAAAACAACCGGTCAACTGCTTGACCGGTTGTCTGTCTCATTCAAAACTACTTGCCAAACTTCTTCTTCAGGATATCCTCGAGGTCCGGTTTGCCGATCTCCTCAAGCTCATAGCGCACGCGCTGGCTGGGGCGATTGATCTTCATCACACGGGTCAGATCGATTGGCGTGCCAATAATGACCATGTCCACATCGGCATTTTCAATGGTTTTCTCAAGGTCGCGGATCTGCTGATCGCCGTAACCCATGGCCGGTAAAATAGTCCCGGTGTTGGGATATTTTTCGTAGGTGGCGAGGATCTCGCCGACAGCAAATGGTCGAGGATCCACGATCTCTGCCGCGCCAAAGCGGCGTGCAGCCACCCAACCAGCACCAATTTTCATGCCGCCGTGCGTCAGCGTGGGGCCATCTTCCACCACCAGCACCCGCTTGCCGCGGATGGATTCGGGGTCGTCCACATAAATTGGGGAAGCGCCTTCGATGATGATCGCGTCAGGGTTGATGTTGTGGACATTCTCGCGCACTTTGATGATGTCCTCAGGATTGGCGGTGTCGACCTTGTTGATCACAACCACGTCCGCCAACCGCACATTGACCTCGCCAGGATAGTAGGAAATTTCATGCCCGGGGCGCAGTGGGTCTGCCACAGTAATCTGTAAGTCGGGCTTGTAGAATGAAAAGTCGTTGTTTCCGCCGTCCCACAGGACCACATCCACTTCCTTTTCCGCTTCGCGCAGGATCGCTTCGTAATCCACTCCAGCAAAGACGATGACGCCATTGTCGAGGTGGGGTTCGTATTCTTCGCGTTCCTCAATCGTGCACTCGTGCTTATCGAGGTCAGCATAGGTCGCAAAGCGCTGCACACGCTGTTTCACCAGGTCTCCGTAAGGCATGGGGTGGCGGATAGCTGCCACTTTCAGACCCATTTCCTGGAGGATTGCCGCAACCCGGCGGGTTGTCTGGCTTTTACCGCAACCAGTGCGAACGGCGCAAATGGCAACCACGGGTTTAGTAGACTTAACCTGGGTCTCTTTGGTACCCATCAGGCGGAAGTCAGCTCCCAGTGAGTTGACCAGGGCAGATTTGTGCATCACATAATCGTAGGGTACGTCACTGTAAGCGAAAACGACTTCGTCAACTTCAAACTGCTTGATCAGATCAGGCAGTTCTGACTCAGGGTAGATCTTGATGCCGTCTGGATACAGTTTTCCAGCAAGCTCGGCGGGATACTTTCTCCCGTCAATGTTAGGGATCTGGGTCGCGGTGAAAGCAACCACTTCATACTTCTCGTTGTCACGATAGAAAGTATTAAAGTTGTGAAAATCCCGACCTGCTGCCCCCATGATTAGTGTACGAATTCGACTCATTTGTTTCTCCTTTTAATTTTGATTGTTATTATTCTACATCACATCACTTGTGGTGACTGAATTCCAAGTAAAGATAACCCATTTTCAAGGCTGATTTTAGCTGCCTGTACAAGCACAAGGCGCGAAAGCCGGGTTGCACCCTCAGCAGACAGGACCGGGCATTGGGTGTAAAAATCATTGAACGCCTGCGCCAGTTCAAAGGCATAGGTTGCGACCAATGAGGGTTTAAACTCCGCAGCAGCTTTTTGGACCACCTCAGGAAGTTGCGAGATCTTTTCGATCAGGTTGACTTCCACCGGCAGCAGCTCGTGGCTGAAAGTTGCCACGCTGGGCGCGGGCTCATTTAGCCGGCGCAGGATGCTGTTGGCACGCACCACCGCATACTGGATATACGGAGCGGACTGTCCATTGAAGTCGAGCGCGCTGTCCCAATCAAAGGTCACGATCTTGGTATTTTCCCGCGCGATCATCGGATACTTGATGGCACCCAGGGCCACTTTTTCCGCCACTTCCTGCATCCTGTCAGCATCGAGTGTGGGGTTTTTCTCCCGCACAACCTCAAGTGCGCGTTGTGTTGCTTCGCGGATCAGGTCGTCCAGAAGGACGACTGTACCATCCCGAGAGGACATAGTCACATTCCCGGGCAAATTGACGATCTCATAGGCAAGGTGCCGCATGCGATCAGCCCAGGGGTAACCCATCAGCTCCATCACCTTGCTCATTTGCTTCATGTGCAGCGACTGACGGACGTCAATTACGTAAATGGATTGATCGAGATCGTATTCCTCGAATTTCATGATCGCCAGGGGGATTTCCTTGGTGGCATACAATGAGGTTCCGTCTGAGCGCAGAATGACCACCACCCGGTATTCCTCTTTGGTGCCTAGCTTTTTATCCAGGTCAATGATGACCGGGTTTTCCGGGCGTCCGTCTTCAGCCAATCCACTTTCCAGCAGCTGGTCAATCAAAGCTTTACCGGGTTCTTCGACTTCACTTTCAAAGTAAATCCGGTCAAAGTGCTCACCTAATAGCCCATAAACCTGGTCGAAACCCTCCATCGACCAGTCCCGGGTCTGCTTCCACAGGTCCTTGAGGTGCTGCTCGCCAGCATCCCACCGCCCAAAAAAATCTCTTACCGCAGCTTCGAACTCAGGCTCACTGACAAAACGCTTGTCTGCCTCAGCATAGAGATCCGCCATCCAGCGCATCTTGTCTAAGCCGGGCTGCTCGCCGGAGTGGTACATCTCGTAATTGCACATCCACTTGATCACGTGCAGTCCAATATCGCCGATATAGTTGGCACGAATGACCTTTTTGCCACTTGCTTCCAGGATATTGCAGACCGAACCGCCCAGGATCACATTCCGCAGGTGCCCCACATGCAGCGGTTTATGCGTGTTTGGGTTGGAGTATTCCACCATCACCTGCTCACCCTGCTGGTCCTGGGAGCCAAACCCGCTGCCCTGCTCCAAAACAGTGCTGATAACTCTTTCGGCATACTGGTGGGGCTCAAAGTACAGGTTCAGATATCCTCTGACGGCTTCGATCCGTGCAAAACCTGGCAACTCTTTTACTTGAGTCTTCAGAATTTCAGCAAATTCCTGGGCTTTTTTTGGCACAGGCAGGGATTTGTCCGGGTCTGCTGCTGCCAGCGGGAAAAGCGGGGCGGCAATTCCCCATTCCCCGCTGAAGGGAATGTTGCGGAACTCCACTTTACCAGTGGGTAGTTCCCGTGTCCGGCAAAAACTGTCGATTATTTGAGCTAATTGGTTTTTAACGTCGTCAAACATAGGTATCTCACATTCAGTCTGGGGCGATTATAACATTGAGGAATGGAGCTTGTGCAGCTTTCTGATGAAACCGCGGCACCTTGAGCAAATAATGATTTCCCGTTAAACAAAAAAAGAGGTCCCCCACCATTTGGTAAGGGAGCCTCGGTGTGTGAATAAGAATAGCTTACTTGTCTAAGCCGTTATAGCGAGCCATCAAACGGGATTTGCGGCGCGCGGCATTGTTCTTGTGGATAACGCCCTTGGCAGCAGCCTTATCCAGAGCGCGTATCGCTTTGAGCACTTCAACCTGAGCCTTATCAGCATCCTCAGTGCGGATTGCAGATTGAGCTTTACGCAGAAAAGTGCGGGCTGAGCCGCGATAGACGCGATTGCGCAGGCGCGCAGCCTGATTTTGTTTGTTTCGTTTGATCTGAGACTTAATATTTGCCAACTTCTTCCTCCAAAAATAATTCCTATATACTTGCAAAAGCCTATTTTACAATAAATTCCGGATTTGTCCAGTATTTGGTAAGAAAAAACAGCTAAGCCGGCTTAATTCAAGACCAAATGTGGATTACCACCGGAAGGGCAGGGCGTGCCGTTCCGCTAAAACAATTTACCTTAGATTCATCGCGGATGGACTAAAGCCCATCCGTACGAAAGAATTCATGCCGTACGGTGGGGGCTTGCTCCCACCGCAACAATGTGACAATCAATGGAGTGGTTACTTAGGCAGGCACAGCAGTCCAAAGCCTCCCTGTGGGATGCCGTGCCCCTACAACAATTTACCTAAGATTCATCGCGGATGGACTAAAGCCCATCCGCACGAAAGAATTCATGCCGTACAGTGGGGGCTTGCTCTGTAGTACGGGGATCTGCCCCTGCCCTGTTACCCATAGCAAAACATCACGGATGGACTAAAGCCCATCCGTACGGTGCTACTCATTCCGTAGGGTGAGGGTTTACTCTGTACGGTGGGGGTTTACTCTGTACGGTGGGGGCTTGCTCTCACTGTATTTTTCACTATATACCTTGCGGTAGGGGCAGGCCCCTGTGCCTGCCCACAGTAACCACAGGGGTTACCCCTACTGCTATCATTTCCACAAATAACTCCGGCCGCATTCACCAAATATCCAATCATATGGACGCCCTTCCTATAATCTTACGTTTGACTTTTCCCCCTCCATCCGCTATGCTTAATCTACTCAGGTCAGCCAGGTGCGCGCGCTTTTTAGTGAGGAAAGTCCGTACACCGCAGAGCAGGATGCCAGGTAACCCCTGGATGGTCGTAAGATCGTGGATCGGGCCACAGAGACATACCGCTCGCAAGAGTAAGGGTGAAAAGGTGGTGTAAGAGACCACCGGCGCTTTGGTAACAAACGCGGCCAGGCAACCCCCATCCGGTGCAAGGTCAAACAGGAGAAAGAGCCTGCTCGGCTCATTTGATCTCCGGGTAGACCGCATGAGCTGGCTGGTGACAGCCCGCCTAGATAGATGCGCATCCAAGACAGAATACGGCTTACCGGTTGACCTGAGTGGGGAACTTCATGGCGCATAATTCGTCTTTAATGCAGGTGTTATTACGCTATGAAAGGTTTTTATGAAAAAAAGTACCATTATTTTGCTAATTGCCGCTTTCTTGCTCGTTATAGTCGGGTTGCTCGCCTGTAATTTGTCGAGAAACAACGCCAGCGTGACTATCCTCAACCCAATATCTGGGCAGCCCATTCCGGCATTTTTGGAGTACCAGGTCACTTCCCAAATCAAACCCGAAGGAAATTGGTCGCGGATCGAACTATACGTCAATGGCGAACTAACCCGCCTCGACACACCAGACACCAACCCCGGCACTTTTGGGCTGGTGTTACAGCCCTGGATCCCCACCAAAGAAGGCCCCACTATGGTCGAGGTCAAACTCTATCAGCGCGGCAATGCTCCAGCAGCAACTGCCCGGGTGGCGGTCATAGTAAAGATCATGGAAGAGCAGGAAATACCGCCAACCCCGACCCTAACAACTCCCACCCCGGCTGTAACTCCCACCGGCACAACCACACCCCCCGCCTGCACTATGTCGGCAGCTTTGCTGCAAGACCTCAGCATCCCGGATGGGACCATCCTGAAACCTGGTCAGCAATTCACCAAAACCTGGAGGGTGCAAAACAACGGCACTTGTGAATGGGAAAACTACAAACTGGTCTTTGTGCGCGGAGGTCTCCTGGGCGGCAATTCCCCCAGCTTGCTGCCTAAAGTGAGTGCTGGCAGCACCCTCGATATCTCCCTGGAGTTATTCGCGCCAAGTTACCAGGGTGAATACTCAGGCTACTGGCAAATCCAGTCAGACAAAGGCAGTCTGATTGGACCTGAACTGCACTACACCATCAGAATACCTGCTCCAACTGCCACAAACACAGCTACCGCGACGGCTACTGCCACCCCAACCGCGACTGCAACTGCCACCCCCAGTCCAACAGCAACGGCCACTTTTACTGCCACCCCGACTGCGACTGCTACTGCTACCCCCAGCCCAACAGCAACGGCCACTTTTACTGCCACCCCGACCGCGACTGCTACTGCTACCCCCAGCCCAACAGCAACAGCCACTCCCACACAGACTTTAACGCCGACTGCGACAGCGACCGCCACTGAAACCCTAACACCTACGCCCACATCGACGACAACGATCACCCCTCCTCCTGACGAATCGATAAGCACACCCACCATCACTCCAACACAAACACTGCCGCCCGTCCCCACTCAAGCACCTCCCGACACTATCCAGGTGAAGGAAGATTTCAAGCTCGATGCGGGAAAAACCCAAACTTTTACAGTTTCTTGTGAGGGCGTGAACGGTTTGGCAATCTCAGGTGGGTATTCTATCGATAAAGACGCAACCATGGTTGCGAGCCGACCTTCAAAAAATGGCTGGGAGGTCACTCTGACCAGCCAATCCAAAGCTCAGAATACGGTCAGTGTTTATGCCAATTGCCTGGTTGCTTTTAGCGGAAAAGTACAGACCACCCACACTGAAATGACAGTTGAAGGAAAAAGTGTTGCCAATCTCAAACTTGGCTGCCAGATTGCAGGGAAGGTCGTGGGTGGAGGATTCGATTTGACCAAATCACCAGAACTCGTGATAACCGAATCAAGGCTTGTAGGTAAAGAATGGATGGTCTCTGTAGTGAATGAAAACCAAAACAAGCAGACTTTTGATGCTTACGCGCAATGCCTGGCAGGTTCGGGATTGCCTTCTCTGGTGATTCGCAATGACAATGTCAGGATTCCCGCCGGCGAAAGCAAAGTGGTCGAGATGAATTGCGGCGTCACACCCATTAGCGGGGGTTTCCAGGCACCAGTTGGTCTCACATTTCTGGCAATCCAACCGACCTCAAATGGCTGGACATTCGAGGTTGAAAACGAGACCCAACGCCAGCTGATATTTAGACCTCAAACTGTTTGTGTGGGACCTTCTTTACAGCGGGATCAACAAGTAAAATAACCTGCGCGATGCGGGCAGTCAGCAGATCATTCGCGACTATAACTTAAACAAGCAGATCCTTGAGTTCTCGTTTCGGAACATGATGCACACCGTCCGAGTCACGGTAGTATTTGATGTCGCCATCCTTACCAAGCGGCTCTATCACACAAGTTTCAGCAGGTTTTCCCAACGCGATCACGTAGCCAATATGGAAGCGTTCATCCAGAGCCAGAACTTCCCGCAGCTTATCACGCTGGACAGACGCAAGGATGCATCCACCAAAGCCCAGTTCAGTGGCGCGCAGCAAAATGGTCTGCATGGCGATGCCAGCATCCACTTCCGAGAACTTGCTGACAGTTTCATCCCCAAGAACGACGACGTAAGCGGTCGGTCTCTCACCTTCGGCGGGTCCTGACCAATCACTCAGGTAGGCAGCAAACTTGAGGCAGTCGAAAACCTGAGCTGTTTCATCCTCTTCGAACACGAGCCGATACTTGAGTGGCTGATGATTTGCAGCTGAGGGGCAATAACGGGTAGCATCGATCAAATCACGCAGGACCTCCTGCGAGATTTTGACAGATTCGTCAAAACGACGATAGGATCGGCTTTTAATCAAGATTTCAGTCAACATGAGATTCTCCCGGAGTAGTTTTCTTCATTCGAAAAGTGAAGGCAGCGGCTGTCAAAAGCAGTAGCAGACCGCCAGCATCAAAGATAATAAACCGCAAAATGGATGCCCTCAAGGCAGTGTGTGCCAAGGGTATGGAACGCAGCAGCAAGCTCTCCCCCACCAGCCCGATGGCTTGCATCAGAATAGCCTCCAGCAGCGACCGGCGATTGCGTTCAGGGTGAACAAGTGCAAACACGTAAGGCACCTGCCACATCACGAACAGAATGCCAATCCCAACCACCGCGGCACGCCCAGGCTCGCCGCTGAGTTCAAATGGAGCCACATATGGCAAAGGATTGAAAATATAAGCAAGTGCGCATTGGAGATTCATCGCCAAAACCAAAAAGATCAGCAAACGGGGTAAGAGCAGTCTGGCGAATTCTTTGTTTTT
>ENA-OSEO01005211-OSEO01005211.1-sediment-metagenome-genome-assembly--contig:-NODE-5211-length-12763-cov-3.728993_pt1 | contig 12763 bp, 13 predicted proteins | sample MGYA00237883_ERZ534232 | MGnify/ENA metagenome assembly ERZ534232
GCAAGGGATTGCCAGGCGGCCCGGTACCCATGATCTCTCTAGGATCCAGGGAGTGGCGAACAAGGGAAGCCGTCATTTCCTCCGGCTTGATGAACATTTCCCAGGCATGCAGGTTGGGAGGGAGAAAGCGGGTGAATCTCCATTCCTGCCCCAGTTTGATGAAAATAAGCTTGCTGAGCGTGGTGCGATTGATCGTGTCGTAGAAAAACACTCCGCCCGGCTTGAGTACCCGGTGCACCTCGCGCAGGCCGCGCACCGGATCGGGGATCTCGGGCAGCACCGTCACCAGGAAGGCGCGATCGACGCTGGCATTCTCGATAGGCAGCATGTAGGCACTGGCGACGTGGGTCTCGACGTTGTCCGGCCCCGCCCGGCGGACCCTTTCCCTCACGCGGGCGATCATTGCCGGCTGGACGTCCACGGCGATCAGCCGGCCGTGCGGCCCCACTCGCCGTGCCGCATCGACGGTGAACGCCCCCGGTCCGGGCCCCAGCTCGAGCACAGTCTCTCCGGCACGGATCCCCACCCGATCGAGAACGGAGCGCATGTAGCGGCGCCGGATGGGCAAATCCACCAGCCAGCTCAGCGATGCCGGGCACGGCGCACTGTGCCCCTTCAGCAGCTTGATGATGAGCTTCACGCCGAACAACCACAACAGCACCAGTCCGCCGACAACCAGAATAATGATTTCGAACGTCGTCACGATGACCTTCCATTCGCACTGACTCGTCTCCACAAGCGCGTCAATTCGCCGGGCTGCAATACGTGGTGAGGGCACGAGCAATGCTGCTCACGCCGGACCCCGGCAACATGTGATATGGTTTCTTCAGCCGCTTGCAGGCCTTCTTGACGCTGAGACAGGCGTTGTGGCTGTTGACGTCGACCGGACAGAGAACGATATCGGCCCAGCCGATCATGCCGACCAGCTCGCGGTCACCGTTATTGTTGCGCCCATCGTGATAGCGGAACTCGCCACCCATTTCCTCGACCGTGAGCTGGTAGATTGCCCTGAGCCGGGTGATGCCACCCACCAGCAGGATACGCTTGGCACACAACTGGCGGTCAGGACAGTCGGCACAGATTGCGTCTTGCTGCGAGAAGTCCGCCAGCGTACGTTTCAGTTCCATCTGCAACAGGTGGTTCACTTCGTCCATCGTGGCCAGTCTGGTCGCCAGTTCACCGTTCTCCGCCTGCAGACGCTCGATCACTGCCGCCTGTGCTTCGACTTGAGCGACCGCCCTGGCAAGCTGGGTCTGGCATACAACGGCGCTCTCATCCGGCTGTAGCAACACGCGAGCACGGGCGATCTCCCACTTCAACTCGACGTACTGCTGCTCCGCATCACGCAAAGCTTGCACGGCCTCACGCCGCTCTGCGCGCGCCCTGCGCAACTTCTCTTGCAGCTGCCCGTTCTCCTTCTGCAGATAGGCGAGCTGCTGCAGCCGGCGACGCACAATCGCCCCGTGCTCGTGCATCAGCATGTGCACATCGCCGAAGATCCGACCAACCGCCCCCTCCGACAGAGCGGGATGCGACGCTGCGATCCACAACAGGGCGTCGATCCGCCCGCAACGCAGCCCCTCCTCCCAGCGGGAGAGCAGCTCCTGCTCGGCACACAGCCCCCACTCCCGCGCCTCGCGGCGATACTTCGCCTCCAGACCGCGTTGGACACGCCGCGCGATCGGGCAATCGGCCCCACCGCTCTGCACGAGCAATACGTGCACGTCGTAGTCATCGAGCGCTTTCACCTCCGCAGCCGGCGCGCCCGCTTTCCGCAACACTGCGCGCTGCTCGTCGATACTCAAGCAAGTGCCGATCACCGGACAGCGCAAGCTCACCGACACTTCCCACCAGGGTTTGCGTTGTTCTCCTGTCGATTGGTGCACACTCTGCATTTCTATCAGCTCTCTGTCCTTTCGCTTGGTCGCTCAAGTGCCCGCTGGTTTTGGCTTTCGATCCCACAGACTGTAACCGCTCGGCGCGCAGTTTCGCTGCGCGCCTTACGCGCTGTCAGGCAGATCGCTCTTGACTCGTGCCCAACTAATGCCAGGTCTATCACCTTGAACCCGGCCCCATGCACAATCCGCGCCACCTGCGCAGGTTTCATGTTCCTGTTGGTCAGGGGTGGCGGGCCAAACGCCAGGAGATACCTGACCCCCATCTCCAGCTTCGACCACCACGGCAACCCGCTCGCGGTGGAATCAATCGCGATGACCTTTCCACCATCCTTTAGCAAACGATGTACTTCGGCCAGCACCAAAGCCGGATCGCCCACAATGTGGAGCACGTTTCCCAAGAACACGGTGTCGAACAGGCCAGCGGGTAGACTGACGCAGTAGCAATCCTCTTCCCGGACGGTCACGTTTTTGAACGGTTCCAGTTTGGATCTCGCCAGTGCCAGCATTTCGGCTGAACCATCGGATGCAATGAACTGCCTGGCGCCCCGCGCGATTACCTCGGAGAACTGTCCGGTCCCGCATCCCAATTCCAGAACGCTGTGTGCCGGATCGATCTGCGCCTGTAACCAGTCTTTCAATACCCGTTGCGTCTCCGCACCGACGATGAACCGTGTGGCGTCATCGAAACTCCGCGCCAGTCGACTCCAGTATTCCCATTCCGCCTGTCTGGCTGTCATTTCCCACTCCGTTTATCAACCGATCGCGCGATCGACTTCCGTAACCCTTGCAGAGCAGTGCACAGTGACACGCACGCGGCACGCAACCTTCTCGTGCACGAGCATGCAAAAATCCAGCAACGCACTGCACACCACCCTACCACCCCGTGCTTCACGAGAGATGGTGGACACCACACCCCATGGTGGGGAGGGGAGAAGACCAACTACCAGGCACAGAGGGTTGGGTTCACTTCTTATTGTTAGCTTCTGGGATACGGATTCGAAACTGTAAAAGCTGCTCAGGTCTTCTCCCCATAACCGATCTGCAGATATCCATCCGGTGAGTATGCCTCCACAGCGGCGAAGCCAGCTTCACGCAGCATCCGCGCCAACTCTTCGTCGGTGTAGAGCGTTATGGATGAACGATATGGCACCCAGAGCATATTAGCGAGCTTGTGTTTGGCCATAGTGACTACTGCGAAGCGTCCGCCCTGTTTGAGCACGCGGTAGGTCTCACGCAGAAACTGCACCGGTTCCGCAATAAAAAACAGGGCATTGGCGTTGCTTACAGCGTCGAACGAATTGTCATCCCAGGGCAATGCCTGGGCATCGCCCTGCCGTACGTCGAGACGCCCTTCAGTGACGGCCCGTGCGTTGTTGGCCTGGGTCAACGCGACCATGTCTGCGCTATGATCGAGTCCGGCAGCGTGCCGGACTGTCTGCAAAGCGAGGTGCAACAGCGTCCCACCGCCGCAACAGATGTCGAGAAACCCATCGGTGGGTGTGAGCTGTAGTTTGTCCAACAAGAAGTGGAACGCCTTGTAGTGCGGCTTGGGGTCACTGTACAACCACCGTCCTGCCCTACCGGAAGGCTTGCGCGCCGTAGCATCGACAAACCCACGATGCCACTTACTCTCGCGCAACAAGAATGCCGCTCCGGCGACGACCAAAACACCGCCAAGGATCCATCCCAAGATTTTCATCGATGACTCTCCATTGTTCGAGTTCCCGCGTCGTAGGGGCACGGCATGCCGTGCCCCTACGACCGTTGCCACGCGGTGCGAATTCTGCGCTGCGACCGTCTCCTCCCGTCCAACCTGTCAATCCTTGCGCACCAGGCGATAGCTCTTCGGTTGCGCCGGGGCAGGGCCGCAGTGACAGCCACCGCAACGGCTGCCGCATGACCCGCTCGCACAGCCGGTCTGCGCGCCGACCTCGACGAGCTTGCCTTTGCGCACGAGCGTATCCAGCATGCCCTCGAGCGCACTCTCCTGCACGCCCAGTGTCCGCGCCATCTCGGACAACGACGTGGGCCGTTCGCTCTGTTCGAACATCCGAATGATATCTTTCAGCATCTGCAACTTCTCCTGTACACCGCCCGCCTAGACGTAGCCCAACAGCCTGCCGCCCTGGTAGACGATCACGGAGACGACCCAGGCCACCACCAACAAATACCCTGCACTGAATAGCATCCATTTGGTGCCGAACTCGGCGCGCTGCGCCGCGACCGCCACCATGCATGGCGTATACAGCAGCACAAACACCATGAAAGACAACGCGGAGAGTGGGGTAAAGGTGCCTTGCAGGCCACTGGTCAACACCGTGTCCTCCTCCTCCGCTTCCTCCGCACCCATCAGATCGATTCCCGGGATGATACTGATGACCGATTTCACGAAATCGACCGTGGCATTGAAGAACGAAGTGATGATCTCGCCGACGTCCTCGAAGAAAGAGGGGGTCGCTTCCGCCTCCTCAGCCTCTACGGCAGCGCTAGCTTCGGGGGACTCGCTCTCTGTCACCGCTTCGGCTTCCGCGGGTTCGGAGCCGGCGTAGATCTGCGACATGGTCCCAACGACCACCTCTTTCGCAACAAAACCGGTGATCAGAGAACCGGATGCTTCCCACGTGCCGAAACCAGCGGGGGCGAACACCGGCGCGATAGCAGCGCTAACCTTGCCAAAATAGCTATCACGCGGGTGTTCCACACCCCACGGCATGCTCATCAAGAACCAGATGATGACGGAGGTCACCATGATGATCGTCGCCGCCTTGTAGACAAACGCTGAGGTACGCTCCCACATGTGGATCAGTACGCCCTTGAACGTCGGCATACGATACGGCGGCAGCTCCATGACAAAGGGTGACTGCGGCTTGTTGGCGAACAGTACCCGTCTGAGGACGATGCCGGTCAGGATCGCCATCACAATGCCAAGGATGTAGAGCCAGAAAATCACCTGTCCTGCCGCCGCACCGAAGAACGCCGCGCCCAGTACCGCATACACGGGTAACCGTGCACCGCAGCTCATGAACGGCACGATCAGCGCGGTGAGGACACGATCGTCTTCATTCTCCAGCGTACGTGTGGCATAGATCGCCGGGACGGTGCAGCCAAAACCAACGATCATCGGCAAAAAGCTCTTGCCATGCAGCCCCACGGCATGCATCAAACGGTCCATCACAAATGCCGCACGCGCCATGTAGCCAGAGTCCTCCAGGATCGCCAGAAAGATGTAGAGGATCATCAACAGCGGCACAAAGACGAGGACACCACCAACACCAGCGATGACGCCGTCGATGAGCAACGATTCGACCCACGTGCCGCCCAGACCGAGCACGCCCAGAATCGCCAGGACCCAATTGGTGAGCGGGCCGCCGATGACCCCGCCCACCCAGTCGTTGTACGGGCCCGACGCATTGGCGGTGACTTGAAACACGACCCACATCGCCACCAGAAAGATCGGGATACCCAATATGCGGTTCGTCACGATCTTGTCGATCTGATCGGACGCAGTCATCCGCTGCTCACTGCCGCGCTTGACGGTCTCCTTCACGAGACCGCTGATGAAGCCATAGCGGCGGTCGGCGATGATCGTGTCGACATCGTCGCCGTAGATGCCGCGCAGGTGGCGTACGCTCTTCTCCGCTTCGGCGAGCAGACCGGGGCCACCCGCGATGGCGCTGACGGTATTACGCACGACCGGATCCTCCTCGAGCAGCTTCAGCGCGAGCCAGCGCGGCGCGTACTTCGGTGGAAGGTGATCCATCTGTTCGATACGTTCCTGCAATCTGACGATCTCTTCTTCCACCTCGCGCCCGTAGTCGACGAGCACGAATCCTTTGCTATAGGCCAGTTCGTGTGCCATTTCTTTCTCCTGTGGTATATACTTGCAGTAAACTTGTAGGAATAGTCATCAGGCGACGGCGCGTCCACTCTGCGGCTGTACGCGAGTGAGCGTGATGGCCGCATCCAACAGCGCGTCGATGCCCTCGCCTTTGCTCGCAGTCGTGCGGATCACTGGCACGCCGCCCAGTCCGGCGGAGAGCTTCGCCCGGTCGATCTTCAGACCACGCGAATCGGCGATGTCGCTCATGTTCAGCGCCAGGATCATGCTGGCGCCCAGCTCCAAGATCTGCACGGCCAGGTATAGATTGCGCTCCAGGTTGGCCGCGTCGACGACGGCGATGACCACGTCCGGCGCTTCCTCGATGAGGTAGTCGCGGGCAATGATCTCCTCCTGCGAGTACGCCGCCAGGCTATAAGTGCCGGGCAAGTCGACGACCTCGATCGTGTAGTCCTTGTACTTACAGACGCCGGATTTCTGCTCGACGGTCTTGCCCGGCCAGTTGCCAACGTGCTGGCGCGAGCCAGTCAGCGCGTTGAAAATCGTACTCTTGCCGCAATTCGGATTGCCGGCCAGAGCAATGGTAAAGTCCTTGCTCATCTTACTCATTCTCCTTATCAAGCGGTTCAACCATAATCCGGTGGGCCATCCCACAGCCCAATGCCAGGCGGGAATCACCTTTCAGGGCGACGATCAACTGTCCGGATGTATCGCTACGGACCACGCGGACCGGAGTCCCCACGTTCAGTCCCAAATCCGCCAGCCGCCGGCGCAGCCCTGCCCCGCCGCGGATCTCTTTCACAGCGACTTCTTCATCCGCTGCAGCCATACTCAGCGGCATCAACGGCCCGGCAGGGGTGGAGCCGTACTGCCGGCACATGTGGAATCCATGTGAATGGTGGTGTCCAAGACGCATCGACTATGCCTCCACCAGGATGTGTTGCGACTCACTCCGGCGCAGGGTAAGGTTGTACCCCTTGATCCGGAACTCGATGGGGTCCCCCAGCGGCGCGACACGCAACACCTCGATCTCTGAACCGGGAACGACTCCCATGTCCAGAATGCGGCGGCGGATGCCTCCGTCATTCCCGATCTTGGCGATGGTCGCCCGGTCGCCGGGTTTCAGGTCACTCAGCAGTTTCTGGGCCATTTGAACGATTTCTCCTTTACATGATTAAGATGACTCTTTTTAAGTTTGTCATGGCTAACATTCTATCACTAACCAATCTTTTTGTCAATAGCGAAATGCCACTGGATTTGACAGATTCGAGAGAACGCACTATAACCGGACGGGAATATCCCAGGAAGGATGGATACCTGTTGTCGATAGACGTTGTTCCGCGCAAACGCAGTCGTCCGCCACGGTTGTGGCTCGCGTTGGGATTGCTCGTACTGGCCCTGGCTGCACCGCTGTCGGGCATTCTACCGCCCTCCCAAATCGTCGCTGCTGTGCTCCGTTTCCCGACGTTCGTCACGATTTTTTTGGGTATTTTCCTGGAGGCGGTACCCTTCCTGTTGGCGGGCTCGGTCGCGTCCGGTTTCATCAGCGTCTACCTGGATGAGGAAACGCTTGCACGGTTCGTTCCTCGCCAGGCCATTCTGGCGACTTTCATAGGAGCCACGATGGGGCTGCTCTTCCCTGTTTGTGAGTGCGGAGTGGTTCCCCTGACGCGTAGCCTGTATCGCAAGGGCCTGCCGCTGTCGATGGGTATCTCCTTCATGCTCGCGGCGCCGGCAATCAATCCGATTGTCCTGATCGGGACCTACACGGCATTTGGGTGGGGAGCGGTCTTCTGGGGGCGCATCGGGCTGAGTTTCTTGATCGCGACCGCTGTTGGCCTGACATTCACCCTGGCGCGGCCTGCGGATGTGTTCAATCCCCAAATGCTGGAGACGCACTGCGCTTGCCACGCGGCAACGCCGCGCGCTACAGAGCGCATGCCACGCTTCTGGTTGGCGATGGTCGCGGCCGGCGACGAGTTCATCGACATGAGCCATTACCTGGTCATTGGCGCACTGCTCACCGCGCTGATTCAGACGCTCATCCCGCAAACCGTATTGCTCGGCATTGGACAGGGGCCGTTGACCTCGGTCGTCGCGCTTTCCGCGCTCGCTTTTCTGCTCTCGGTGTGCTCCACCGTCGATGCCTTCGTCGCGCTGGCGTTCGTCAACACGTTCACCACGGGCGCGATCCTGGCCTTCCTGGTGTTCGGCCCGATGGTCGATATCAAGAGCGCGCTGATGTATGCGAGCATGTTCAAGCGTCACGTAGTGCTCTATCTGATTCTGCTGACGTTCCTGATGACTCTGCTGACAACCCTGTACATCAACTTGAACCTGGGATGGTGAAGATGAATGAGGACACACGAATCGATGAACAGCTCAAAGAGAGCCTGCAGGACGCGTCGAAGGCCCTGGTCGTCGTTGCATTGGGCGTCTTCCTGATCCTGTTGGCATACAATGGTCAGGTGCTGTTCTATATCAACCGCCGGACGGCCTGGTTGATGGTGCCCGCCGGGATGCTTTTGTTCGTGATCGCGGAGGCGTTCCGCCGCCGCCCGTCGAAAGAGGAGCGCGACACGGACTGCCACTGTGGCCAGGAAGACCACCACTTCGCCCCACTGTCGCTGCTGCTCGTCGCTCTGCCGGTGATTCTGGGTTTCCTGGTCCCGCCGGCACCGCTGGGCGCGTTGGCGATGAGTGCCCGCGAGGGCGTCTCGTTCACCGCGCCCGCAGCCATCTCGGGGGACGGTGCGAACGTCGCGCAAGGCGGCGAGCGCAACGTGCTCGAGTGGATCACGGCCTTCCAGAACAGCTCGGATCTTTCGTCCTTCGCCGGCAAGGAGGCACACGTCACCGGTTTCGTCTTCCGCGACGCCGCGCACGCGGCGGACCGCTTCATGGTGAGCCGGTTCATCATCACCTGCTGTGTGGCCGATGCGATTCCGGTCGGGTTGCCCGTGCGCTGGCCCGACGCCGCAGCTCTGGCAGCCGACCAGTGGGTCGAAGTGAGCGGCCCGCTCGCGCTCGAGGAAGTCGCTGGCGAGACCGTCCCATACATCGACGCCACTACCATCACGGCAATCGCTGCACCCAACCAACCTTACCTGTACCCGTGACCGAGGTCGCCATGCCCGAGAAATCCAACGCGCTAAGCCGGTTCGACGTCATCGTTTGGCTCGTATTGCTCGCCCTGGTGGGAGCCGTGGCGCTGGTATGGTGGCGCGGAGACCAGGTCGGCATCCAGCCGCTGACGGTAACACCCGCTGACGGCGCGGTACAGGTCTCGACGCTGAGCGGTATCAGCGCCACTTTTTCGGAAGAACTGGCTGGCCCGGCGGACGCATTCGCGCTCGTGCCGCCGGTGACCGGTACGCTCACGCTGGACGGCAGATTGCTCTCGTTCCAGCCCGCTGTGCCGCTCGCGACGGGCACGGAATACACCGCCACCATTTCCAGCGCACTGCGCAGCACGAGCGGACGACCCTTGCTCGCGCCCGTCGATTGGTCATTCCGGACGGCTGAGCCACGCGTGTTGTATGCGGCGGGAGCGGAACAGGAGGGGTTGCAGTTGTACATCGCGCCCATCGCTGGGGGAACGTCCACCCGGCTCACCGTGGAACCGTATGGCATTTGGGATTTCGCGCTGTCACCCGACGGCAGCCGGATCGTCTATGCCGCCTCGCCGGACAACGACGAGCACGACCTGTGGCTGATCGACACGGACGGCGGCGGCAGAAGAAAACTGCTGTCCTGTCCCGCCGGCGTCGATTGCACCGCCGCGGTGTGGACTCCCGACGGGAAGCGTATCCTCTACGAGCGCCGCAACGAAGTGATGGGCAGCAGCATTCTCGTACCATCGCGGTTGTGGTGGGTGGATCCGGGTAGCGGCGACACCATTCCCGTGTTCCAGGACGAGCAGCGTGTCGCACACAGCGGGCGTCTCGCGGCGGATGGCCGCTGGCTGAGCTACATCTCACCGCTCGAAGAAGGAATGCAGGTATACGACTTCCAGAGCGGCGACCTGCGCACCATCCCCGGCGAAATGCAGGGTCCAGCAGCCTGGGCACCTGCAGCGCCGGCCTTCGCCGCAGCCAAAGGACGCTTCGTCGGGAGCGGCTACGGCGCCTCACTCCTCACCGTCGACATGACCACTGGCACCTACCTGGATCTCACCGGCGACGCCGGTGACATCGACAGCGCACCAGTCTGGGCGCCGGACGGGCGAAGCCTCGTGTTCCGGCGTAGCTCCCCTTCCGCCCCAAGCGGGCAGTTGTGGATCATGAACGTGGTGAGCGGCGAGCCGCGCCCGCTCACCGGAGACGCTCAATTCGGCAGCGCGTCCCCGTCGTGGTCACCAGACGGGCGGTTCCTCGTCTACCAGCGCTTCTCACTGGACGAGCCCTACGCAGAACCGCAGGTGTGGGTGCTCGACATCACAACCGGCGACAACCGTAAGCTGCTCGCGCCGGGTGCCTGGCCCGTGTGGGTGCCGTAGGGGGCGGATGCGCAGGATGGATATCTCGCGCAGCGACGCGGAGCGCGCTGCGGATGATAGCGGGGGAGACGCGGTGGTGCGGGAGGCGAATGCTCGCCCAACCCCAGCGACCGTAGGCGCGCCCCCCCCGTGGCCGCCCTGTGCGGCGCGCCGGAGAACAGCGGATGCGCAGGATGGCACGGATCATGGCCCGCACGCAGGCAACGTGCCGGATACCCTGTTCGCGATCTTTGAGGGACAACCGGCCGCTCGCCCCTACGCTATCCATGACGAACCATCGCTGCGCTACGCGTACCAGAACTGCGGCGGTCGCCCAGACTGGGGTGCCCCCATGTTCGTAGCCATCGGAGACGTAGGGGCGGCCCACTGCGGACCGCCCCGTGGTGCGATACAGTCGTGACGCGCGCCGGATCAGCTCTTGCCGGCGATCTGCGTCATGTCCTTCCAGTCGCCGAGGAACGGGTTCCGGCGCTTCGGGCCTTCGCCGATTTCGTACCCGCCGGTGACGTGGATGGCTGTCCCGGTGATGAAGCTCGCCCAATCGGAGGCCAGGAACAGGACGGTGCTGGCGATCTCGGCGGAGGTGCCGCCCCGGCCGAGCCACTGCAGGGTGTCGGAATAGTCGATGAAGCCCTGCGGATCCGCCTGCAGGCTGGTGGTCTTGCGGAACATGTCCGTGTTGATGTGACCGGGCTTCACCTCGTTAATCCGCACGCCATAGACCGCCTCGTCGGTGGCGATGGCGCGGGTCATCGTCTCGATAGCGCCCTTGGTCGCGCAATACGCCGCGGAGCCCTCGTCACCGGTGGTGCCGAGGACACTGCCGATGCTGATGACGCTGCCCCTGGTCGCCCGCAGATAAGGCAGCGCGAACTTGATCCCGGCGAAGTAGGCCACCAGGTTGTTGTCGAGCACCTTGCGGAATTCCTCCACGGAAACCGCATCGGACGGCCGTTGCAGCGGGAAGTACCCGGCGTTGTTGACCAGCGTGTTGATGCGCCCGAAGGTCCTGGCAGTGAACTCGACCAGCCCCTCGACCTCGTCCTCCCTGGCAACGTCGACCTCGCGGAAGATGCACGTCTGCTTCGGGTAGCGCTCGGTCATCTCCTTCTCGACCGCCATGCCGCGCTCGACGTTCCGCCCGCAGAACACGACGTGCGCGCCCATCTTCATGAAGCCGTGCACGCAGCCGCGGCCGATCCCGGTCGTGCCGCCGGTCACGATGACCACGGTGTCTTTGAGGCTGTCCTCGATGGGATTGACCTCGAGGTTGTCTTGGATTGATTTGAGAATGGCATCGATGTCCATTGCACCCCTCCTATTCGAATTGGGTATGATTACCGGATGTTCGCGAAGGATTCGGGACGGCCCTTCACCCCGAAGTTGTACATCATGACCTTGCCGCCGAGCTCGGCGGTGTGGGCGTCGTAGTCGTAACCGATCGGCTTGCAGGCGTGTTTCGCCCACTCGCCGGCAGAGGTCACGAGCATGTCGGTGAGATCCTTGCCGCCGAAGACCACCGACGACGTCTGCGGCTCGCCGGTGACGATCTTCTCGACGATGTTGCCCTTGTCGTCGTAATGCATGAAGCAGCCGCCGTACCACATCGCCGACCAGATGTGCCCGTTCGCATCGACGGTCATGCCATCTGGGATGCCCTCGGTCTCGGGAATGCGGATGAAATCGCGTTTGTTCGAGACGTTGCCCGTCTCGATGTCGTAATCGAAGGCGTAGATGACCCGCAGGATGGTTTCGGTGACGTACATCACCGTGTCGTCCGGCGTGAAGCCGATACCGTTGCTGAGGTGATAGCCCTCGTCGAGGATGCGGATCGTGCGATCGCTGGCCATGCTGTAGAGCCGTCCGAGCGGGTAGGTGCCCGGCGCATAGAACGTCGTGCCGAAGATGAAACGGCCTGCCGCGTCGGCGGTCGCGTCGTTGCAGTGGAGCGCCTGGCCGGCGAACTCCGCCGCAATCTGCGTGAAGCCGTTCTGCTCGTCGAACAGATAGATGCCCTCGTGGGTGGCACAGACGAGGCCGCCCCGCTCGTTTATCACCATGCCCGACACGTGCGGGCCCTTCGCCACCAGCTCGATCTTGCCGGTGTCCGGGGTGTAGCGGTAAAGCTCGCCGGCCAGCATGTCCGACCACCAGAACTGCTTCCTTCTGTCGTCCCACATCGGGGTCTCACCGACGCGGTGAAGATGTGCGGAAATGATCTTGGGTTCTGCCATGAATTCCTCCTCTTGCTACAAACTTCATTGTCATAGTACGTTCGAACGACACACGCCTTTGGGAGCCGCCCGCCGGAGACCTGGCCCAACGCAGCTCCCAGCCGGCCATGCCACGTGCGGCAATTTGTACTATTATACTATATATTCTATACAAGGCAAGATGGGTGGCGGGGGAGGGAGAACAGCGGATGCGCGGGATGGCACGGATTTGTCGCCTTACGGCATCCAAGCCCGATTCATCGGGCGCTGTGCGACAGCGCGGGGACTTCATCTCCGCGCGGACCATCGCCGACGC
>ENA-OSEO01005212-OSEO01005212.1-sediment-metagenome-genome-assembly--contig:-NODE-5212-length-12761-cov-4.498581_pt1 | contig 12761 bp, 9 predicted proteins | sample MGYA00237883_ERZ534232 | MGnify/ENA metagenome assembly ERZ534232
AGCCAGTGCGCGGGCAATACCAATTCGTTGGCGCTGACCGCCTGAAAATTCATGGGGGAATCGGTTCAAGTATCGCCCACTCAACCCAACCATTTCTAACAATGATCGGACACGCTCATTTTTCTTTTTTGAATCTGTTTCAAGTTTGTGAACGTGTAGGGGTTCACCGACAATCGCAGAAACCGTCCAGCGGGGATTGAGTGATGCAAAAGGGTCCTGGAAAATCATTTGTGCTTTTCGCCTAAGCTTGGATAGGTTATCACCCTGAGCTGTGGACACGTTGATCTCGTCAATTTTGACCGTACCGTCTGTTGGTGGGTACAAGCCCAGGATGGTCCTGCCTGCTGTGGTCTTACCGCAGCCGCTCTCGCCGACCAGGCCCAGGGTCTCGCCCCGCTGGACCTCCAGGTCGATCCCGTCCACGGCCGTGACCGGGCCCTCGTAGGTCCGGAAGTTGACCCTCAGGCCCCGGACGGCCAGGAGGGGCTGACTCTGACTGGCGGCGGCCTGGGCCGCGGCGGCGCTCACGCTTTCATCCTCGGATCCAGGGCGTCCCTGAGCCCGTCGCCCAGGAGGTTGAAGCCCAGCACGGCGAAGAAGATGGCCAGGCCCGGGAAGGTGGCCACGTGGGGGGCGTGGAAGATGTAGGATCGGCCCGAGCCGAGCATGGCCCCCCACTCCGGCTGGGGCGGCTGGACGCCCACGCCCAGGAAGCCCAGACCGGCGGCGAAGAGGATGGCCATGCCCATGCCCAAGGAGGTCTGGACGATGATCGGGACCATGACGTTGGGCAGGACGTGGCGGAGGAGGATCTTGCCGTCCCTGGTGCCCACGGCCTTGGCCGCCTCGACGTAGACCTGCTCGCGCACGGCCAGGGACTGAGCCCTGACCAGGCGGATGTAGAGCGGGATCATGCTGATGCCGATGGAGATGACCGTGTTCTTGAGCCCGACCCCCAGGACCGAGACCAAGGCCAGGGCGAGGAGGAAGCCGGGGAAGGCCAGCATCATGTCGGTCAGGCGCTGGATGACGAAGTCCACCCGGCCGCCGTAGTAGCCCGAGATCAGCCCCGCCGGCACGCCCAGGAAGAGCCCGACCGCGATCACCCCGACCGCGATGAGGAGGGAGATGCGCGAGCCGTGGATGATCCGGGCCAGGATGCTCCGGCCCAGCTCGTCGGTCCCCAGGGGCCGGTCGGCCGAAGGGCCCTCCAGGGCGGCGATCAGGTTGGGGGCTGAGGGGTCGGCCGGGCTGATGAGCGGGGCCAGGAGGGCGATCAGGGTGTAGAGCAGGATCATGGACCCGCCGAAGAGCGCGGCCTTGTTGCGCCTCAGGCGGGCCCAGCGTCGCTTCCACTCGCCGTCCTGTCGGTGGACGGCCGGGGCGGCCTTGGCCGGGACTTCAGTCATAGCGGATCCTCGGATCGACCAGGGCGTAGAGCAGGTCGACCACCAGGTTGACCAGAACGTAGAGCAGCCCGAAGATGAGGATGACGCCCTGGATCATGGGGTAGTCCCTGGCCAGGATCGAGTCGACGATCAGGCGGCCCAGGCCGGGCCAGGCGAAGACCGTCTCAGTCAGAACCGCCCCGCCCAGGAGCATGCCGAACTGGAGCCCGATGACGGTGATGATCGGGATCAGGGCGTTGTGCAGGGCGTGGCGGATGATGACCACCTTCTCCTTGAGCCCCTTGGACCGGGCCGTGGTGATGTAGTCCTGGTTGAGGACCTCGAGCATGCTCGAGCGGGTCATCCGGGCGATGAAGGCGACCACGAAGGCGGCCAGGGTGACCGAGGGCAGAATGACGTGCTGGACCCCGCCGGTGCCGCCGGCTGGCAGCCAGTGCAGGACGACCGAGAAGACGACCACCAGCATCAGGCCCAGCCAGAAGACGGGCATGGAAATGCCGAACAGGGCGGCCGAGGTGACCAGGTTGTCCAGCCAGCTGTATGGCCTGATGGCCGAGATGATGCCGGCCGGGATGCCGACCAGGCAGGCCAGGACGGTGGCGACCACGGCCAGGAGGAAGGTGTTGGGCAGCCGGGCCCAGATCTCCTCGATGACCGGGTTCTGGGTCCGGGCCGAGCGGCCCAGGTCCAGGTGGGAGAGGCGGAAGAGGAACCGGCCGTACTGGACGTATATGGGCTTGTCCAGGCCCAGCTGGACCCTGACGTTCTGGATGTCCTCCTGGCTGGCCAGCTCCCCGGCCAGAACCTGGGCCGGGTCGCCGGGCAGGGCGCGGAGCATGATGAAGAGAAGGATCGAGATGCCGATCAGGACCGGGACGGTGTAGAGCAAGCGCTTGATAACGTACTGCAACATGGCCGTTTCAACTAGCCCCCGGGCAAGCCGGCGAGCCTGCTCTTCCACCAAGCTCCAGAAGCGCCGGTCTGAAGGGAGGCGGCCGGTTGACCCGGGGCCGAAATCAAAATCAATCTATCATGCCGCAAGGTCAATCGCCCTGGCCAGCAGAATTTCTACTCCCGGGGCGATGTTCTCCGGGGCGGTGAACTCCTCGGGCCGCCGCCTCAGTCACGATCTATGATCCGCCCGCCCTGCATGATCAGCCTGAGCCGTTCCGGCTGCTCCAGCAGGCAGACGTCGGCCAGGGGGTCGCCCTCGACCACTACCAGATCGGCCAGCTTGCCCGCCTCGACGCTGCCCAGCTCCCCCTGGCGGCCCAGGGTCTCGGCCGCGGTCAGGGTGGCGGCCCGGAGGGCCTCGGCCGGAGAGAAGCCGCTCTCGACCAGGAGCCTGAGCTCGGTCAGATTGGCCCCGTGGCGGTTGAAGGGACAGCCGGCGTCGGTGCCCAGGGCGATCTTCAGGCCGGCCTGGCGGGCCCGGCGGAGGCTGTCCAGGTGGGGGCCCTTGACCCGGTGGGTCTTGGCCACCATCCACTCGGGCAGCCCGGCCTCGAGGCCCTGGCGCTCGATGTTGTGGACCGGGGCCAGGGTGGGGACCAGGGCCACGCCCCGCTCGGCCATGAGGGCGATGGTCTCGTCGTCCAGAAAGATGCCGTGCTCGATGGAGTCGACCCCGGCCCTGAGAGCGTTGAGCACGCCCTGGGTCCCCTGGGCGTGGCTGGCCACCCGGCGGCCGGCCTTGTGGGCCTCCTCGACCCCGGCCCTGAGCTCAGCCTCGGTGTACTGGGGGCTGCCCGGCTCCACGCCCGGGGTGATGACCCCGCCCGTGGCCATGATCTTGACCAGGTCGGCCCCGGCCTTGATCTGTTCCCGGACCGCCTTGCGGACCTCCTCGGGGCCGTCGGCCTCCCGGCCGCCGAAGGTCCAGCCCGTGCCCCCGGTCATGCAGACCAGCCGGCCGCTGGCCAGGATCCTGGGGCCGGGGATTAGTCCGTCCCTGACGGCGTCCCTGATGGCCAGATCGACGTACTGGCTGCCGCCCATGTCCCGGACCGCGGTCACCCCGGCCAGGAGGGTCTGGCGGGCGAACTGGGCCGCCTTGAGGGTCATCAGGGGCAGGCCGGCCCGCTGGGCCGAACCGACCGGATCCGGACCGCCGTCCAGGCAGAAGTGGACGTGGCAGTCGATCAGGCCGGGCAGGAGCATGCCCCCGGCCAGATCGACCCGTCTGGCGCCGCGGGGCAGGGGGGCGTCGCCTGAGGCGACCCGGGCGATCCTCTCGCCCTCGACAATGACCGTGGCCTTGTCCGAGATCCTGCCGTCGCCAATGAATACCGGTCCGCCGCAAAATGCCGTGGTCATGGCCCACCTCAGGCTTTCAGGAATGAGGGCAACCATAACTTAGTTGCCGTCGGGGGTCAACCGCTCGGAGCGGCCGGTCAGTCGCGGCTGGAGGAGCCGGGGAGCCCGGAGGCTCCCCGGCCAGCTGTCCGGTACCAGGAGCGCCGGGGCCGGCCCCGGTCGCCCCGGCTGTCACTCGAGGGTCACGTAGGTCGGGTAGAACTTTTCGGTGTTGGTCACGACCATGTTCTTGACGTTCTTGCGGTAGGCGATGACGAACTTCTCCACGTGGAGCCAGATCCAGGGGCAGTCGTCCCAGACCTTCTCCGAGGCGATCTGGAAGAGCTGGGAGCGCTTCTGGGGATCCTGCTCCAGGCGGGTGGCCTCGATCATCTTGTCGTACTCGGCGTCACAGTAGAAGGCCGAGCCCAGGCCCTTGGGCGGGTTGACCGAGCAGTGGAACTGGCCGAAGAGACCCATGTCCGCGTCCAGGGTGAGCGGCCCCCAGCCCAGGAGGAAGACCTCCAGCTCGGTCTTGTCCAGGGGCTTGAGCAGGCCGGCCACGTAGGTCGGCCAGTCGTAGGTCCTCAGCTCCACCTTGACCCCGATGGCCTGGAGATAGGCCTGGACCGCCTCGGAGACCTGCTTGTCGAAGAGGTAGCGGCCCTGGGGGGTGCGCATGTTGATGGTCTGGTTGAAGTCGAAGTTGGCTTCCTTGAGCAGGTCCTTGGCCTTGTCCGGGTTGTAGTCGAAGGGGGCCATCTTGTGGAAGCCGAACAGGATCGGCGAGACCGGTCCCTCCATGGGCACGGCCGTGTCAAAGAGGATCTTCTTGCAGATGGCCTTCTTGTCCACGGCGTAGTTGAAGGCCTGGCGGACCAGCTTGTTGGTGGTCACGCCCTTCTGGCAGTTGAGGCCCATGAAGATGGTCCGGGTGTCCAGGGGCATCTCCAGCTTGATGTTGGGGTCGGCCTGGAGGGCGGCCACGCTGGCCGGCAGCGGCTTGTAGCAGACGTTGACCTGGCCGGCCCTGAGCATGGCCTCCCGGGTGGCCGCCTCGGGCACGATCTGGAAGATCAGCTTCTCCACGGTCGGCTTGGGGCCGTAGTAGTCATCGTTCCTGACCAGGACGATGCGCTCGCCCTTGACCCACTCAGCTAATTTGTAGGGGCCCGCCCCGACCGGCTTCTGGCGCACGTCCTCGCCGAACTGCTTGATCGCCGCCGGTGAGATGGGCGAGCAGAGGGTCAGGGACAGGGTCGGTCCCATGGGAGTGAAGGGGTGCTTGAGGTGGAGGGCCACGGTGTAGTCGTCGATCTTGACGCACTCCTTGACCGGGGCCACGGCGAAGCGGAGGGGCACCCGCAGCTTGGGGTCGAGGATGCGGTCCCAGGTCAGCTTGACCGCGTCGGCGTTGAGGGGCGTGCCGTCGCTGAACTTGACTCCCTGGCGGAGCTTGATGGTCAGGGTCAGGCCGTCCTCCGAGGTTTTAACGCTGGTGGCCAGGCGCGGCTCCAGCTCGGTCTTGGGATTCTGATAAAACAGGGTGTCGTAAATCAGGTCGCAAAGGTTCTGGACCAGGGTGGTGGTCTGCTCCTGGGGGTTCAAGGAGTCGGCGTCGATGCCGATGGCGATCTTGAACTCCTTGATGTCGGCCCCGGCGACGGCTGGAGCGAGCAGCAGGCCCACCCCCAGGACCAGGACACCCAAGAACGGCAGAACTTTCCCTTTTCTCAGGCCTGACATTTGATCCTCCTTGCCCTCCGCTGACTCTTATCCGTCAGCTCCTGTTACTTGATTGGCCGCCCTGTTCGAATGACCCGTTCCCGCTCAACCGCGACCGTGACTTGACCCGCGATCCAGCCGCGGTGGGAAAAGACCGCCCCCTAGATTAGAATCGCCTTCATTCTTGTTCCATTGGAAGCGGAATGGGCTAGAGGATAGCCCAAGAGGCGGGCAGGGTCAATCCACAAAGAGGCCGCTTTTGATCCGGATTCGCTCTCCTGAAAAAATGGCTGACTCCTTTTCGGTCGAAACAGGTTATAAGAAGAGAAAGCAGTCCGCGGGGAGGAAGAGATGCCCGAGTTCGCGTCCGAGATCGCCGCCAGTCTGGAGGAGCTGAAAGAGGAGCTCAGGGAGGTCTGCCGCTACATCTACGAGCACCCCGAGGTCGGCTTCGAGGAGAGGGATTCCTCGGCCAGGCTGGCCCAGGTTCTCGGGGAGCACGGCTTCGAGGTCCGCAAGCCCGTGGCCGAGACCGAGACCGCCTTCGTGGCCAGCCGGTCCAGCGGAGAGGAGCGGCCCCACCTGGCCTTCCTGGCCGAGTACGACGCCCTGCCCGACCTGGGCCACGGCTGCGGCCACAACCTTATCGCCACCGCCGCCCTGGGCGCGGGCCTGGCCCTGGCCGAGCTGCTCCCCAAAATCAGGGGCGCGGTCAGCGTCATGGGCACCCCGGCCGAGGAGCTTTTGACCGACAGCGGCAAGCGACGAATGATCAAGGCCGGGCTCTTCGAGGGCCTGGACGCGGTCCTGATGGCCCATCCCCACACCAAGAACCTGATCAGCGCCCCCTTCCTGGCCGTCAACGAGATCTCCGTCCGCTTCCTGGGCAAGTCGGCCCACGCCGCGGCCATGCCCCACCTGGGCGTCAACGCCTACGACGCGGTCCATCTGACCCTGACCGGCCTGAGCTTCCTGCGCCAGCAGCTCAGGGCCGACGCCCGGGTCCACTGGGGCGACATCAAGGTCAGCGGGGCCAAGAACGTCATCCCCGACTTAGCCTCCGTGGTCATCAACGTCCGGGCCTCCGACGACGAGTACACCGAGGAACTGACCCGCAAGGCGGTAAACTGCGTCAAGGGCGCGGCCCTGATGACCGGGTGCAAAGCCGAGTACGACGCCCACCAGGGCTACAAGGCGGTCAAGTCCAACCGGGTCCTGGAGGAGGTCCTGGCCGCCAACCTGGCCCGGCTGGGGGTCAAGCAGGGCGAGCCGACCCGCTTCGGCGGCAGCGGCTCAACCGACCTGGGCGACGTCAGCCAGGTCGTGCCGGCCATCCACCCCATGTTCAAGATCACCCGGCCCATGGCCCTGCACAGCCCCGAGTTCTGCCGGGCCTCAGGCCAGGACAAGGCCTTTGAGGCGGCTCTGACCATGGCCAAGGCCCTGGCCATGACCGGGGCCATGTGCCTGAGCGAGCCGGAGGTGCTCAGGAGGGTCAGGGAGGATTTTGAGAAGAGTTAGAGGACGGTTTTATTAAGGATCGAGCCCGGGCCGCTGAGCCCGGGGCGAGTCCGGGCGGGCCGAAGGCCCGCCCTTTCTTTTTTAGCCGGATAGCGGGAGGGTGGGGCCTGTAAAGAAGGTCTCTGACCGCTTGGGTGACGAGAGGTCGTGGCTGAATTGGCCGCCGATACTGTTGCGGCAACCAAGTCAGGGCAGACTGCAGTGAGTACATTTCGCCATTGAAAGAGAAAAGCTTAATCGATATCGACGAGTATGTCCGGGAGCAACAATTTGGCTTGACACGGGCCAGGCCAGCAACCAATATTCAAAAAGTGAGAAAATGATCTTATGGAATGGAGACTTGAATTATGAAATCATACATTAAACGCTATCGCTACATTGAGCTGGTAAAGGCGACGCTGTCCATATTCGGCCAATCATTCTGGACCATGATGGGTCTAGTGGTTCTCTTTTGGGCGCCGGGACTGGTTCTGAGGGGCATCTTCCACAATTCCAGCCCGATCGATCCTGTAATGTGGGGCGTTATCCTGCCTGTCGAACTTATACTCAGTGCCCTGGGTCCGGTTGCCGCCGTCGGCGAGATATCGCGCATCTGCCAGGGAGAACGGCCGTCCATCGGCCGCGCCCTGTCCAGGATATCGATCAGGGTCGCTTGGGGCTTTTTCTATACCGGAATATTGATGGCGGTTATAATAATCTTTTGGTTTTGTATCGGATTGTTTCTATCCGGCTTGGTGAAAAAAGAGCTTGGCTCGGATGTTGTCTACGTTGTTGCACTGATTATCGCAATGATTCCAGCCGCATTTTTTATAGTCAGGTATGTTTTCACTTCTCAAATCGTCGTCTTGGAAAGATTGTACTGGGGCCGGGCGCTCAAGAGAAGCGCAGTGCTGGTGAGCTGGTCATTCTGGCGGGTAGCCGTCTACACTGCGATAGGGCCGGCAATTCTGTTCCTGGCCAGATTTTTCTTTGGGTACGCTTGGGGAGTGCTGTTGAAAGGTTGGACCGGCCCGAGCGGAGCCGGGCCGCTTTCCGGGGGCTGGGCTGTCGTCGGTCAGTTGATCGCCCTCTTAATTTGGCCTCTATCTTTCATTTTCGTTACATTGCTCTATTATGATCTGAGAATTCAGGAGCAGGCTTCGAATTCGGAGGCCGAGCCTGAACCAGAGATACCGCCAACCGTACTCGGCCCCGGTTACTCCCTCGATCAACCCTCCGGTTCTTGAACGTCTGTTCTCAGGGCTCTTTTAGTTCCTTCTGGCTGGCTTCCAGATCAGAGGGCCTTCCCCTCGATAAATGGCCAGCCTGATCCATCCCCCGAAGGCCATCTTTCCGTTCACTCTGCCGCCTCTATGCCGGGGCACGGCACCAGGGCCGCCCGGCCGCGATAGCTCCGAGTGCTCACCTCGCAACGCCTCTCATTACCCCTTGCAATCCGACCCGATTCCGGCCATTCTCGGAGCCCGGCTCGAACGAGGCCGAACCGAGGCAGCCGGGAGGTCAACGCCGCGCCCGACGTCGAGCCATAAGCCATGGCCGCGCTGAAGCAGGACGGGCCCGGCTCGCCTCATGGCTCTTCAAGGCGGGCGTAGCCGTCGCTGATGGCCTTCTGGCCCTGGGCGTTCAGAACGCTGAAGAAGAGGTCCTGGCCCCGGCCGTCCGACTGCCGGCCCAGGAGCTGGACCCTGATCTCCTGGCCCGGCCTGACCATGGCCGTGAAGCGGCCGGCCAGGCGCTTGAGCCGGGCCGGGTCGGCCTCGGCCTCCCGGTTGACCAGGTCCCGGGCGGCCAGGGCCAGGCTGGCCGTGCCCTGGAGGATGACGCCCGGCAGGCCGACCTCCTGGGCAAAGGCGGGCGAGGTGTGGATGGCGAAGACGATGCCGCTGCAGCCGTCGTAAACGTAGGGCAGGAGAGGGCCGACGTCGGTCCAGTTCTCCCAGAGCGGCTCGGCCTGGGCCGGCCCGGCCGGCGGGCGGATCAGGCGCTCGGCCCCCTGGCCCGCGTCGGCGCAGTCGACCCCGCGCAGGACCACGCCGAAGCGTTCGCTGAAGACGGATTCTTCCCGGCGGTCAAAGGCGTCGTAGCGGAGGACCAGGTAGGTCCCGGCCCGGTGGGGCATCAAGGCCTCGAAGCGGGTCTCGATCCTGAGCCGGTCGCCCGGCCGGATGGGCCGAAGGAGGATCAGGTCCTCGGTGTAGTGGACCTGGCGGTTGAAGACCTGGCCGGGGAAGCTCCCGGCCTGGAGGTTGTCCTCGACCGCGGCCCAGATGGGCCAGGTCAGGGCCGTGGCCAGCATGGGCGGGGCGACCAGGCCCTGGGGCCGGCGGTCGTCGAAGTAGGCCGGGTTGTTGTCGCCAATAGCCGCGGCGTAGTTGGTCGTCCGCCGCCAGGTGATCTCTTCCAAGACGGGCTTGAACTTGAGGTCCAGCAGATCGGAGCCGACTCGCATGTCCGCCTCCAGGACGGGATTAGCCAGCGGATAGCATTTTAAAACCCCGGCCGGGTCGAGGTCAAGGCGGGGCCAGGAAGGAGATGGATAGAAGTGTTTGACTTGCTTATTAAAAACGGATTGGTGATCGACGGCAGCGGCGGTCCGGCCCGGCCGGCCGACCTGGGCATCAAGGGGCCGGTCATCGCCGAGATCGGCCGGCTGGATCGGACCGGGGCCAGGCGGGTCATCGAGGCCGAGGGCCTGGCGGTAACACCCGGTTTCATCGACATGCACTCCCACACCGACTTCTCGCTGCCCGTCCTGCCCACGGCCGACAGCCTCCTCCACCAGGGCGTCACCACGGCCGTGATCGGCCAGTGCGGGCTCTCCCCGGCCCCGCTCCTGGACGAGACCAGGGCCGAGGTCATCGCCTACAACGCCTCCTTCCTGGCCGACCAGGGCTCTGATGTGCCCTGGGAGGAATGGTCCTCCTTCGGCGACTACCTGGCCTTCCTCGAGCGGACCGGCATCTCGCTCAACGCTGCCGCCCTGGTCGGCCAGGGGGCCATCCGGGGGGCGGTGATGGGCTTCGCCTCAGGCCCGGCCAGCCCGGAGCAGATGGCCCGGATGAAGGCCGAGGCGGCCCGGGCCATGGACGAGGGGGCCTTCGGCCTGAGCACTGGCCTGATCTATCCGCCCGGCTCCTTTGCCCTGGAGGAGGAGCTGATCGAGCTGACCAAGGTCGTGGGCCGGCGGGGCGGCCTCTATTTCAGCCACATCCGGGGCGAGGGCGAGACCCTGCTAGAGGCCGTGGCCGAGGCGATTCACATCGGCCGGGCCAGCGGGGCCAGGGTGGAGATCAGCCATTTCAAGGCGACCGGCCGGTCCAACTGGGCCAAGTCGGCCCAGGCCCTGGCCCTCATCGACCGGGCCCGGGCCGAGGGGCTCAAGGTCGGGGCGGACATGTATCCCTACCTGGCCGGGAGCACCCACGTCCCGGCCCTCCTGCCCGAGTGGGCCCATCAGGGCGGGGCCGAGGCTCTCCTCCGGCGACTGGCCGAGCCGACCGAGCGGGAGAAGATGAGCCGGGAAATGGACCGGGGCGGCCTGGGCCGGGGGATCGGCTGGGAGTCGATCGTCATCAACGGCTCACCCCGGCGGCCCGAGTACGAGGGCCGCTCCCTGGCTGAACTGGCCGCTGCGGCCGGCAAGGCCGCCCCGGAGTGGGTCTTCGACGCCCTCCTGGAGGCCAGGCTGGAGCTGCGGATGATCATGTTCGGCATGTCCGAGGAGAACCGGCGCCTGGAACTGAAGCACCCGGCCATGACCATCGGCACCGACGGCCGGGGCCTGACCGCCGAGGGACTCCGGGCCAGGGGCAAGCCCCACCCGCGCAGCTTCGGGACCTTCCCCCGGATCCTGGGCCGTTACGTCAGGGAGCAGGGGGTCCTCTCCCTGGAGGAGGCCGTCCACCAGATGACCGGCCTGGCTGCAGCCGGGCTGGGCCTCAGGGACCGGGGGATAGTCCGGCCCGGCCTGGCCGCGGACCTGGTCGTTTTCGACCCGGCCACGGTCCTGGACCTGGCGACCTACGAAGAGCCCTGCCGCTACCCGGCCGGCGTCTTTCATGTTATGGTCAACGGCGAACCGGTCGTCAGCGATTCGACGCACACCGGGGCCCGGCCGGGCCGGGTCCTGAGACCCCTCTAGAATTGGCCGCCAGGATTGAGATCCCGGCCGCGGCCGGGGATCACGGGAGAACTGATTGATCTGGCTGGTGGTCATCCCCTGCGCTATCTTCCTGGCCGCCGGCTCGGCCCTGGCCTACGTCTTCGGCGCGGCCGCGGTCCTGGCCTTCATCGCCGCCGACAAGGCCCGCTTCCTGGCCATCCTGCCCCAGCGCATCTTCAGCCAGTTGGACGTCTTTGCCCTCATGGCCATGACCCTGTTCATCATGGTCGGCGAGATCATGAACCGGATGAGCGTGACCAAGCACCTGATCGACTTCTCTATGTGCCTGGTCGGCCGCTTCAAGGGCGGCCTGGGCCACGTCAACATCCTGACCAGCGTCTTCTTCGCCGGGGTCTCCGGCTCGGCCGTGGCCGACGCCGCGGCCCTGAGCAACACCCTGGTCCCGGCCATGCGCCGGCAGGGCTATACCAACCGCTACGCCGGCGCGGTCACCGCGGCCTCGTCCATCATCGGCCCGATCATCCCGCCCAGCATCATCCTCATTTTCTACGGCGCCCTGATGCAGACCTCCATCGGGGCCCTCTTCGCCGCCGGAATCGTCCCCGGCCTGGTCCTGGCCGCGGCCCTGATGTTGGCCAACACTTACTTCGCCCACCGCCACGATCACCCCGGCGGCCGGGGCACCGCGGCCCCGCCCTTCCTGCCCACCCTGCGCCGGGCCCTGCCGGCCCTGATGCTGCCGGTGGTCATCCTGGGCGGCATCGTCTTCGGGGTGGTCACCCCGACCGAGGCCGCGGCCGTGGCCGTGGCCGCGGCCCTGGGGGCGGGTCTCTTCTACGGCGGGGTCAGCCGGTCGGCCCTCCACAAGAGCTTCGAGCGGACGGCGATCCTGACCGGGAGCATCTTCCTGATCATGGCCGCCGCCGCCTGCGTGGCCTACATTGGCTCCCTGGAGCAGTGGCCCCAGCGGATCGCCCGGCTGGCCACCGAGTCGGGCCTGACCGGTGTCCGCTTCCTGCTCCTGGTCAACCTCTTTTTCCTGTGCGCGGGCATGGTCATGGACGTGCCCATGGCCCTGGCCCTGCTGGTGCCCCTCTTCGGCCCGGCCTGCCTGGCCCAGGGGGTCGACCCAACCCATCTGGGCATCATCCTCTGCCTCAACCTGACCATGGGCCTGATCACCCCGCCCCTGGGCGCCTGCCTGATCGTGGTCTCGGCCGTGTCCGGGGAGGGCTACTGGACCCTGGCCCGGGCAACCCTGCCCTTTGTCCTGGTCGAGGTCGGGGTCCTGCTGCTGATTACCCTCTTTCCAAGTATTTCCCTTTACCTGCCCCAGGCTCTGGGGTTTGGCTAGCTTTAATAAGGAGGAAGTCATGTCGCCAATCAGGAGAACGGCTTGTTTGTTGCTGACCCTGGCCCTGATACTGATGCTGGGTTTGACCGCCCGGGCCGGCGAGATCAAGATCGCCCTGGACTGCCCGCCCGACGTGGACAAGTGCGGGACCTACGTCTTTTCCAAGAGCTTCTCCGATTACCTGATTGGCCAGGGCCTCGAGGTCAAGCTCTATCCGGACCAGGCCCTGGGCAACGAGGACGAGAAGCTGGACCAGGTCAGCCAGGGGCTCCTGGAGATCTCCAACTCCTACCTGGGCAAGGCCGGGGCCCTTGATCCGACCATCTACGGCTTC
>ENA-OSEO01005214-OSEO01005214.1-sediment-metagenome-genome-assembly--contig:-NODE-5214-length-12758-cov-4.313698_pt1 | contig 12758 bp, 9 predicted proteins | sample MGYA00237883_ERZ534232 | MGnify/ENA metagenome assembly ERZ534232
TCCAGGTGCAATAGGTTAAAGCGGTATTCATGCGGTTCTCCATGGGCAGTTCAGGGCCGTGAGAGGGTTTTCAGGGCCAAGTTGCGGCTGAGCCGCTCGATTTGCTGCGGGTCGACCCGAACGCCAAGACCCGGGCCGGCCAACGGGCCGGCCCGGCCTCCGGCATTGAAAGACACAGGCTCAATCGTAATGTTTTCCTTTAACAAAAACTTATCGTACGAACCGTCCACATAACGGGCGTCTCCGCATAACAGGGCCAGGGTTCTGCCGGCGGCAGAGAGCAGACCGGATTCGCCCAGCTGACAACCGACCTGAAAAAAGAGCCCATGCGACCGCAAAAAGTCGATGATGGCCAGGGACCTGTGAAACCCGCCGCACTTGGACAGCCGGACGTTGATCATGTCGTAAAATCCATCCGCAAGAATCCCCTGCATGTCCGGCAGGGCACAGGCCGATTCGTCCGCCATCAGGCGGATGTTGTTTGTTTTCATTTGGGCGGCAAATTCGGGCAAGGCGGCACTTGCAGGATCCAGCGGCTGTTCAACCACTTTAACCGGGTTTGCTTTCAGCAGGGGGATATGTTGAAAGGCCAGTCTGTCGTCCCAGGCGCCGTTTACGTCGATGCGCAGATCGCAGTCCGGCCCCAGTATGGCGAGAACGGTTTTGATAATCCGACTGTTTCGATGAAAATCGCGATCCATTTTGACCCGTACCTGCCGGATTCCCAGCCGTTTGATGATGCGGCTGCGTTCAGCAACGGTTTGCGCGCTTCCCAGGTGAATGGCGGCGCCGTAAACGACGCTGTCTGTCCGATGATGTTTCGGGAAATATTCGATCAGCGGCATGCACTGGCTTTTCCCAAGGGCATCCAGCAGGGCGGTTTCAATGGCGCAGATGGCCGCGTTGCCGGTTTTATCGGCCGGGAGAGCAGCGACAAATGATCTTACCTGCGAAATGTCTTCCAGATCCCAGGGAAAGTCCCTTCGGCGGGACAGATGCGTCAGGTGCGATAAGACGCTTTGCGGCGTTTCGCCTGTGACGTACGGCCTTGGCGCGGCTTCTCCGTATCCCCTGGGGCCGTCTTTGCGGCAAACCACTTCGGCGATAACGTTGGCGGCTGAAGCCCCTTTTTTAAGAGAATGCGAAAACTCACCCACAAATGGCAATATGATCGGGAAGAGATGTATCTTTTGTATCTGCAAGTCAGAAGTCTTTCTGCGACGCGGCATCGACTGAAGGCGGTTTTAACGGCAGGGTCATGATGAATGCGGCACCCTCATCGGGTTTGCTGTTGACTTCGATGGCGCCTCCGTGATCGACAATATTCTGATGGGCGATAAACAAACCCAGACCGGTGCCGTTATGGATGGTGCTTTTGTGCTTGGTGGTGAAATACGGGTCAAAAATTTCATTGATAATCCCGGCGGGGATGCCCATCCCGTTGTCCTTGATTTCGATCTGGATGTCAGGAGTGTTGCTTCTGGTTAAAACCTGCCGGGTCGCAATCTGAATCTTGCCGCCCACATAACTGAAATCGATGGCATTTGAAAGGATGTTCAAGACAGCTTCTTTCATCTTTTCGGTGTCCATCCACACCGGCGGAATGTCCGGACTGAACTGCCGCAGGATTTGAATCCTTTTTGAGTTGCTCTGGGGAGATACCAGCAGGATCATCTTGTCGATCAGCGCATGCAGATCGCCCAATTTAAAATGGGATTCGCGCGTTTTGACAAGGTCCAGCAACTCCGTTATGAGGTTGTTGACCCGGCGGGTTTCTTCGGACGCTATTTCATAAAATCCTTTCCTGAACTCATCATCATCATATTTCTTGGGCAGCATCTGGATGAAGGTGCCGATGGCCGTCATGGGGTTCTTGATTTCATGGGCCAGCCGGGCCGCCAGGTTTCCCAGAAAAGAAAATTTTTCCGCCCGGCTGAGCAGGGCCTGGGAACGCTTGAGTTCTTCCATTTGGTTCTGCAGCCGGCTATACAACTTGGCATTTTCAATGGCGATGGCGATCTGAGAAGCGAAAATTTTCATGGTATCGCGCGTCTCTTCGGGAATGCCGGATGTATCGACCGCGTCCGTTGCGATGACACCAATTACTTTAGATCGGGTAATGAGCGGCATCACAAAGACGGAGGTTGGTTTACCGTGCGATATAATGATATTTTCTTTTCGCAGGCTGGAATTTTCAACATCATGGACATACTCGGACTGCCCGGTTCGCGCCACCCGGACGACGATATTGCTGACCCGCGTCAAAGGCACCTTGTAGTCGCGGAGGATTTCGCGAACGTCATCGCCGAAGCCCACGCCATGAATATATTCCAGATACTTGCCCTCTTCATCCACCAGCATGACAATGGCCCGGCTGATGCGGCAGACACTATAGATGATGTTCATAATGTCGCTCAGGAGTTCTTTGATGTCCAACACCGACAGAATGGCCTTGCCGGTTTCCTGTATGGCCATCAGCTGTTTGATTTTCTGGTTCAGCTCCTTGTTGAGACGATTGACCTCTTCATATTTCTGTTCAATAAGGCGTTTATCCTGCTCCATCTCTCTGACAGTGTCCATCAGTACGGCCCGGGAAGTGAAAAACCTCGAGTAGATCTCGTGGAAGCGATTTCTCTTGGGCCATCTTAAATGGTATTCACAATAGGGGGCATCGTTAAAATAACAACAGTTTTCTTTCAGGCTCAGCGGCAGACCTTCCCATACCAGGGGCATAAAGGTATAGGCGCCCTGATTGTAAAGGCAGATTTGTTTGCTCACTTTCATGTGAGGATGCCAGTGAAGACGGATAACGGCTTCATTTCTTTTAACTTGAACCAGTTCCACCTTTTTACTGCGATTAAACTTGTCGTTTATTTTCTGTATATGCTTTAAACCGCTCTTATATGACCAGAATCCTTTGACAAATATTCGTTGGGCATATCCCAGCGAAGCCTTTTCTACTGCATATTTGGCGATCTTGTAGGGCGCCAGTTCATCGCCAAGGAGCGTGCTGACGCGCGCGTATAGTGTCGATATGATTTCACATGAGACCCAATTGTTGGGATCTTTAAGAAATTCTTCGGGATCTGGCAGGCTGTCGAGTTCAGGGTGCAGATTTGCCAGGAGAACCTCTGTTTTTCCGTTATAGCAATGGTTGAAATAATCTATAATCGCTTTTGAATTTATGCAGCTGGTTTCTTTTTCCATCTCTTAATCTTAAATCTTCAATTGGCGGGAACTCCTTTGATTCGACATTTCATTTTTATATTTTTCAGCCAATTTCGGGATATGTTTTTTGAGTGTTGCAAGGCTTTGGCCCTTGACGTCCAGTATATTTCGGTTTTTGTCTGAATAACAGCTTTCAGGTATCAAAGGATCATTCAGGGCCTGGACGGGCAAACGAAACAGCGGCATCAAGTTCAAAAAGGTTGATTGCAGCTTGGGTGTCAGATGGGAAAGGTTGAAGATTTCCTTATTGTAAGAGGTTACTGTTTCAAAATCCAAATTTTTAGAAGGCTTTCTGACAATATTTTGACCGAAAACGCCATCATCATCAAAAATCACATCGGGCATCGAAAGCGCAAGTTTAAAAATCTTCGTTTTGGGATAGACATGGCATTCACCAATTTTAAAAACATGACCCCCGCGCCCGCCATATTTTGAGAGTTTTTTTGCAAACGTTACACTTTCCTGTAAATCTGCCTCCGTATCGCCAGGGTAGCCGCCAATCATAAAGACCATTAAGGGGATATCATTCCGGGCGGCTTCCTTAAATATGGCGGTGGTATTCGCGATGTATTTTTCATAATGTGATTTGTTCCTGATCTTATTCATGCGCCTTAGGGTGTCATAGCTTGCGGACTCGAAACCCAGCACGAGCATACCGCAACAGGTTGAGATCTGCGGGATCAAGGCAGGATCAAGGATATCACAGCGAGTTTCAAAATTGATCTTGATTCCCAATTTGTTGAGAAAAGGAAACAGCTTAAAGGATTTAAACATGGCGTCGCTGACCAGCAGGGTGTGCGTATGGCTTTGATTCACGAGGTTGTTGACGTCTTTTTGAATGATGTCGAAAGGGACCTCATGCCGGCGGGGCCTGATATAATCTTCCATACAAAAATTGCACTGGTATGAACACCCTCGGCTAAACGCATAAGGCAATATATCGTAATCCTGTGGGCGTTGCAGCAGGCCCAAATTGAGAAGCGCTTTGTTTTTTAAATCAAATCGTGTCGTTTCTCGGCTTGCTGCAATATGGCCATCTTTTTTCCACACCAAATTGGGGATTTCATCAAGCGGCGGATATTTTTTCTTTTCTAAATGCTCAATGATTTGAAGAGCGGGGATCTCCCCCTCCCCTCGGACAATTGCGTCAATGGCGGATGTTCTTGCCATGATCTCTTCGTAATAGATCGTCGGGAAATATCCGCCTATAAATATGAAGACATCGGGATTGACCTGTTTAATACTTTCAGACAAACGGATAGCCTCTTCGGCCTGGGCAATGGCCGTGCACGAGATGCCAATACCGGCAGGGTCTAGTTTCGTCAAGTCGTCGAGCAGTTGTCGGTGAATATTTTCTCTGCCGGAGGGTGTAAGCGGCAATCCATAATCCATTGGCATTGAAATAATTTTGATCTCAGTTGCGTTGATGATGCCTGAAACATAACTTGCAATTTCCAGCAGCGGAAGCGGATAGGCCGGAACATACATGCCGATATTTTTTGAAACCGGTTCGATGAATACGATCAACTCAGTTTCCTCCCATGAAGGGTCAAACGTAATCAGGCTTTACCCAAGGATGGTTCCAGAAACGAAACGGTTGAGCTTGTCTGGGTGGACGGGGCCGCAGTCGAAACCGTTTCGATGGCCGGGTATTTTTTCCATTGATACCATTCTTCCGGGTGAATGTATATATGGCGTTCCAAAAACTTTAAAAGGACTTCAGCCAGGGTCGCGGGGGCGGATCGCTGAAATTGCTGCGACATGCTCTCCCATGACGTCGCAGTGAATGTGTAACGATAATTCGCGTTGCGGTGCATGATCCCGAAAACAACCGGTACCGCCGTCCGTTTCGAGAGCACATTCAGGGTCTTATCCAGGAAAGTCTGCTTGCCCAGGAAATAAATTTTATCCTGGCGGGAAAGGCGCCATTCGTCAATTTCATCACACTGGGTGATGACAATCCGGTTTTTCCTGAGGCTGTCTATGATCTCCTTCATCACATTGGGGGTTTGGTCCGGGTCGATGATTTCAATCCCGAATTTTGCGGCCTGCTCCAGCGACATGGATCGCAGTTTTTCAGATGTGAATCGGACAACCATGCTGATCGGATATTTTTTAAAGCCCAGGTAAAGGGGCATGTATTCAACACCGCCAAAGTGTCCGGTGACCAGCAGAACGCCCTTGCCGCTGGCAAGGGCAGTGTCCAGTGCATCGCTGCCTTCGATTTTTACACAAGTCTCGAAAAAAGACCGCAGCGTCTCCGCCGGAGAAAAAGCGTTGGCGATTTTTTCATAATAATGGGCAAAAATTCCCCGATAGACCGCCTTTTTGAGGGACTTGATATCGGCCGGGACTTTGTGATTCTCAAAAACAGACTGGATGGACAGAGCAATTTTTTGTTTCTCTTTTCTTTTAATGAAAAAATATAATTTTACAAGCAGAAACACATACGCATAGGTAAACGTCCATCCCAGTTTTTGCATCAGATAAAAATTAAATCGCATCTGCAAAAAAGAACTTAAATTGAGATTCATGCACCACCTCCTGTTTTATGAAAAATACACCATCTAAATGCATTCCAGTTCTTCTCAATTTGTGTGCCAGAAATCAATTTATTCGAAAAAAATTTTCAATCGGCTCTTGTGCCTTACCCAAGCGCGGATATGTTCCCTGTCGACTTGATTTTAAAGGCTTTAGCCGGTGAATGAACCGGGGGCTGCCGCTTCCAAAAGCAGCCGGGAGGGAAGCTGATAGAAGAGTCTATCAGCAACTGTCGGGAGATGCACATAAAAATGTGCGTGGCGTGCACATTTTTATGTGCACGCCACGTTACCCCTGTCTTTTTGATGGGGCCAATTGATATCTTGACCCGTTGGGCAAGATATGGCAATTTATAAAATCTTCCGCAAACCTTTCCCCTGCGTTTGGCCATCATAAAAATGGTAATATGGAGTGTGGATATGATGAATACGATTTTGGTTGTTGACGATGAACGCGGTGTGAGAGAGTCGTTTAACATGGTGTTAAAGGATCACTATCAGGTGTTGATGGCCCAGACCGGGAAAGAAGCCATCGATATTTTTTCAAAAAATTATGTCGATCTGGTTCTGTTGGATATTCGCTTGCCTGATGTGGGCGGTCTGGACCTGCTACGGAAGCTGAAAGAGACGGATTCCGGCGTGGAAATTATCATGGTGACCGCAGTAAAATCGATTCAAACCGCCGTTCAAGCCATCAAATCCGGCGCTTATGAATATATCATCAAACCGTTTGATGTGGAAGAGGTTTTGACGGTCATCCACCGGGCACTGGAAAAAAGACGATTGGTTAAAGAAGTCACCTATCTCAGAGATGAACTGCAACGGGTTCAGCATTTTGAAAAAATGGTGGGAAACGATAAAAAAATGAAAGCGGTTTTTGAATTGATTACCACCATATCACAGGGCGATGGTGCTGTTTTGATCCAAGGGGAAAGCGGGACCGGCAAGGAACTGGTGGCCCGGGCGATTCACAACCGCAGTCCGCGCAAAAAACAGCCGTTTGTGGTCATCAACTGTGCCGCCATACCGATGTCGCTGATGGAGCGTGAGCTTTTCGGTCATACCCGGGGGGCCTTTACCGGGGCTATCGATTCTCGGATGGGCAAACTGGAGATCGCCACCGGCGGAATGGTTTTTCTGGATGATATCGATTCGCTCGATATCAGTATGCAAGCCAAACTGCTCCGGGTTATCCAGGAAAAAGAATTTGAGCGCCTGGGGAGCACGAAAGTCATCAAGGTCGATATCAGATTTGTAGCGGCTTCCAACAAAGACATCCAGAAGCTGATTGAAAAAGGTGAATTCAGGGAGGACCTCTTCTACCGGCTTAATGTTTTTCCAATCAAACTGCCGCCCCTCAGAGAACGTCGCAGCGACATCTCCCTGTTGCTGGATCATTTTTTGAAGCTGTGGTCACAGCATACCGGAAGATCCGAAAAGAAGTTTTCCGACAAGGCCTTGTCTTTCCTGGTAAAATATGATTGGCCCGGGAATGTGCGGGAACTTCAGAATCTGGTCGAGCGGCTGGTGACCATCACACCGGATCCGGTTATCCGGCTGAGGGATATTTCCGTCATCAACATCCCAAAAAGAGGGGTTGGAAATATGACCTTGAAGGATGCCGTGACGGCTTTTGAAAGACATTACCTCAATGAATTTATTGATTTTTATGAAGGCAACCGGAAAGTTGTCGCCGAAAAACTCGGTATTCACCGCAATACGCTGCTGGCCAAATTAAAAGAATTTGAAATAAAATAGACGGCGATATCACGCCCATATGTCCTTTCTGCCAACCACCCTGCCGGGATCGGCAGAATTCATAAAAGACGTTGTTTTCACGGAACTTATCATCTCAGCTTAAATCATGCCCGGAAAGTCTGATCTCCAGTGCCGGCAGCCGGACGGATTTGGTTTGAGTCAACCGTATGCACATAAAATTGTGCATCAAAATTAAATCTCGAACTAGGGGAGGAATTTTACGCGCTGAAACAGCTCTTTATGAGAGGTATTGCGGTGGCATGAATATTGCTTTGAATAATCTATGTTAAAATGTCTGATTCAGCGGATTGAATCGATCGTATCGGTTTCATACTTCGGTTTAGATATGAAACCACGCAAGATTTTAAAACAGAAGTGTCTCGCAAGGGTTTCTTTGAAGTGTTCATTTACGAAAGGATACGTATACGCCGCATGAAATTGATGGATCATATGGAGCTGGAGAAACAGGTGGAAGCGCTTAAACGGGAAATCAGCAGTCTCAACTCCAAAATGGTCAGCCAGCAGCAGCTGGAAGAGCAGCTGCTGCTGGCTGACAAAATGAAAGCCCTGGCTTCGCTTGCCGGCGGTATTGCTCATGATTTCAATAACATCCTGCAGGCCATTCTCGGTTATACCCAGCTGGCCCTGTTGAACAAGACGGAAAGAGACACGGATTACAAAACCTTTTCTGAAATCGAGGAGATTATCAAAAAGGGGAGTGAGTTGACCGGCCAATTCCTGGCGATCGGACGGAAAATTCGCCCCAGATTCATCCCCCTGAACCTGAATGAAAGCATTGAGGGAATACAGAAACTGCTGGGTCGCACGTTCCCGAAAATGATAGAGATCAGGCTTCAATTGGCCGGAGACCTCAACCGGATCCATGCAGACAAAGGTCAGATCGAACAGGTTCTGATTAATTTATGCATCAATGCCCGGGATGCGATGGTCAACGGGGGTGTGCTGAAGATCGCCACCGAAAATGTTTTCGATTCCCGCCGCATATCCGTTTTAAAGGGGAGCGATGCCGCGGCACATGTCTGCCTGACGGTTTCAGATACCGGCTGTGGTATTCCAACTGAAATAAGGGACCGAATTTTTGAGCCGTATTTTACCGCCAAGCCGGCAGGAGACGGGACCGGCCTGGGGCTGTCAATGGTCAGAGCTATCGTAAAGAATCATGGCGGCGCAATTCATTGTGCCAGTGAAGTGGGTATGGGGACCGAATTCAAAATCTTTTTCCCGGCAGTGAAGCAGGACGGAGTCACCCTGAATAAAACGGTTCAGCCGCAAAAAGATGGAATGAACAACAGAGGCAATGAAACGATTTTGATGGTGGATGATGAGGTTGAAATCTTACATATCGGCAAGGTCGTCCTTCAGAAACACGGCTATCAGGTTATTACTGCGCAAAGCGGTGAGGACGCTATAAATCTATATTCAGATAAAACCATCGATACCGTTATACTGGATGTTGGAATGCCGGGAATGGGCGGTATCACCTGCTTAAAGGAGTTGCTCGCTAAAAACAAGTCCGCCAAGATCCTGATCAGCAGCGGGTATGTTTCCGATGATCACGTGGCGGACGCCTTGAGTCTGGGGGCCAAGGCGTTTCTGTCAAAACCCTATCGTATCGACAATCTGCTGGAAACGGTCCGCCGGGTATTGGATGGGAAGGATGTTCCGATCTATAAACCCGGTCATTAGGACCAGGTCAGAGTTTACCGGCTGGGTCTTGTATTTTTGTTTTAAAAATACAAATTCAAACCATGTAAATCCCCTCTGAAAATTACCAAAGCCGAGTCCGCTGAAGGTGGGTTTTTATCAAATCAACCTCAGTCTGAAGGTGCAGATCATAATATTTATAACAGGTTGCCGCCATGATGAGGGGATCTTCGGCCCGCGCGCTAAAATTCAGAAGAATCAGACACATGGGAACTCCATTGACCGGTTGCGCACAAGTATGTTAAGTGGTATGGTTCAAAATGATATTTCATATTGTTCGAAATGCGACTCTTTTTCAATTCATTTTTTAAGGTAAAGCAGACAGCTTGAACAAAAAATAATTTCGCACAGGAGGGTTTATGATGAAAGACGTGGTAATTGTAAGCGGCGCAAGGACGGCGATCGGCAATTTCGGGGGTGGCCTTAGGGATGTCCCGGTGGTTCAACTCGGTTCCGTAGTCATCAAAGCGGTATTGCAACGCGCCGGCCTCAGGCCGGTGGTAAGTGAGACGATGATTGCAAACGCTCCGGATAAACTAAAGGATCAGGGCCTGGTTGAACCCGAAAAAAAAGGGTATGTATGGGACGATGCCGCGACCCCCATCACCATCGATGAAGTGATCATGGGAAACGTGCTGCAGGCGGGCCAGGGGCAGAACCCGGCCCGGCAGGCGATGATAACCGCCGGCGTTCCCAAGGAAACCCCCGCTATCAGCATTAATAAGGTGTGTGGATCCGGGCTGAAGGCGATTGCGCTGGGGGCTAACGCGATAATGGCGGGACAGGCCGATGTTGTCCTGGCGGGCGGACAGGAAAGTATGAGCTCGGCTCCGCTGGCCCTGCCCAAGGCGCGCTGGGGCCATCGCATGGAGCTGACCGGTATCGGTGCAGTATACGATCTGATGGTTTTCGACGGGTTGTATGAAATTTTTTATGGGTATCATATGGGCATTACGGCAGAGAATATCGCGCAATTGTATGGAATCAGCAGAAAGGAGCAGGATGAATTGGGGGTTTTGAGTCATGCCCGTGCACGCCAGGCGATAACAGATGGAATTTTTGCCGGCGAGATCGTACCGGTCAAGATAAAGACCCGTCAGGGAGAGATCGCCATTGATACCGATGAGCGGCCCATGGATACCAATATGGAAAAGATGGCAAAACTGAAGCCGGCTTTCATAAAAGACGGAACAGTGACCGCCGGCAATGCGTCCGGCATCAATGACGCTGCTGCCGCCGTGCTGCTGATGAGCGCAGCAAAAGCCAAGGAGATGAATCTGGAGCCGATCGTCAAGATTAAGGCGTTTGCTTCCGGCGGACTGGACCCGGCTTATATGGGACTGGGGCCGGTTCCGGCCATCCGGAAAGTGTTAAAATCAACCGGCATGACCCTTGCAGATATTGATTTAATTGAGTTAAATGAAGCTTTTGCCTCGCAGGCGATCGGGTGCATGCGGGAACTCGGCCTGGACACCGACCGTCCCAATGAACTCGGCAGCGGCATTTCCTTAGGACATCCGATCGGGTGCACCGGTGCACGCCAGATGGTGTCGGGCATGTATCAGATGAAGCGCAAGGGGTATGCCACAGGGCTTGTCAGTATGTGCATTGGCGGCGGGATGGGTATGGCCATGATTATTGAACGTTAAGCCGGAAAAAGATTGGTTCAAACGAATGCTCAGCATGTTTTTTTCTTTACTTGATATGCAGGAATTGCTATTGGTTACAAGAAATTATGAGACGGGAGATTTGAGAATGAACCTGAGTCGGAAATTAGGGATACTGGTTTTCTGCGGGGTACCGGCTATTGTCGGGGGCGGGATCGTATATGCGGTTTTTGGCGGCTATATCGCCGTGCTGATATATGAAATTCTGCTTTTGTTTGTGGCTGGCGGGTTTGTCAGCAGGTGATCAATCCGCTTGCAACGGCGATATGATGACTGTCCTGCCTGCAGCCCTGGCCGGCTTTTTTATGCCCGTCCGGGAAACCAGCGGCTGCAATTGAAAAAAATATGATGTCATAGGCGCTGAAGAAAGGGCCGCTGTGATTCCAGAATGCGATCAGCGGCCCATTGTTTCTGAACGGGCTGACTGTCATAGACCGGATGAATACTGAATCTTATCTAACTCACCACCAAGTTTATCTTTCGTGGAGGCTTAATGGAGGATAAATCTTCCCGGGATTTAATCCTGTGGTTTTTTTTGGTGCTTTTTCTGATTTCCATCTTCTTGATGGGTTGGCTGTTGTGGCCGTTTATTTCCATCATTATTCTGGCATTCGTGGTGACGGGAATATTCAATTCCATCTATGTCAGATTAGCCGCCATGCTCAAACCGCAGCCGGCCTCCCTATTGACCTGTGTGCTTATTTTTTTCGTCCTGTTTGTGCCGATTGTCCTGTGTGTGGGGATTTTGTCTAAAGAAGCCTATGCCTTGTATCTGTTGGGAAGGGGCGCCCTGATCAATGAGCGCTTCAAAAGCCTGCTGGTAGAAAACAGCCTCCTCGATCGGGTCAATTTGCTTCTGACAACTTTTGATTTTCAGATCACCGGCGACAATCTGTACCAGATACTTTCGGAAATCAGTAAGGCTGTCGGCATGTTCGTTTACAAGCAGGCCAGTGCCGTCGCCTCGAATGTATTCGCCTTTATCGTAAATTTCTGCTTCATGCTGCTGATCACCTATTTTCTGTTAATCGACGGACATAAGGTCATCGCCTTTATCACCGACCTTTCTCCTCTGCCCAGGGAACAGGACGACAAGTTGATCCGCAAATTCAAGGATATTGCCGGCGCCATTCTGGTGGGCAACGGACTGTGCGGACTGATCCAGGGGGTATTGGGCGGGGTCGTTTTTGCGCTGTTCGGTCTGGAATCTTCTTTTCTGTGGGGGGTGGTCATGGCGCTGCTTGCTTTTTTGCCGATTATCGGTATCGGTGCGGTGTTTATCCCCGCGGCTGTGTATCTGTTTTTAGCGGGAAGGACTGCGGCCGCTATATTTTTCGTTGTTTTTTATATCGTGTTGTCCGGCGGAGTTGAATATATTTTAAAACCGAAACTGGTGGGGACGCGTGTGAAAATGCACACCCTGCTGGTTTTTATCGCCATCATCGGAGGAATGAAGCTGTTCGGCATTCTAGGTATTATCTACGGCCCATTGGTAGTGACTGCGTTTTTGACTTTAACAGACATTTACCATACGAGTTATCAAGAGTTGGTTACACCCATCAAAAACTGAATCTTCCATAGAAAAACAGACTAAAGGTATTGATATGATGCAAGCTGAGACATTTTCTGAAATCAGTATAGACAGCGAGATGAAAAAATCTTATCTCGATTATGCCATGAGCGTCATTATCGGCAGGGCGCTGCCGGATGTTCGCGACGGATTGAAACCCGTTCACCGACGGATTTTATTCGCCATGCGGGAACTTAAAAACGACTGGAACAAACCTTATAAGAAATCCGCCCGAATCGTGGGGGATGTCATCGGCAAATATCATCCCCA
>ENA-OSEO01005216-OSEO01005216.1-sediment-metagenome-genome-assembly--contig:-NODE-5216-length-12748-cov-3.084682_pt1 | contig 12748 bp, 10 predicted proteins | sample MGYA00237883_ERZ534232 | MGnify/ENA metagenome assembly ERZ534232
GCGGGCGGTGAAGATGCCGGTGTTGGCGGCCAGTTTCTTGAGCCATTCCCAGCCCTTGTCCCAGCCGTGGGTGAAAAGGGCCACTTCGTATGAGGCATGGCTGGAACTGGAGCGGTCGGGGGTGCATTGGGCAATCTGACCCTTCAGCTTGGGATTTAGGAGATCATCCCAACCTTTTATCACCACTCCCAGGCGCTTGATCAGTTTGGGCTGATAGATGATGCCGTAAGGCTCTAACGTGGTGCCCACCCAGAATTTCTTGGGGTCTTTAAGAGGCAGGGGCTTGGGCTTGCCGATGGTGGCCGGAATCGCGTCCCACACAGCCTTGGGCAGCTTCACCTGCTCCAAAAGGCCTTCGGCCGCCAGATTATCGAATAGCGTACCTTCGCCTCCCCAGAAAATGTCGGCCTGAGGTTTGCCCTTCCATTCCAGTATCTGCCCGTAGGCCACGGGGGTGCCCTTGGGTATGGCGCCGGTTTTGACGTCTAGGTTCCATTTTTTCTTGGCATAGGCGGCAAACGCCTTCAGCATGGGGTCATGTACATCCTTGGACACAGGCGTGATGAGATAGAGTTCGTTTTCAATGGGTTGGCATAAAGCCAGCCCGCCAAAGCAAAACAACAGGGCTGACAGCAAAGCGGTTAAAAAAATTACTTTTTTCATGAAAACCTCCTCCTTGGGAAAGAAAAATTAACTGCCGCGATGCAAATAGCTCAGCCAAAAGCCTTTGTGATCAACCCGGCCACTCGCCCGGCTCCAGGTAAACCCTCCAATGTAGCCCGGGGAAGTTTGCACCTCCAATTCCGGAGCAAGCGCACGCCACCCTCCCCACCGAATTCCGTGAGCCGTTAAGTGGTGGCCTGAAATGACATTAGGAAATGCGTGTAAGCCTGTCAATGGAAAAGGACCAGGACCGAGAACAAGACCTCCGTCCGTTTTGCGCCGACCATTTTCCCAGGTAAGGCATACTCACGGTTGCAACCATGAGGGTAGGCTGGTGGCGCTATTTTTTTGGGTGTTTCGGGCTGCCAACTCCGCGCACAAATGCCCTCGGACCCCAGGATAGCGCAGGAGCGGTATCCTATCCCGCAGGAAACATTTTGGTTAAAAGTAAAGACTATGTATTCCCATCTTGTACTAAGGGACTTTGCACTCCTGGGCGTAGCCGGATTTTACCAAGCCGGTCGCTTTACAGACAATGCGTATCCTGCCTCCTTACCATGGCTGGCTTCGCTTGGGGCGTTTGCGTCAGAGCCGCTTGTTAATCTGGAGGATACCGAACCCAGGATCGAGGCAGAAGGGACAGACTGCGACTGGGAGCACACAAGCATAACTTTTTGTAAATACGGTCTTTTAGGGCATTTGTCCGAAGCAGGGAGCCTCCAGAACCCATACCCCTGGCCGCTATGGCCCGAGGATAATCACCTAAACACCCTGGTTAAATTTTGGGCCGCGGTCAAGGGAATATCATTAACTCAACAACTGGCCCAATTTCGGGAGTAAGCTCAACCCAGAGTCAGTCCGACAAGGCCAAAAATATCTTGACATTACAGTGTCAACTATCTTACATGTCAGTTGTATGTCATTGGTTTGGGACTTTGCTCGGGATTCCATTAGTCGGAGTCATAAATTGATTGCAGAAATTAGTTTTTGCCCTTCGCGCAATAAATGATAAGTTTCCCAGGAAGCAATCCTTTGGAATAACTAATTATTCATTGATAATTGCAATTAAGGGAGGTGTGGAAGTGAAACCAATATCTCGTGTATTAATCGTTGCTTTTACCATCGGCTGCCTGGCACTCGGGTTGCCGGGGCTAAGCCAAGCCAAATATCCGGAAAAACCGGTAAAAATCATTGTTCCCTACTCTCCGGGCGGGACCTCGGACGTTTTGACTCGCCTGATAGCCCAGTACCTGGAAAAGGAGCTCGGCCAGACCATCGTTATCATCAACATCAATGGCGCTGGCGGAGCGGTGGGCTGGGCCAAGTCCGTGAAAGATCGGCCCGACGGCTACAATTTAACCTGCTACAGCCCCGCCATGGCGCTTTTGGAGGCCATAAAATCCGCTACTTTTACCCAGAACGATTTCGCCCCGGTGGCCATGGTGGGCAACGTCTATCTGACCGTTACCGCCAAAGGCGGTGGAAAGTATAAAGACCTAAAGGAGTACGCCGCTGACGCCAAGGCCAACCCGGGCAAGGTCACCTTGGCCATGGGCAGAGGGACCTTGAGCCAGTTCGTGGCCGCCATGGTGGAGGAGGGCATGAAGGCCGATCTCAAGCTGATAAATGCCGGCGGCGGTGCGCAGAAGAAGGCGGCGGTGCTGGGTGGCCATGTGGATGCCATGATCGAGCCAACCCCTGGTGTGTTGGCTATGGCCAGGTCCGGCCAGCTAAAAGTATTGGCCATGCTGGCGCCAAAGCGGCTGGAGTTCGCCGCGGACATCCCCACGGCCAAGGAGCAGGGGGTAAACGTGGTGGCGCCCTTTACCCAGGGCCTTTTGGCCCCGAAAAAGACTCCCAAGGACCGGATAGATGTATTGGCCAAGGCCCTGGAGAAGGTCACCAAAAACCCTGAGTTTCTAAAGAAGGCGGCCTCGGTTAGCCTTATCATTGAATACGGCAAACCAGACGTATTCGCCAAGGAGTTGGCCGACGTGCGCGCCAACATCTTAAGGATCGGCAAGAAACTAGGATACTGATACTTTAACGATGGGGGCCGGTCCCGGCGGCCGGCCCCTGGCGAGGCTTAAACGTGAAAGCCCAGGATCGCTATGTCGGCATCGGATTGCTTATATTCTGTGCAATTCTTTATGCCAACACCTTTACCTTTCGCACGACCCATTGGGAACCTTTGGGCATGGCCTTTTGGCCTCGGCTGCTTATTATGCTTTTGGCCGCCGTGGCCGTCCACCTTATAATCAAGGGGAACCTGGACCATGGCGGACGGACGGAACCGCTGGCCAGGGGTGCCTTCGTGACTGCGGCGGCCGGATTTGCCTATATTATCCTTTTGGAGCCCATCGGCTTTTTGATAATGACTCCCATATTTATCTTTATCTTTTCGGTCGTCATAAGCCGGCGAAAGGGCCTGTGGCGCATGGTGGAGTCCGCGGCCACGGCCTGCCTGGGAACCATCGCCATTTATGCCGTATTCGAACTGGGCCTGAAGCTGGTTCTGCCTTCTGGCCTTCTGGAGTAGGATCGTGTCACCCCTCACTTTGGATTGGGCAGTCATTCAAGAAGGTTTGAGCCTGGTTTTGCAGCCAGCCAACCTGGCCCTCATCTGCGCCGGGGTGGTGGGGGGCGTTATCATCGGCATGATACCCGGCCTCACCGCGGCCATGGGGGTGGCCCTTTTGATTCCCTTCACCTTTACCATGGCCCCCCAAATGGGCATGTGTTTTTTGGTGGCCATATTCGTGGGGGGCATCTCCGGAGGATGCATAACCGCCATCTTGATCCGGATGCCGGGCACTCCCTCCTCGGTGGCCACGGTAGTCGACGGCTATCCCCTGGCCCAAAAGGGCCAGGCCGGCCGGGCCATAGGCAACGCGGTGGTGGCTTCTTTCTTCGGGACCATTATCAGTGGGGTGATCCTGGTTTTTTCCGCCCCTATTCTGGCATCCTTTGCCCTTAAGTTCTTTTTCTCCGAATACGTTGCCGTGGGAGTCTTCGGACTGACCGCCATCGCCGCGCTTACCGGCAGCGCCCCCTCCCGGGGGCTGGTGACTGCGCTTTTTGGCATGATCACGGCGACCATCGGTCTTTCCGAGGTCGACGGACTGCCCCGCTTTCATTTCGGCTGGACCGAGATGACCGGCGGCATCAAGCTGCTGCCGGCTTTGATCGGCATATTCGCCGTGTCCCAGATAATGCACGAAGTTACCCAAAAGCAAAAAATGGAATTGTTGGACAAATCGCGCATCAAAAGGATCCTGCCCAGTTGGGAGGACATGCGCAAGAACCTGTTCAACTACCTGCGCTCGGGCATAATAGGCACCATAGTGGGGGTAATTCCGGCCTTGGGCGGGGGGCCGGCAGGGCTGATCGCCTATGCCCAGGCCAAAAGTTCGGCCAAGGATCCCAGCCGGTTCGGCAAGGGCGCCATCGAGGGGGTGATCGCCGCCGAGACGGCCAACAACGCCACCATCGGCGGGGCCTTGATTATCATGCTGACCCTGGGCATTCCGGGAGACCCGGTAACCGCCATCTTGATCGGCGGGCTCATGATCCACGGCCTGCAGCCCGGCCCCCAGCTCTTCATAAACAACCCCGAGGTCATCTACGCAATATATTTCTCGGTATTTTTCGGCAGCTTTGCCATGATGCTCGTCATGCTCTCCGCCTCACGGCCACTTTCCAAGGTGGTGGAAGTGCCCCGGCAGATTCTTCTGCCGCTTTTGTTCGTGCTGGCGGCGGTAGGCACCTACTCCCTGAACAACCGGGTATTCGATGTGGCGGTGATGTGCGTATTCGGGGTGATAGGCTACATATTCGACCGGCTCAATTACCCCTTGCCGCCGTTTGTGCTGGGGCTGGTCTTAGGGCCCATGATCGAGATTAACTTCCGCAAGATGTACAGCTCCTACGGGCATGCCTGGGACCTGGTCACCCGCCCCATCTCTCTTAGCCTTCTTATACTCTCCGTCGCGTCTTTCGCCTTCGCGGTTTGGCGCCACCGCCGCCTAACCAGGCTCAGCAAGGCCTCGGCCCCCGAGGAAGGTGAGTAAAATGGCCGCCCCCAGCTTCCCCGCCGTTGCGCCTAATGTGATCAGGGATGTTAACCTTCCGCCTCTTCGTTTGGCCAAGCTGGCCTTCAGCAAGCCCCCTGCCCTGTCCTCCATTAAAGAGGCCGTCTGGCAGGCCCTGGAGAATTCCAGCCGGCTGCGGGCTCTGCCGGCGGGATCGTCGGTGGCCGTGGCGGTGGGCAGCCGCGGAATCGCGTCTTTGCCCGAGGTGGTGGCGGCGGCGGTGGCTTGGCTTAAAAAACAGGGGCTCGGCCCCTTTATCGTACCCGCCATGGGCAGCCATGGCGGAGCCACGGCCGAGGGACAGGCCAGCCTTTTAGCCGAACTGGGCGTGAGCGAAAGCCGGGTGGGCGCCCCGGTGAAGGCCACCATGGAGACAGTGAACCTGGGCCCCACGGAATTCGGCATCCCCTGCCGGTTTGACAAGGAGGCCGCCTCGGCCGGCGGGGTGCTGGTCATAAACCGGGTCAAGCCTCATACCAGCTTTGACCGGCCCATCGAGAGCGGCCTGGTAAAAATGCTGGCAGTTGGCCTGGGCAAGGCCGAAGGAGCCCGTAACGTCCACCGCCTGGGGCCAAAGGGGCTGGCCGAAGTCCTGCCCGCCCTGGCCAGGGTGGCGTTAAGCCGAGGACCCGTTGCCTACGGCCTTGCCCTGCTGGAAAGCCCGGCCAAGGAGTTGGTCCGGGTGGAAGGCGTGGAGCCGGAGGATTTTTTCGCCGCCGAAGAGAGGCTTTTGCTGGAAGCCAAGGGGCTTTTGGCTCGTTTACCCTTTGACCAGCTCGATGTCTTGGTGGTCATGTGGCTGGGCAAGAACATATCGGGCACCTGTATGGATTATGCCGTTACCGGCCGGACCGACATCCGCGGGATAGCCAATCCGCCCAAACCCTTCGTGCACAAGCTGGTGGCCCTGCGGCTAACCCCCCAGTCGCATGGCAACGCCATGGGCCTGGGTGTGGCGGACTTCACCACCAAAGCCTTGGTGGAATCCTTGGATCTTAACGCCCTATACACCAACGCCATGACCGCCACGTTTGTGGAGAAAGGCAAGATACCTTTGGTTTTGCCCGACGAGAAGAGGGCCATACAAGCGGCAGTGGCCACCTGCTGGCGGCTGGGCAGCGAGCCGGTCAGGATGGCGGTGATCAAGTCGACCATGGAACTTGAGCTGATATGGGTCTCCGAGGCTTTGGCCGAAGAACTGGCCCTGCAAGGCGGCGCGGACTTGATTGGACCGTTTAAGCCCCTGATTTTCAATCAGGCCGGGCAAATCGAGGAACTTTTTTAACCATGGCCGCAACACGAGAAGGTATGTTTTTTTTGTCAGTCGCCTATGCCGACCATTTTACCTTTCATGCTGGCTGCCGGTGCAGGGGGGATAGATAAAATGCTTCTGCGTGATCTGGCCTATCAAAGGTTCAAACAGAGACTTTATGCCAACCAGTTGACACCCGGTCAATTCGTCTCGCAGAGGGAGCTGGCCGAGATGCTGGACGTGCCGCTGGGGCCCATGCGGGAAGCCATTCAGCGGCTGGAAGCGGCCGGCCTGATGCGGATCATCGCCCAGCGCGGCATGCAGATTTTGGAGCCATCCCCGCTCATGGTCAGCGAGGCCTATGAGTTGAGAATCATCCTGGAATTATCCGCGGTCAGGCGCATTCCCGCCTTCAAGCTTAACAGTACCCTGACCGAGATAGAAAAGCGCACTAAAGAGATGATCCCCCGGCTCCGGGATCCCCTGGAGATGGAGACCGTAATTGAGTTGTTGGAAGTGGACTGGCAGTTGCATGAATATCTAATTGACAGCATGGACAACCAGACCATATCCCAGGTCTACCGGACCAACGCGGATAAAATCCGTTTGGCCCGTTTTCGGCAGAAGTTCACCGCCGAACAACTCAACCAGGCCATGGAGGAGCACCTGACGGTAATCGAGGCCCTGCAAGGGGAAGATCCGGAAAAGTCGACCAGGCTGTTGGAAACCCATCTGCGGACTTCCCTGGAAAGAGGCTTGGGGATTACCTCTTTGTTCGCCAGAAGACTTGTTTGAATGCTTCCGGGCGGCCCCCTAAAAGGCGGCAGCCTTGGCGGGGGATAAAATGCCCTCGCGGATTTAGGCCAGTTGAGTGAAATTTACAGGACAAGCGGCCGGCGGGATAGCAACTCACGGCGATAAATAAAAAAGCGTCGTCGCTTAAAAATAACTAGCCCGGAATCCATGATTTTTGAAATGAACCACCCCACGGCAAGCCGCGGGGTATCGGCGGGAACCAATAACTTACCGAAGCAAGCGCTACGGTATTAAACCCGCGGCAAACAAAGGTGGAAACAATCAATTTGGAGTAATGTGCCGCCCCCAGCAGCGGCGGATCCGACAAACTTTAGGAGGTTAAGACAATGACTAATTTGCCAGTGGTAGGGATCACCATAGGGGAAGCCTCGGGCATCGGCCCCGAGATATTGGTCAAGGCCCTGGCCGACAAGGAAATACAGGATTTATGCCATCCCCTGGCTATCGGTGACGCTAAGGTTCTGGAGCGCGCCAGAAAACAATTTGCGACTGATATCGAGTTCAAGGTCATTTCCCATCCCCGCGAAGTGGACTGGCAAAGTGGCCAAATCAACCTCATTGATCTGGACAACATTCCTTTGTCCGCCCTGACACCGGGCAAGCACAACGCGATTACGGGCAGGGCCATGATGGATTATACCGACAGACTCATCGAGTATTTCAAAGAAGGCAGCATTCACGGCGGCGTGGGCGGTCCGCACAACAAAAAGGCGGCCGATGAGGCAGGGTATAACTTTATAGGGTATCCATACTACATCGCCGACAAGATAGGGGCGCCTGATCCCTTCATGATGCTGGTAGCAGGCGCCACCAGGGTAGTCAACACCACTCTGCACGTGTCGCTCAGAAAAGCCATTGACATGATAAGCAAAGAGCTGGTGCTAAAGGCCATAATGGCCGGAGCCCAGGCCGTGCGGCTTTTCGGGGTGGAAAAACCCAAGATCGCCGTCACCGGCCTTAACCCCCACTCCGGGGAAGAGGGCATGTTCGGCAACGAGGAGGTTGAACACATCACACCGGCGATTAAAGAAGCCCAAAAAATGGGCATCAATGCCCAGGGCCCCATTCCGGCCGACGCCCTGTTTTTCCAGTGCAACACCAACCCCCGATACGACGTCTACGTGGCCATGTATCATGATCAAGCTCATATTCCGGTAAAGGTCGAGGCCTTCATGCGGGCCTCGGCGGTGGCAATCGGCATTCCTTATGTCTTCGCCACCGTGGATCACGGCTGCGCCCCGGACATCGCCTGGCAGGGGAAGGCCGAGCCGGCAGTCCTTAAAACCACCATCAAGCTGATCTCGCAGATGGCCAAGAACAAGTACAAACTGTAAAGGCATCCGCCTTGCCTGGCGTCCATGTTTTTTGCCTACCGGGGCGGCGCGTAAAATAAGGAGGGTCTAAATGGAGGTGTTATTGGATTACGGCGACACGCGCCTGGCGGTGGAACTCCCCTCTGACAGCGTGGTGGTCCGCTATGGCCAGACCTACATCGACCCCCCTGAGGTGAATGCCGAGGATGCCACGCGCAAGGCGCTGCAAAACCCTTTGAATTTTGCTCCCTTCCGGGAATTGGGCGGAACCCATAAAAAGGTGGTCATCGCCTTTCCCGACCGGGTCAAGGGAGGCGTAGGCCCCCATTGCCATCGCCGGATGGCCATCAGGCTGATGCTGGAGGAACTCCTCAAGGCCGGCACCAAGTTGGAGAATATCTATCTTCTTTGTTCGCCCGGCTTGCATCGAAAAAATACCCTGGAGGAGTTTTACTGGTATCTGGGCAAGGATATCGTTGATCAGTTCTGGCCGGACAGGCTCTTGAACCACGATGCCGAGGCGCCGGATCTGCTGGATTTGGGCCTGGACGGGATGGGCAACCCGGTGCAGTGCAACCGCCTTATCGCCGAGGCTGATTTACCCATCGTCATTGGGCATTGCGCCGGAAACCCTTACGGCGGTTTTAGCGGTGGCTACAAAATGGTGGTCACCGGACTGTCCGGCTGGCGTTCCATCGCCAGTCACCACTGTCCGGCCACCATGCACCGTCGGGACTGGCTGGGAGCCTCTCCGGATTCCCATATGCGGGCACAATTCAGATCCATCGGCCAGGCCATGGAAAAGGGCATCGGAAAGAAATTCTTCGCCGTGGATGCGGTTTTGGGGCAGCATAGCCAGGTACTGGACGTGCAGGCCGGCGAGATCGCGGCCGTGGAGGAGGCCACCTGGCCCCTGGCCAGAAGGCGCACCAACGTGTATCTGGACATGAAGGAGCCGGCCGATGTCCTGGTCATAGGCCTGCCGCGCAGCTTTCATTACGGACCGGGCATGGGCAGCAACCCCATCCTCATGAGCCTGGCCATCGGCGGGCAGCTGGCCCGCTGCGGCAACGCCTTGCGGGAAGGAGGGGTAATCATAGCGGCCAGCATCTGCGACGGCTGGTTCAACCATGATTGGTTCCCCAGCTATGAAGAAACCTACCATGCCCTGCAGAAATACTGCAGCGCCACTGATTTTTTGGCCTCTCCCGATGTGGAGAGAATCACCACCGACCCCGAATTTATCTTCAAATATTCCAATCGTTACGCCTATCACCCTTTTCATGGCATGTCCATGATAAGCGGTGGAGCGGTGCCCCATCTTTGGAGTTCGGCGGTGCTGATAGTGGGACCCAAGGCGCCTGGCTATGCGCGGGGCATGGGCTTCGTCCCGGTTGGCTCCTTTTCGGAGGCCCTGGCCAGAGCCAGAAAGTTGGTGGGCGAAAAACCGCGGATTCTCTGCACACCGGAGTGCTTCTCCGGCGGAGTCCCGGTGCATATCAATATCAAGAGCTAAGAGGGCTAATTCTGAATCAAGGCCCAGCCTAGAAAACACCCAACACGTTTTTAGGCTATATGCGCTCACCGCCTGATTTTGGATCGGACGACAATCCCCAAGCACCGTTAGGTTATCGGGCACCAAGAGGGGCCAACGGTTTGCCCATGGACTTGGGGCGCCTTTTTAAAGACTCTCAATCCAAACGCGCCAATGCCTCTCCCAAGCGCCGCATGCCTTCCTCTAGCGCTTCACGGGACCTGGTAAAAGCCAGGCGTATGTGTCCCTGGCCACCCGCGCCGAACTCGGTTCCACTGCGCACCAGCACCCTTCGCTCAGCCAGATAGCTGGTCATGTCTAGACTGGTGATGTTGTGGTGGAAGCGAGGATAGGAATAAAACGCCCCCTGGCAGGGTATCACCTCGATGCGTTCCATTTTGGCCAGGGCCGATTCCACCAACATGCGGCGCTGATTATATTCCTCACGCATCTTTGCCACGCAGTCTTGAGGGCCGTTCAGGGCGGCGGCGGCGGCCTTTTGCGAAGGTGCGTTTACACAGACCGTGAAAGCCTTGTGCAGCTTGACCAGCTTTTTGATCGCCGGTGAATCAGCCACCATATAGCCCACCCGCCAGCCGGTCATGGCGTAAGTCTTGGAGAGGCTTTGCAGTATTACGGCCCGGTCCCGCACTTCCTCAATTTGGCAGATGGAAAAATGTTTTTGACCGCCATAGACCAATTTGCCGTACACTTCATCCACGGCCAGAATCAAATCATGTTCCAGGGCGATTTCGGCCAGAGCCCGCACTTCTCCTTCGGTTAATATGATGCCGGTGGGATTGCCGGGATTGGAGATAATCAGGGACTTGGTGCGAAGGGTCACCGCCGCGGCCACGGCCTCCAAATCAGGCCTCAGGTCAGGAGTGCGGCGCACCGGAACCGGCACTCCCCCAAAGATGTTTATGGAGTCGGCGTAGGCAGAATACTCCGGATCCATGATAATAACTTCGTCGCCGCGATTTAAAAATGTGGCGTTCAAAAGATGTATGCCCTCTATGCCTCCGGCGGTGACCAGTACATCCTCCACCGGCCGCCTGGCCCCATGATCCTCATATAGCCGCTGTACCACGGCTTCCCGCATTTCAAGGTCTCCAAAGGCATTTATATAGTGGGTGTAGTTATCCCGCATTGCCTTGCAAGCAGCCTCCTGAATATGCACCGGGGTGGAGAAGTCGGGCTCGCCCATGTCCAGGCGCGATGCTCCAGGGGGAACTTCGATTTTGCGCTGGGAGCGCTCTGAGCCTTGAATGCTTTGAATCATCTGGGATAACTCGAACATGATTGTAATCTCCCTCCTATTGCGGACGCGTCTATTTCCCCAATCCCTTGGCGGTCATAATTTTATCCAAGCCAGGCTTTTCCACGATCAAGCCAAACCAGCATTTATCTCCTGCGACAATCCCTGAATAGTCACACCCAAGGGATTCGTTTTTTATAAACAGCCGCTTTACGCTCATTTCCTTCCGCATTTGCCTGGCTTCGGCTAGCGAAGTGCCCCCCTGCCCAGGCTCAGGATTCGGTTGAGGGGCCTGGGAGAGCTTTTTTTCGAGAAAGCTCCCCCAATCTCACCCTCTCTTAGATGACCACCTCCCCCGCGTCGAGGATTACCTTGCCGTCCAGTTCTATGGTCGGGTTGCGCATGATGAGGTCGTAATGGATGGCGGCCTTGACGTGCCCGCCCAGGGTCAAGTTGGTGCCGATGCCAATGTGTACAGATCCGAAGACGCCTTCGTCTTCCAGCATCAGGCCCTGGAAGTGCGAGTGGGGGTTGAGGCCCACACCCAACTCGGCCACGTTGTAGACTTGGGGATCATTTCTGCTTTTCAGGTCATCAATCAACATGCGGGCCTGGGCCCCGCCTTCTATCTTGATTATCATGCCGTCCTTTACGTCGCAGACTATGTTTTCCTCAATCACGCCTATGTCTATGTAGGGCAGGGAGCCGTCACAGACTATGCGCCCCTGCGCGCTGCCCTCTAGAGGGGAAAAGTTGGCCTCCACATTGGGCACCGGCGAGAGCATGCCCGGTTCCACCAGGCAGTACATGGCGTTGCCCGGACGGCCGGTGGCCTCCATGGTGAGATCTGTTCCGCCGGGGCTGGTGAGATGCACCTGGGAGGCGGCGGCAAAAGCGTCGGCGATTTTGGTGCAGACTTTTTTGGCTTCGTAAAAGTCCGCCTCTATACCGCCAGTGTACATCATCTTTTCAGTCCAATCTGTCATGACCAGACCCCGGGCACCCGCTTCCAGGGCGGCTTTCATGCTGCGGGTGTGGGTAATGGAATTACTCACCGGAGCCAGGATGACATCGGCCTTGAGCATGGCCTGGGCAATGGTGACCGGCGGCTCCTGGCCATGTCCGGACCGGGGCAGCATGATGGCCATCACCACCTCGGCTCCGGCTTGATTGGCGGCGGCGGCCACGGGGAGCGCCAACCCCGTCTTGGTAAAGTCGGTGATTATCAGGACGTTTTCGCCGGGTTTCACGCCCGCGCAAACCTCCACCAGCTTGCGCGCGCCCTTGGCCATAAGAACTTCTTTCATTTCGTTAACCCTAATTGTGTGAAGTTGAAGGTCAAAACGTCCGGAGCCGAATCTCCGGCACGGCTTTTTTAGAACAAGGACGCCCTGTCGCCCTTGGTGAATTTCATAAGCAGTAGCAGGGGAATCAGCGCCGAAACGATAAGGATGGAAGCGAAGGAGGTGGCCATACCCATATCATCGGAGATTACCCCCTGGAACATTTCCACGGTCATGGTAGACCAGCCCGGGGTTTGCAGCACAATGGTGGAACTCAGCTCGCTGATGGTTGTGACCCAGGTCAGGATGGCTCCGGAAACGATTCCTCCCACCATGAGCCGGAGGGTGATTTTGCAAAAAGTCTTGGCAGGAGGCACCCCCAGGGAAACCGAGGCCTCTTCAAGAGACGGGTCCAACTGGTAGAGGATGGAGGTGCTGGATCGGGCGATGAAAGGCATCTTACGCACCGTATAGGATAGCACCAGGATCATCCAGGTCCCAGTAAGGATCACTAGGCCGGTGTTGAACTGCACGATTA
>ENA-OSEO01005217-OSEO01005217.1-sediment-metagenome-genome-assembly--contig:-NODE-5217-length-12746-cov-3.718999_pt1 | contig 12746 bp, 10 predicted proteins | sample MGYA00237883_ERZ534232 | MGnify/ENA metagenome assembly ERZ534232
GCTCAGTGAACGCTGGCAGGAAGTGTGGCCTACTCTCGCACCGGTGCCGAAACTCGCCTAAAATCCTGGATGCACCCCAGTTGCCGTACGGGAGCCTGGTGTAGCGTGACGGGAACATCTCACGCAATCAAACACCGTATCGCCTGGGAAGTTGCGCCACGTGGACATCGCGACGCTACCGGGATATCCCGGAATTTTGGGCGACACGTGTAGCGCCTGTGACACGACCAATGCGCTGGAGAGCACGCCCACTGGAGCAGACTGGGCCAGTCTGCAGGCCTTCGTATCCGTAGCGCGGGGCTTCAGCCCCGCAGCATCTCCTTCGTCTGGTTGGTCCAGACTGTGCCAATTGACGGCGGTTGCGCGCAGCGTGCGGCCTGTCGCATTCCACCGCTCCGGCTGGCGCGCGTGCTCGTCAAAGATTGGCCCAGTCAGACTTCGCGCCTACGACTGGGCCAATCTCCGCACAGACCATACGGGGGCCTGGCGGCCTGTTCCCGTGGGTCTCTGTGCAAGCGGAATGCGTCCAAGATTGGCCCAGTCTGGACCGGCACGCCGATGTTCGTGTGAACCTGGCAGATCACGCTGAAAACACGACCTGCCCATTGCTCGCTAACCCCAAAATTTCCGGACGCACCCAGGGATATCCTGGATTTTGGACGACCATTGCAAGGCCGTTGGCGCGGAAAATCCGCAAGAGGGTGTGCCGCGAAACGCGTCCAGGTTTGGCCGACTATTCGCCAGCCTCCCAGAGGTGGGCGGCATCCCTGTGGAAAGTGCACTTGTCAAGCAGGCAGCTTGTGGTATCATGTACTGCGGTTTGGGACATACTTGGCGTATCCCAGGCAGAACCGAAATTGATCGAAGGATGACGAGCTCTGTGATGATTGACGGATTCTATCTGAAGTTGCTGCTCAGTTTCGTGATCGGGGGTGCGTGGATCACCCTGGCTACGGTGGTTGCCGAGAAGCTCGGCAGTAAAATCGGCGGTATTGTGGCGGGCGCCCCATCCACTGTGGTCGTTGCGCTTGCTTTTATCGCCTGGACGCAGGGCCCCGCGCAGGTATTCGCTGCCGGGGGTGTGCTGCCTCTCGCTCTGGCAATCAACTGCGTGTACGTCGTCACCTTTTCGTTCCTGTCGCTGCGCATCGGTTGGCTGTCTAGTATTGTGGGGGGCTTGCTGGTCTGGCTCATCGTACAGAGTCTAATCGTGACCTGGGACGTGAATACACTGACGCTGACCATCCCGCTTGGGTTGGGACTCACCGTGTTTTCGTACTATTTCCTGGAGTACGTCCTCAAGATTCGGTCCCACGAGAAGATCGCAGTACATTATTCGGCGAAGCAGCTCCTGGGTCGAGCGGTTTTCAGTGGAGGCATGATTGCGTTCGCCGTGGTGATGAGCAAGATTGGCGGGTCGACGTGGGGCGGCATTTTTTCCGCCTTCCCGGCGGTGATGACCTCCACGCTGGTAATCATGTGTACGTCGGTCGATGTCCCCTTCGCGCGCGCGGTTATCAAACCGTTGGTGCTGAGCGGTGTGGTGAATCCGGCGGTGTTTGCCCTTGCCTTCCGCTATGCTATCCTGAATCATAGCTTGCCCGTGGCAGTGATGGCTGCCTATGCCGTGTCACTGGTGAGCGTCTTCTTGACCTATCTCTTCGCCCGAAGCTACCTGTCGTGACTGCGATGTCCCTCGATCGCGCAGTCTGCGAGCAATCCCCTCGTGAAACGACCGCTTCCGTGTTCCCTGGCCGGTAGTCGGAGAGGGGACGTGCGCTGTCGAACGTGTGAGCTTTAAGACTCAAACGCATGCTTTCTTCTTGTCAGTTCGGGTTGGGCCAATCCCCGTCGCCACCATCGTTGTCGCGAGACTGCTGCGCCGGGGCGGATCGCGCACCGTTGTGCACCGCAGTAGATTGGTCCAGTCTGGCATTGCGGGCATCCCCGGCAACGGTTCCCGTTGTCGTCTGGAATTCGCGCAGTGTCCCCGTGTGTCGGTGATTCGGCAGGAGGCGTCCGGTGTGGTATAATCGTGAGGATTCCTTAACGCGATGCGGAAACCACGACCGATCCACGGTGTGTGACCATGAGACTGACCCACCTTTCCCTCACCAACTTCAGAAATTACTCCCGTCTCGAGCTGGACTTGCCGGAGGGCGTCACGCTACTGCAGGGGGACAATGCCCAGGGCAAGACTAACCTCCTCGAATCGATCTATTATCTGGCGACCTCTCGCTCGCCACAGACCTCGGCGGAGATGGAACTCGTCAATTGGCTGGTACGTGACGATATTGCGGCGTTCACTCGGCTGGTCGCCGACATACTGTGGGATGGCAGGACTCAACGCGTGGAGTTAGTGCTGGCGCCTGCCGCTAATGGACGTGCTAACGGCCTGACCTTCCGTAAGCAGATCCGTATCAATGGGGTCCCAAAACGGGCGATGGACCTGATCGGTCTGGTCAACGTTGTGATCTTTCGGCCACAGGATATCGACCTGGTCTCGGGCTCTCCGAGTCTGCGCCGGCGCTATCTGGATGCGATGCTCTGCCAGCTTGACAATCAGTATTGCCGGACGCTTGCACTGTATAACCGGGTGTTGAACCAGCGAAATTGCCTGTTGCGCACGCTACGTGAGCGAACCTGTGACCCTGCCCAGCTCGAATTCTGGGATGACCGGTTGGTCGAACATGGCTGCTACGTCACTGCCAGACGATACGATGGGTTGTTCGCTTTGAGCCGAATCGCGTTGGAGCTGCATCAGGATATGACCGAACAACGGGAACCACTTGCCCTGCTTTATCGACCCAGTATCTCCTGCTCGGATTCCGCGCCACCAGATGGAGAGGCGGTGCTGTCCCCGCTCACGGATGAGTGGCATCTGGGAAGGACTCCGGCAAGCAGCATGGTGTCCGCGTTCCGGGAGGCATTGCGTGGCTCGCGGAAAGAAGAAATTGCACGGGGCTTGACGCTAGTCGGTCCTCACCGAGATGATTTTCGTTTTCTGTCTGCTGCTGTCGATCTGTCCATCTATGGCTCTCGCGGTCAGCAACGGACCGCCGCATTGACGCTCAAGCTGGCGGAGACTGAGGTCGTGCGCCGTGTGAAGGGCTATTGGCCGGTCCTCCTGCTCGACGACGTCATGTCCGAGTTGGATGGGCAACGCCGTCTCCGGCTGATGGAGTTGGTAACTGGTGCAACGCAGACAGTGATCACCACCACCGATGTGGATGCCTACAGCATCCAGTTTCTCAGCAAAGTGGCCCGCTACCGCGTCAAGGAAGGCCGGTTGGAGCAACTGGAAGACTGAGCGGGGTCCGAGTGCTACCTTAGCGTAAGCTGGCATACAAGTTGTCGATTTTCGATCCGGCTTCTGCGCTGGGTGTTTTGCCAAGCGCTTATGGGTTGTGTTATAATACGCAAATGAGTTTCTATGTAGCGTTTCGAACCTTGACACGCACTGTATCGAACTATAGGGAGGATTCTTGGAAGACATTCTCAGCAGAATCGCGCTATTGGTCGGATTGGTGATTGGAATTACCGTCCATGAATGCGCTCATGCGTGGTCGGCGAACGAGTTGGGTGATCCTACGGCCCGTTACCGGGGACGGGTAACGCTGAATCCCATCGCTCACCTGGATCCGATGGGCTCTCTGCTTATGCTGTACAGTTTGTTGGGTGGCTTTGGAATCGGCTGGGGCAAACCGACCCCGGTCAATCCGTTGAACCTGAAATATGGCCCACGGCTCGGACTCGCAATTGTCTCGGCTGCCGGCCCCATATCGAACATCCTGGTGGCGGTCATTTTCGCTATCCCATTGCGCTTGGGTCTGTCACTGCCGGGCGAATTGGCTATCTTGTTGATCTACATCATCGCCGCCAATATCAGTCTGACCGTGTTCAATCTGTTGCCCGTCCCGCCTCTCGATGGTTTCAGCATTCTGCGCGGGATACTGAGCCAGATCCGTGGGTTGTGGTCCTATCAAGTGGCGGAATGGTTCCGTCTCATCGAAGTTCAGGGTCCGCTGATCTTCATCGGTCTTTTGTTCATCGATTGGATGTTGCCGGGCCCCGGTATATTTGGGACGCTGATGGGACCACCCTTCCGTGTTCTGTTTAATCTGATAGTAGGGACCTAGTGTATCGCGTCGTGCAATTCTGGAAGGCGCTCACCGCCCGCGTTCAGCCAGGGGAGCTGGACGCCGTAGCGCCGCTACTGGGTGTACGTGGCATGGCGCTTTTCCAGCAGCTTTCGAGAAACGACCAGCGCCATTCTCTGAACGTCTATCTGACGCTGCGGGAACAAGGCCATACCGATCGTGACCTTCTCGTAGCGGCATTGCTGCATGATGTCGGCAAGACGGCTGGAACGATTCTATTGCCATATCGGGTGGCGGTGACACTGCTGGAGGCGTTCTGTCCCGGACTTCTGAGCCGCCTGGGTGCGGGAGGGCAAGTCGGGCTTCTGCGGCCTTTTTGGATCGCTTGCGAACATCCAAAAATCGGTGCACAGCTTCTGGCTGCTGCCGGGTTTTCGCCGGTCACGATTGAGTTGGTTCGCCGCCACCATGAATCGCTCGGTGAGCAGGACGTGCCCGGCGAGATGAGCGAGTGGTTACAGGTGTTGCAGCGGGCAGACGGCATGAACTAGAGCGCGATGAAAGAGAGAGGGAAGGTATGTCCAAACCTAGAATCAGCATCGTTGGCCTTGGGGCGATTGGCAAAGCAATCGGTCAGACCCTGTGCATGGTTGGCGGTCAATTGGAGGTTATGGGGCATGATCGTGATCCCGTCATTGCCAGGGAGGCCCAACGGATTGGGGCGGTGAATCGCATCCATTGGAATTTGCTCGAAGCCTGTGCGGGAGCTGATGTGGTCATCATCGCCATTCCGCTCCAGGACATTCGTGCTACTCTCCAGGCAATCGCGGCTGATCTCAAACCAGGCTGTTTGGTGATGGATACCGCAAACTTGAAGGTCCCCGTCCTTGCGTGGGCTGACGAAATCCTGCCGGAGGGGGTCAATTTCGTCGGGGGGAATCCCATCGTCAACAAGCATACGCAGTTCGAGTGTCCTGCCATCGAGACTCAACAACCAGGCTCCGACCTGCTGAAGGGTGCGCTTTTCTGTCTGTCGCCGTCAGCCAAGGCGACGTCCGAAGGCATTCATCTCGCTTCTGATGTCGTCCGCCTGTTGGAGGCGAAGCCATATTTCCTCGACGCCGCGGAGCATGATGGCCTCATTGCAGGTGTCGAGCAGTTGCCGGCGATGCTGGCCCTATCTCTCTTGCGGACTTTGTCCGAGATGCCATCGTGGCGGGAAATCAGAAAACTGGGTGGACCGCTCTTCGAAGATACGGCCCGGGTGCTGTCTCAGGATACGGCGACTCTGGTCGAAATCCTGTCACTTAATCGCGACAACGTAACCAGGCTGCTTGACAGTTGGGTTGAGACCCTGTACGGCTTACGTGAGATGCTGCGCGACCAGGATTCCGAAGGTCTGCAACAGATTACAGAAGCGACCACCACGGCCTATCAGCATTGGCTCAAGGACCGTGGGATTGGGCTGTGGGAAAAACCACAGAGCCCCGAAATACCGACGGGCGGGGGATTTCTGGGGCGGATGTTGGGCATCCATGCCCGCGATGAATCCAGGAAACAGCATTGAACGAGCAGCCTGTTCGGCCACACAGCCGTGCGCCTGGCACGAAGGTTGGATCGCCATCGACGGAAGCATACACGTACATCCTGCAGTGCGCTGATGGGACTCTGTACGTCGGTTGGACTACCGATTTGGAGCGGCGTATCCACGAGCATAGTCTGGGCCGTGGCGCAAAATACACGCGTGGGCGTAGACCGTTACGATTGGTATTTTGGGAGGAGCAGGCCAGCCGGACACTGGCGCAGCAGCGCGAACAAGCGATCCGGCGCATGTCGAGGTCCCGGAAGTTGCAGTTGATCGTTTCGCAGAAGGGTGGAGAGGAGCCACATTAGAACTATATGTACAGCATATCTGTCGCGCTGCCTGCCTACAACGAGGAAGAAAATATCCGTCCGATGGTTTTGGAAGTCGTCGAGGTGTTTGCTGGCCTGGTCGCGGGAGGGCAGGTCAGTGATTACGAGGTCATCGTCGTCAACGATGGGAGCAAAGACAACACCGCCCAGGCCGTGGAGGCGCTCTCCAGCGAGATCTCTACAGTCCGTTTGGTCAACCATGAGGTCAACAAGGGATACGGGGCTGCCGTGTACACCGGATTTGTCAGCGCACGCAAGGACCTGGTCTTCCTCACCGATTCCGACAAGCAGTTCGATGTGTCGGACATCGTGAAGCTGCTGCCTCTGATGGACGAAGCCGATCTGGTGGCCGGGTACCGTGCTCCTCGACGTGACCCCTTCAAACGCCGCCTATTCGGTATGGGATGGAGCGCTCTGGTCACTGTCCTTTTCGGATACACGGTACGCGATGTCGATTGTGCCTTTAAGCTCTTCCGCCGCGAGATCATCGAGTCCATCGATGTCGAATCGCGGGGTGCGACTTTCAGTGCGGAGTTCCTGGTTCGGGCGAAAAGAAAGGGTTATCGTTTCAAAGAGGTACCGGTCACGCATCTACCGCGGGTGGCAGGAACGCAGACGGGGGCCAAAATGTATGTGATTCTGCGCGCCTTCCGCGAGCTGATCCGCTTCCGGTGGCAATTGTGGCAGGAATAGGTACTTGACCTGGCGCGCGCTGAGTTGTCTGGCGGGGTGTCCGTTGCCGACAGCGAAGAAACCAAAATCAGAAAGGATCCAAATACGAATATGCCCTGTCAAGTTGACTTCGAACCAATCGGACGCCGTGCCCTGTGCGAACCAGGTCTGACGATCCTCGAAATTGCACGCCGGGCAGGCGTCCAATTGGCGGCAGTTTGCGGAGGCGTCGGCACGTGCGGACAATGCAAAGTTCAAATACGTGAAGGGAAGGTATCAACGCTTTCCGGCACGGAGATCGAAGTGCTGAGTGCGTCGGAAATCGAAAACGGTTATCGTCTCGCATGTCAGGCTGTCGCACTGTCTTCCTTGAAGATCCACGTGCCGGCCCGTTCATTGACCGCGACGCAACGTATTCAGGTAGAGAGCCTGGCGGTCGAGGTAGCTGTCGATCCGCTGGTAGCCGGTTATGCGTTAGATCTCGCTCCGCCCACCAAAGAGGATATTCGGAGCGATGCCGGTCGTGTGGCGGATGCCCTGCGACAAAGGTATGGCATCGAGCTCTCCGCAATAGACTTCAACACTGCGCAGATCATGTCCAATCGACTGCGCGAGAACCATTGGTCCGGCATTGCGGTACTACGTCAGAGCGAGCTGATCGATTGGGCTCCCCGCGCGCAGCGCCAGTTGGGTTTCGCGTCTGACCTTGGCACAACGAAGATGGCGGGTTATCTGCTCGATCTGAAGACTGGACAACTCCTGGCCTCGCGTGGCGTGATGAACCCACAGATTGCTTATGGCGAAGATGTCATGGCGCGGATCAGCTATGCCATGGAGAATCCTGAGAAAGCCGAAACCCTCGCGCGGGTCGTTCGCGAAGCTTTCGACGGTATGATCGGAGAGATGTGTGCAGAGGTGGACACGACACCACAGGCTGTGACCGATGCGGTGATCGTGGGGAACACCGCGATGCACCACCTGTTCGCCGGGCTCCCTGTTCGCCAATTGGGGCTGGCACCCTACGTGGCGGCTGTCAGCGCGGCCATGGACGTCAAGGCACGAGATCTGGGCCTGCATCTCGCACCGGGCGCCTACGTTCATCTGCTGCCCAACATTGCTGGCTTCGTTGGGGCCGATCACGTCGCTATGTTGCTGGCGACAGGTATCTACAAGGACAATCGAGTCGTTGCCGGTCTGGACATTGGAACCAACACGGAGGTCGCGCTTTGGGCGAACGGCCGCTTGTTGACCTGTTCTACGGCATCAGGTCCGGCTTTCGAGGGCGCACATATTCGCGATGGTATGCGGGCTGCAGAAGGAGCTATCGAGCGCATCCTGCTGGACGATGAGCAGATCGTGTATCAGACCATTGGGGATGTCGCACCGATTGGCATCTGTGGGTCGGGCATCCTGGATGCCGTGGCCCAGTTGTTCAAACATGGCGTGGTGGACCGCCGTGGGGCGATCAAACCTGGGCATCCGCGCGTCCGCGAAACCGCCAATGGGCGCGAATTCGTTCTGGTCGAAAAGGAAGATTCCAGTGCGGGCCGCGAAATCATCGTGACGCGCGGCGACATCGGCGAAATCCAGTTGGCGAAGGGAGCGATGCGTGCTGGTTTGAACATCTTGCTCGAAAAAGCCGGCATTTCTGAGTCGGACATCGACGCAGTCGTCATTGCCGGTGCCTTCGGTAGCTACATCGATGTGGCGAGTGCCGTAGCGATTGGTATGTTCCCCACGTTGCCTCTGGACCGGTTCGTGCAGGTTGGAAATGCCGCCGGGATGGGCGCGCGCATGGCCTTGGTGTCGCAGGAACAGCGGGAGGAAGCCAAACGCATCGCCGCGGAAGCCGAGTATGTCGAGTTGACAAACACCCCCGAGTTCACCGAAGCATTTGCTCTGGCTATGTACCTGAATTGATATCTCTGTTGGGAGGTTGAAGACTGCATTTATGAAGCTCGTTACAGCATGTACGCTGGATTGTCCGGATGGCTGTTCTTTCGTCGTCGAAGTGGAAAATGGCCAGGTCACCAGCGTCTCAGGAAATCCCGCGCATCCTTTCACCGCGGGATTCATTTGCGCGAAGACGATGCGTTTCGCCGAAAGGCTATACAGCCCGGATAGGATCACGACCCCGTTGCTACGGGTTGGATCGAGCTGGGAGTCCATTAGTTGGTCGCGAGCGCTCGGGTTGTGTGCCGAACGCATCCAGGCGTATCGTGGCGAACCCCAATCGATTGTGCACATTCAAGGTGGTGCCGATGCCGGGATGTTGAGCCGGATTTCCAGGCTGTTCTTTGCCAGGTTGGGCGCCGTCGATGCCGCGGGCTCGTTGTGCAACAGCGCGGGCACCACAGCGTGTCTGGCGGATTTCGGCACTCTCGATACCAATGAGGCGACCGACATGTTCCATGCGCAATGGCTTGTCAATTGGGGCAAAGACCTGGCACGCAGTTCGATTCATACCGCTGCTGTCGTGCGCAAGGCGCGGCAGAATGGCACGCATGTATGTACCGTCTCCGCCGGAGGAGATGGTAATCGAGGGTTCTCAGACGTAGTCATCACGATTCGCCCCGGGACCGACCGTTTTCTCGCTGCCGTGCTCATTCGTCTCTTGCTCGAACGCGCTCAGGTCCCTTGCGATATCCTGGCGCGGACAACGAACTGGGACGTATTCCGCCAGTGTGTGCTGAGCCGGTCGGTAGCCGATGCGTGTGCTATCTGCGGTGTTTCTGTCGCTGATATCGATGCCCTATACGAGATTTATGCGCGGCCAGAGCCCGTGGCGACTTTGATCGGCTGGGGCCTGCAACGCCATCCGTATGGTGGAGAGAACGTGCGTTACATCAATGCACTGGCTCTTCTGACGGGCCATGTCGGGCAGTCCGGAGGGGGCAGTACGTTCACGTTTCCCCAGGCCCGCAGTTTCAACTTGAACTGGATGAGCGACCACGCGCAGCCTCCACAGGACGATATCCTGATGCCCACCATCGGACGCGACATAACGCAATCGCAGCGCCCACCGGTCAAGATGATCTGGGTCAACGCCAGCAATGTCGTCAATCAAGCGCCCGATTCGGAAGAGATTGCCCGGGCTTTCGCTACAACCGAGTTCAAAGTCGTCGTGGATGCATTCATGAACGACACAGCGACGCGGGCAGACCTGATTCTTCCCTGTGCGTTGATGCTCGAAAAAGAGGATCTGGCGGCGTCCAATCTGCACAATTACGTGAACTATGTCCGTCCTGTGGCGACGCCTCCCGGAGAGGCCCGAACCGACTACCAAATTTTGTCCGAGTTGGGCCGGTTGCTCGATCCGCCTGTCGTGTTGCCGGACATCGAGGACTGTCTGAGAGCCACCCTCGATTCGCCTTACCTCGACGTCACCCTCGAAGAGCTGCGTGAGCGCGACTTCGCCCCGGCAAAGCGCGCGGCGGTCGCGTTCGCGGACCTGCGGTTCGCGCACCCCGACGGGAAATATCATCTCCCGACCGCACTGCACGATGAGCCAGCGCCGGTCCCTGAGTATCCTTTGCGTCTCTTGACGTTGGTGCGCAAAGAGGCGATCCACTCGCAGCTCACGCTGGAACAACACGATCCGGTCCCGCGTGTTTGGGTATCGCCACAAAATCCCCTGCTGCCATCGCTCGATCCGGAGCGCGCTGTCTTTCTCGTCTCGCCGCTGGGACGGTTACAGGTCGCGCTCAATCTGGATCCACTTTTGCAGCCGGAAGTGGTGGTCTATCGCCGAGGCGACTGGATGAAATACGGCGGAGGCATCAACCGGCTGATCGAAGCTGGATTGACAGACATCGGCGAGGGAGCGCCCTACTATCGCCAGTACGTACGTCTGGAGAACTGACGGGCAGGTCGTGGATGATGGCTACAATGACCGGCGTTGAGTGTGCCGGTCTATAACCCCTTTACCCGCAATGTGCTGATTCGGTGCGTCGCCAGTTCGATGATGCGAATCGCGTGGTTATTGGTGTCTGCCACGTAGAGCTTCCCGTCGCTGGCGCTGACTCCCCCTGGCTCGTAGAGTGCGATGGGTGCCTCCGTTGGAGTTCGCGGGCCTTCCTGTTGGGGAAGGCTCGTTACCGATCTTGCGTCGGGGTCGAGCAGCTTGATCTTGTCGTTGTAGGTATCGGCGACGTAGAGCCAGCCATCGTGCCATACAATGCCCAATGGGTGCTGCAGGCGAACCTTGCTGCTGGTGCCATCGACATCCCCGAAATCGAAGAGGCCGGTCCCGACGAGCGTTTCAACGCGTCCGTGTTCCGCGTAATCAGCGCAACGTACCGCGCTTGCTTCGCTGTCGGCAAAATACAGCCGTTTGCCGTCTGTCGCCAGCCCGCTCGGCTGAGCCAGCAGTGCATCGCGCAGCGGACCGTCTTGCAGCGCCTCTCCACCCGTGCCGGCATGCAGCTCGATATGGCCCGTCGCCAAGTCCAGCCGCCACAATTGATGGGCGCCCGCCATCGCGGTGTACAACTTGCCATTGTGTTGGAGGATGTCCCAGGGGGAGTTGAGTGCAACCTGCGGTCCTGGACCCGCCTCCGCCGCATAGCCGGCCTGTTGGCCGGTGCCGGCGATGGTTGTCACGGTTCCGTTTCCCCAATCGATCCGCCGGATGGCATGATTCCCGGTATCGGCCACGTAGGATATGCCGCCGGTGTGGGCCAGTCCCTGTGGATTACGAAACGCGGCGGACGACAGATCACCGTCAGCGAATGCGGCCTCGCCGCTGCCGGCGATTGCCATTAGCGTGCCGTCGCAGCCCGTCGCATCCAGCAGGACGGAGCAGACACGATGGTGACCCGAATCGGCGACGATGAGGCGGTTGTTTCCCGCTGCCAGCACCTTGCCCGGAAAGGCCAATGGGCGGCTGGGTTCCAGATCACGTTCAGGGCGCAATGGCAGGTCGCGCCGCACCGTGCCCCCCTGTTTACCGAAATCCGCGAGCAGTCCGCCGATGACTCGAGTCAGGTCGGAAGCGCGGACTTCTCCCGCGTGTGCGCCGATATAGCGTCCCGCCGGGTCGATGAAGACGAGTGAAGGCCAGGCGTTCACGCCGAACATTCGCCAGACGCGGAACTGACGGTCGTTGACTACCGGATGCTCGATATCCAGCCGCAGAACAGCCTGCCGGATGTTTTCGGTCTTGCGTTCGGCATGGAATTTGCCGGCGTGTACGCCAACGAGCACCATCTCGTGGCCGAAATGATGTTCGACATCCCGCAACTGCGAGAGCAGATGCATGCAGTTGATTCAGCCGTATGTCCAGAAGTCCAGAACGACCAGTCTGCCTTTGAGAGCACTCAAAGACAGCGGCTCGGATACGTTCAGCCAGTCCAACCCGTCCGGAAACGGCGGTGTAGCAACTGATCCCAGGAAAGAAATGTCTTGCATGTTAACCCTTTATTCTGCCCGCTATCCACCCGATGGGTGGGCCGTGCCGGTGTCCGTGGACCAGATTCCCCGCCTGGCAGCGCGTGCTTCCGATTCCATATCGTCCAGTACGCTCTGGTGTTTCAGGTCGGGCGGATAGCGTCGTGCTTCAGCCAGCCCCAAACGGACGAGCTCTGCGTTGACGAACAGGTCATCCACATATACGTACCGCAACAACCGTCCATACGAGTCGGTATCGCTTACATCGCGTTCCAGATAAACCGTCTTACCATCCACCAGGGCACGGTTTGTAGCACTTGCTTCGTGCCCCATGCGCTCGACAGCATGGTCCGGTTTGACGCTCTCCGGGGCATTGATGCCGATGTAACGTACCCTGGTGACCTGTCCGCCGATGAGCACGTCAATAGTGTCTCCGTCGACCACGCGGGTCACTTGGGCAGACATGCGACCCTGTGCCTCCATACCTGCGGCGGGGACAACTGTGGCGGAGATACCCGTACCGCTCGCTCTCTCTCCGGCGAACAACAGAGTTCGGATAGAGCCCTGAGCGAGGGTACAGGTGGCAATCAAGCCGATCAGGCCGAGGATGAGCATCCAGCGATACGGCGCTCTCGATTTCATGGGCATACCCCTTGCGGTGACTGGCAGGAC
>ENA-OSEO01005218-OSEO01005218.1-sediment-metagenome-genome-assembly--contig:-NODE-5218-length-12744-cov-5.669298_pt1 | contig 12744 bp, 11 predicted proteins | sample MGYA00237883_ERZ534232 | MGnify/ENA metagenome assembly ERZ534232
CTGGCCATCTGGAACTTCGGCATCCAGGAGAGCGTGAGCTTCAACGACAGGACGCGCGAGGTCTTCCCCGGCTGCCCGACGATGGAAAACGGTTACATGCACGTCAACGAGGCCCCCGGCTTCGGCGTGGACCTCAACGAGGAGCTAGCGGCGAAATTCCCGCTCCCCGAAGACCCTGGCTACTGGCGCCCCGTCCGCCGGCCCGACGGCACCGCCGTGCGGCCGTAAGAGTCTCCAACGAAACATCGCCGTGTCGTTGCGAGCGTGGCGAAGCAATCTCGTTCAAGGGAGGCTGGGATTACTTCGTCGTTACGCTCCGCGCAATAACGCGTCTTCGAAGGCGGCGCATATCTTGTGCGACTATACTTCTTGGGCCGGTTGTCTCCCGGAGGCGAGCGGGGACGCTCGCCCTACGAAGAGGGCCTCGGCGCGTCCTCTGCGTAGGTCGTGCGTCCCCGCACGACTTTCCTCCTGGCTTCGGAGGCATAGGCGCGCGTCAGGCCGCCGGACCATCCCCACGAAACGCAGTCGTACACCATCATGCCACCGACACACAGGGTACTCGTATCTCGCTCTCGTGCATGGTAGACTATGTGTGCCGGGGCAGAATGAGCACGGGTCCAAATACCAGGTGCGAGGTTGGAAAAGCCTGGGGCATCAGGACAGAGCCTTTAAGGCCATACAATCCGGTTCGCCGGAGTGCCTTACCTCTTTTTGTGCCGCTGCTCCGGCATTTTTCGTAGCACGGCTTGGCCGCCTGCGAGAATCGCACGTGTTCGGCCATGGTTGAACTTGCGAGTTAGATCGAGATAGATGTTCATCGTCAATCCGTACCTGCCGGTGCGATGATTATATCCTCTCTCGCGACGGAAGGACAGACCGCCGATGAGTCCTGCCAACACAGTTTTGTTTCGCTGCGCTGAATGTGCGGCTATAATGTGCGGCATCGGCACGTGAGCGTTCGAAGATATGGTGTCCCCGTGGAGGATCGCAAGATGTCTCACATCGACCGGCCGTCGCGAACGTCGTCTTTCAGAACGGCATCCCTCATTCCGCTGCTGCTTCTCGCCGGCGGCGCGTACGCGGCCTCTTCTCGCCAAACAGCGCCAGGCCCTTTGAACCGGTTCCCGCGCATGGTTCAGGAATACTTCGTGGATCAGGTTCGGCTGGTGCAACAGCAAAGCGATCAACGCCGCGCTGCCCTTCGGACCCGGGAAGACGCAGAAGCATACGTCCAGGAGGTCCAGCGGAAGATCAGTGAGTGCTTCGGGCGCTGGCCCGAGAAGACGCCGCTGAACCCACGCGTCACGAGTGTGGTCGAGCGGGACGCGTATCGGATTGAGAACGTGATCTTCGAGAGCCGGCCTGGATTCCTGGTGACGGCAAACCTGTACGTGCCCAAGGGCCGGGATTTCCCCCTGCCCGGCGTGGTCGGCACGTGCGGGCACTCCAGCAACGGCAAGGCCGTCGAGCCCTACCAGAGCTTCGCCCAGGGTCTGGCGCGGCAGGGCTACGTCGTACTCATCTTCGACCCCATCGGACAGGGCGAACGGCTTCAGTATCCCAACGAACAACTCAAATCCCGCATCGGCGTCGGCGTCCGCGAGCACCTCTACGGCGGTAACCAGCAGTTCCTCGTGGGCGAGTTCTTCGGCTCCTGGCGGGCCTGGGACGGTATCCGCGCTCTCGACTATCTGCTCACACGCAAGGAGGTCGATCCAGAGCACATCGGTGTCACCGGCAACTCCGGCGGCGGCACAATGACCACCTGGCTGTGCGGCGTCGAGAGACGCTGGACGATGGCCGCTCCGAGCTGTTTCGTCACGACTTTCCTGCGCAACTGTGAGAACGAGCTACCGGCGGACACGGAGCAGTGCCCGCCGCAGGCGCTGGCGCTGGGCCTGGACCATTCGGACTTCATCGCGGCGCTGGCGCCTAAGCCGGTTATCCTGCTCACCAAAGAAGGCGATTTCTTCGACATTCGCGGCAGCGAGAAGGCCTACAAGGACCTGCGCCGGCTCTATGGCCTGCTCGGCGCCGAAGAGAATATCGCGATGTTCACCGAACTCGGCTACCACGGCTACTCCCAGAAATGCCGCGAGGCCATGTACCGGTGGTTCAACTGGTCAACTGACGTCTCCGACGCGCAGGCCGAGCCGAACCTGGTCATCGAGAAGGATGAGACGCTCTGGTGCGCCCCGAAGGGCCAGGTATGTGAGCTCGGCTCCAAGCCCTTCTACGCCTTCACGGCGGAAAAGGCCAAGAACCTCGCCGCCAGACGGCCGAAGGAGTTCACCCTGCCCGAGCTGCGCCGGCAGATCCGCAAGCTGCTTCGCCTGCCTGCGACGGAGACATCCTCCGCTCCCGAGTACCGCGTTCTGCGCAACTGGCGGTCGCGCGGATACCCCAAGCCGCGCTGGGAGACCTACGGGGTCCAGACCGAACCGGGCATCCAGGCTATCGTGTATCGCCTGGGTAACCAACAAATGCTATCGCGACCGCACGCGAATTCACGCCGGGCAATTCTGTATGTGGCCCATCTGTCGAGCGACGCGGAACTGCGTGAAGAGCCGCTGATCCGCGAGATCATGGAAGCCGAGCCCGAGGTGGATCTCTATACCGTCGACGTCCGTGGCATCGGCGAATCCCGCCCCGACACGTGCGATGAGAACTCGTTCTTCGATCTGTATGGGAGCGATTACTTCTACAGTATTCACTCGATCATGCTGGACCGTCCGTACATCGGGCAGAGAACGTACGACGTGCTCCGCGTGCTCGACTGGCTCCACAGCGCCGGCCACCAGGAGGTGCACCTGGTCGCCAAAGGCTGGGGCGCCGTGCCCGCGACCTTTGCGGCGGTGCTGTCCGACCAAGTCGCGCAGGTGACGCTGAAAAACGCGCTCACCTCGTATCAGGAGATCGCGGAATCCCCGGACTACTCCTGGCCGCTCTCGACGCTCGTGCCGAACGTCCTCTCAGCGTTCGACCTGCCGGATTGCTACAGGGCCTTACAGAATAGGAACTTGCGCCAGGTGGAGTCGTGGGGTGCCCATGGGAAACCGGCTGCGCGGTAGGGAAGAACGGAGCAAAGACAATCCCTTCTCATCACTCCGTTTCCTCCCATACATATGCGTTGCCTGCCAATCCCTGGGGGCAATTGTACAATGTTGCTCGTATCATCACTACCGGAGTTCATCCTGCCTTTCAATTAGGGAAATCCCTGATTTTCCTGCGGCTCTCCGCGACGGACGGCCAGACGGCTTGACCCCTGCGACATGAGGGGATATGCTGAAGGGAGCTTTTGGAAGGGATTCGATGATGGCGCGTATGACAAGCCTGTTGTTCGTCGGCACGGCAGCGATTCTTCTGGTCGGATGTGAGAGCATGGAGGAGTCGTTGAGTCTGCGGAAACCCACCGCACAACTGGCGGGTGTGCAGTTCAAGGAAGCCAATCTGTACGGCGCAACGATCGTGTTCGACGTGCAGATCGTGAATCACTATCCGGTGGAACTGCCGTTGCAGCGATTCAGCTATGCGTTGTCCAGCCGGGGTCAGCGGTTCCTGGCAAGCTCTTCGGAAATCGCGATCACAGTTCCCGTCGGCGGAAGCCAGATCGTCTCGCTGCCGGCCCGGATCGACTATGTCAAGGCGCTCCAGGCACTGGGTGGCGTCCGGCCGGGAGCCACGATCCCCTATGAAGCCCAGTTGGACCTGGTCGTCAATACGCCCCGTCTCGGGGCTATTGCCCTGCCGCTCGGGCGGGCCGGCGAGATCACGTTGCCGAACGTCCCGGGAATCGACTGAACAACGACCGCTGCCGGCACGAAGAGAGTCAAGACGCAAGAGAAGCGAGCACAAGAGGTCGCAGCGATGGAAGACGAGCGCAGAGTGGAAACACAGACGTTCGAGACGGTCGAGCCGATCGGCAAACGAGTCCTGATCCGCAAGGACGAAGACAAGAAGGAAACCAAAGGGGGCATCAAACTGCCCGACACAATCGAGATTCCAACGATCACCGGTCGCGTGGTGGCCGTCTCGGCGGAGATCGAGCACACGCCGGACATCCCGCTGCGGAAGTACGACAAGGTCCTGTTCAATCCCAAGGGCGCGATCCCCGTCGACTTCGAGGGCGACAATCGTCTTTTCGTGGTCGAAGTTCAGAACGTTGTCGCCGTCTTCCGGAAAGGATGAACGAAACCACTGATGAAGGATGATTGATGGTTGATGATGAGCGCCCAGCGCCCTGCATCATACTGGGTCCTCGACGGCAAATCGTCCTTCATCCATCACCAACAATCAATCCGCATCCCCTATCGCCGCCGCGAGCAGACTCAGAGCAGTCGAGGCGGGCAATCCCTGGCGGGCGGCCTCCAGCGCAGTCTGGGCCTGCGGCTTTCGGTCCATTTGATAGTAGACATAAGCCAGCAGGAATTGGAACTGCGGCGTGTGGTTGCCCCGGGCCTTCTCCTCCAGATCGGTGATCCGCGGCACGAACGCATCGGGGCCCCCAAGCGCTTCCACCAAGTTCGCCTTGTGCAGAGAGGCGATGCTCTGCGATCCCGCCTGAGCGTCAAGCTCGATGGCTCGGGCCAGGAATGCCGCACTGCTGACGTACTCGCCCGCCGCGAGCAGGGCCTGGCTCTTCCTCAGATTCGCGTGGGCATCGTGCGGGATATACACCAGAGCGAGGGTGAACGAATCCGCCGCCCGGTAGTATCGTCCCTGCTGCATGTACAGCTCGCCGGCGGCCATGTAATGGTCGAATTGCGACTGGGTTAGAGAGGCCGAGCTCTTGAACGGAGACCCGCCCTGTGAGCCACCGGATCGGGCTGGACCACTCGGATCACCTTCGGCCACATCCTGGACCGCTCTCCCGGCGCCCGCGGCGGCACGCAGGCGATCCGCATTCTGCACGGAGAGAGAATTCTGCGTCTCGAGGCTGCCGGGCACGTTCCCCGGCGGATGCCCGAGGAATTTCGACTTCGTGTCAACGGCACTCAGGGTCTCCTCCACCCGTCGGGACGCGGACAGCCTGTCAACCGCATCCTGACCAACCTCCGCGTCCGGTTGAGCGCCGGGCGCGGGAGTTGTCCCTGTCCTTCCAACTTCAGCGGACGGCGGCGTTCGAACACCGGTCGAGTCGGCCGATGGATCATAGAGCCGCAGGCCCGGCTGGATCGAGGGGATTGTCGGGATACCCTCCGGCATGCAGGTGAGGTCCTGCATTTGAGCGTCGCCCGGCTCCTGCGCCGGCGTCTGAGGATTCGGCGGCAACGGCTGCGAGAGCTGAGGCGTCATCCGGCCGGCGGTATCCTGGGGAGAGGCAAGGTCTTGCGTCTCGACAAGCCGGGACGCATCGCTCTTGATCCTCTCAATATCACGTCGTAATTGCTCCAACTGGCGCTGGTACTCCTCCGGCGTCATCGTCGGAACGCCCGGCTGCGCGAGCGACTGCTGCGTCAACTGGTCGCCCAGTTCGTCCGCGACGAAACCCTTCGTCTCCGCGGGACTCCGCGACATCGACCAGAGTTGAAGCCGTGGTGATGTCCCGATAGCCGCATCGAGTTGACTGCCGTATTGCCCGCTCGGGAGCTCGGGGATCTCGTTCAGGGAGAGCGTGTCGGAAGGTTGATCGATACGGGTCTGAGGCAGACCGCCGGCAATCCTCGGACTGGTCGGCGCGAAGACACCGCGGTAGCCCGGCAGAGTCATGGTCACGGTTCCCGTCGGCGAGTAGAAAGGGCTGTAGCTCTGCGGGTATCCATTTAGTCCGTCGGGCACTGCGGAGTACCGCAGGAACGAGTCCAGGCTCGTCGAGCCCAATGGTGCACCAAAGCTCGTGGTCGAGTTATAGGGAATGCTGCCACGAAAGTGCTTCCCACCCTGAACGTTACCGGTGATGGGGAGGTTGCTCGATCTGTCGATGGGATTCGGCGTGTTGATCAGGCCGCTGCCGTAGGCGCTGGGAGGCACCGTCGCCCGGGGGACCGGGCTGGCCGCAATCGACCCGGCGGCAACGCTCGCCGGTGTCAGGAACACCGCAAGCGACAAGAGCAGGCACGCCCGGCGGAGTCCGCATCTACGCGGTACCCGCTGTCCCTCTGCTTGTCCATCGAATCGTGAGCCTCTCATTGTCGTTACTCCTGTTCGCAAAAGCACTTGCAAACACCCGTTCCCTCCTGGGATTCCTACCGGGCCTCTCGCAGGGAAGTCCGCCATCCTTGTGCTCTCCCCCATCCGCGGTCCGCCGCATCAGGCAGGCTCCGTCGAGTACTGGGGCCTGCGGGCCCAGCCGAGCTTCGTGCCCAGCGTGTCCCAGGAGGTCCGCACGGGGTTGTTGACCACCAGGAAGCAGCTCTCCTCCCTGGCGATACGGACCACGTCGTGGAGCGTCAAGCCCGAGGAGACCTGGCCATCGACGGAGACGGTCGTGCCTTCATTGATCCGCGTGCCGCTGATCTCGACGATGCTGGCGGCGTCGATCACGATGGGCCGAAAACTCAGCGAGTGCGGGCAGATGGGCGTAATCACCATTGCCTCCATCCCGCCATCAAGGATCGGACCACCCGCGGACAGGTTATAGGCCGTTGAGCCGGTGGGGGTCGAGACGATCAGGCCGTCACTGACGCAACGGGCCACGTGCTGGCCATCTACCGCAATCTTCAACTCGATCACGCGAAACGGCGGCCCCGCCGTGACGAAAATATCGTTGACCGCCTTGGAGAAGAACTTCTCGCGCGATCCCTCCGACTTCTCGCACACCCGGCAGCCCAGCATCATCCGCCGCTCCACTGGGGCCTTGCCCGAGACGATATCGCCGTACAGGCTTTTGAACTCCTCGACGCTGAATTCCGCCAGGAATCCGAGTTTGCCCAGATTGACGCCGATCACCGGGACCCTGGCCTCGCTGAGGCTCTTGGCCGCTGAGATGATGGTACCGTCGCCGCCGAGGACGATGGCGAAATCGCAGTCATGCAGGATCTCCGGCCTGCACTCGGCGATGCGACACTTGGCGATGATCTCGGCCCGGTCCTTGAGGAACGACGAGAAGTCCCGCATGGCCTGGGCCACGGGTTCTTTCTCAGAATCGCCGAACAGGATCAGCCGGGGCTGCGACCTGCCCTGTCGGACGCCGGGTTGACCTGATCGTGTACCGCTCAATCGACAGCTCCTTGGCCGTTTTGACTATCTCATCGGCAGTAATCCCCGCCTCCATAAGTTGGGCGGATCGAGAATTGTGCCCGATAAAACACCGGGGGGCGCCAAGCACGCGTATGCGCCCCAGCTCGCAGCCGCGGGTGGCCGCCGCTTCCAGCAGGGCCGAGCCAAAACCGCCGGACAAGGCATGGTCTTCGACCGTGATCAGTCGCCGGCCCTGGGTCAGCAGGTCGAGGAGCCCCTCGTCGATCGGCGAGGCGAACCTTGCATTGACCACGTCGGCATCGATATTCTCGGAACTGAGGGTCTCGGCTGCTCGCAGGGCCTCCGTCAGCATGGTGCCGTAGGAGATGATGGCCAGTGAGGGTCGGGGCGCCTTGCGAACCAGGACGCTCTTGCCCAATTCAAATGGTCTCTTCGACGCGACCTTCACGATCGGTTCCGGGGCAACCACCTCCTTCGGATAGCGGATCACAACCGGTTGCGGATGTGCCAGGGCAAACTCGAGGGCCTGTCTCATCTCGACCGCGTCGGCCGGCGCGGTCAGGACCATGTTCGGCAGCATCCGCAGATATCCGATGTCCAGCAAGCCGTGATGCGTGGCGCCGTCGGGTCCGACCAGGCCGGCCCGGTCTACGCAGAAGACCACCGGAAGATTCTGCAGCGATACCTCCTGGAAGATCTGGTCAAAACTCCGCTGCAGAAAAGTCGAATAGATGCAGACCACGGGCTTCAAGCCGCTCTTGGCCAGTCCGGCGGCGATGTCCACCGCAGCGCTCTCGGCGATCCCCACGTCGTAAAACCGCTCGGGGAATCTCTTGCGGAACTCCTGCAGGCCGGTGCCGTCGCACATGGCGGAGGTGATGGCTACGATGCGCTCATCTTGCTCGGCCAGGTCGGCCAGGGACTGACCGAAGGCGTCCGTGTAGTAGGGCGGCTGTTCCTCCGTCGAGCATTCGATGGCGTTGTCGCCGTTGATCTTGAACGGACCCGTCGAGTGGAACCGGGTCGGGCCGTTATCGGCGGGGGAGAAACCCTTGCCTTTCTTCGTGTACACGTGCAGCAGCACCGGGTGATTGATCTGGCCCAGTGCTTTGAACAGGCGGATCAAGGACTCGATGTCGTGCCCGTCGACCGGGCCGAAGTACGGGATGTTGAGGCTTTCGAACAACTGGCTCTGCGGCAGGGCCATGCGGATGCTCTTCTTGACCCGCTCGAGGGTCTCCTCAACACTGCGGCCGATGCCCGGGACGTGGTCAAGGATGTTCTTGGTAGTCGAGCGGAGGCCCTCGTACGTCTGGCTCAGACGCACCTTGGACAGATACTTCGCGACCGCCCCCACCGTCGCGTCGATGGCCATGCTGTTGTCGTTCAGGACGATGAGCATCTGTCGCTTGACGAGGCCGAGGTTATTGAGCCCCTCGAACGAGACGCCGTTGACGATACTCGCGTCCCCGATGACGGCAACGACCTTCGGGGCCGCACGTACCGGAGATTGTGCTTCGCCCGACGGATTGGCAGCCTTCAACTGCTCGCCCAGCGCCATGCCGATCGCGGTCGCGATCGAGGTGCCGGCGTGCCCCACGGTGAATTGGTCGTAGTCGCTCTCGGCGGGATTGGGAAACCCGCTGATCCCGCCGGCATGGCGCAATCGCTCAAAACCCGCCTTGCGGCCGGTGATGATCTTGTGGGTGTAGCACTGGTGGCCCACGTCCCAGAGGAGCTTGTCCCGTTGGAAATCGAAGACGTAGTGCAGCGCCAGGGTCAACTCGACGGCCCCGAGATTGCTCGCCAAGTGTCCGCCGGTCTTGCTGACCGAACCCAAGATGAACTGCCGAATCTCCTCGGCCAGCTCATCCAACTCGGCAACCGACAGCCCTCGCAGGTCCGCCGGGCCGTTGATTCTCTCCAGATACCTATCACTCATACCAAGGCCATCCCCAACAGGCGTAAACCGTTCTATTGTACCAAGAACGTGGCTCACCGGCAGGGAAATCACCTGCACGACGGAAAAAATTCAAAGGCCGCTCCGATGCCGGAAGACCGTCTTGGGGGCGTTGTACCGCCATCAGACCGCGTTGTTCACTGCCCGATCTGACCATCTACCCCCAATCGTGATAGGATGTTCTTTGTCGCACACTGCCTGGGCAACGTGTAGTCGCAGGACTCTGTAGGCGAGTCACCCATCGAACCGGAAGCCGCAGGTTTCTTTCGTGATGTGCTCGGAGTCCGTGCGGGGGTACTTCCGGCAGTTCAGCGGGCGCAGAGGATAGATGCCACAATAGCCCTTCCCGTCGCCGTTCGTCTTGAGAAACGGACAGACATTCGGCAGCCGGCAGCAGGCCCCGCAGTTCACACAGTGCCCACGCCGCTGCTTCGAGACCGGCAGCACCGACGTGAACGTCCTCTTGATCTTCGCCAGCCAGGTGTTTCGTCGCCTATCGGCCATCGGGATCCCCACGCGGATTCACTTCTGCGCAAAAGACTCTTATACGCCAGCCACGGGCTCCGGTCAATGGATAGACCCGAACCCCTTCGGTAGTTGTTATATTGTGGAACGGACGTTTGGTCCCCAGCGCCAGCGCACGCGTGCGGGGCCTTCTTCGGGTGCCTGACAGGCCGGCCTATGGAAGATACGTTGCTCGTGTTCCAGTCGAAGCGTGGGAGCCGCGAGGCCCTGACGCGGATTTATGAGAAGTACAAGGCAGATTTGCTGCTGCTGGCCATCGGTCTGCTCAATGACAAAGCTGCGGCCGAGGACGTGGTGCACGATGTGTTCCTGTCCTTTGTCCGTCACTTGGATCACTTCCGGCTGACCGGCAGTCTCAAAGGTTATCTGCTGACCTGCACGGCCAACTACGCCCGCAACTGGAACAAGGCGCAGCGCGTGCGACAGCGGATGGGCGGCGGGAACCCGAACTCGTGTGTCGAGGGCGTCCCGCCCTCGAATCGCGGGCAGGAGGCTTGCGACACCTTGGAGAGCGTGGTCTGCAACGAGCAGCTCGAGTTGCTCCGCCGAGCGCTGGCCGAGTTGCCCTTCGAGCAGCGCGAAGTCGTCATGCTGCACCTGCACGGGCGGATGACGTTCCCGGCGATCGCCAAGTCCCTGGCCATTGCGACGAACACTGCGAAGAGCCGATACCGGTACGGAATAGACAAACTGCGGGTTACCCTCAATGGCGAGGTTACGCAATGCAACCGGCAGACGACATAAGACAGTTGATCCATCAATCACAGATCACATCATCCGCGCAGGTCGATCGGCGGATTCTGGCCGACGCCCTGGCGGACTTGGAGAACCGCCGGACCGCGAGCAGGACTCGCACCGGCGTGCGGAGAATCCTCATGCACAGCAAAGGACTCAAATTAGCCGCCGCGGCGGCGATTATCATCGCAGTCTTGCTTGGACTGCAATTCGTCGGCACCTCCGGCGTCACATTCGCCCAGGCGATCCAGCCCCTCCTCAACGCCAACACTGCGATCCTCGACATCATCCTCGGCACCGAGGAGCCCAACACGCCTGTGATTCACGACATGATCGCCGGCTCACGCATCCGCCGGACGGTCGGCGGCATAGAGGGCAACGTCAGCATCATCGATCTGGAAGCCGGCCGCATCCTGAGCCTGACCGAGAAAACAAGGGAGGCGGTATACATCGACCTCAAGGGCCTGCCGTCGATCCCAAACTACCTGGACAGTCTCAAGAGTGTTTTCGTCAAGCTCCAGGACAGTCCTCACTTCGAGATCCAGGACCTGGGCACGAAACGGATCGACGGACACGAGGCCGTCGGCTTCCTCGCCAGGCATCCGAAAACCGAGATCACGCTCTGGGCCGACGCCAAGACAGGCCTGCCCGTCCGCATCGAGCAGAGGGAAGGCCAGATGCTCGTCACGTGCAAGAACCTCCAGTTCGACGTGCCGATGGACGACACCTTGTTCAGCATGGACGTGCCGGAGGGGTATCACCAGCAGCAGATGGACCTGGACCTGTTCGGCTCGACCGAGGCGGACTTCATCGAAGGTCTGCGAATCCGGGCTGAGATCTTCGGTGACGGGTGTTTCCCCGACGGCGTGGGCATCGAGGATTTCATGCGGAGCATTGAATCGATGCAGGGCAAGGGCGAGGAACTGGGGCTGTCGAAGGAACAAGAGGCCGAACTGGGGATGAAGATGAACCGTCACCTTCTATTTATCCGGTTCTTCAAGGGCGAGGGCAAGTGGTACTATCGCGGCAAGGGCGTGACGCTCGGCCAAGCCCAGACCCCCATCTTCTGGTATCGGCCGAAGAACTCGTCGACGTACCGAGTCATTTATGGCGACCTTCACGTTGAGGACGTCGCCCCGGAGAACCTGCCCGAACCGCTCGACGCCGATGACGTGCCCGAGGCCACCCTCGCCTATCAGCAGTGGTCCAGGCCCGAGTTCGTCGGCACCCAAGAGGACTACTGGTACGCCCTGCCGGACGGCAGGATCCAGGTGAAAGCGTATCTGACGCTGCTCAAGGGCCCGATGGGCGTGTCCTCAATGCCGATCACGCTGCCTTACCCGAACGCGCCGCTGGAGGCGGCCTGGCTCGTCGGCGGCGACCCGCTGACCTTCCAGAAAACGGGCGACGGCGCCTACAGTGTCGAGTTGCCTCTGGACAGGCTGGCGGCCGGTCAGACGAAGCTCATCTGCCAGTGGCACGTGTCGCCAGGCGAACTACCCGGCGGGCCGGACGATCCCAGGACGGTGCTGCGGAGTCTGATCCCGGTGACCTCCTATGCCTTGAAGGTCGGCGTCGATCCGCAGAGCGGATTCGAACTCACCCAGGAGCCCAACGGCCTGTGGGTCACCCCATTCTCGCTGGGCCGCATGGAGAAGCCGGGCACGGAGTTCGGTTCCTGCGGCCTGCTGCTCCGCCCCCGCCGGTAGAAACGTCGCGATATGCAGCGACCCAAGGCCGGGCAGCGGAGCCCGGCCTTCTTCTTGCGCTGGCGGATCAGTCTCCCAGCTTGCCCTGCATGGCCTGTTTGAAGAACTCGCCGCCGCCGGTCAGTTCATAGGTGTCCCACGATTGCAGCAGGTTCGGGCCCCATTCGGGATCGTACACCCAGCCCAGCCAGCCGATCCCCTTGCCTTCCAGATAGCGGATGATCGCCTTGCCGTAGTCGTCGTCCTTCACGGTCGCTCCCCGGCGGACGAAGAGCCCGAACTCGGTCGCCAGGACCGGCCAGCGGCCCGCCGCGAAGCCGAAGTTCTCCTCCCACTTGGGCTCCCAGGGTTTCGGCCGCTTGTTCGAATAGGGGTGGGTCACGTACCCGATCCCCTCGGCCTGGATGGGCTCGATCAGCAGCGGCGTCAGATCGTACGCCCAATCGAGACCCGCCACTAACGGGATCGTCTCCGTATCGAACGCGCGGATCAGCGCGATCATGTCCTCGTTGAGCTTCTTCCATTCGCTCCAGGACATCGTGCCGAGCTGGCCCCGGTAGATCGTCGGCTCGTTGAACAGCTCGTAGAACGCGACCGTGTTGCACCCGCGGAAATGCTGGGCGATCGTCCGCCAGAACTGGAACGTCTCCTTCTGCGTCGTGTCGTACATCG
>ENA-OSEO01005219-OSEO01005219.1-sediment-metagenome-genome-assembly--contig:-NODE-5219-length-12743-cov-3.342255_pt1 | contig 12743 bp, 11 predicted proteins | sample MGYA00237883_ERZ534232 | MGnify/ENA metagenome assembly ERZ534232
GCCGCATCGACCAGCAGAGGCACTCCCCGCGCGCGCAGACGCGGGCCAACCTGCGCAATGGGCAGGACCGTGCCCAATACGTTTGACGCGTGGGTCAGCACCACGAGACCCGTTTGCGGCCGGACTGCGCGGAGAATATCTTCGGGATCGGTGACGCCGTCGCTCGAGCATGGGACCGTAGTGATCGACACAATGCCCGCAGACGCGAGCGATTCCAGCGGCCGTGCCACCGAGTTGTGTTCAATCGAAGAAGTGACGACATGGGTCCTGCTCCCGTCTCTCGCGCGCGCTTCGCGGCGCGCACCAGCGAGTACTCCACCCGGGGCCAAGAGACCCTTGATCGCGAGATTCAACGCATGCGTCGCGTTGGGCGTGAAGACCACGCGCGATTCGTCGCGGACGTTGAGTAGATCGGCGACGGCGCGACGGGCACGCCACACACCGCGGGAAGCCTGAATGGAAAGCTCATATGCGCCTCTGCTGGGATTGGCGCATATGTTGGTGAGGGACTGCGTTACTGCCTCGACCACCTCAAGAGGCTTGGGACACGAAGTGGCGGCGTTGTCGAGATAAATCATTCAGTGCTCCGCGCAAGGGGTGTCCCCGTGCATTTTACCCTGCTAACAGCCAGGTGACACCCCTTACAGTCGCACTTCTTGCGAGAGTCCCCCTAACGGTGCTGCGGGGCGTCTCTTCGGACGAGAGGATGCTCGTAGCCGATACATCCGGCCTCACAAGATTTGACGCACTTGAGGCACCGGATGCACTCCACACTGTTTGATTCGCGTCTCACATCCAGCTCCATAGGACAGACGCTGTCGCACTTCTCACAGGAGGTGCAGCGCACCGAGTCCACCGTGAGCCGCAGCAGGCTGACCCTGTTGAAGAGACCGAGGAGGGCGCCCAGCGGGCAGATGGTGCGGCAGAACGGCCTCATGCTGACGACCATCCAAGCGAGGAAAAGAAGGAGCAAAACCACCTTCCATACGAAGAGCAGTCCTATCTGGCTGCGCACGCCGCTGTTCGCCGCCACAAGTGGCAGCCCGGCCTCCAGCGTCCCTGCCGGACAGATCCACTTGCAGAACCAAGTGTCGCCGTAACCGGCCGCATCGAGGACCAAAGCGGGTAGCACGAAGACGGTAAGCGCGAGCAACACATACTTCAGGTAGTTGAGCCCGCGGGGAATGCGGAACTTGCGACTCGGTATCTTGTTGACCAATTCCTGGAAGAGCCCGAAGGGGCAGAACCAGCCGCAGGGAAACCGGCCAACGAAGGCTGCCACTAGACCGACCGCGCCCAAGGCATAGAGCCCCAACTGCAGCTCTCCGGCTGAGATTCGGAAGCGGATCGATGCAAACGCGTGCTGCAACGACCCAATCGGGCACGCCGCCACTGCCGAGGGACACGAATAGCAGTTGAGAACCGGAACACAGACACCCTTGGAACGGGCCTGCACGATCGATCCCGTGAACAGTGCCGGAACATAGAGATTGAGCGCAACGGCACTCACGATCTGGGCCCATCGCCGTCTCCCCAAGTGGGGCATTCGGGGCCTGCTCACGATCACCCGATCCCGATGCAGCTGAGGCAGATGGTTATGGCATTCGCGAGGACGGTCCTGAACTCATCCAAGGCCAGACCCGCTCCGATGAGGGCTGCAAAGAAGCCCACCAAAGCGTAGCCCGTGATGCGTCGCATCATGCCCTCCCCCGGTGTTGCCGCAGACCATCCTACGTAACGCGGCCGCAAAAAAGCAACTTCCCTGCAAATAATGCTAGCCTTAGCCCATGTTCAAACCACGTTCATGTCATCGCAGGCCCAGAGACCTACGGCCAATTGTGGTCGTGGCGGCGGTTGTCCTACTTACCCTGGTCTCGGCTGTAGGCTGCTCCTCCGGCCTTGGCGCGACGACGGAGTCGACGCTGGTGACGAACACCACCAGCCGGCCCGACACGACCGTGTCCACCCAACCGGCGCCGAGCGAGCCGACGACGGACCCACGCGTTCCCGCGCCGGATTTCAGCGCTGTCACTATGCAGGGCGACGCGGCCTCAGTCAGCGCCTTTGCGGGCAGGCCTTTGGTCCTTGTGTTTTGGGGGAGTACCTGAGGGGCCTGCCGGGAGGAGGTTCCCGAACTCGATAGGTTCTATCGAGAACAAAAGGGGAAGATCGGGTTGTTGGTGATCGCGCTAGGGGACACTGAAGCCGCCGTGACCAAGGTAATGAAGGACGTAAAGCTCCCTGTCGTGGCAGACACTGAGGGCGCCTTAGGTGACCTTTATGGCATTCAGGTGCTGCCAACAACAGTATTCGTCGATTCGCGCGGCGGAATCGGTGAGGCTCTCATAGGGGGCGTGACCGCCGACGAGCTTTCTCAGATAGCGCTCAGCCTCGATTGACTCCTCGCGGGGCCCCCGACTGGGCGACCCTTGATCGCCCGTGATCGTGGTGCCCAAGGCCCTGCTCCTTGAAGTTTGCCCTGCTCACCACTAGACTACCTGTCGATAAAGGCGATGACGGGAACGAGTAGGGCTGCTCTTCCGCAAAGCGAGCCGGGGACGGTGCGAGCCCGGCGGGAACCAGTGACCGAAAATCCTCCCCGAGCTGCCAGCCGAACGGCCGGGACTTCCATCTTCAAGGGAGTGTGGCCAAGTAGATCTGGACGGGTCCTTTCCGTCAAAGAAGGGGGACGTGAAAGCGTCCGCAGAGTGGGCCGTGCAGCCAGAGCGCACGGCCAAGTAGGGTGGTACCGCGGGTGAGCCCCCGTCCCTACGCGCTCCACTCCCGCGAGGTGACTCCGGGTGAGTGGGTGAGCGCGGGAGGCGGGGCTTTGTCGTTTTTTGAGGAGGGCCGAATGGCGGGCAAGTATCGACCGGTCAACACGGGGCAGAGTTTTCCTGAGTTGGAGACGCGGATTCTCCAATGGTGGAAAGACAACGAGGTCTTTGAGAAGAGCCTGAAGCAGCGGTCCGGCGCGCCCGAGTGGGTCTTCTATGAGGGACCTCCGACAGCCAATGGCAAGCCGGGAGTTCACCACGTTCTGGCCCGCGTATTCAAGGATATCTATCCACGTTTCAAGACGATGCGTGGGTATCACGTTGGCCGAAAAGCCGGTTGGGATTGTCACGGGCTTCCGGTGGAACTCGAGATCGAAAAACGCCTGGGATTTTCCCGCAAGGAGCAGATCGAGGAGTACGGGGTGGCCGAGTTCAACCGGCTGTGCCGGGAGTCGGTGACTGAGTACGTAGACGACTGGAACCGCATGACCGAGCGCATCGGGATGTGGCTCGATCTGGATGATCCCTACATGACCATGACCGACGGGTACATCGAGTCCGTGTGGTGGATTCTCGCGGAGTTCGCGAAACAAGGCCTGCTGTACGAAGGATACAAAGTCGTCCCCTACTGCCCGCGATGCGGAACGGCTCTGTCGTCGCACGAGGTTGCCTCAGGCTACATCATGGTGACCGACCCGTCTGTCTACGTTCGCTTTGGGCTTCTTGTGAACGAGGAAGGTCCGGCCGGATCTCCGAGTTCCGCGGCAACGGGCCATCCGGCCGTCGGCAAAGAAGGTCCCCCGACGAGTCTGCTTGTCTGGACGACGACCCCCTGGACCCTGATCTCCAATGTGGCTGCGGCTGTCGGTCCAGATATCGAGTATGCCCGCGTCCGCGTTGGTGACGAGTATCTGATACTGGCTGCGGATCTGGTGAACGCCGTTCTCGGCTCGGACGTCGTTGTCGAAGATACGTTCTCGGGCTCCTCGCTGGTCGGCCTCGAGTATCAGCCACCCTACAGCTTCGTCACCCCGGACAAGCCGGCTTGGCGCGTCATCGCTGCGGACTTCGTCGCTACCGACGAGGGGACGGGCATCGTCCACATCGCCCCTGCCTTCGGCGCCGACGACATGTCCGTGGGTCTGGCGAACAACCTACCTGTCGTCATGCCGGTCGACGAAGAAGCGCGCTTCACGGCCGAGGTTGGGCCGTGGGCAGGGGTGTTCGTCAAAGACGCCGACGCCGGCATCATGGACGACTTGGAGGCGCGCGGGATCCTGTTCCGGCGTCAACCCTACGAGCACAACTACCCGCATTGTTGGCGCTGCGACACTCCGCTCATCTACTACGCCAAGACCTCATGGTACGTCCGGACCACCGCCCGCAAAGAGGCGGTCCTGGGCGCGAACGAGGAGGTCGCGTGGTATCCCGACCACCTCAAGCACGGCCGTTTTGGAAAATGGCTCGAAAACAACATCGACTGGTCGCTCTCGCGCGATCGCTATTGGGGGACACCTCTACCGGCGTGGCGGTGCAGGCACGGACACGACATCATCGTGGGTTCCCGGGCGCAGCTGAGCGAACTGGCCGGTTGCGATCTCTCAGAACTGGAGCTGCACAGGCCTTTCGTGGACGAGGTGGTGTTTGCCTGTCCTGAGTGTGGGGCCGAAGCTCGTCGCGTCGAAGCGGTTATCGACGCTTGGTTCGATTCGGGATCGATGCCGTTCGCGCAGTGGCACTATCCGTTCGAGAATCAGGAGCTATGGAAGGTTCGTTTTCCAGCTGATTTCATCTGCGAGGCCATTGACCAGACCCGAGGCTGGTTCTACAGTCTTCTCGCCATCAGCGCCCTATTGACAGGTCACACCTGCTACCGAAATGTCCTTTGCCTTGGACACATCCTCGATACCGAAGGCCGCAAGATGTCGAAGCGGCTCGGGAATGTCATCGATCCCTGGAGCATCCTCGACAAGCAAGGCGCCGACGCCCTCCGCTGGTACCTGTTCACCGTTAGTTCTCCCTGGTTGCCGCGGCGGTTCGGGCCGGAGAATGTCGATGAGGTGATCCGCAAATTCATCCTCACGCTGTGGAACACCTACTCCTTCTACACTCTTTACGCGAACATCGACGGTTTCGACCCGACGACGAGCGAGGTTCCGATCGAGGGGCGGAGCCTGATGGACAGGTGGATCCTCGGGGATCTTCACATTCTCATCAAGAAGGTGACCGCGGAATTGGAGGGCTACGATGCCTTCGCGGCGGGACGTGCGATCGGTGAGTTCGTCGATGAGCTCTCCAACTGGTACGTCCGCCTCAGCCGCCGCCGTTTCTGGAAGAGTGAGGCCGACGAGGATAAGGTATCCGCCTATTTGACCCTGAACGAGTGCTTGATCACACTCTCAGAGCTGCTTGCCCCATTTACCCCGTTCCTAGCCGAAGAGCTCTATCAAAATCTGGTTGCCGAGCATTGTCCAGAGGTGCCGCAGTCTGTTCACCTGTTGGATTGGCCGATTGCCGAGGAGGGCCTGATCGACGAAGACCTCTCTTTCCGCATGGCCATTGCTCGTCAAGTGGTCAATCTGGGGCGAGCTGCACGCAACGCGGCTCAGATCAAAACGCGGCAGCCCATCGAAGTTGTCGTCATTGCGTGTCGTCAGCGCGAGCGCGCCGCTGTGGAGAGTCTCAGCGGCGTCGTGGGCGAGGAGCTCAACGTGAAGGCTATCGAATACGTGGAATCGGCGAGTGAGCTGGTCAGCTACGTGGTCAAGCCCAACTACCGTACCCTTGGGCCCAAATTCGGCAAGAACATGCCGGCGGTCGCGGCGGCAGTCGCCGCCCTTCCGGCCGACGCGACCGGCGACCGCATATCCGCGGGGCGCTCGGTAATGGTGGAGGTGGGCGACCACGAGTACGAGTTTGCCGCCGAGGATTTCATGGTCGAAGCGCATGAGCGCGAGGGCTTCAAAGTCGAGCGAGAGGGCATGCTTGCTGTCGCCATCTCGACGCGGCTCTCTCGGCAGCTTCTGAGCGAAGGCCTGGCTCGCGAGCTCGTGCACCATATTCAGAACACACGAAAAGCCGCGGACTTTGCCATCGATGATCGGATCAGGCTGCGCATTTTTGGCCCCACCGAAATCCGAGAGATGCTGGATGTTCATGGGGATTGGGTGAAGAAGGAGACACTTGCGGTGAGCCTCGAGGTCGCCGACGGCGATGGCGCGGCATCCAGCGTGCCCGAGGGCTATTTCGGAGAGGAACTCAAAGTCAACGGCCTGCGAGTGCGGGTGGAAGCTGCGCGGGTCTAGGCTTTCTCCACGTAGATCTTGACTTCGCTCGGGCCGAGAGAATCCCGCAGAATCCCACGCTCCACCTGGAGGTCGTAGCCGTATACACGCTCTTGCCAGTTGCCGTCGGCCGGCCAGCCTGATACTTCGAGGCCCTCAGCAGGCTCGTCCCTAAAGTTGACAAGAACGACCACCTGGCCATCCGGCTTCGACCATCGCTTCCAAACGAGGAGCGCCCGCTCGTCGTCGCGAAACACGACCTCGAAAGTGTCTGAGCGCAAGGCCTGAAATTCGGCACGGAGGGCATTGAGCCGCGTGTAGTAGGCGAGAAGCCCCGAATTCGAGGGATTGTCGAGGAGAGACCAAGTCAGCGGCCGGCTATCAAGTGATTTTTCCCGGCTCTCGCCGAACTCCTGGCCCATCCAGATCATGGGGATGCCGGGTGCCGTCAAAACCACACCCGCGCCGAGCCTGAGACGGCGAAAGGCGTTCTCATCGAGGATATTGGCCTTGCCCAGAGTCCACATGATTCGATCATGGTCGTGGTTGTCCAAGTAGTTCACCACGTTGAACGCGCTCTGGTAGTTCTGAGCCCTAGGGTTGAGCACTTCGATGAGTCCATCGAGGTCGAATGGTGGGCGGTCGCCTGTCACGCGGCCGCCTAGCGTAGCTCCCATTTGGATCGAAAACAGCTCGTGCCAGGCTGCATCGAGGGGACCATCTGCCCCTGCCACGCTGGGGTCCTCCGGAACGTGCTCCGCGATGGCAAAGAACGGCTTCAGCCCGGCGAGATGATCGCGGATCACCTGACGGAACCAGGAGAGCACGCCATAATCACCGATGATCGCCGTAGCATCAAAACGAATCCCATCGATGTGGAATTCGTCGATCCAGTAGAGCATCGCATCTCGAACATACTCGCGCGCCGGCCAGACGCCGAGCGCGGCATCGAATTTTCCGTAGTCGAACTTGGGGCCGAATTGAGCATCCGGTTGGTCCGGATTGACGTCGTGGAACCAGTATCCATGGTCGATCTGAGCCAGCGGGTGGCTCGGATCCGCGTGGTTGTGCACGCCGTCCAGGATGACCCTGATTCCCCGAGCATGACATTCGTCGACCAGGCGGCAGAGGTCCGCCGGATCGCCGTAGCTGTTCTCCACGGCGAAGAGGCTTCGAGGCATATATCCCCAGCCGGTGTCACCCGGAAATTCGGTCACGGGCATGATCTCGAGGGCGTTGACGCCCAGGTCTCTTAAGTAGTCCAGCTTCTCTGCGACGGTGAGAAAAGTCCCCTTGCCCGCTTCTTCATCGCCTGGTCCGCCGCGGAAATCCCCTATATGCATCTCGTAGATGACGAGATCTTGGTTCTGCGGGAGAATCACATCGTCGTGCTGCCAGACGTAGCCGGACGATACGCGCCCTCCGTCCCGCACCCTAACTACCGCGTTCTCGTACCCGTCGCGGGAAATCCGCGCGGCCCGTGGATCGGCGACAGCAACCCGCCGGCCCTTGGCGAAGAAACTGTTCGATTCTGTCTCGAACTTGTACTCGTATTCACCATCGGGCAACTGAAGTTCGAAGGTCCACCAGCCATTGTCAGCGCGGGACATGGGCGTTGGCTCCCATTGATTCCAACTGCCCATCAGATTGACCCACGTGTTATGTGGAGCAAAGAGTGCGAACGCGATGCCTCGGTCGTCTGCCATGAGCCCCGCCTTGGGTCGGTGGAGAAGAACAGGCCGCTCTGAGGGTTACCCGTTCAGCCGCGCGCGCACTCACCGCCGACCGAGGTTTGTCAGGATGACATCCGGGACATACCTGTTGATCATAGGCTGACAGGCGTTATCGGAGGTACCAGTGCTTGCGCTCATTCTCGTCTTCGTACTCGTCGTGGTTCTGTTCGGGCTGGGCTTTGCGGTGAAAGTCCTTTTCTGGGTCGCGCTCGCCCTGTTCATTCTTTGGTTGATCGGGATTCTGGTGGGCCGCGGCAGAGGTACTCGCTGGTACTGGTGAGCGGCAGCCGGCTCTCCGCTGTCTGCCTGAATTAGCTCGAACTCTGCAGGATTTCGCGCCCCGCTTCTAGCGGGGCGCGCTTGTCTTCCGGCACCGCGTCCAGGCCCTCCTGCAGGACGGCCAGCGCCTCGTCATCCCTTGCCTGCCTCCAGAGGATTTCGGCCAGATTGAGGTACGCCGCACCCAGCGCGGGGTCGTCTACAATGGCTTGGCGGTAGGCATTCTCAGCACCTTTCAAGTCTCCCATGTCGCGAAGCGTGCTGCCGACGCGATTGCGGAGGACGGCGTCCTCCTCGCTTCGGAGTAGCTGCTCGTAGATAGCGAGAGCCTCATCGAATCGACCCAGGTTGTAGTAGGCGAGAGCCAGCTTGCGCTGGACGTTGATATCGCCGGGGTCGGCGCCCGCCAGCTGCTGCAGACGAGGGAGGAGCGTCTCCCAGTCATCGCTCGATGGCTCCAGCCTGCCCTCGGCGGGCAATACCGCCGGTCCAGAGGCCTCCTCGCCCGGCGTGAGCGAATCTGTGGTGCCGGTGACTGCCGAGACGAGCGGCCCCATCACCCGCGGTAGGTCCGAATCGCCATCCCCGATAGACCCAAGCGCGAGGGCCACGGCGACGACCAGGAGGGTTGCACCAACGACGATCGCCGGCCGCCTGATGCGGTCATGCCTTGGCGTGGGTGCTTGAGAGGCCGGGCGAACTCGCCGTCTTTCCTCGGTGGGCGACCGATCCGCTTCGGTCTGCCCGGTTCCGAGCCTGCTCACTTCTTGGTGCTGAGATCTGTCTTATACTTCTCGAGTCGCGCTCTCTCACCCCCCGTGAGCACGCTGAGGCCCCTGTCGAGCACTTCGATGGCGGCCGTAAGGTTCTTCTCCTTCTCGAACATAGTCGCGAGATTGAGATAAGCCGATGTCAGACTGGGGTCAGTGGCGATGGCCTTCTCGAATTGAGCTTTGGCCTCGTCGGTCTTCCCCCACTCCCGAAGCACGTTGCCGTAATTGTTTCTAAGGAACGCACTGTCTTCGAGTGTCAACATCGTGACGTAGGTCGCGGCTGCATCTTCAAACCTGTTGGCGTTATATTGAGCGAGGGCCAGATTCTGGAGTGCCGTCAGGTCTTGCGGATTCGCCTGCACTACCTTCTCCAACTCGGGGATCTGGGCCTCGTACTCTTGGGCACTCTTGGTGAGGGCTCGTTCCTGACCGTCGCCGGAAGGCGTCGTCTCTATTATCTCGGTGCCGGACGTGGACGACGTAGTCACCTGTTGTTGAGTGCTCGTCGGCGAGTCATCCGAGCAAGAGACGAGCATCAGCAGGGCGATAACGCCAAGAATGACGGCAAAGATGTGTGAGCGACGCCCCATATGTCGAGCCACTCCCTTTCTCAATTCGAGATTCCTGTCCCATGCTCCGGGTGCCTACGGCACGAAGACTTCCAAGGCATGAGGGTCCATTCCGATTGTCGCGGGCAGCCTGCCGGCCAACTCGCCGTCGGTTTGAAACCAGACCGCTTTCTTAGCGTCCAGCGGCCGCAGTTCCGCCCTATCGGAGCAGAGGTACCTCACGTGCGGGTTTCGGAGATGCATCCCGCTTGGTACTCCCATCCAGAAGACGGCCATTTCTGAACGAGCAGTTCCCGTGAAGACCATGAGGTCGAGAACTCCGTCGGTGGGATCGGCATGCGGGGTCATCCCGAAGCGTCCGCCATAATAGCGACTATTCCCAGCCGCCAGATAGGTGGCCTCGTATTCCTCACCATTGATCCGTGCCAGGAAGAGCGGCGGCGGGGCGGCAAGACCGGCCCTCAGTCCCGTTGTGACGAACGCAAGTTCGCGGAACCGTCTTTTGGCTCTCATGTCGAGGTTGCGTATGGTAAGCGCATCGATTCCGGCTCCCATCATCAACACGAATCGTCGCCCGTTGACCTTCCCCAGGTCGAGGGAGATCGTCTTGCCCTCCGCGATGACGTTGCAGATTCTCTCGACCTGAAACGGAATGCCCAGCTCGAGCGCAAGGACATTCACGGTACCCGCCGGCACTATGCCCAGTCTCGCGCGAAGCCCTCGGCCGGTCCCGTGTTCAGCTCCGATGAAGTCATCGGGCGAAGCAGCCCGGGCCATTCCGTTGGTCACTTCATTTATAGTGCCGTCTCCGCCGACGGCGACGATGGCGTCGACTTCCGAAGCAAATCGATGCGCGATGGATGAGGCATCCCGCGGGCGGCGTGTCGCCTGGAGCTCAACCTCAAAACCCCTCCGGCTTAGGCCTCTCTCAACAGCCTCCGCGATGGGGGCTCCGCGGCCCCTGCCTGCCCGCGGATTGAAGACCACAACCGCCTTCACAACGGACGATCCTCCTTCAACGGTCCGTTCTCGTGGCTGAATTCTCGCAGGACCAGAGAGGCGCGGCCGGCCGCGGCGGTCGCGTCGAGGGCGGCAAACCTTGAGTGACCCGCGCTGCGCGCCACATTCGCCGCCTGGGCGAAATCCCTTCCCACTTCCTCGGGATGATGTGCATCCGACCCGAAAGTCACAGGCACGCCGGCTTCCGCCAATCGACGGAGGATATCGGGGGCAGGGTAGACCTCGGCCGCGGGCCTGTGAAGACCCGAGGTATTGATCTCCACCGCCACATCGGTGGCGGCGATTCTCTCAACGAGGCGGTCCAGTTCCTGGTCCAGCGCACGGGTCGGTCGGTATCCGAACTTCTTCACCAGATCGAGATGCCCGAGAATGGTGAACAGCCCCGACTCGGCCGCTTGTCCAACGAGTTCGAAATACTCGGCCCAGATATCGTCGATGTCCCGCTTCACGTACTCGCCGAGTTGCCGCGGATCGTCGAAGCCCCACCGACCGAGGTGGTGGACCGAGCCGATGGTGTAATCGAACGGTCGCGAGCGGAGTAAGGCCGCGACCTCTTCCACGGTATCAGGCCGAAAGTCCGCCTCGATTCCCAGGTAGACAAAGCCGGGGTAGGCATCCTTGAGTGCCACCACCTCGTTGACATAGGTGTCCAGCTCGCACAGAGCCATGCTGAGTTCCGGGTCGGGTTCGGGCAGCAAGGGCAGATGGTCTGCGATGCCAATCGCGAGCAACCCCCTGCTCAGGGCCGACCGGACGTAGTCCTCTGGGTCGCCGCTCGCGTGTCCGCAGCGAGCCGTGTGGGTGTGGTAGTCGGGAAGCCGCATCTCAGCTCTCCGCCCGAGAATGTCCCTTGGCTTTTCGTCGTGCGACGGCAAGATCGTCGCTGTCGAGCATTATGGTGAAGGGTCCGTCGTTATCCAGGGTCACTTTCATGTGGGCCCCGAATCGCCCGGCCGCGGTCCGGATGCCCGCATGCTCGACCGACTCACGGAAGATGTCGACCAAGTTCTCGGCCGCTGCCGGCTCCGCCGCTTCGCTGAAGGATGGCCGGCGACCGCGACGGCAGTCTGCAAACAGAGTGAACTGGCTGATCACAAGGGCTTCTCCCTCCATGTCAAGGAGCGACAGATTGGTCTTTCCGGTTTCATCTGGAAATACCCGCAGGTTCACCACCTTGTCGGCGAGTGCTTCTGCCTGCTCCTCCCGATCGCCTTGGCCGACACCCACGAAGACGAGGAGTCCGAGGCCGATTTCTCCGACGACGGCTGCATCAACCTCTACGCAGGCATGGCCCACCCGCTGCAGGAGAACACGCATGTCACCATTGCTCCATTACCGGATCCAGCATTTCCCATCGCATGTCGTCTCGAAGTTGATGCAGTCTCCCCCGGATGAACGTGTTCGTCAACGGGCCCCCCGCGGCCGCCACTACCTCCACATAGTTTCCCGTGAGCCCGATTGGCCGATCGTCGGCCGTCCGCTCTCGCAAGATGAGAGCCCTCTGAAGACTTCCGGCGATGCGCGACTGAAACGAAAGGTTCTTGTTGCGTCCGATCGACCGAAGGACCTCGCTGCGCCGATGAATCACATCGGGATGGACCTTGTCTTTCATCAGAGAGGCCGCGGTGCCGGGTCTGTCACTGTAACTGAAGACGTGCAGGTAGGTGAACGGGGTGGCCTCAACAAACGAGCGGGTTGCCTCGAAATCGTCCTCCGTCTCCCCAGGAAAGCCCACTATCACATCGCCGCCCAATGCGGCGTCGGGAAAACGACCGATCAGATCGTGCACTACGCCGAGATACTCACTGCTTGTGTACGGACGATTCATGCGCCGGAGAACCGAGTCACAGCCGCTCTGCAGAGGCAGGTGAAAGTGCCTTGCCACCCTTTCGCCCGCGGCCTCGATGACGTCGAGCAATGGGCCTCTGGTCTCGAGCGGCTCTATAGAACTTAGCCGGTATCGCCCCACAGTCGTTTCTTCGAGAAGTGACTCGAGCAACTCCGCGAGACAGCCTTCACCCGAGTCGCGTCCCCAGCTACCCAGATTGATTCCCGTGAGGACGACTTCGCGATAACCACGCTCGGCGAGCAGACGGATCTGCTCCAGTACGGTGGTTGCCGGCATGCTGCGCGCCGGACCTCTCACGGTCGGGATGATGCAATAGGAGCATCGGGAATCGCAGCCGTTTTGAATCTTCAGAAAGGCACGAGTGTAGCCGTGAAAGTGACTGATGAACTCCGAGTCGACGTCTACCTCATCGTCCAAACGGCCACTGTAAGGAGTCGCGAAACATCTGTGGAGGCTGAG